>ERZ827478.313-NODE-313-length-54332-cov-17.304033_pt1 | contig 54332 bp, 47 predicted proteins | sample MGYA00519705_ERZ827478 | MGnify/ENA primary metagenome ERZ827478 (study PRJEB31778, sample SAMEA3449318) | human gut metagenome | biome: human gut; feature: human-associated habitat; material: faeces | place: United Kingdom | collected 2010/2012 ...
TGCGTACGGGACTCGAACCCGTGACCCCATGCGTGACAGGCATGTATTCTAACCAGCTGAACTAACGCACCAAAGTGCTTGTTTCTCAATTGCGAGTGCAAAGGTACTGCTTTTTATCCATATGGCCAAATTTTGATGGCCTTTTTTTATAAAAAAGTTTGCATCACGATGGCGGGGTGGTATTCCCCATCCTCATAGAGCCAGTCTTTCAGCTCGCAAGAGGCATTGAAGCCCGCTTTCTGGAAGAGCCTGCGGGAAGCCTCGTTACGGCAAGAGACAATAGCGAAGAGCTGGTGGAGGCGGAGCGTACGCTTGCCGTAGGCCAGGATATGGCGGAGCGTGGCCAGTCCGTAGCCTTGTTGGCGATAGGCGGGGCGTATGATAATGCCTACCTCAGCTCGTAGGTGGCGAGGGTCGAAGTTCATGATGTCCGCGATGCCGATGGTCTCCCCTTCGGCGTTTTCTGCCATGAGCCTGACCTGTTTGTCGGTATAGATGTCTCCCGTGGAGCGGGTGATGAAGTCTCGCAGCAGGTAGCGGGAGTAGGGCACGTTGGTGCAGCCCACTTGCCATAGCTCTGGCTCGTTCTCTATCTGGTAGAGCAATTCCAGGTCTTCAGGCTCCATGGCCCTGAGGCGGACGTAGGGTAGGGTGGTGTTCATCGTAGTATCTCGTTGGGGGTGATGAGTGTCTTGGTGGCGGGGTCGTAGGTTCCCAAGGCCACTTTCGGTTTTGGCGCTTGTGTGAAAAGCTGGAGTATGGCGGAATAGGGATAGGCCTCCGTGTCGTATACCACGAAGGTTTCCCTTCCAGGAGTCAGCGAAAGTGAGCGTGAGAGGTGGCCTTGCGGCAAGGTCTCCAGGCTTCCCTCCACGAACTGGGCTTCCAGTCCGTGCGCTTGGGCGAGCGCGCGGCATTCGTTGAGGGTGCTTTCCCTCCCCAGGAAGATATAGAGAGGATTGGACTTCCGTCTCTTGCGGGGGAAGAATCCCAGTACGTGGCGAGCACGCGCAAAGCCCATGCGCGCCAAGGTCAGTAGGGCTTGTAGGTAAATGGCCAGTTGCAGGGGCGCGAGCAAGAGGAAAGAGAAGTGGGCGTAGTGCTTGCGCAGGAAGATGAGCATGGCCTCGTGGAAGACGTGCACATGACGGAACGAGGAGCGGCGGGTGCTTTCCCCCTTGTAATGGAGTATCAACGCAGGCAGGTAATAATTATGGTATCCCTGGCGCAAGAGGCGGTAGGAGAGGTCGATGTCTTCCCCGTACATGAAGAAATCCTCGTCCAGGAAGCCCACTTCCGATAATGCCGTGCGTCGCAGCAGGCAGAAAGCTCCACTTACGATTTCTATTTCATGGGGCTCATGCCAGGAAATGCCTCCCATGTAGTAATGTCCGAGGCGGGGATGATGGGGGAAGCGGCGGCAAAGGCCAGTCAACTTGTAGAAGGCCGTCATTGGCGACGGGATGCCTCGCCTGCTCTCGGGGGCGGAGGTGCCATCGGGATTGAGCATCCTCACGCCCAAGGCTCCCGCGTCGGGATGCGCTTCCATGAACCGTAGGGCTTCCCGCAAGGTGTCTTCCGCCACGATGGTGTCGGGATTGAGCAATAGTGCGTATTCGCCATGACATTGTCGCAACGCCAGGTTGTTGGCCTTGGAAAAGCCCTCGTTGTGCAGGTTGGGCACGAAGTTCACCCAGGGGAAACGGGGACGCAGGTATTCCAGAGAGCCATCGCTGGAGTGGTTGTCCACCACCCACACTTCCGCTTGAAGTCCCTGGATTGCTTTTTTGACCGAGCGCAGGCACTGCTCCAGGTAGAAGCTTACGTTGTAGTTGACGATGACGACGGACAGCTTCATTCCTTTTCGCTGGTAGTTTCTTCCCCGATGTCAGCCCTGCATCTTTCCAGGGAGGGATAGATAAAGAAAAGGCAGAGCAAGGAGATGATGGCCAGGTAACCGAAAGAGGCCAGCTGGGTTTGTTCGTAAAGCAGCGTATTGATGAGCATGGGTACGCAGATGAGTCCCAACCTCAGGCTTCCCCAAGAACGCAACGCCTCGGGATTGGCGTGGAGTTTGCGGGAAATGACTTTCCACTTGAACAGGCGTAGCGCCACGGGCACGCAGACGATGGTCACCAACTGCATCATCATTTGGGTGGCGAACGTCAGCTGGGGATTCTCGCCGATGGGAGCATAAGTAACCCATTCCATTTCGTAGGCCAGGCATGCTATCCCTGAAAAAATGATGAGACTCCAGAAGAACGCCTGCAAATATCGTTGTGCTTGGGCAATGGTCATGTGATAAGTGAGTGAGTGTGTATTATAATAGAAAGGAGTGGGGCTAGCGGCTGAAAGGCACGCGGTCACGGATGGAACGGCCCAGGGTGACCTCATCGGCATATTCCAGTTCGTCACCCACGGCGATGCCGCGGGCTATCACGCTTAACTTCACGGGATAGGGAGCCAGTTTGCGGGAGATATAGAAATTGGTGGTGTCCCCCTCCATGGTGCTGCCCAAGGCGAAGATGACTTCTTCTATCCCTCCTTCCGCCACTCGCTCTACCAAAGACTCTATCTCGATGTCAGCGGGGCCAATGCCGTCTATGGGCGAGATGATGCCGCCCAATACATGGTACAGGCCACGGTATTGCATCGTGTTCTCCACGGCCATCACGTCCCTGATGTTTTCCACCACGCAGATGGTGTTCCGTTCCCTGCGGGGGTCTGAGCAGATGGGGCAAACGTCCGTGTCGCTGATGTTGTGACATATCTTGCAATATCTCACTTCTTTTCTCAGCGTGGTGATGGCGTTGGCAAAGCGGTCCACGTCTTCTTCGTTCATGCGCAACATATGAAGCACAAGCCGCAAGGCAGTCTTGCGGCCTATGCCCGGCAGCTTGGCGAACTCAGCCACTGCCTTTTCCAATAAAGTGGAGGGATATTGTTGTTCCATGCGGTCAAGCCATGGCCGTGATGACGTTTAGAGATAGACTCCTACGCCTACACGCAGACCTATGGTGGAATAATCGCTGTGGTTGCGGAAGCTCTGGTCGTAATAGATGGCAGGTTCCAGCGTCACGGATTTTCCCAAGAAGAAGGCGTAACCCACTTCCAGTCCTGGTTTCAGGTCATTGTAATTGTGGTTGGCATGCACCAGCTTGGCGTTCAAGCCCAGGAAGAGGCCGTTGTCGATGATATAGTAACGCAATCCCGCGCCCACCATCAGCTGGTCACTGATGTTGTCGTTGCCGGAGTGGTTGTAGCCCGCTTGCGCCGTCACCATCCAGTTGTCTCTGAACATGTAGCCCGCTTGTGCTTGCAGTCCCAAGTTCAGGTCTTCAGAGCCATTGTAGCTCAGGTTCAGGCCCGTGAGACTGCCACCCAGGTAAACTTTTCCTTCTTCAAACTGTGCGTGGGCTGTCACTACGGTGAGCAAGGCCACGAGCAAAGTCGCGATTTTTTTCATGATTTTGTGTTTATGTTTTTTGTTTGCGTTTGTTTCTTGTGCCAAATAATGAACCATGTCAGTGCCACGAGGACAACAATCACCGTGCCCGCGTAGGACACGTTCTCACTGAGTCCCAACGCGGTTTTGGAAATCAAGAGGAACGTGGAGCATACGGCGGTCATCAGCAATGCCGGTATGAGCGTCACGATGAAGGGCTTTTTCTTTTGCGCCAGATACACCGTGAGGGTCCACAGGGTAAAGACGCTCAATGTTTGGTTGGCCCATCCGAAGTATTGCCATATCACGTTGAACCCGTCTTCGTCAGCGATGTTGAACCACAGCATGGCAAGCGTGACGAGGAAAAGGGGCACGCAGATATAGAGACGCTTGGGGATGGAGCGTTGTTCCAAGTGGATAAACTCCGCGATGATGAGGCGTGCGCTGCGCAAGGCCGTGTCTCCGCTGGTGATGGGAGCGGCCACCACGCCCAGCAAGGCGAGTATGCCGCCAAAGGTTCCTAGCCATCCATTGCTCACGATGGTCACCACCTCGGGCGCGCTGGCTGTCAGCGAGGCTCCCAACTCCTGTGCGGCTCCGCCATAGAAGAAGTAAGAGGACACCGTGGCCCATATCAGGGCCACTACGCCTTCCGTAATCATGGAACCGTAGAAGATGGGGCGGCCTTGTCGCTCACTTTTCATGCAACGGGCCATGAGGGGGCTTTGCGTGGCATGGAAACCGCTGATGGCTCCACAAGCTATGGTGATGAACAAGGCGGGAAACAGGTTGCCCGCCTTGGGGTTCATGTTTTGTATGCCGTCGGTAAGCTCCGGCAATGAAGGCCACTTCACCAGCAATACCGCTAGCAACGCCACTGCCATGAAGAGCAGCGAGAAGGCGAAGACAGGGTAAATGCGGCCTATGATTTTGTCAATGGGCATCATGGTGGCCAGGAAATAGTACGCGAAGATTACCACGCACCATGCCAATGTGGCGGAAGTGGCATCGAAGCCGCCCAGCGTTACCGTGATGTTGCCCAAGATAATCGCGGGGCTATAGACAAACACCGCGCCCACCATTATCAGCAGCAATATGGTGAACACCAGCATCACTTTCTTGGTGCGTCCGCCTAGGTATTCTCCGACCAGCTCGGGTAGTCCCACGCCCCCGTGGCGTATGCTCAGCATGCCACTGAGGTAATCGTGCACCGCTCCGGCGAATATACAACCCAGAACTATCCACAAGTATGCCGAGGGACCGAATTGGGCGCCCATGATGGCACCAAAGATGGGACCCGTTCCCGCTATGTTGAGGAACTGGATCATGAATATCTTCCATCCTGGCAATACCACGAAATCCACGCCGTCAGCCTTGGCTACAGCTGGGGTGGGGCGGTTGTCGGGACCAAACATGCGGGCTATGAACTTGCCATAGACCATATATCCCGCAACGAGCGCCAAAAGGCTGATTATAAATGTTATCATTTGGATGAGTTTGCTTTAAACCATGGGCAAAAATAAGCAAATAATTTGGAATAAGAAAAAATATCCGTATCTTTGTCGACAAAAAGAAGACTAATGCGCCGTTTTTATACATTATTAATCGTATTCGTTTGGGTTTTGTGCGCTTTCGCCCAGAAGCGGGAGGTAAGAGCTGTGTGGGTGGCTACCATCGGTGGAATAGACTGGCCTCGTTCTTATGCCCAGTCACCTGCCTCGGCCGAGAAACAAAAGAAAGACCTTGTCGATATGCTCGACAAGCTGCAAGCCGCGGGCATCAATACCGTGCTTTTTCAGACTCGTGTGCGTGCCACTACCGTCTACCCCTCCCGCCACGAACCTTGGGATGGCTGTGTCACGGGCACGCCGGGAAAGGCTCCTTGCTATGACCCTTTGCGGTTTGCCATAGAGGAATGTCACAAGAGAGGCATGGAGCTACATGCTTGGCTGGTCACCATTCCCGTGGGAAAATGGAACGGACTGGGGTGCAAGACTTTGCGAAAGCGATATCCAAGCCTGGTCAAGAGGATAGGAGCCGAGGGCTATATGAATCCCGAGAACCCGCGCACGGCTTCTTATTTGGCCGCCATGAGCCAAGAGATTGTCCGCCAATATGACGTGGACGGCATCCATCTTGACTATATACGCTATCCGGAGCAATGGCGGGTGAGAGGCAGCGCCGACAGGGCAAGGGGACACATCACGGCTATCGTGCGTGCCATCCACCAGGCGGTGAAGAGCGAGAAGCCTTGGGTGAAGATGAGTTGTTCGCCAATAGGCAAGTTCGCGGACCTAAGCCGTTACAAGAGTGGAGGCTGGAACGCCTACGCCCGCGTGTTCCAGGATGCCCGCGCTTGGCTCAAGGAAGGCTTGATGGACGAGCTTTACCCCATGATGTATTTCAGGGGCGACCAGTTCTATCCTTTCGCCATCGACTGGCAAGAGCAATCCCAAGGCCGCGTGGTGGCTCCGGGACTGGGCATCTATTTCCTGCATCCCAGCGAGGGTAAGTGGCGCATAGAGGATATCACCCGGGAGATGTATCACTTGCGCTACTTGGGCCAGGGATACGCTTTCTTCCGTGCCAAGTTTTTCATAGACAACACGCAAGGCATCTACGATTTCACGAGCAAGGTGTTCAACAGCGGACTTTCGCTTGTGCCGGCCATGACGTGGCAAGACTCCATTCCGCCAGCCTCGCCAAAAGACTTGTCCGTGACGCGCGCTTCCGATGCCACCATCGTGAGTTGGCAACCTGCCGACGCGGCCTCGGCTGATTCCGCTTCTCCTCTCTATACCTATTATAATGTATACGCCAGCCGCCAATATCCCGTGGACATTGAGGATGCCGCCCACTTGATTGCCATTCGAAGGCGAGGCAACTCCCTGCGGCTCAACCATGCGCCAGAAGGCTTCTTCTATGCCGTCACCGCCATGGATCGCTATGGCAACGAAAGCGAGCCTTTGCAAATGGCAGTCTCGCCATCTTTCACCATGCCCGGGAGCTTCTTGGAATGCGACGGGAAACAGCTTAGCCTTCCCCCCAGGGACAAGGCATTGGACGCCGACATGCTTTTCGTGGAAACCTTGCAGGGACGTGCCGTGGCCAAGTTCCCTTATCGAGGCGAGAAGGCGGATGTCTCAAACCTCCCCAATGGCGTTTATCAACTCAGGGCAGTAGACGACAAAGGCGTTACCCATCGCTTGGGTTTCTTTGCCGTGAGGAGGGATTGAGAACTTCCGTTTGTGTCCAATGGCTAACGATAGGATATCCATGCGTAATCGCGTTGAAGAGGAAAAGGGCACGGTAAAGCTGATGATACGAATGTATTGTCGGCACAGGGAAGGCAACAAGGAACTATGCGCGGATTGCGCCCAATTGCTGGACTATGCCCGTGAACGGCTGGACAGGTGTCGTTTTTCAGGCAACAAGCCTAGTTGCAGGAAATGTTTGGTGCATTGTTACCGCAAGGACATGAGAGAGCGAGTGCGAGCCGTGATGCGATGGGCAGGCCCCCGCATGCTCCTTTACCATCCGGTTATCGCCGTCAAGCATCTTGTGAGGGAGTTAGGGAAGTGAGCCCTGTGAAGGCGGAAAGTTGTCCGTTTTCCAAAACAAGTTATTTTGATGGACGAAACAAGTTATTTTGGTGAGGAAAACAAGTTATTTTTATGAGGAAAACAAGTTATTTTGCCGACCAAAATAAGTTAAATCCAAATCGGTCATTAACCCATGGTGACCGATTTGGATTTAACACGCTGTCAATCAAGATGATGGAGTATATAGTCGCGGCATTCCTCCATGAGCCATTTGGGGGTGCTGGTGGCGCCGCAGATGCCTATGGAACTGATGCCTTTTGTCCATTCCATCTTTATTTCTGAAGCCTTTTCTATCTGGTAGCTGTTAGGATTGACCCTGCGGCATTCCTCAAAGAGCACCTTTCCGTTGCTGCTTTTTCTGCCGCTGACGAAGAGCACCAGGTCATGGCGTGCGGCGAAGGCGGCTATGTTGGGCATACGGTTGGCTACCTGACGGCAGATGGTGTCGAAACTGCGGAAGGTGGCTTGCGGCTGGATATGGGCCTGTATATAGTCGATGAGCGCATGGAACTCGTCCAGGCTCTTCGTGGTTTGCGAGAACAGGTAGATGTCCCGCTCGTAGTCTAGCTTTTTCACGTCTTCCAGGCTTTCCACCACGATGGCCGTCCCCCTGGTTTGCCCCACCAGGCCAAGCACCTCGGCGTGTCCGCTCTTCCCGAAGATGACAATCTGGGCTTGCGGATTGCTGTCATAGAGCCGCTTGATGCGTCGTTGCAGCTGTAGCACCACGGGACAAGTGGCATCTATGATTTCTATGCGGTTGCGCTCGGCCATTTGGTAAGTTTCTGGAGGTTCGCCATGGGCTCTGAGCAGCACCTTTACGTCGCTTAGCTTTTCCATTTGCTGATGATTGATGGTGACGAGGCCTTGGGCGTGGAGCCGTTCCACTTCCATGCCGTTATGCACGATGTCTCCCAGGCAGTAGAGAGTCTTTCCGCTGGCCAGTTCCTCTTGCGCTTTCTTGATGGCGGTGGTCACGCCGAAGCAGAAACCGCTTCCTTCGTCGATTTCTATTTGTATCATTTTGTCTTGATATCAATAATTACCTTGGACATGTCTGGGTCGTTGGTGATCATGAGTATGCGGGGCTTGCGTCTGCGCTTGCGTAATTCGTCGCGAACGACAGTCACTTTCAGCTTGGCGGTTTCCCCGGGTTCTATCTTTGTCTTGTTGAGCGACACTTGCAGTCCTGTGGACATCATTTGGATGCTGTTGATTTCCAACGTTCGTTTGCCCTCATTGGTGAGGGTGACTTGCCCCTTGAGTTTCTTCTTGCTTCCGAAAGAACCAAGGTCCAGCGTCGTTGCGCTCAGCTGGAGCTTGGGCGCGTTTTCCAATTGTTCGGCCGTCAATTGCGAGAAGTCGGGCAGCAGGATGGTGGAAACGGTGATTTCCTTCTCGCTCGATACGGTATCGCCAGGGAATTCCCCTAAATACACGGAGACTTGGTTGAGCCCCATGTCTCGCAGTTTCTCGGAATCGAGAGTTAGGTAGATGTTGCCGCCTCGTTGTGGGGCCAGCTGGGTGGGGGAGACCACGGCGCTCAGGTAGCTGGGTAAGTGCATCACCACGGGACGGAAGCTGGTTTCGCTGTTGTTGCGTATGTGTATGATTTGTGTGGGGCGGTCTCCGCGGTTTACGTTGTCAAACTCCACCTCGCTCTTGTCTGCCATGAAGTTGCCCAATTGCTCTGGATATTCACCGTCGAAGTCCACCACTTCTCTCACCACTTTGCCTTGCAGGTTGAGCATCAATGGCTTCTTGTCTTGCTTGGAGTATACGCCTATCTGCTTTTGGAACGTCCCCATCAACCGTGCGTCATAGGTGGCCGTAATCGAGAATTGCTCTCCGGGGGCGATTTCTTTACGGGGATAGTCCACCACCACGCATCCGCAACTGGTGCGCACGTCGGTGATGGTGATTGGGGCGGTGGCATGGTTGCGCAGCTTGAACTCCGCGGTCACTGGTTGGCTAAAGGGCACTTGTCCGCAATATATGGTGGTTTGTTCGGCTGTCAATGACTGGGCATGGACAGGTGACAAGGCACACGCCATGAGCAGGGGCAGTAGTAGGTTTCTTTTTTTCATTGTTCTTTATGGGTTATTGTCGTTTGGTGGCGATAGTACTGTTGTTTTGGGTGACGTTGATGGTTTCCCCTGGAGCCATTCCCCTGAAGGCCGTGCTGTAGGCGCACTCTGCCTGGCAGCTGCCTTGGGTGTAGTTGCCAGGGCGGTCTATGTAGTATTCGTCCTCTATCACGAGTTTTCCTTTACGTAGTTGATTGAGGTAATAGCAAGTCGCGTTGTCCCGCGGCGTGACATAGTAACCGTTTCTATAGCCGCTTAACGCATTTACGGGTTCAAGGCAGGCTGCCCGCTTGTCCGTGATGGCCACGAAGTCATAATCTCGGTCGGCGGTAATCGTGATGCGCACTTTTACACGTTGTCCCACTTCACGGCCTTCGCCTACGATTTCCCTCTTCACGCTGATGCCCGAGGACGTGGAGGCCATCTCGGTGGCGGCTTGCTCAAAGCAGGCATACACCGTTCCCCAGCTGGTTTGTGAGGAGCGTTTGTCCATGGTGAGCGTTTTCGCTTGCCCGGGCAATGAAACCTTCATGTACCCCAGTCCGGCTGAGGCTTTGTTTTTGTCTATGGCTTTGCCGTCTACCAGTATGAGGTCTTCGTCGCCATTCTTGGAAGTGAGCGCATCCATGTTGCCTTCCAGGAAAGCGTATACGGCATCCACTGTGTTCACGGGGTTGTCCCATGCTTGTGTGCGCTTTTCGCTCAGCAGCCAACGCCTCATCTCCTCAATGGTTTGGTTGTCTTCGGGAGTTACTTGGCGCAAGGCCTCTATGGCGGCCACCTCGGTGGGTATGCGGTAGTCACGCCAGCTGTAGGCGGCCCGATGGGTATCAAAGTAACGTCCTATATCCTCGCGGTAGACGGAGTACTCCTTCAGGCTTTGCAGGTATTCCTTGGCCTTGGCTTTTTCCCCTTGCAGGGCGAGGATGGTGGCATAGCGAGCCTTGCCGTAGATGGTGAACACGGCGGGGCGTTGGGTCACCAGGTTCATCAGGTAGTCTCGGTCTTTTCGCTCCGAGGCCGTCAGCGTGGTGTTCTCCATACCTATTATATATAGATAGTCCATCGCGCTCTCGCTGGGCAACAGGTTCTTGGCTCCCTCTCGCTCCCTCTTCCGCAGGTGCTCCACTTCCTTGTGTGTCTCTTTCTTCAGGTACTGGATGGCTTTCTCCATCAGTCGTTGGCTCTTGCCCTGCTTGCCCAGGGTGGCATGCAGCCTCGCCAGGGTGACAGCCACGGCGGTGGTCATGTAGCGGCTGCCCTCCATGCCCTTCCACCAAGCGAAAGAGCCATCGGCCAGTTGCAGGCCGCTCAGCTTCTCATATTGCGTTTCCAGTCGGTGGTTGACCAGCGAAGAGTCTAGGTAATTGATGAGCTGCTGCCGTTGGGAGGTCTCTTGGTCAGCGTCCAATACCCACGGGGTCTCGGCCAGTATCAGCTGGCGCAGTTCTTGGTTTTTGGCCAGTTCGCTGGTGAGGCTGGTCTCCGTTCCTTGCTCCCGCTTCCACAGCTCCAGCACGGTTTTTACATGGGGTGCGGAGCGCATGACGTGGTCGGCCAAGCTGTTAGCGTAGTAGGCGGAAATCAGGCTGATGGCGTTGTCCTCATCGGGTTGGCTGACGCTGGGCAGTGCCTGTATCATCATCCATGCAGGGTTCTGGGTATATTCCATGGTGTATTCCACTTGCTTGGATTCTATGTCTTCGGGCACTAATTCATCAAGGTTTATCTCGTGTTGGCCAGGCTGGTGGTAAACCAGCGGCATGGTCTTGATGACTCTTTCCTTGTTGGAGAGTATGGGCAGGTAGTGTCGCTCACCATCGCTGAAGCCCTTGCCCGATGCGGTGACACGACAGATGGTGATGGCGGGCAGGTTGTTGGCCTTGATGGTGAAGTTGACCGCTTGGGTCTCTTCCGCCGCCAGCAGGAAGTCGTGTTCTTCCGTGTAGAGCGTTTTCATGGAGAGCGGGTCTATCAGCTCCATCTTCGCCTTGCCTTTCACTTCCTTCTCGGAGGTGTTGCTGAGGCGGGCGGAGAGCACGCTTTCGTCTCCCTGGCGCAAGAAGCGGGGCATGTTGGGCTGTATCATCACGTCCTTGCGTGCCACTACCTCTCCGCCTATCATGCCGTGACGCATGTCTTGGTCATGGGCGATGCCCATCATGCGCCATGTAGTGACGCTCTCGGGCAGGGTGAAGCGTAGGGAGACATTGCCTTCTCCGTCTGTTTCCAGGTTGGGATAGAAGAAGGCAGTCTCTTGCAGGTTCTCCCTCAGTTGGGTACTGTCGCCCGTGGCTTGTTCTGGCTCCGCTCCGCTGCCACCGGCATTCTCCATGGTCGGGGCTTCGGGTGCTAGTGCGGTGGCTCCCGTTACCACAGACTTCTCCATCAGCACAACGTTTTGGTCAGCCATCGCATAGGTGCGGCTCATGGGTCTCGCTTCCATCGTGCTAAAAAAGATGCGTGGGCTTGGGAAATACTGCTTGTCGAAGGTGTCGAAGCGCAAGGGCTGCTCCTCCATATACTTATAGCGTGCCTCTTCCTGCATGCGTGCGCTCCCCATCCCCAGGTTGCTCCTCCACAGCGTGAACGGCAGGCTGGCTTGCAGGTAGAGCTTCATCTCCCACTGGTGGGGATAGAGCTGGTCGAGCGATTTGTCATAGAGCACGCCCATCAGTTGTGCCTTGGCGGGTGATCCGTCTGGATGGGTGACGCGCAGTGTCCATTCCTCTTTCTGTCCGGGAGTAAGTCGGTCGCGGAAGGTCACCCACTCCACGTTGAGCCGCTTGTCGGGCAAGGGGCGCTGCATCGTGAAGGAATGGTAGTGTAGCCTTCCGTCCTTGATCCATGCCACGTTGTATATCAGCCCGTTGCCGTAGCTCTCTTGATAGGTGAAGGGACGGGTGATGATGGAGTCGGAGAGGGCGTAACTGCCTTGCTCCAATACTTGGTCGCCGCTGATGATGGTGTACACGGCGTGTATGCTGTCACGTGAGGAACCCACTTGGGTATAGAGCGGCTTTCCCTCCGTTGGCAGGGTGATGTCGGTTTGGTAGAACCACTCCTCGCTCTCGCTGGCAGGACGGGTGTCTTGCATGGTGAATACCACGAACTTGTGCTTTAGGGTGTCTTTTCCGCAAATGGCCTCCAGCGTATGCTCACCGCTTCGCAGGGACTGGATGAATGCGGTGGCATCTATCTTCGTGTTGGTATCCGCGGTCTGCTCGCTGCCGTTATCTATTCGGTATCTTACCTTGGCGGCGATGTCGTTGCCCGCCGAGTTCTTGTAGATGAAGGTGAAATGGCGCAGGCTGTCCCTTTCCATCTGTTGTGGCAGGTCGGTGTTGAAAGCCGTAGGCTTGTTGCCCAATGGGATGGAGAGTTCTCCGTGGTGAGTTTCTCCAGCCAAGTCGGTGACATCCGCGCTTACCACGAAGTTATAGAAACGGGCGATACGCCTCAGTGGGATAATGTCTTGCGTGTCTTCCTCGGGTAGGACAAGAGGTATTCTCACCTCGAAGTTTCCCTCGCTGTCTGTGGTCAAGGTGTCGGCATACATCTGTTGGTTGGCCTCGCCCTGTGCCCACCAACACCACAAGGCCGCCTGGCGGTTCACCTGGTATTTCACCTTGGCGTCGCTCACGGGAATGCCGGCGTAAGTGCTGGCTTTTCCGCTCACTACCAACGTGTCGCCAGATTCGTAGTGTTGCTTCACTTCAGGGAAAACGACTTCGAAGGTGGGACGCTTATATTCCTCCACCTTGAAAAGACGGCTGCTCCTGAGGTCTGTCCGTATGGTGTAGTTGCCCGTCAGTCCACCTTGCGGCAGCGTGAAGTCAGCCCACGCCGTGCCATACTGGTCGGTGGTGACCTCTTGCGTGCCCACCGCCTTGTGGTTGGCATCCAGCAGGGTGAGGGTCACTTTCTCTTTCCCCAAGGCATGGGTCTCTATGCCTTTGGCCTGTTCATAGCGTATCACGGCCACGCGCACCGTTTGCCCCGGTCGGTAGATGCTTCGGTCGGTAAAGACACGCTCTCGCTTGTGGGTGGCTTGGTCGTTGTTGTAAGAGAAACTCCCGCTCAGATAAGTGGGGGGCGTGTATGGGTCGTCCTTGGTGTAGGCATAGAGGGCGCTGGCTTGCCTTTCGTGTGTACTATTATAATAGGTATAGAAAGCTTCTCCCTTGTTGTCGGTGGTGAGGGTGGCTTTCCTTGCCATCTTGCCATGGTTGTCCCAGTCTCTTTCTCCCAAGACGATGGTCGCGCCTGCGATGGGTTGTCCACTGGTGCTACTTACGGCGACGAAGCGCATGCGGTTGTTGGGGAGATATTGGTGGATGACAGCCACGTCGCTCACGTAGATGATTTCCCTAGCGGGCTTTACGTCCTTGCGGTCGCTCTGTATCTCTATCAGATAGGCGCCCTTGGGCAAAGGCGCCAACTGGAAGGAGTCCTTCAGTATCTCGTAGGCGGGATGGGCGGGGAGGGTGATTTCCTGCGTGACTTTTCCCTCGTGGGAGAAGTGCTTCTTGAGTATCGCGTAATCCTCTTCGGTATTGTAGTCACATTCCGCGGTAAGGTTGAGCCTTCTCACGGTCAGCGTCAACCGCTGTATGTTGCGGATTTTGTCAACGATGATGGAGAATGGCTCTGTCGGCCTGAACACTTTCTTGAAGAACTTGGTGTCGAACATGGGGTTCTCCAATCCTTTCTTGGCATTGCGCAAGATGTTCATGCGCGGCCATGTTCCCCACCGCCCCAATGCGTAGTCAATGTATTCCACTTTCTCCTTGGCGGTGGTTTCCGGAAAGGCGCACATGGCCTGGTAACGCTCTATGGCCAGTTCGCCCGCCTCTTGCAGGTCGGCATACTCGCTGATGAGAGAGTCTATCCTTGCCAGGTAGCCCTTGTTGGCATAATTCTCTTGCCGCTCCTGCAGGGCAATGTAACTGGCCGTGACGCAGGCCGCCGCCCGGTTACCCTGATCGGTATAGAAGTTATGCATTTCCCGATAGGCCTGGGTCTCGAAGCCTATTACGTGGAGCAGGTCGTGCTGGAAGATTTTACCATCTATTCCTTGTTTTATCAATGGCTCGTAACCGATTGATTTCGTGGATGCCAATACACCTGGGTTCCCCATCGCTTTACGGGCATACTCCTCGCTTTTCTCCCCGTATGCCTTTCTGTCTTCCTGGTTTGGTGCGTAGGGGACTTGTTGGATTGCCACTTTGTATAGGGCGGTCATGTACACGGCCGAGAGCGCGGGGTTTGATTGCTCCACTTGCAGTGCCTTTTGCTCCAGCTTTCGCAACTGAGGGGCCAGGGAGTCGGGCGAGATGTCTTGCCATATCGAGAGCGAGCGGAACTGGGCGGCCAGCAGTTGGCCATAGTCCTTGTTGGCCGTGGCTTGCTGGGCGATGCGCTGGGTGATGGCCAGTTCCTCGCGTGGCAAGTCTTTCTCTCGCGCTTGCGCTGCCTGTTTCCACAATGAGTCATAGTTGTCTGCCATAACGAGCGACGTCGCCATCGTCATGAGCATGGACGTGAGGATCAATATGTGTTTCATCTTCCTGTTTTCATGTAAGTTTCATGCAAATGTACTAAAATTTTCCTCACTACATGCCCCTTTTTGCTTTCTTTTTCATATCCGTGCTATAAAATAACTAAATCTAACAACCCTGTTTCACGGTCTGAAGCGTGATACTAGTCTCGAAGGCCTGCGAAACTAGTTTCATTGCCCTTCGAGACTAGTATCGTAGCCTTTCGAAACCAGTGTCATTGGTTTCACGACCTAGTTCCCGCTGGACAGGACAAGTTTTCGCTCGTACGCTCTTTCCTGCGGTTAGCGTTAAAAGCCATTAAATATTTGGTGGTTTCGATAATTTTCCCTAACTTTGAACAACTAAATATAAAACGTATAAAAACGATGATAGAATATTTAGCATCCAACTTATGGCTCGTGTGGACAGTCGTCATGCTGATCTGCCTGATATTGGAAGTCTCTTCCGGTGACTTTTTCATCACCTGTTTCGCCATTGGCGCCTTGGTCGCCATCTTCCCTGCGTTGCTGGGCGTGCCTCTATGGGCGCAGATCCTGGTGTGGGCGGTTTGTTCCGTGCTCAGCATCAAGCTGGTGAGGCCATGTCTGTTGCGATTGCTCCACCGTGGAGGCGAGCAGCGGTTGAGCAACGCGGACGCTCTCATCGGCCAAGTAGGTCGTGTGAGCGAGGCGATACCTGCCCAGGGCTTTGGTCGTGTGCAACTGGATGGTGACGACTGGAAGGCCGTGTCAACGGGCGAGGCCTTGCCCGTTGGCACCAAGGTGAGAATCGTGTCAAGGGAGTCCATTATCCTAACCGTGGAGAAAGACTCATAATTTCCCCAAATAGTAACCCATTTAAATCCTGTTATTATGATTACCGTCTATGTTTTGTTGGCGATAGTTATCTTGGCGCTTATTTTTGTCAAGATGGCCATTATCATCATTCCCCAGTCCGAGACCAAGATTGTGGAGCGTCTTGGCAAGTATTACGCCACGTTAGGCCCAGGTATCAATATCATCGTGCCTTTCATCGACAGGGCCAAGGAGGTGATAGTGATGCGTGGAGGCCGGTACACATACAGCAATGTCATTGACTTGCGCGAGCAGGTGTATGACTTTGACCGGCAGAACGTGATCACCAAGGACAATATCCAGATGCAGATCAACGCTTTGCTATACTTCCAGATAGTCGATCCCTTCAAGGCCGTGTATGAAATCAATAATCTGCCCAACGCCATAGAGAAGCTAACCCAGACTACTCTGCGAAATATCATTGGCGAAATGGAACTAGACCAGACGCTCACCTCCCGTGACACCATCAACACCAAGTTGCGTGCCGTGCTGGATGATGCCACCAATAAATGGGGTATCAAGGTGAACCGTGTGGAGTTGCAAGACATTACGCCTCCCCAAAGCGTATTGCAAGCCATGGAAAAACAGATGCAGGCGGAGCGTAACAAGCGTGCCACGATATTGACCTCAGAGGGAGAGAAGCAAGCGGCCATCTTGCAATCGGAGGGAGAGAAGACTTCCACCATCAACAGGGCTGAGGCCGAGAAGCAACAATCCATCCTCGTGGCGGAGGGAGAGGCCATGGCTCGCATTCGCAAGGCCGAGGCAGAGGCCATCGCCATACAGAAAATCACCGAGGCCGTGGGACAATCAACCAATCCCGCCAACTATCTCTTGGCGCAGAAATACATCCAGATGATGCAAGAACTGGCCCAGGGAGATGAGTCCAAGGTAGTTTACTTGCCTTACGAGGCTACCAACCTGATGGGCTCTATCGGTGGCATCAAGGAACTTTTCAAAGGAGCGTAGTCCGTATGGATATATGTATTGTAGCGGGAGCGCGACCTAATTTCATCAAGGTGGCACCCGTGGTGAGGGCGCTCAATGAGGTGCGCCAGCAGTCTAAGGACGTGAATTACATGCTGGTATATACGGGAAGCGTGGATGACCCCGCCATAGAGCCGACGCTTTTCGATGATTTGCAGATACCTAAGCCAGATATGTACTTGGGCGTTGACTGCGACAACCTGAATGAGCAGACAGGCCAGGTGATGTCCCACTTTGACAAGTATTTACAACGCCACCATACCGACGTGGTAGTGGTGGTGGACGATTTGGCTTCCACTTTGGCCGTGGCCATAGTCACCAAGAAGCACGGCGTAGCCTTGGCTCATATCGCCGCGGGTACCCGCAGTTTCGACCTTGCCATGCCTAAGGAAATCAACAGGCTTGTCATCGACGGACTTTCTGACATGCTTTTCACGGCGGGCATCAGCAACAACTCCATCGCCAACAAGGAGGGAGCGGAACTATCCAAAGTCTACATGGTGGGTAACGTGCTTATCGACAATATCCGTCATGACAGCGGGCGCTGGCGATGCCCAGGAGTGCTGCAGGAAAAAGCCATTGGCGATGGACGTTATTTGCTCTTCACGCTCAATCGCAAGGAGCTCCTGGCAGATGGAGACAAACTGCGGGAGACCTTGCGGGTGATAGCCACCCATGCCGAGAACCTTCCTGTCATTGCCCCCTTGCATGGCAAGGTGAGAGAAGTGGTGGAGAGGGAATTAAGCGAGTTGCCTACTGACGTGAAGCGGACTTTCCTCTTGGTGACCCCACAAGGATACCTGGAGTTTGGATATCTTACCGCCCATGCCGCGGGCATTATCACGGATTCGGGCAACGTGGCTGAGGAAGCCACTTTCTATCGCACGCCTTGCGTCACGCTCAATAGCTACACGGAGCATATCGAGACGGTAAAGGTGGGCAGCAACGAGTTGGCGGGTGATGACCTGGAGGCTTTGGCTCGTTACGTAAGCCAGATGGTGTCAGGGGAGTGGAAGGCATGTGATGTCCCCGACAAGTGGGATGGCCGCACGGCCAAGCGCATTGTCCAAATACTCATGGGCGCATAGCCTTATCGCCAGCGATAGTTGCGCCTTCCGCTTTTGTCATTTGGCGGAAGGTGTGCCATGTAATAGGTATCGTGCAGAGCGTGGAGAGCACGTCGCTCACCGCCTGCGTCATTTCCAGTCCGGTAAGGCCGAGCCATCGGGGCAGTATCAGTACCAATGGGATGAAAAACAGTCCTTGCCTTGCCGCCGCCACGAAGTTGGCTTTCCAGGGCATGCGGCAGGTCTGCATCATCATGTTGCTCATCATCATGAAACTGCTCAATATGTAGGTGGCCGCTTGGAATCTCAGCGCGTTCACGCCTATGGCTATCACGTGTGGGTCATCTCGGAAGAGGGCGATGGTTTGCGCGCTGAAGATAAACAAGATGACCGTCCAAAACAGATGGAAGCCAACGCCGATGCGCACGCAAAACCAGAAGCCCTGCTTTACCCTGCGATAGAGTGCGGCTCCATAACAGAAACCACACATGGGCTGGAATCCTTGCCCCAATCCGATAATCACGGAGTTGATGAACATCGTTACGCGGTTCACGATAGACATGGCGGCTATGGCGGCGTCTCCAAACATACCGGCGGAATGATTGAGCATGATGACCGCCAGGCAAGCCAGTCCCTGCCTGGATATGGAGGGAGTGCCGCCCGCCAATATCTCTTTTATGTAGCTCTTGTCCAGTGATATCCTGCGCCAAGAGTAATGTATAGCCCCTCTCATGCGGCTCATTCTCCACATCACCATAAATCCCACTGCTTGTCCTATCACCGTTGCCCAGGCCGCTCCCGCCAGTCCCATGTTTAGTCCGAATATCAGCAATGGGTCTAATACGCAATTGAGCACGGCGCCGCTCACGATGCCATACATAGAGTATTTGGCGTAGCCCTCGAAACGCATTTGGTTGTTGATGCAGAAAGAGCACATGATAAACGGCGTGCCCAGCAATATGATGCTCATGTAAGTCTCCGTATACGGCTGTATGGTAGGCGTGCTTCCCAGTATCACGGCCAGCTCCTCTAACCATATCTCCCCGGCCGCCAATATCAGCAGGGCGGTCACCAATGTATAGAAAAATCCCGTTGAAGCCATGACACGGGCTTGCCTATGTCGCTTGCGCCCTAATTCCCGTGAGATGAAGTTGCCCGTTCCGTTGCCGAAGAAGAAAGAGAAGGCCTGTATCATGAACTGCAACGAGGCCACGATGCCTACGGCGGCGGTGGCCTGTGTGTTGATTTGGCCCACGAAATAGGAGTCCACGATATTATACATATTGGATACCAACATGGATATGATAGTGGGCACGGCCATGGTACCTATCACTTGGGGTATCGGGGCTTGTGTCAAGAACGTATAGTTGTCGGTCTTGCTCATTGGGTCGTTTTTCCACTGCAAAGGTAATCAATTCTCCCGTTAAAACGGCGATATTTGGCGTAATATCCTAAAAAGTCCGCGAAAAATTTGTCGGTTCAGGAATTTATGCTTACCTTTGCACTCGCTTTCGGGCAAATAACGGCTTACGGCCATGGAGAGATGGTAGAGTGGTCGATTACAACGGTCTTGAAAACCGTCGTACCGAGAGGTACCGGGGGTTCGAATCCCTCTCTCTCCGCCAAGGCTCCGAACGGGAGGCATTCAAGCAAGGAGTAAAAAAATGTAAAGCACCGTAAATCAAGTGATTACGGTGCTTTTTTCATATATATACGCCAAACCATGGCGGCATAAATGCATCGGCTGGCAGTCACAGCCCAGTCATTCTCTGCTACATTTCTGTTTCGTTTTTGGTATCATGTTATTCTTTTTAACGTGAGTTCGACGAATTCCACTTTATGTGCGCGGTCCTATTATTGCCAAACTGTAGAGACGCATTCTTGCGTCTCAGCCAGCTGCCAAGTCTTCGCGATTGGCGATTTTATTCGGCAATCTTGCTTGCCGAGACGCAAGAATGCGTCTCTACAACTTTTCGTCGAATTCACGTTAATAATAACAAATAAAGTGGAGATGTCAAAATAGCGTCAGATAAACTTCAGGACTATTTTAAATTCACAGTCTTTGTTATGCCAGGGAAGACGGTCAACTGGGCTGTCCCGCCATTGCTTATCTCTACATTCGTGTACCGTGCCTCTACCACCACCTTGCCGTCCAGCCTGATGATACCCCATTGCTGGGGATTGGTTTCCACGACACAATAGTTGCCCACGGGGTTCTGTATGCTGCGGTAAATGGGCGGGACGATGACGCGGCTGCCTGCTCTCAGCCCCCATTTCAATCCCGATTGGAACGGAACGACATCTTGTATTTGGGCCAGCCGCGTCTGCTGTTTCTTTTCTTTTTTCCGTTGGAGGTTCTCTCTCATCTTGGCGGCTCTCGCCTCGGCTTCCGTTTTCAGTCGTGACACCGCCACGTCAAAATCCTCGTCTTGTGTCTTTGGGTGCTCGCAGGCGATGTATTGCTTTTCCTTGCCATCCATGGCGTGGTAGTAATTTCCCTTTCCGTCCGTAATCACGATGCTGCCGTCTGCCAGTTCGCCGCAGAATCCATAGTATTCGTCTTCGTCATTCGCCAGGATGCACACACAATCCTGATGAAGGAAAGCATCCTCGCTGTCTATGTACCTGAACTTACAGTTGTCAGCCAGACCAGTATAAATCCGCAAATAGAAGCCCCGTGGCACCAAGTCAAAGCTGTTTATTCCCAACGGACTCTTATAGACATGCTTGGTGCGGCTGTAATACACCATTCCGACCCTCAGCATCTCAATCCTCCCATATTTCAGCATTTCCGGTTTCCCGTTATACAGCTTGGATGTTTTCAAGTCGATGTAGAATGTATGTCCGGTATTGTCCGTCATGGCACCAATGTCGTCCGGCAGGAATTTCATGTAGCGGTATCGGTTGAGCTTTATCTGTATGTTCCCGTTCCCATCCACGATGCCGACCCGGTTGTCTTCGAATCTTACGGCTGCCCAATTGTCTTTCACGTCAAATACGGTGCGGTATTGCGCTTTGGCGGTAATGGTCTTTCCTTGCTTCAATCCCCAAAGCCCGCTTTGACGGTCTTTATATGGTTTCAGGGCTTCTGCTTGCGAAGCGTTATTATCAAACAGGGAAGAACCGCTTTGCAGGTAATCCATCAACTGTCTGTGCGATACAATCGTCTCCAGCAAACCGTCCACATTCAAAGCCTCGTCTTTCTCTTGCCCGGCAGCCATACAGGAAACATTTCTTGCGTTTGCGGTTGGATAGCCTTTTCCAGCCAACCGTCCCTCGAACATGGCCTGCCAGTCCCGATAAGCGGTCGGTAACCCGAACAGACGGTACAGCCCTACGTTGTCTATCAACATGCAGGTTTCCTTGCCGTCCGTCTTGCGCAGTCCCCGTCCTACCTGTTGCAGATATTTTGCGAGCGAAAGGGTAGGCCGAGCCATTTGCACGAACTCCACGTCCGGGCAATCGAAGCCCTCGCTGAACACATCCACGTTCACCAACACTTGAATCTTACCCTGTCTGAAGTCCTCCACCATTTGCTTGCGCAGCTTGGCAGGCGTCTTGCTGTCAATAGCGACGGCATTCACACCTTTATTATTATAGTATTCGGCGATGTTCCGTGCGTGGCTGATGCTGACAGCATACACGATGCCTTTCTTTCCATGGGCATATTGCCGTACGCTTTCATACAGTCGCTCGATGCTTGGCCGTCTGTTCAGCACGGCATCCATTTCCTTCACCTGAAAGTCCCCGTCCGCGCCCCGTTTCTCTAAACAGTCTATCAACCGCTGGTCTTCACTATTCGGGCGTATGGACACGTAGTCAAAAGCGGAGAGCCACCCTTGACGAATGAAGTCCGCGATGCTGTCTGATATTATCAGCGTGTCAAACAAGTCCGTGAACCCCTTGCGGTTCAACCGGCAGGGCGTGGCCGTCATCCCCAGCTTCCTGGCATTTGGATAGCGCAGCCACAACTCATTGTAGGTTTCCGCCAGTGCATGATGGGCTTCGTCTATCACTATCAGATTCGGATTATCGCTCCTCACGTCATCCCAATGCCTTGACAGCCACTGGATGGACAACACTTTGACAACTCCGTTTTTGGGCTTCATGCCATACCGTGCTACGGTTTCCTCTATCTGCTCCACAAGCTCTCGGCGATGGGCGACAATCCACACGCATGATTCTTCATTTTTCATTCTTAATTCTTCATTCACAAGCGAAGCGAGCAGGTGTGTTTTGCCTGTTCCTGTGGGCATCTGCACCATTAAGGCTCTTTGTGTCTGCCACGAGTCAAGCACACGAAACTTGATACCTTGCTGATAGAAACGAAGAATAATGGAAGAAAACGTCATCATTATAACTATCCTAATTGACAAAGTTTGCAATCATAGTATTCCTGAACAGATTTACAAAACAATACGCTATTATTCAACTACAAAACATCTGTTTTTGAATTCTTCCAGATCTCTTTCGTATGAATCTCCATAAGTTTCTTTCATTTTGTATTCCACTGTCTCTTCCATATAATCCCAATAAGCCTCTTCTTCTATAGGATCGGTAAATACTGGTGTCGTTTGGGAAAACAACAAATCATACAGATTCTCATATTCTCTTAATGTTGGCTTTGCTTCCTTTTGGGAGAAATAATCTATTACGGTATTAAAAGCCAATTGTTTATAAGAATCATAATCCGCATTTACATTGTACTCTATACACAAACAGCAGTTCCTGAATAGGCTGAACAATGTACTATTCTCCCTAATCAAATCACAGGCTGTTAATTCTGGATGTCGGTCAAGATATGTTTGCATTCCAGAAGTTAAAAGATTTTCTATCTCTTCATTGCTTATTACCAAAGGACATTGGTATCCTTCTTGATTGTTTTGGCCGTATGTGCTTGTCAAATACAATTTTTTCAATAACTCACTTAAATTGAGTAAATCTTCACATCCAAGTTTGCTATAAAACCAATCTAAAACATTGGAATGTGCAATATCCTTTTTATCCACTTCTTCATATCGATTTCCTTGCAACAATTCCTTTATGCTTCCAATTTGATTGCTTCTGTACGGAACAATTTTCAAAGCAAAAGTTAAAATAGCATACAGATAGTTTTTCAAAAGGTCACCCGGAATGTCTTTAATGTGCACATGGCTTAATTGGTAAGTAATTGAGTTGAAGTATTTCCCACTATTTATCCATTGAATTACAATATTCTCAGGATCATTTTCTTCGGAAAACAGATCTTTTAGAGCTTTAAATGACAACTTGTTTGGAGATACGCTTAATGCAAAATATTTATCGAAGTTTTCAAGATAACATATACTTTCTTTTCTGGTTTTTATGAATTGCCCAAACATTTGTTCAAGTATTTGTGGAGTTTCATTTTTCCAATATTTGTCACCCTCGTATGCATTGTCTTCATTTCCTTTAAAGCTATGCAAAATACCTTTTTTGAGACAAAACCTATCTCTATCTTTTTCAATGTATAGCAAATTGTATGGGTCATCTGCAAGCTTGTCATAAACCTTTTTATCATACATTTGTAAAAGTTCCAGCCAAAACAAATCCAGTAATTTAATCTCACCCTTGTACTGTTCTGTTATATAATCAAAGTTTAGCATATATAGACGGGCGAATCGTTTAGCACGGCGATAGTTATTTAAAACTCTTAGGATAATGATACGTTCATTATAACTGAATTGAGCAAATAGTTTTTTTGTGAAAAAGCCCTTGAATTTATCTTGTTTGCTAAAATCCTTACGCAAAGTTTTCCAAATCAAAGAATCATCTACTCTAGGCAGATGTACTTCAACTGGAAATATCTTTTCCAAATAGGATGCAGCATCCTTGATGTTCTCCTCTTCCAAAACGCTTGTCACATACTCTTTGTCGTATGCTACAATATAAATCGTATTATTTAAATCCGCAGTGTTCCTAATTAATCTCAATACCTCAAACACTTCTTCACGTTCAAGTCTGTCTATATCATCGATGACAACAACTACAGGATGAGATAAACGGGAAAATTTTTCAGACAAAATCTTCTTCTTTTCATAAAGGCTATCTTCCTTTAGTGGTATTGACATTTCAATGCCAAAGGCTTTATGCGGTTCAAGTGTAATATTGTTTATGTACTTTGCATATTCTTTTATTGATTTGGACAATGTGCTGTGTTTTGGTGAGAGTTGATGCCGTAATGAGGCGAAAAAGTCATTTGTGACCTGCTCCGGACTACGGCACATCCAAGGATTAAACTCTACTATTTCCGCCTTTTCTGCAATTTCATTTTTCAACAAATTCAAGAACGTGGTTTTTCCAACTCCCCATTTTCCAGTAATTCCTATGGCATAGGATTGGTCACTAATATCTGTAGACATCAATTTCTTAGCTATCAGTGAGGCATATTGTTTCAGGTTGTTATTTTCATATTGTTCTTTAGGTTTATCAAGTGAGAATCCCTTAAAGATTTTGTTGCTTTCTACATTTTCGGCATCTTCATTCTTAGACAAATCTTTATGAATATTTACTATTGTTCTTACGACCTTACTGGTCTGGATAAACAAAGTGATTGCCAACCAACAGGACAGGAACATTCTGTAATCAAGCCCCCATACAATATTGGCATAAACTACATTGCCTCCATACCAAAGAAGAACAAGGGCAATTAGCACCAATATAAATCTAAAAGGACGGCAATCATTATCTTCCCATATTCTGACATTCCAACGATATGCAAAATAGGACACGAAAATAGCTATTGAAATATTTACAGGATAAAGGTTATTAAGAAAGCCATATAGCCATTTCATCCACAAACCGTTCCCGTCTGTTGCGAACCATGAATACCATTTAGGCGCAACTCCTATCCATATTGGAATCAATAGGAGTAAGAATATTGCCCATATTAACTCGTTATTTGAACATCGGTATTTTCTAACAATATCGTATAACTTTGGATTTGCCAAATTCTTGCCTTTTATGATTAGCCATAACGCAGAAAGGCAGGAGAGTAATACAATACCAATATATTGTAGCATCTCGTATATTCTACCCTTTAGCTTCTTACGTTTCAACATAACTGAAAGTTAAGTGCTAATTTCTCGGTCTCGTTTATGAAGCGGGATTTATTCCATCGAACAAGCCTTGTCATACAACAATCCTTGTTTAATTGATGGAATATGATAATAAATATCACTTATATTTTTGCTTTTAACCCCATCAAGTAGCGTTTTGAACTCTGTGACATTATTTACGCCAAACAGCATTTTAACATTTTCAAAATATCTTTTTGAAACTAACCTTGGTAGAATTTCCACATTATGGTTATAACACCCTGTTGTTGGAAACCAACCCCCTTCCAACAATGAAGTGGATGGGTAGATCAATGATAAATAGTATAGCAGTATATCTGTTTGAACAAGAGACCGCATATCCAGCCTTTTTGCATATTGACTGACAAGATCTGCGGTAACGCTGACTCTACGCAGATTGTATCTTTCATTTTTATACCGATCAAGCGTGTAATTATATTTTTGGAAGACCATAAACCGACATGGCATAATACTGTCCACTCGGTAATCCCGTTTTTCAACATACAATGTGCTTGTTACGACTTCATGTAATACGTCATATCTGGCATTTTCCAGCATAACTGCTGCAAAAGACAAAAACACATCGTAGTTGAAAAAGCGGAAATGGTCATTTGCTGCACCTGCTGTGCTGTTATCCTCAAATAGGGATATTCCTTCATTTTCATAGAATTGCAGCCAATTCTCAAAGAAATCTACAAATAGCCTTCCTGTACATTCTTTCGACTTTGCAATCGAATTGACAAAATCAACAAAGTCATGTTTGAGGGGTTGCATGGACACAATATTACTTTCCACTAATGATATGAAATTATCATTATTAACATTATGATAATCCACTTTATAATCATTCAATGCTTTGATAAATGCATCCAAATAGTCATCAATCAAAAATTTCACATTCGAATCATCTTTGATGATAGACTTTCGTAATGCTGTTACCTTGTGGGCCGTAGGGAGATTGGCAGGATTGTCTTCATTTAGATATTCTGGCATTTTTCCAAGGGCAGGTCTTTGTGACTTTGGCTTTTGATACAAATCCCTTAGTAATTCACCGTAATCTTTTTCATAAACATTTTCATCGCTTAAATCATAATGTATACGCGACTTGACAAAAACGGGTTTGTATGCATTGCCGTTTTCATCTTTTTCAAATACAATCGGAATGAATTTCGTCTGGTCTACTTTTGAATAGATTTCTTCGGAGATAATGGTACTTTCTATGCCGACACCTCCTTGCCGCGCATTGGCTTTATTTGCATAATCCTTATTGCAGATTAGCAAGACCTTATCCACACTTGAATCTGAAATCATTTGCTCCATATATACGTTCTTATCCTGTCCGGCATGCAAATCCCAAATATCAATGACTACGTACACACCGTCATCCATTAACCTACGTGCAAGTTCTTCCACACGTTGTTTATTCTCCTCTGGATGCCAGCTATAGGAAATAAATACTTTGGGGCTATTCTGATACATAATGTCTGCTGGCTATTATTTTAATAATTCGAGAATTTTTGTGCAAAAACATATCGGAATTATCATCATACACAATTTATCCAAAAGAATATGCAATCAACTTTTATAGAATAAGCAAAAGAAGTCATTTCAAGCACACCTTGAAATAAACCCCACCGCTAAAATACTTACCATCGTTCAGTTCTGCCACAAGGTTGATTCGGTCTTTCCAGATGGAATACGTGCCGCCAACGTTAAAGGTACGTGAGTCATACTCCGCCATCAGGTTCAACCCGTTTACCGCCTTGCGCCAAAATCCTTCATTGGGTAAATTCGGTCTGAAGTTCAAGCCGCCTGCGGGACTGTTCTTATGCTCCACTCTCAATCCCCTGTCCCAGATGAATGATAAGTGTACTCCAAGCGTACCTATGTTTTCAAAACTGAAGTGCTTCGTACCTGCAAGATACCACCGCGTAAACCAACAGTTGCCTCCGTTGCTGTCCCTGTTGCTTATCCCGCCTCCACCGGCGTTTTCATGTGTGCCGGGGTCGTTCGCACCCAATACAATCTGTGGTGTCCATGATTTCCACCAGCCTTCTTTCCACAACCGCAGACGACCATAGAAAGCCCTGTCTTGATTGGAATATTTACCCCAGACACTTTGAGGAAAATAAGTCGAACCATGTTCTGCATAGTTGATGGTACAAGTGTAGCCCACCTCCAGCCACGGGAAAATGGTGATGTTCAGGTAATAGTTGAACGTGTATTTCACCTCCTTGCTGCTGAAATAGTGCAACGGAGTGAGGTGAAGCACGTTGCCTCCAAGCATAAATGTCTTGTCACGTTGCATGTCGGCAGTGGGAGCATGAAGAAGCCCTGTTGTCCCATACATGGCCTGGGCATGGATTTTGCCTCCCATCACAAGGAGTAAAAGGAAGAATATTATCGGGAATGTTTTCTTAGCAGACCCTGATGTAGCTATATTTATTGCATTTGAATAAAATGCACATTTACTAATAAATTTCATTAGAGGAGAGGTATTTATTGTTATTGCCTCCCTCTAAATAGCGTTTATTTTAGCTTGACTCTTATTTTATCCGTGTATTACCTGTTCTTGTACATCTCGTCGTAATACCGCTGGTAGTCGCCGCTCGTCACGTTGTCCATCCACGCCTGGTTGTCCAGGTACCAGCGCACGGTCTTCTCGATGCCTTCCTCGAACTGCAGACTCGGTTCCCAGCCAAGCTCGCGTTGCAGCTTGCGTGAGTCGATGGCGTAGCGCATATCGTGACCCTTGCGGTCGGTCACGTAGGTGATAAGGTTCATGTCTTCGCCGTCCTTTCTTCCCAACAAGCGGTCGACGGTCTTGATGACAACTTTGATTATGTCGATGTTCTTCCACTCGTTGAAGCCGCCGATGTTATATGTGTCGGCCGTCTTGCCATTGTGGAAGATGAGGTCGATTGCCCTTGCGTGGTCTTCGACATACAGCCAATCGCGCACGTTCTCGCCCTTGCCGTAGACGGGCAGCGGCTTCTTGTGACGGATGTTGTTGATGAATAAAGGTATCAGCTTTTCGGGGAACTGGTACGGGCCGTAGTTGTTCGAGCAGTTCGTTACGATGGTCGGCATTCCGTAGGTGTCGTGGAAAGCTCTTACGAAATGGTCGCTCGACGCTTTCGAGGCTGAGTAAGGCGAGTGCGGGTTGTATTTTGTCTCTTCGGTGAAGAACTCCGTGCCGTAGGCGTGGTGGTGTTCCGAGCTTGCCTTGGTAGTGAACGGCGACCCTATTCCTTCGGGGTTCGTCAATTCCAGCGCACCGTAAACCTCATCGGTCGAGATATGGTAGAAACGCTTTCCCTCATATCCTTCAGGGCGGCTCTCCCAATATTCCTTTGCCGCCTGGAGTAACGTCAACGTTCCTATGACGTTTGTATGTGCGAAAGTGAACGGGTCTTTTATGCTCCTGTCCACGTGGCTTTCGGCGGCAAGGTGGATGATGCCGTCCACGCTGTACTTCTCCATCAACGCCTTCACTGTCCCGTAGTCGCAGATGTCCGCCTTTACGAAGGTATAGTTCGGCTTGTCCTCCACGTCTTTCAGGTTGGCGAGGTTGCCGGCATACGTCAGCTTGTCGAGGTTGATTATGTGGTACTCGGGATATTTGTTCACGAAAAGGCGCACCACGTGGCTTCCGATAAATCCCGCTCCGCCCGTTATGATGATGTTTCTCTTAAATTCCATGTCGTTTATGTTTTTGTTGTCGTTATCATTTTAGGGCATTCATGTTCTCCATGCATACCTTCAGCGAGTCTGTCCAATAGGGTATCCTCAGCCCGAACGTCTCCTTGATTCTCGTCTTGTCAAGAACAGAATAGGCAGGACGCTTCACCGGGCTGGGGAACTCGTCGCTGTGGCAGGGCTGAATGTCGCAGGCCGTGTTTCCGGCAAGCTCGGCAATCTTCTTGGTGAAATCAAACCATGAGCATACGCCCTCGTCGCTGAAGTGGTAGATGCCGCGCTTTGAATATCCGTTATTCGGGTTCTCCTTTTCATAGTCCGCGAGCACGGTCTTTATCGCCACCGCGAGGTCGTAGGCGTAGGTCGGCGTGCCGGCCTGGTCGAAGACCACGTTCAGTTTCGGTCTCGTGGCCGTCAGGTTGAGCATGGTCTTGACGAAGTTCCTGCCGAACTCCGAGTAGAGCCAGGCCGTGCGGATGATGACGTAATCGCAGCCCACGGCCTTGATGTTCTCCTCGCCATCAAGTTTTGTCTGGCCGTAAACGCCCGTAGGCGTGCCTTTCTGGTCTTCCCGGCAAGGCGTGTTGTACGGGTCTCCGCCGAAAACATAGTCCGTGGAAATCTGCACGAGAAGACCGTTCACTTCCCTCATGGCCTCAGCCAGGAGTTTCGGGGCTTCGGCGTTCAGCTTCCGGCATAACGCCTCGTCGCTCTCCGCCTTGTCCACGTTGGTGTAAGCGGCGCAGTTCACTATGCACCGGATGTCCTTTTCTTTCACGATTTTCCGTATGGACTCCGCGTCGGTTATATCCAAGATAGTCGTTTCAACACCTTCAACCTCTACGACATCCGTAAAGGTGTAGCTGTCGTTCGTGTCTTTGCTCACTACGCGCATCTCGTTGCCGAGCTGGCCGTTCGCGCCTGTTACCAATATGTTCATGATGGCATTTCGTTATTTTGGGTAAACAAAAGGACTCTCAAAGTCTTTCAGCAGCGGGTGTCTCGTGTCCTTCTCGCTGAGAATGGCGCGCTCGGTCGGTATGCGCCAGTCAATGCCCAGGCTTTGGTCAAGGATGCTGATGCCCCCATCCGCCTCGGGGTGGTAGAACTCGTCGCACTTGTACTGGAACACCGCTGTTTCACTCAATACCGCGAAACCGTGGGCGAAGCCTTTCGGGATGAAGAACTGCCGGTGGTTGTCCTCAGTCAATTCAACTGTCACGTGCTTTCCGTAAGTAGGCGAGCCTTTCCTGATGTCAACGGCCACGTCCAGCACCTTGCCTTTTACGCACCTCACTAATTTCGCCTGTGTATATGGCGGACGCTGGAAATGCAGTCCCCTCATAACGCCATACGATGACATGCTTTCATTATCCTGTACGAACTCCACGTGCCCAACCTTCTCCTCGAACTCCCTCTGTGAGAAGCTTTCAAAGAAATATCCCCGTGCGTCCTTGAATATGCGCGGCTCTATGATTACCACGCCCTCTATATCTGTCTTTATTACTTCCATATTCCTTTAATATTCCAAGTTCTTCTCCAATGAATCCTCCTTCTCGTCAAGAATCGAAAGCAGGTACTTCCCGTAGTCGTTTTTCAGCATCGGTTGGGCGACTTCTTTCAGTTTTTCAGCCGTTATCCAACCTTTTCGGTAAGCGATGCCTTCCAGGCAGGCGACCTTCAAGCCCTGTCGTTTCTCCAAAACCTCAATGAAAGTCGAGGCTTCTGACAATGAATCGTGCGTACCCGTATCCAGCCAAGCGAATCCCCTTGCCATTGTCTGTACCTTCAGTTCCCTGTCCTTCAGGAACTCCTGGTTCACCGTCGTTATCTCCAGTTCCCCGCGTGCCGACGGCTTGATATTCTTCGCGATATTGACCACCTTATTAGGATAGAAATACAGTCCCACCACGGCGTAGTTGCTTTTCGGGTGTTCCGGCTTCTCCTCGATGCTCAGGCAGTTGCCATCCTTGTCAAACTCCGCCACGCCGTAACGCTCCGGGTCACTCACCCTGTAGCCGAACACCGTCGCCTTGCCGTTTTGCTCCGCGTCCACGACAGCCTGCCTCAGCATGTCATTCAATCCGGCCCCGTAGAAGATATTATCTCCTAACACAAGACAGGCACAATCATTCCCGATGAACTTTTCACCGATGATGAACGCCTGCGCCAACCCGTCAGGTGATGGCTGTTCGGCATATTCGAACCTCACCCCGAAGTCGCTGCCGTCACCCAACAGCCGCTTGAATCCCGGCAGGTCGTAAGGCGTGGAGATAATCAGTATCTCCCTGATGCCGGCCAGCATCAGCACCGAGATGGGATAGTAAATCATCGGTTTGTCGAAAATGGGAATCAACTGCTTGCTGATGCCCTTGGTGATAGGATACAACCGCGTACCGCTGCCACCAGCCAATACGATTCCTTTCATAATTGTGGATTTATGTCGGTTTTATTTATTTGCTAATTCGCAATATAGTTTCTCTACCTGGTCAGCAATCTTCTCCCAGTTGTATTTCTTCATATCGTAATCAATATGCTGCAAGGGCTGATTGATAACGGCTTTTAGCCTTTCTGCCAATGCGTCAACGTTGCTTACTGGGAAATAATCATTTTCGGAAAGACCTATTTCCTTGTTCGCGGGGATGTCGCTCACGATGACTTTCACCCCATAGCTCATGGCCTCCAGCAGGGCGATGGGAAGCCCCTCGTGGCTAGACGGCAAGCAGTAACAGCGGCAGTTCGTGAGCAGCGAGTGCAACTTCCGTCCCTTGATGAAGCCCGTCAATACCACGCCATGCTTGCGTGCTGTTTCTTTCAGGCTGCGGGAATAGTCATCCTCGAAGTCCGTGTCACCCGCCAATACCAGTTTCATGCCCTTAGAGTCTATCTTGGAGAAAGCCTCCACCAGGTGGTGCAGGTTCTTCTCGGGCACGAAGCGGCACATCCCAAGGATATACTTTCCCTTCTCTATCCCCAGTTCCTCGAAGTATTCGGGATATTCACACGTGTCGGGCTTCGATACACCATTATATATAAGGTGTACCCCTTTTGTCCTGCCATATTTTCGTTGAATAAGGTCGCGTATCACGTCGGAGATGACGATTACCTTGTCAGCGAATAGGCAGCCCATGCGTTCACCAAGCTTCAGTATCGTCTTGGCAGCGAAACCCCACTTGTCTCGGTCGTAGTCAGGTCCATGGTGCGTAAACACCACCTTCAAGCCCAGTACTTTGGCGTAGGGCACCAGCAGGGCAGGCCCTATGGCGTGGATATGCACGATGTCCGCACCCAGTCGTTTCGCCTTGTTGATGGCACGGAACGTATGGATGATGGCCTCGAAAGACTTCTTCTTCGGGCTTTCTATATCCACCAATTTCACTCCGTTCCATTCCCCAAGACCATCGTTCACGTAGCTCTTTCGCCTGATGATCGTCACGTCAAAGCCACGCCGCGCAATCCTCGGAAACAGTTCCTCGCAATGTGTCTCCACGCCACCCATCACGTTCGGAATGCCGCGGGTGCCAGTAACTACTATCTTCATGAGTATTTTAGTTTAAGTGATTTTTATTGCATTATTGTCAGTGCCATGCGTATGCGAAAACGCAAGTGTTTTTTGCTCATTCGTGCAAGAAAATGTGCAAAACGCTTGTTTATTCGTGCGAAAAAATGTATATTTGCCCAGATTATTCGTGCGAAAAAATGTGATATGGAACGAAATATCTTAGCTCAACTGATTGATTGGCAGCATAAAACAAGCCGAAAGCCACTCATCCTCAATGGAGCGCGGCAAGTGGGGAAGACGTATATCTTGCGAGAGTTTGGCAGGACACAGTATAAAAGCACCGCCTATATCAACTGCGACAACAATGATGTGGTTACAAAGATATTCTCTCAGGATTATGACATACGCCGCATCTTGCTGTCATTGTCCGCCGTCACCCACGTAAATATCAAGCCAGGCGAGACGCTGATTATCCTCGATGAGATACAGGAGAATCCCTTGGCCTTGAACTCCCTGAAATATTTCTGCGAGAATGCGCCCGAATATCATGTCGCTGTCGCTGGGTCGTTGCTGGGTATATCGTTGCATGGCGACACCTCTTTCCCTGTGGGCAAGGTAGATGTGTTGAAGATGTATCCCATGACGTTCGACGAGTTTCTGTTGGCCATTGGCGAGAAACAATTGGTTGATTTGTTGCGATCTCGAGATTTCTCCCTGATTGATACTTTTGCCGATAAGTTGACTGATTTCTTGCGCCAATATTACTTCACGGGTGGCATGCCCGCTGTGGTAAGCGAGTTCGTGAGAAGTCATGATATCCATGAGGTGAGGAATATCCAGCGGCAAATCTTGTTTGGCTACCGCCGCGATTTTTCCAAGCACGCCCCCGCCAATCAAGTGCCTCGCATCAACCAGGTGTGGGACTCCATCCCCTCACAATTGGCCAAAGACAACAAGAAGTTCATCTATGGAGCGATAAAGAAAGGCGCTCGCGCTTCCGAATTCGAGTTGGCGATACAATGGTTGATTGACGCGGGTCTCGTCTATCGCGTCAATCGCGTCACCACACCATCGCTACCTCTCAAGTTCTATGAAGATTTTTCCGCTTTCAAGCTCTTTACGCTCGATGTTGGATTGATGGGTGCAATGGCCGACACGCCCCCGGAAAACATTTTGGTCGGCGACAGTTGCTTCAGCGAATACAAAGGGGCATTCACCGAGCTTTTCGTGCTTACGCAGATGATGCCGCGAAACATCCCTGTTTATTATTACAGTGCCAATGACTCACGCGTGGAGCTGGACTTCATCATTCAAAAAGGCAGTGAGATCATTCCCGTTGAAGTAAAGGCAGAGGTGAACGTGAGGTCGAAATCGCTCCGAGTGTATATCGACAAACATCCCGAGCTAAAGGGTCTCCGGCTTTCTATGCTGCCCTATAAAGACCAAGGTTGGATGGTAAACGTGCCGCTTTATGCGGTAAGCTTTTAACTTCTTCATCCCCTGCACCCACCATCAATCGACATGTGTAAGCTGACAAACCAGAAAGAGACCATCCAATACCTAGGAATTATCGCCCTCTCTTGTCTCTCCGCCTTATGGCTGTGGGTGAGAGGGAAGAGAAAGCAGTGATATGGCTATGCCATACCTACCTACTTTGCACAAGGATTCAGAATGTATTCAAGCTCTGAATGGTCATTATTCACTTTTCAAAAGTTGGATATATTTCTCCTTGAATGGTTTTGTAGAATATTTATCGGATAACAGTTGCTTGCTATATTTGCCCATTGATACCCTAAGTTCTTCATTGTCCACTAACATAGTCAGTGACTTTGAGATATTAGAGAAATCACCAGCTTTGTGCAGAAAGCCATTCCTGTTTTCAGCTACTAGATATTTATTATCCCCTACATTGGTAGCTACTATTGGCAAATTGGCATTCATGGCTTCCATGATGGAATTGCTTGTCCCCTCAAATAGGGAAGTTGATAAATATATATCCGCTTTGTACAGTAAATCTGATATGTTATTGGGATTAATGCAGATGTCTGTGATAGCATTTATCCCATATTTATCTACCCATTTTCGTATTTGATCCTCCAAGTCGCCATACCCAACAAGCTCGAATTTAATATTTGCATTGATTTTTCTTAAATCGGAAATTGCATGTATTGCGGTTTCATAATCTTTTTGTGCGACAAAGCGACCTACTGTTATAATACGTACAACGTCATTGGCGGTTTTTTTAGTATAGGGAAATATTTCATCAATGCAATTAGGAATCACGATGATTTTCCTTTCCTTGAAGCCTCTCTTTACAAAGTTTTCTTTACCAGAATAGCAGTTTGATATAGCGCACGTCGCAAAATGATTAGCCATGCATCTGTCTATCCATAATTTCAATAAAGGCAATTTGGCATTACGAAGTCCCGTATAAACATTGGTTTTGTAAAATAATCCTGCCATACAAGCATAAAAGTTAGCAGCGGTAAGGTATGAGAAAACAGCTTTTATGTCATTCTGTTTTAGCAAGGTGACAAAGGCTTTAAATTTTCCAAAGAGGCAGCCTTCTAATTTGTGGACGTGAATTTGGTGGTCACATTCAAGCATATTGATATATTTTTGGTGTACTTTTTTGCCATTGAAGATGATGTAATGAACCTCATAGTCCCCCATCAATGCCTTGGCTAGTAGCACGCTTTGCTTTTCTGCGCCACCGCTGGTTAGGTTTTTTACGAATACTGCGATTGCTTTCATTATAATCTTCGAGAAAATACAATTAGATAGGTATGCAAGAATACTCCAAATGAAGCTGGCTTTCCAAGAAAGACAGAATGTGCTTTACGAACAAATCCTTTGCCTTTTCTGATTTCTTGTACAACATGTATATTTTTTGTCCATTTTTCGCTACTTCCTGAAATATTTCAGGATTGTCCAAGTATTCATCTAAATCTTTCAGCTTTAACAGTGATCACCCAGTTTAAAATTCATTATTAAACAAATATTTAATTAAACCATCAAGGTCTTCGTTTTGTTTCTTAGTGATAAGATCATATCGTTGTTTTGATAATTCTTCATAATGGTTATGTATATTTGGTTCTAATATCATTAGAATTCGATTCTTAATTTCATCAATTGAAAATGGATTGAAATAAATAACAGCATCGCCACAAACTTCAGGTATTGAAGAAAATGGCGAGCTTAGAACAGGAATCCCATAATGCATTGCTTCTATTGGCGGATATCCAAATCCTTCATTTAACGATGGATAAATAAACGAATATGCATTTGCATACAAATACTCTAAATCCATATCATCCACATACCCCATGAATTCAAAACATATTGGATGTTTAATTTTATAACTAAAGTTCTTACCAGTAGACCCTGCGATTTTAATTTTTATAGATTTCATGTCTAATAATCCGGCACTGAATAATTCATCAAATGCCTTAATAACTCTCAAATTATTTTTACCCCATCTATCACCACTAACCAGTAAAAAATAGACAGCATTAGTCTTTGATTTTGAAATATGATACTTGGATGTTGTACTGGGACTATAAAATACAGGTATATCCATCTTTTTAGTCTCAGGGAAAAAAGTATTCAAAGAAAATTTTGAATGATTAGAAACTGTGACAATCTTAATATTAGGAGCCAAACAGCTGTTGATAAATTTTTTGCCAATATGTTTTCTATACGCCTTTTTGAAAATTTTCATCAGCATGAATTTACATCTTTGACGAAAAGTGTTTCTGTATTCCCAAAAAGTATTATCTAAAGGTATTTCCCAATCCCGTAGCCCATGAATCGTTACTATAACCCTGCAATTGAGAGCTTTTAATGATACGACTTCATTTGCAGATGCCGAATAAACAGTGCGGATATTATATTTTCCGATAAGACTTTCAACAGAAGTTTCATTTAAATCATATAATCCTATGCCATTATCTTTACATGCATTTTCAATTTCAGGATTTATCCACGATTTTGAGTCATAAAAACAGATAAACTCTCTTTTTTGTTCAACCAATTTAAAAAACACAATTTCACCATAACGGCCTCCTCCATGTCTTTTGCCAGATATATTAGGCTGGGTTGCTTTTAAATCAAACAATAACATTTTTCTTATATTTTAGGGTTTCTGATTTGTTTATATTCTTGAGAATTTACGAACTTAAATGCATCTATTATACCCTTAGTGGTCATTTTGACTTTATAAAAACGCCCTTTGATTATCCCAAAACATAGGGATATAATTATAGAATTAATGCAACGATAAAATATGCCCATGGTTAATTTGCCTCTTACTGCAAAGCGGTCAGTCTGAGTATATAAAAATCGATGCCAGAAAATAATGTAATTTCTAGCCATTGCATAGGTAACAATCCTATCCCTGTTGAGATTTATTGAGGTACGTCCATCCAAGTGGTTATAAGTTATTTGTGTGCTATAAGCTATTGTATAACCGTTAATAAACAACTTATAAAAAAACACTTGATCATCAGGTATGGCATATTTTACTTGTTCAAGCCATAATTCATCCTCAAACATAATGCTGCAAGCCACTTTCGTATTTATGAGAAAGCATTGAAAGTTTCCAGATTGAGATAAATATTCTTTTCCTGCCTTTAAATTTGTGTTTTTTATATACCCTCCAGTCACACTTATTCTACGTGCGTAAACAGATTCTTTGCGGCTTAAAAATCGATGTCCCATCAATGCATATGGTACATTTTTTAATCTATCGGTTAGAGAAGTATCCGTAAATGCATCATGATTGTTTGGCTGTATTGCATCTGCATTTTGCTTTTGCAATTGTAGGCATAGCCTTTCCACAAAATCATCTGGAAACGAAACATCATCATCGCAAACAAGCATGTATTCTGTTTTTGTCTTTTCAAATCCATATAGGCGTTGTTGCAACATTCCTTTTCTTGAGAAATAAAAGGTTTCATAACCTAATCTTTCTTCTGGCAATTGAGATCCCTCAGGTAAAACGACAATTACTTCTTTGGGTTTAATTGTTTGTCGCTTTATTGATTCTAACAACGCCCTATATTTTAAGCCTCCTGAACCTAATGTTCTAATGACAACAGAATATTCCATAACTGCTCACGTATATTTACAAAATATCAATAAAAGACAATGATAATTAGCCGATTGTTCTAACACCAAGTTTCTTTTGCAATATTAAAGAAATTCTAAAGAATAATGTTGAAATATAAAATATCGCATAAATCCGATTCGAACAACCTGAATAATACTTCATGTAATGCCTTGAACTACGTATGTTGCAATCTATGATAAAAAGGCTGGCAGATTTTGAAGTGGAAGAAGCACCCAAATGAATACATTTCAACTGAGTATACAAATAATTCTGCAATCCTAACTTCTTTGTTTTTTTATACAGGATATTTTCTTCATAATATAAGAATGTATTCGGGTCAAAAGATCCAATCCGTTGAAATAAATTCTTTTTTACCAACATGCATGAACCTGAAGGCAAATCGATTGGGATTATCTGCGGCAATTTTCCTTGCTTATTTTTCAAAATATATCTATCAGCATTTCTTTCTGCATATTTGTTTCGGTTTAATCGATACCAGTAATGAAAGAAATTTTCCTTTATCAAATCAGTAGGAGAAATGTTTTTTCTTGCACAATTATAATCTAATTCTTTCAAACCTTTTTTATATAAAATAGGACTGATAATTGCACAATCTGGCAATTTCTCCATTGAATCAATCAATTGGGGAATAATGTCTTCAACAAAAAGAATGTCATTATTTAAAATCAATATCCTATCTATTTCATTATCGGCATAAGCCAAATCCAATCCCTTATTGTTTCCACAGGCATATCCATCATTAGTAGGGCTAATCAAGAAAGTCAGATAAGACAAAGGTAAGCGGTAACCATCACCTTCTTTTAAACATTTGTAGTCCTCTTGAAATTTTGCCCTAAAATAAGCATTCAGCTTGTCAACTGTATTTGGACGAGTAGAAGCATTATCTACAACAATATATTTTATCGATGCCGTATTATACTTTTCAACACTTTCAATGCAATTGATTGTGTCCTCATAATTATTGTAGTTGAGGATGATAAGAGCTGTTTTCATTGATTAACCTCTGTTTTAGGTGATCATTTATCAGATTGTATAGCATAACAAAATAAAAAATCATATATAGGGTATAAAATGAATAAGAGATGCCAGTCAAGACTATGCTCACGAAAAAAGAAAAACATAATGAGCGAACTTCTCCCTTTTCATTATTTGTTTTGCAGAAAGATAATAATATCTTATACGACGAAAAGTAGAATATTAGAAACATCATTAAACCTATGATACCACCTTCTACAATGTATCTTAAAACGATGCTTTCATACCCATACATCTCAGGATGTCTGAAACCATATTCATTGACATATCCTTCTCCCTTACCAAATAGGGGGTTGGCTTTCACAATATGAAAAGCCGCCTTTAGCTGTTCTGTTCTTCCGTCAATTGATGATCCTGATATACCTGCCCTGTTGGCAGCCTTTTGATCCCAAACGAACACCAATCCCTCAATAGAAGAGCGTGCCTGCCGAGGTAGCATAGGGTAAGATATAAACACAAGCAGAACGATGCCTAGCAGGTATTTTACCATCCGTGATCGTTTTGCATGAAACAAATAAATCAGTGGAACCATTAACATGGGGAAAATGGCAGATCGTGAACCACATAGTACACACATTAAAATTAATCCCAACATGAAACTGATAAACAGAGCCTTGTGTACATGCTTTTTTATGCGATAAAACGAATAAGAGAATAGCAACAAGGCGCATTGCCCAAGTTGAAGAGGGTGAATGAATGTACTTGATACCCTTCCTTTGATGAAGCCACGTTCTTCTTCTTGAAAGACGTTGCTCATGTCGATATCCGAGTTGGTTGCTAAGGTGATATATGCAATATAGGGATTGAACGCTGTGATATAATTAAAGATACCGTATATTATTATGATGGTGCCTCCACCCAACACGACCCAATCAAAATATCGGATGCTTCTTTCGTCAAGCTTAATGTAAGTCAATGCAAAAGGAAGGGCAATAAAAGCTAAAATGAACGTTATTATATTACTGATGTATACAGAAAATGGAACAGTCATTCCAAATGTGAGATATGATGTTATGCAAACGTAAAATGCATATATCACGATGATTGCCCTAAAACGAGGTAAATTGAAAGTTCTATTTTTCTTTAGCAAGAAAGTAAACGCAAAGAATATCGCCACAACTACATTAAACACGTTCAAGTTAATCCCGACATTAAATTTCACAGTCGCAGGTATAAGCAGCATTGTGAAAAGTACAATGGGCAATGCGTATTTTACGTTTTTTATGGTCAAAAACGTCTCAACGCAGAATATAATGCTAACAATCAAGTATACATTCATAGAGATTAATATTAGGTAAGCGCTCAATCCTGATGTGACTCCACATTACAGGTGGAACGTCAAAATAAAGCTGAAATTGGATTGGGATTTACAGTTGATGATGCTTGCGTCGATGGAGGACGACATAAATTTCTCGTAGTCATGGTTATCAGTGACTATCTCGGCGAAGACTTCTTGAGGGCATCTTAGCCATTGTTTTTTCGACATGCAGATTTTCTGATTAACTTGAAAAAGTTTAGATGTTGTTATCTTGTGATGACACTTTTAGCTTCAATAGCAAAATACTTAACGGCACACCTGCACCAACTACAAAATAAATCAGCCACCAAGAAGCATATTCCGGTATAATGGGAAAACAAGCCAATTGTTCTATGGGCAAATTATAAAGCTGTATAATAATCAACGACACAATCTTGAAGCAAAGGAAATGCCATGTCAAGACAGTTAAGGTGTTATTGCCCACATAGACAAGAGCCTTTCTAGCCCATCCTTCTTTTGAAGCTATGTATTGGCTAATATTCAATGTCATTACCGTACCGCATATAGCGCATATCGCATAAGGAAGTATTTTCTCTGTCGTGAAACTTAGCATGGAAGTGTAGCAAAACACGGAACCAATAGCTACTATGACAGCGAAAAGGATAGTAAGGAACCCTTTATTCCAATTTCCGTATTTCTTCCTGTATACATATCCCATAAGGAAGAATGCCGTAGATAGAAAACTCAAACTTCCAATTCCCCAAAACGGAACTCGGAGATCGAAAGCCGAAGTTATAATCGTGATGCATAACACCGCCGATATTCCTACATAAATATTCTTTATATACTTTATCGCAAAGAATCCGATGACAGAAGCATACAGCAATTGAGGCAGAAACCAATATCCTCCTAATAATTGTTCTTGTCCATGTAATCCAACTACTATATGAATACATCGACTTGCAAATTCTTTTATGCTATATAAGGAAGAAACCCTTCCTCGGAAGCCATACTCGTCATTATAGATATTCAGGTAATAGAATACATTATGCAATAGCAAAAACAATAGCGACCATTTTACAAATGGTATGTAAAGCCCTCTTATCCGTTTGTTAATAAACGTTATAGGGGGGGGTGACAAGTACTTCTCTTTAAAGCAATAACCGCTCATAAAGAAAAAGAGGGGCATGTGGAACATCACAATAAACCGGTTAACCACATGCGGTATGCCCGCATGAGCTGCCACCATCAGCAAGATTGCGATACCTTTGGCTATGGTCACTTTATCGTCACGCATGTTTTCTAACCAGTTTGAAGAAAAAACTCTTGTCCTTGGCGTTCAAGACAAATAGATAAATCATCCCTATATATAATAAGGTGAAGGCAAGTCCTTCCATGAAGAAATTTATCCAATCGTTTTCAGTCCAGATAATTTGTCTCATTCCAAAACGCGCCAATACCATAGCTACAACACCAACAATAACATTTGGAATGAAAGAATACCTGAATACTTTTCCCGAGTTGATATGCATTCTTTTCGGCCAATAATACAAATAGTAAAACAATATCTGTATCAGTCCATATATGCCATACGCAATCACAGTGCCACCCACCTCAAAAACAGGTATCAAGAACCAGCAAACCAGTAGGCCTGTCAGGGACGAAACTATGGTGCAATAAGTGATTGCACGGATATCACTGCCTGACAATATCAAGCTTGATATGGCTTGGTTGTGAGCCGTCAATGTGGTAAGCAGCCACAAGTCCAGCCAAATACTTAAATGCAAATAATCACTTCCTACATACAGCAGCAGCATTTCCTTGCTGACGCTCATCATTCCGAAACAGCAGAAGCACAATGTTATTGTAATGTACTTGGTACCGTCGTAGGCAATCCGGTCTTGGGCTTCTTTATCCCCTAAGGCTACCACTTTCGAAGCGGAAGGAAGAATCACGCCCATAAAAGCCCCGCCTAACATCAGGACAACGGTTATGACACCGTTCAAGATGCGATAGTCAGCAACACTTTCTATATTCCCCTGCATACCCAAGAATACGGGACGCAGGTAATTTATGGAAAAGGAAAACAATCCGAACGAGAAGATATTCAAGCAATAAGGAAGTATCGTTTTAAATATGGGCTTGTCTAAAAATGGCGTGAACGATATATATGGTGCGATATTCTTGATTTTATGAATAGCAAAAGGTATGACAAGAAACATGGAAAATGCCGTCAAGGCATAATACCATTCTATAGTCAAATGACACCAAACGGTCACTCCCAAAATGACTATTTGAAAAAACTTGGGCAGTAAGGTTATCTTTTGCGTCCAGCCTACATATTCATGCGCTTTAATCAACTGGTCGAAACAGGAAGTCAGCCAGCTGATGAATGCGCTAATCGCAAGTATATAAAACAAGTGTTTAAGGATAAGGTCTTGCTCTCCTCGCAAATGGAACAATTGGCTTGAGAAAAAGGATATGCATATCAGAATAAGTGCATTCAGCAAGCCGATACAGCCATAGAAAGCGAGGCTTGTTTGAAACAGTTTCCTTACTTTGTCTAACTCTTTCTTCGCGAGCCAATTCGAAAAGAAACGTACATTAGTGGAATTAAAGCCTAAATCCATTAATCGCAAATATACGTTCACGGACATGGCAAGCCCAATCAGTCCATAGTCCGATTTTCCGAAATAGGCTATCAGGATAGGGACAGAAATAAAGCCATAGACCCCGTTCACTATATTCAGCAAAGTGGTCCAAAAGACACCTTTGGCTATTTTATTGCTGCTTCCCATTATTTCCCCTTAATTTGATGAGTCGTTTCGCTGTGCCAAGGGCATCTTTTATCCCTCTTGCCATATTCCCTTTTAAAGCCGTTCTGTAAAATCCCAACCCATGATAATCCAATATTCCTCCTGTCAGGCATTGTACGGCAGCTATCCTCCAACCCACCAGATGCCGCCGGTCGTATTGGTAACGTTGCATATATTGGATTTCGTTGACATTCAGGCTTTCGGTTACGATATAGCCTTTTTCCTCCGCCTCTTTGAACAGCTTCAGCCCCTTGTCTGTACGGATAAAGCAAAAGTTCTTCCCGTCCGCCTCTGTAAAGTCGGGATATCCGTCCTTTGTATTCCATGAATCACCGGAAGCGATATCCGCTAAAAGCCCGATGCCGTCCGGGCAGATCTTGCACCTGAACCCTAAGTCTCGCCCCAATATCTTCCCCCAACTTTCATTATAAGTCATACGGCATGATGTCCCGTCTTGATACGTCGCGGTAAAATAGCCCGGCCAACCATCTCCCCTGTAACGTAAAGACCGCGGTTTTTCTTTCTTGTTGAAAGTGGCTAAAGCCTTTTCCGTCGCCTTGTAGCTGGGCATGCCCGCACAGAATATGGCGAGGTAATATTTCACCTTATGCTTGTATTCCGGATAAGCCGCAATGAAATTCTGCATGGCTGCGATGTCGCATGGTTTGCCGATAAATGCAAAAGTCTCTTGTTGATCAGCTACGAATATGTCTATGATATGGTTGAATACTTCCGCTGGAGCGTAACGTGAAGCGTTCCGTGCTAAGACATCATTGCGATTCCTGCTTACATACAATTTATTGTAAAGGTAAGTGCCTTCCTGTACGCCGACGTGTAAGACCCCGTCTACCTGACGCGATTCCAAAAGATAAACGGCCAAGGCGGAGGTAACACCTCCCGATGAGGACTGGCGGCGTATATTATCGTCTGCTGCCCATGCGTTGGAAACCTGTAACACATTCCCCCATATTGACAGATGTTTACCATAGTTACGGTTTTGTATGGTTATACCCGGACATACACGACTAATTTTATCATCCAACTCAGTTCCTGTTATCTCAGGTTCGTAGAATCCCTTTCGGTTAAGATGCATTCTGCACTTTCCTTGGCTTACGGCTTCACACAATCCGCATCCTAAGCATAAGTCGTTTTTTATAATCTCTGCAATTTTAGTCATGACAATCCTAACTTAGTTTATGCCAAAGAACCCACATAGTTTCTTCTCCATAAGCACTCTGCGTTCTTCGACAGTGGTCCGCATACGCTCGTGCTCCATCTTCTTTAATTTTTCTTTCTGTTCATAGCATTGCTTGATATTTGCCACTATTTCAGCGTCAGATTGCGTTTTCATGTCTGCCATATATGGATATTGTAAAGTGTCGGCAAACAGCCCGTTGAATTTACGGCTATATGCCATTGGGAATACCGGAACTTCTGATGAAAAAGCGGCAATGGTCGAGTGCATCCTTGCTCCCATAAAGAAATCCATGCCAGCTATATAGCTTTTTGCGCTGATTGGATCTAAGAACAGAGGGGATAAAATAAGATTCGGATGGTTGTACTCTTCGCATAAATCGAACGATACGGCATAGTCATTTTCTACATGCCGTTCACTGCCTACCACGTGAGGTATCAAATGTAATTTTACGTTTGCTTTCCCCAAGAAATAATCTATGATGGAACGAATCAATGACGGATAATCCACTTTCAATCCGAACTGATTATCCCGTGTGTATCCTCCGTGCCATAATAAAGCCGAAACATTCAGCCCGACATGAATGAATTTCTTATCGAACTCCTTACGCTTGAAAGGCATAAAGAACGCCACATCAATAATTTCAGTTACAAGCTTATCGGGCAACAGTTCTTTCACATAATCATAACTTTGCTTATCCCGCGTCATTACACATTTAGCATAACTGATACCCCTGCAAGCTTGTGTGCGGATAGATGCATCCTTAAATGGTCCGATTGTTTGCGGAAGAATGCAATAAGGCTTTTTGTATTTCATTCCTAACCGGTATTGGCTGAATATCCAATCGAAACGCCTTTTCCCGTAAATATCCGCAAAACTATCCCCCTGTCCGATATCGAGAATATAATCAGCGTCTTGGTAAGCATTTTTTGTCGCTTGGTATTCTTTCCACTTGGCTATATACTTTACTAGATTCTTAATATGTTGCTTAGCAGTTAAAGGCGTTATGTCCATTAATGTGACAAATTTCAATATAACATCACCCGTTTTTATCGTATGCTCTTCTTTTTGGTCATATCCACTTTGAGGTAAATAAAAAGTATGGGAAATGTTTCTGTCGTTCAGGATCTTATCTATGATATACATAGAAGACAATGCTAAGGCAACACACCCCCTGTTACCATTGTTTATGGGAGAATTTGTAATTACTATTTTCATAAAAATTATAGGATAAAATCAATAAAGCCTACCGCTCTTTCCATCAAATTCATATTTCAATACTTGTGGACGCTCACCGACTTTCTTTGCTGGTATACCTGCAACAACAGCATATGGTTCTACATCTTTTGTTACCACACATCCCGCACAGCAAACTGCCCCTTCTCCGATATGTACTCCAGGCAAGACAATGACATTTGAGCCTAACCAAGCTCTATCGTCTATTTCTACAGACATCTTTTTGTTTTGCGGATTAGGACAAGCAAAATAAGGGTCTCGATGGTCATGCTGCTGGGTATAGATAGATACGTTGCTTGAAAGGTTCACGTTCTTACCTATTTGAAGTCTACGTCGCGCATCTAACAATGCGTTGTCACCGATTATCGTACCTTTATCTATATATAAAGACCATGGGGCATAGAATCCGATATTTTCAAGTGATAAAAAAGCCCCTAGAGGATTATCATAGTCACTTTCATCCCTATAGGGATTTCTTTTTTGTTTTGTACCATAAGGTTGCAATACATGTGCCGCAGAAACAATAAAATGGTTGTTCTCGTGTTTTATCAAGACTCCTGTTCCTATAGGTTCAGGTGGCGATGATTCCCAGTTAGGCACATCATTATGAAATAGCTGAATGCTATATTGCGAGATTCTATCAAAGTTGTCCCGAATTATCTTTGAACAAATCCTTTTTATATCGATTTCCATCTTATATAATATTTGCTATATAAAATAGTTCATGTACCATTCCGCAAACTTCCGTAGCCCGTCCCTCAACGATGTACTCGGCTTAAATCTGAAATCCGTTTCCAGCGGTGTGGTGTCCGCATACGTTACAGGCACATCGCCCAGTTGCATGGGTACTAATTCCTTATGTGCTTCGAAATCGTAATCTGTAGGAAGCACGCCCGCACGCAGCAATTCTTCTTGTAAGATAGTCACGAAATCCAACAGGTTTTCGGGATGGTTATTACCTATATTATATACCTTGTAGGGTGGAATGGGCAAACCATCTTCACCTTTCACCCGTTCGGGAGCGTGTTGCATGACACGCACCACACCTTCCACAATGTCATCGATATAAGTGAAATCGCGTTTGCAGTTTCCGTAGTTGAATATCTTGATAGTCTCGCCTTTCACTAGTTTGTCGGTGAAGCCGAAGTATGCCATATCGGGTCTGCCAGCAGGGCCATACACCGTAAAGAAGCGTAAGCCTGTACTTGGAATGTCATAAAGCTTACTGTAAGCATGAGCCATCAGTTCGTTGCTCTTTTTGGTGGCAGCATATAGGCTGACAGGATTGTCTACCTTGTCATCGGTGCTGTAAGGCACTTTTTTGTTACTGCCATATACGCTGCTGGAACTGGCATAAACTAAGTGTTCCACACCTGTCTGCCCGTTGTCGTAACTATGGCGGCAGGCCTCCAAAATATTGTAGAACCCAATGAGATTGGAGGAGATATAAGCATCAGGATTAGTGATGCTATATCGAACGCCTGCCTGTGCAGCAAGGTTGACTACAATTTGCGGCTTGTATTCACTAAATAGCTTGCTGATGAGATTCCTGTCAGCAATATCACCTTTGATGAACACAAACGATTCATGGAAAGACAATTCTTTCAAGCGTTCTTCTTTCAGCCGGACATCGTAGTAATCATTCATATTATCAATGCCGACAACTTTAATGTCCGTTATTTCTTTGAGAAGCCGCTTGGCAAGATTAGAGCCGATAAAGCCGGCAACGCCTGTAACAAGCACGGTCTTTCCAGACAATATAACATTATATTTGAGCATGATCTTGTCTTGATTTATTGTCTTGTATTCTTTGTTCTTTGATAACAATACACTATGTTGGTGTCCGTTGTCCCACCTCCCGGATGCCCTTCCAATCCACTATGGATGAGAGTTATTTCGGCCACTTCAGCCTCGTCTTTATTTGTCGCCTCCAAGATTCTCAAACATTCTCTTTTATCCACATTGTGTTCATACAAGCGACGGTCTATGTCGTTTGTAATACCCACGTAAAAATCTGAGTGGTAAGTGCCTGGGACTTTGGCTATGGCGGCCATTATCTCTGACACGATTGAATCTGAATTGTACTTCATGATGTTTAATTAATCTCTTCTGAAAATATCTCTTGTATACACCTTGTCTTTCACGTCGTCCAGACAAGCGTCATAGCGGTTGGCTATAATGGCTTGGCTTTGAGCCTTAAAGGAAGCCAAGTCATTCACCACCTTGCTGCCGAAAAACGTGCTGCCGTCTTCCAAAGTCGGCTCATAGACAATTACCTCCGCACCCTTTGCTTTGATGCGTTTCATCACGCCTTGTATGGCTGATTGACGGAAGTTGTCCGAGTTGGATTTCATGGTGAGGCGATAGACACCTATCACACATCCATGCTCACGGTTTGCATCGAAGCTACTGTTTCGGCTGTAATAGCCTGCCTTCTGCAAAACAGCATCGGCTATGTAGTCTTTTCTTGTGCGATTGCTCTCTACGATAGCCTGTATCAGGTTTTCAGGCACATCGGCATAGTTTGCCAGCAGTTGCTTGGTGTCTTTGGGCAAGCAGTAGCCACCGTAACCAAAAGATGGATTGTTGTAGTGCGTGCCGATGCGCGGGTCAAGACATACGCCGTCAATGATGGCTTGCGTGTCCAGTCCCTTCACCTCCGCGTAGGTGTCCAGCTCGTTGAAGTAGCTCACCCGCAAAGCCAGGTAAGTGTTGGCGAAAAGCTTCACGGCCTCGGCCTCCTTCATGCCCATGAAGAGGATGGGGATGTCCTCCTTGATGGCTCCCTCCTGCAATAACGAGGCGAAAGTCTTGGCCGCCTCCTTCATGCGCTCCACGTCTGTCACCGCCTGGATGGCCTTGTTCTCCTCCTCGAACTCAGGACGGTCGATAATCTTCGGGTAGCCCACGATGATTCGGCTGGGATAAAGGTTGTCGTAGAGCGCCTTGCTCTCCCTGAGGAACTCGGGAGAGAACAGCAGGTTGAATCGCTTCACCCCCTTTTGGGCGTATCTCAAATAGAGGCTTCTCGTGTAGCCCACGGGAATGGTGCTCTTGATGACCATCACCGCCTCGGGATTCACCTCCAATACCAAGTCTATCACCTCCTCCACGTGGCTGGTGTCGAAATAGTTCTTCACGGGGTCGTAATTTGTCGGTGCGGCTATCACCACGAAGTCCGCGTCCTTATAGGCAGAAGCTCCATCCAAGGTGGCGGTGAGGTTCAGCGATTTCTCCGCCAGGTACTTCTCGATGTACTCATCCTGGATGGGCGACTTGCGCCGGTTGATGAGGTCTACCTTCTCGGGTATCACGTCCACCGCCGTCACCTGATGGTGCTGGCTGAGAAGCGTGGCTATACTAAGTCCTACGTAACCTGTTCCGGCTACGGCTATCTTTAAGTTCTTGTCCATAATAATTATTCTTCTATGTTGTACAACTACTGTTTAACTTTCTTCTGGATGTCCTGCCTCGCGTTTTTCGCATTAGGGGCAATGAGGTTTTGACCGCCATTAATATTGATTATTTTAGGTTCTTGACACTCCCTTAGCTCCTCTATTTTTTCATGATACTCCTTAGGCAGCATTTTTCGAAGGATGCATTTTATCTGGGACAGGTCCGCTTTACGGTTGTTATTGATGAACTCTTGCGCGGCGGTTATTTGCGAAATGTAGACAGAGTCGAGAGAATCAGGAACTGCTGTCGGTGGAGCCTTGTACATTTTCTCGATTATGTCAGGAAGTTCCTTCTTGATACGCGCGACAACGTTCTCGATCAACTTCATATCCGCCTCTTCTTGCGGCTTTTTCTCGCGCGTCTGATTTATGGTCGCCTTTTTGCCGACATACAGGCTTCCCGGTGAGCGGTCTTTCCTTACAGTGTCTATTATGCTTTTAGCCAAAAGCATGAGGGCAGGAGTGAGAATAACATCCATTTTGGAGATAAAATCAGAAAGTCATAGAATAGTTGGCCAAGTATTATTGGATACCTTGCCGTTTCTCATTGGATAATCGGGCTTGTATCCTAGAATCCTTTTTTCTGTCGGTTTTTCCGGTAAGTCGCCCACGCGTCGTTGATGTTGAGGCGGAGGTTGTCGATGCCCTTGCCCTTTTCCAGCCCGGTGAGGAAAGGCAGGAGGAGGCGGATGAACTTTTCCTTGACTATGAGTTCCGGCGTAATCTTCGGCTCGTCGGCACACATTTGGGTGACCGCTTCGCCCACCTGCCGTGCCGTGGTGCAGGCGGCGAGTGTCGCGATGTAGGCTTGCAGCTTCCCCTCCTTTTCTATATAGAGGGAGAGGCGGTGTTCGTCATCCGGAAGCCAAGGGCGGGACAGCTCTGCAGGGGCAGGTTCTTCGGCCTGTCCTTGCACGTAGTGGAAATGCTGCTCCGCTTTGACGGCGTTCGGCAGGATCTGGTTCGTGCCTCCGTAGATGTTTATGTTGACGCTTGACGCGTTTTTTTCTTCCATGTTCGTGTTGTTTTTTCAATGTTTCTCCCTCTTTCCTCCAGCGTTCCTCAACGGTTCTTCAATGCCTTTCCACGGAATTGTTTTCGCCCGTATGGCATCGTATCTTTGCAGTGTCGAAAGGATGAGGCGCGCTACCCGTAGACGAATGAAAACCAATGTTTAACGCTAAAAAAGGAAAAGTATGATTGACTATTCTGTTTACATGATGACCCCTACTTACAGTAAGGATGAAACGCCCAAGGCGTATGCCAAGAACCAGGTGTCTGAGATCTGGACCTTGGAAAAGTTCGCCAAGCACATCTCTGACCACAACGGCGCGTATTCACGCGGCACGGTGAAAGGTGTCATATCGGACATGTGCGAGTGCCTGGTGGAGCAACTGCTTAACGGCAACAAGATCCAGCTGGGCGAGCTGGGCACTTTCGGAATCTCCATCAGCAGCGAAGGGGCGGAGAGCATCGAAAAGTTTACCGCCAAGAACATCAAGGAGGTGAACATTCTTTTCTCGCCAGGTGCTGACTTCGAGAACCTGATAGGCCGTGCCGAGTTTAACCCGGTGGCCAGCCGCGCCGCGCAACAGGCTACGCTGAAGGCCGAGAAGGCGGGCGAGACCCTGGTGGACCTGGAAGCCGCCAAGAACAAGGGCAATGCCGACGGTGGCTCGGAGGATGACTCCACCGAAGAGGAGGATGACTCCACGGGCAGTGGCACGCCGGTAACTCCCGGAACGGGTGGCACTGGAGGAGCTGGCGCTAGCGGCGAGGAGTAATCCTCGCGGAGAAAGCCATTGGCGCACCTGCGTCAAAACTTGAGAGTATGGAGTTTATATTGTTCATTTATCTAAAGACGAAAAGTATGAAGAAATGGAATTGGAAGAGCGTGTTGCTCTATGTGGTACGCATCGTGGAACTGATCATCACGGGCGCGGCGGGAGGAGTCGCCGGGAGCGTGTTATGAGAAACGTTACGCTGATTGTCGTGCACTGCTCCGCCAACAGGGCGGGCAGTGCCCTCCGCCTGCGGGACATTGACCGCTATCATCGCTCGCTGGGCTGGAAGGGCTGTGGTTATCATTTCGTGATTCCCGCGGATGGCGCGGTGGAGGAAGGGAGGCCTCTCTCCCAGGTGGGCTCCCACTGCCGTGGGCACAACAGCCACTCTATTGGCGTGTGCTACGTCGGCGGCCTGGATGCCCGGGGCAATCCCGCCGACACGCGCACCGAGGCGCAGCGGGTGGCCTTGCGGAAGTTGCTGGAACGGCTGCATCGGGAGTTTCCCAAGGCGGTCATCGTGGGTCACAGAGCCCTGGATGGCCACAAGGCTTGCCCGTGCTTTGACGTGGTGAGGGAGTATCGGGACTTGGAGTCGTAGTGTTGTCTTGTTTGGGGGCCGCTCAATCTTCTAGAGGTTGAGCGGCTTTTTTGCTTCGTTCTTTTCAGGGGGAGACGCAAGAATGCGTCTCTACAATTTATTTGCTACAGAAAATGGTGACCAGAAAGGCTTAGGGCATCAAAGCTTGTGCCCATTCGGGCATAACCACCACATATCTTTTGCGAACCGCTCCATCTACAGTGCGGAGCAACCCGGGTTGATATACAAACTGTTTTCCGTCCACTCATTACTCAATAATTGTATGGTAGTGGAGGTCTTTCCAGCCCCATTAGGGCCAGCGACGATGCACAAGGTTGGTTTTAGCCTTTTTCCCATGCTTTTACTCTTTTTCCACTTCCTTGACAGCAGCTTGCTCACGACGTATGGCCATGATTTTCTCGCGGGTCTCCTGCATCATACGCTCCAAGGCTTTCTTGGCATTGACCGACTGCTTACGAGCATCCTCGGCCACTTTTTCCATAAGGGCGTGCAATTGTTCGTCGGTAGGCTCTTCCATTGAGTTAAGTCGGTAGTCTTTTAGCCCAGGGTTCTTCATCGTCCATCCTTCCGTTGGTTTATACGACAGCAAAGATACGCGTTTTTCTGAAACAACCATCTTTTGCCCGCTTTTTGTATGTCATACGCATGGTTTCCAGCCTGGCGCTACATTGTCATTGCCATGTGTCTATATGACGCTTCATTATGCCTCGTTATTTGTAGCGACATCATTATAACTGACGAAGAAGTCCAGGAGGTCTGGCTCGTCCTGGTAGATGCCCTGGGCGGCCAGGCGGGCTGCCTCAGGGTCCTCGGGCAGGGTGTAGAGGTCTTCGTAGAGGCTCATCCGCTTGCCGGAAGGCGTGGTGAAATAGACTTGTCTTGCCGCTTTTCGCTCTTTTTGGCAGATGTCTTGCCAAAGGATTTCCCCGTTCCAACGCTCCGCGGCCTTGCCGTCCATCCACCGCGAGGGGCCGTTTACGTAGGTCTTGCCGGCGTAGGTGACCAGTTGGGCGACCAAGTCTTGCCCTCTCGCCTGAGGGGAAAGGGGCGTGGGGAAGACTACATCACGGAACACGCGCCCGTCCCTGTGGCGCAAGGTGACCACACGGTCGTCTTTCCGCTCCATATATATATAGGTGTCCAGGCGTTCCGCTTGGATGGTGTCGAGGAGCTCGGCCGCTTCCCGCAGCGAGGTTCTTTCCCGCTCCGTCAAGGCAGAGGAGGAAAGGCGGAATTGATGGGCGATGGTGTCCGAAAGGGACTTGCCCCGCTTGTCGCGCCAGCAAAAGGCCATGTCGCCCCACAATGCCTCTTGGGCCTTCTGCCTGTCACCAGTGAGCCGCAGGAACATCTCCTCCCGATAGCGCAAGTCGGGGAAGACGCGGCGCAGTTGCTTGTCCTCTTCCGCGAAATAGACCAGCATCTCGCTTAGGCGGGAGAAGTCGTGCGACAATACGCTTTCCGCCATCCACCGCCTGAGACCGCTGCGCGACAGGGAGGCTTCCGCCACGGCCCCGGAGACGAGGCGGTGGACTCGGGACGTGGCATTGGCGTCCATGCCCAGACGGTCACACCAATGGAACACCACGTTGCCCAAACCGCGGTAGAGGTATTCGTAAACGCCGTCAAGGCCCACGGCGATGGTGTTCTCCGTATAGAGCAACAGGGAAAGGAGGTCTGGCTCGCCGACAGGCCGCGCGTTACGCTCCGTGAGGTCACGCAGGCTCGTGTAGAGCCGCCAGTAGAAAGCCGCGTCATCCGTCACGTCCATAGAGGGACGGTGGAGGCGTTGCCAGCGGAGAGTGAATTCGTCAGGCGTATACATATATCTTCCTTGTTTGCCTTCCTTGCCCGCCGAGACGCGAGAACGCGTCTCTACAGGTCTCTCGTGTATCTCACTTGAGAAACAGGATGAACTCTGGTTGCACCTCCACGGAGGCCGTCAGGACGCTCGGAATCTCCACGAACAACCGCTTGACGCGAGAGCCCTGCATCTTCTGCAAGCGTCCCTCATAGCCGTCCAAGGGGCCTCCCACTATCCGCACCTTCTTGCCTATCATGTCGGCGGAGATTTCCTCAGGGGTGTAATAGCATGGATTCTCGGAGGACTTCACGGCATGGACGAAACGGCGCATGTCCGCCTCCCGCACGGTCATGGGGACTTTATAGCCGCCCCGCACATAGCGGTATTGCAAGGTGTCCGTCCTCTCCACTATCGGGTCAAGGGTGGCGTGGGTGTCGTGCGCGAAAAGCAGGTCCCGCATGAAAGGCACCTCCTCGCGCACCCGCTTGCCATTCCTCACCAGGATCTTCCAGACCATGGGCGTGAAGACCTCTATCCCCATGTCCTCAAGCAGCCTGTACGCGGGCTGCTTGGCGTTGCTCCTTTTCAGGTCGCGCATGACAAACCATTGCCGGGGCTGAATCTCGTCCATCGTTCAGGAAGGGGCGTTCCATCTAATCCTGCTAGCTATCGTAAATCGCACAATAACAAGCAGTTATGAAATGTTGAGCACTGACTTTCCCTATTTCCATAAAGATTGTCCTATCTCCGTCACTACTCATAACGGCACTTGTATTGGGGTTGACTTTCGTGACGTTTTCCTTGTCCATCTCCTGCCAAGAGATGGACATTCTTTCGCGAAGGTAGTAAAAATTATTCATCCTCCGTCATTTTGGAGGATTTTTTTATATTTATTTTTGCATGGAGTGTCAACGGAACGGGCTTTTTGTTGGCGAAGTTTTTGGGGGATAAATCCGCAGTCCCCTGGCAATTAGGTGTTTTGCGGGAATGTCCATCTCTTGGCAGGAGATGGACATTCTCTTGTTTGTTCCGCCCTTGTTGGCGGAGATGCGGCACGCCACGTCTCTACGCTTGATTTGTTGGACCTCTTCGAGGCCCAATAAGGTTTGACTGACTGGTTGAACCCGCAAGCGGCTCACCTCTTCGAGGCGAGCCACATGCGGTTAAGCATCTCAGACCCTCTTCGAGGGCCTTTTCACTATCGTCATGTCCTATAACCTATAAGAAAAAGACTGCCATGTGACAATAGACAGGATACCGCCTGGAAAGAGCGGGGCTTCCTGGAAAGGGTGGGGCTTCGAAGAAGTCCAGGCATGCTTAACTGAGGGTATCTTGCCTCGAAGAGGTAAGGTGCCTTCAGATAAAGAGCTGCCACTCTCCCCCATAAAGGGCCTCGATGAGGCCCAGAAATGCTTAACCGCATGTGGGAAGCCTCAAAGAGGTTTCCCGCTTGCGGATTTTATAAGCACCTCCAAATACTGGGCCTCGAAGAGGTCCAACGGGTTCTCCATAGAAAATATCTCGCCCATGCCGTAAAGTTATCAGCTTATTTTTGTACCTTTGCCATAAAATGATGGATGAATGAGCTATACAAAATTACTTTACCATGTTGTCTTTCGCACAAAAAAGAGCGTGCCTGCCATCCCAGTCCTCCACGAGAAAGAACTCTATAATTATATATGGGCATTCTTGAAAAACAAAGGATGCGTACTTTACCGCATAGGTGGCATGCCTGACCACATTCATATACTCATGCAAACCCCGCCAACAATGGCTCTTTCCGATCTCATTAGGGACTTAAAAAGCGCAAGCCACAAATATCTGGTAGAGCACAGGCTGAACTTTCCATTTTATGAGGGATGGGGAAAATCCTATTGCGCTTTGTCTGTGTCGGAGAAAGACAGGGTCGTGATTACTAACTACATCATTAACCAAAAGGAGCATCACAAGACTTTGTCTTTTCAGGAGGAGTTGTCGAGTTTCTTAAAGGAGTATGGCATAGATGTGGACATGGCGCATTTCCCTGAATAGCATCGCCTAAATCGTTGGACCTCTTCGAGGCCCAATAGAGTTAGATTGACTGGCTGAACCCGCAAGCGGCTCACCTCTTCGAGGCGAGCCACATGCGGTTAAGCATCTC
>ERZ827478.318-NODE-318-length-54071-cov-4.435741_pt1 | contig 54071 bp, 56 predicted proteins | sample MGYA00519705_ERZ827478 | MGnify/ENA primary metagenome ERZ827478 (study PRJEB31778, sample SAMEA3449318) | human gut metagenome | biome: human gut; feature: human-associated habitat; material: faeces | place: United Kingdom | collected 2010/2012 ...
CCGGCCTCTATTATACCGTATTCACGGGCGCTTGGAAAGTTTTTTGACAAGCTGAAACATAAGCATCCCCTGTCCCGCGGGACAGGGGATGCTTATGTTTGTCAAAAAACCGGTCAGTCTTTTTTACTGCACTTCGCCCACCTTGTGTTCCCCGCTGCTCTATTCTTTTGAACAAAAGCATAGTTTTTGCCAGTCTCTCTGCTGTTTCGTTTTTAACTTTTGGCTTATTTTTTCAATCGCCATTTTAACAACGGCTCTATTGTCCCCAAAATGTTGCTCTGCTATCATAGGTGTATAACCAGCAGGGAGGCGCACTATGAAAATAAATCAGATTATTCGGCAAAAGCGAAAAGAGTTATCATTGACGCAAGAACAAATCGCAGAATTTTTAGGTGTATCCACGCCGGCTGTAAACAAGTGGGAAAAAGGAAGCACTTATCCAGATATAACCCTATTACCAGCCTTGGCACGTTTGCTTAAGGTAGATTTGAACACGTTAATGTCTTTCAATGACGATTTAACTGATATCGAAATTGAAAATTTTGTTGACGAAATCGATAAGACGGTTCAGGAGCAAGGCTATAATACTGCTTTTCAAAAAGCAATCAACAAGATACATGAATATCCCACCTGCGACAGATTGATATATTCTGCCATTCTTTATTTAGAGGGGGCGCTTACTCTTTATAATGTATCTGCCCTTGAGCAGTATCAAGAAATATATGAAACATTTTATAAGCGTTTAGCCACAAGTGAAATTCCAGAAGTAAGAGATACCGCAACCAGTATGTTGATTTCCTATGCGCGAAACAGAGAAGATTTTTCAAAGGCAGAGGAACTTATAAATTCATTGCCTTTTTCTACAATAGACAAAGAAGAACAACTGGCCATCCTTTATCAGCGGCAGGAGCGATATCAAGATGCGGAAAGGATCTGGGAGCATCGTGTCATTAAAGGCATAACTGAAATACAAACGGGTTTAATAAATTTGTTGGAAATCGCACTACATGAAAAACGTGAGAATGATGCAGACTGTTTTGCAGATTTGCATGAAGCCGTTACCCGTAAGTTTTGCTTTCCAGAATGGATGTACTACAATGCCCATTTGCAGCTGGCTTTAGCCAAAAAAGATAAGGGTGGAAGTCTGTCCATTCTTCGAAAAATGTTACCTGCAATGGAAAAAGAGTGGAATACGCAAAATTGCCCATTATATCGTAATGCAGACGGCAGCGGTTTCACATGGCTTTCAGGCAAACTGGTGAAAACACTTGCCGATGAGTTGGCAAACAGCGAGGAATATGCATTTCTTCGTGATGGTTCGGAATTTGAAAAACTGATAACACAATTAAAAGATTAAAAATTATTTGTGTTCTGACAGCAAATCCACCCGAGCCGGTCAAGGGTCAAGATAAACAGGCTGCATTTGCTGCTTCATAACCCGATAGGCGCCCGCCCTAAACTTTTCTCACAAACCGCTAAAGCAATTGCCCAGCCAAAAAGGGAACCTTGCTCCGACGTAGCAAGGCTTAACAAGAAAAGACATTTGGGAGTAAATCTCAAGAAAACGATTGCACATTTTTCAAATTATAAAGCAGCCTTTGCGGTGAGTCTAAGCCCAATGAAAGTTATTCTTTTCGATTTGCCACAGCTTGCAAACAGATTGACGAGAAGAGGGCTCCAGAAACTGCGTAACTTGCTGATGTCATGCCAACCGTGCCAAATAGGAACAGCGGTGCGATCGACAGAAGAAAAGCGAGAACACTGCAAATGAAAGCCGCCTTTTTGACTTTTATAGATTTATCAAATCTGACTATCGCAATTACACTAAATAAGCTTGCTGCAATTGTCATAATTCCTGTTAGCATAGGTGTGAAATTGGCGTAGCCTAAAAGAAGCAAACTGAAATAGGAGTATACCTCTGTGAAGCGCTGGCTTGGGCTGGATGCAAAAACCATAACGGCGCCAATCGGCAAAATTTCCAAGAGCAGCGCCACACACTGCATTGCAATTGCAGCAATGTAATAGGCTTTGTTTTTTGTCTTCATTCGCTCCCCCCTCTTTTCAATATAGGTACCTAGTATCCATGCTGCCATAATGGCGGTGCCCAATATCCAGATGTAACTCCGGCTTGCTGAAAAGAGAGGCGAAATCATCAAAGCAAGTCCAATAATGAAAAGGATTACTCTGACCAGGCTCGAAGCCATACGCTTGGAATAATTGAGGGACTCCAGAATAATTTTATCCGCCTGATTCTTCATCTCCTCTCCTTCGATCCTTTTCCCGGACAGCAATTCCCCAACCGAAACACCTAAAATGTCCCCAAGCGGCTTTAACAGGGAAGTGTCAGGAAGCCCTTTTCCGGTTTCCCACCGGGAGATGGCCTTATCGGTTACCATGAGTTTTTCCGCCAATTCTTTTTGCGTATATCCCTGTTTCTTTCGGAGTTCTGCAATAAAGCGCCCTGTTGCATTTGCATTCATGTTTACTCACCTCCCGCCGATTATATTATATTTGATGGTCTCTGAGAACACAATCTATGAATCATAGAGTTGCCATTTTCCGATTGATAGGTTTGCATTTTCAGCAGGAAGTAACATTAAAACATTTACTCTACAGCAAAGAAAAACCGGTCAACCATTGGCTGACCGGTTTAGTGGTTGCGGGGGAAGGATTTGAACCAACTACCTCCGGGTTATGAGTTAAGAGGTAGCTATCTATGCATATTTTCTTGAATATTGCCCGATTTTATAGTATAATAGCAAAGAAAAGTATATTATAATGATTTCATATATGCTTTTAAATATCTCTCTATTTTTTTGCTTTTTCCCATTTATACTGATTTTTCCTCTTGATTTTAGGAAATTATTTTTAGGAATTTTGAAGTTCGTTTCAAAAGGGCGTGAATATGGTGTCTCTTCCGGCTCCCATGCAAAATGAAGTCCCCCTTTGCAATTCCCTCACCCTTCGCTTTTCCGTCTCTGTCCGTAGGTCCGACCTTAAATTTAAAAAGACCGACGGGTATTACAACTATGCTCGGTTTTATCTGCACAGTACGGAGCTGAGGAGGTCTGTGGGAAAGCCGTGGCACAAAGAATACCCACCATCGAAAAAGTCGCTTCGGGCAAACACTAAGCCGGAGGTGAAGTACCCCACTCCTGCAATAATTAATCAGGCAATCAAAAACCTTCTGAGGCTGAATGCCGGTTTATCTCTCGTTCAGACAAAGGAACTTAAGAGGGGCACAAAAGAGGTTCACCTTGATGACAATGAGCTCTTCGTCTTTTGGCTGAACAGATACAACGAAATAGCCATACTTGATACCTCTTCCAGAACTGATGAAGAACGCCAATCGGAATTTGCACTGGTCTGTCAGCACGCCGGAGCTTTTCGGCTTGATTCTTTTTGCAGCGCCCAGGAGCAGGAGCTTGTGGAAGCCTGCAACCGGCTTATTAAACAGGTAAGAGCCTCCGCAAAAGGTCCGGGAAATGCGAATGCGGAGAGCAACGGTCCTACGTCCACTTTGAAGCTCAGGACTCAAATGGTCCGCTACGCCATTTCTCTTTACCTAAGCGAACGTGATATCAACCCGTCCCACGTTATGGATCTGCTGATAAAGGCATCTACTCCTCCAAAGGGCACCAGGGCAAAAATATCCGACAATATGCGTACCCGCTCTCTGTCCATAGAGCAGTGCCGGGAAATTTACCGTATCCTGACTTCCGATGCCGCCATCCCCGTCCATACCGGTCTGCTTCTCATGGTTTTTCTGGGGCTGGACGCCTCCGAAGTCAGCGGTCTTAACTGCGGGGATGTAAGCCCCATTACGGGCTACAGCGGCCGCTATAATCTGCAGATAATTCGTGAATACCGTAAGGTAGATAAAAAATACAGTCTCGTGCGCTTTAACAACATAAACAAATACCGCTTCGTTCCGATACCCTCTCAGATCTATGTCCGGCTGCCAAAGGACAGAAGCGCCGGTGAGCCTGACGCTCCTCTCCTCACCATAAGGAACAAGCGCATATCTCCCGATGTTCTCACTGGGGAACTGGGCAAACTGTCAAAAGGCAATTCAAACTCTCTTGTCCTGGAATCCAATGGCCGGACCCGCTCAATAGATCTCAGTTTCCAGCCGTCGTCATATAAGCTCAACTGCAGATATTACTGGAAATATCACTGCGGTATGCAGAGCGGAGAGATAAACTATCTGGCCGGTCTGAGCCCGGACGACACCGTCTCCGCCCATTACATCGATTATAATAACGCAACCATGCAGCTTAGAATGCTTTCCCAGATGGAGTACGGAATGGCAATGATGAATGTATCCGAACTAAACCCATGGTATAAACTAGATAACCGCTTCGTGCGAAAACAGCTAACTGTCCCTGCCGGTCTAAACTGGAAAGCCGGAGTTAAACTGCGATTCAGTAAACCGGCAGAGCTGGCCCTTTCCACCGGAAGAGGAATGACTGTCATATGTGGAGGCTTCGTAAAGAATGATAAAGGATCTTAACATAAGCATCCCTTACGAGGATCTTCAGCTGAGCCCCTGTGCTTTTTTTAGGAGATACAGATTTGAGCTCTATGATGCCTTTGGTTGGCAGAATACAACAAAGAAGTCTTATGAAAATTATATTGTGAAACTTGAGCCTTATCTCACTCGGTCGCTGATTGACGCCGAAAATTCGGATTACAGCAGGGCCATAGAGGCCATGAACGCCCACCAGAGGAGGAAATATTCGGAGAATACTCTCAAAAGCATCAGGTCAATAATTAACGACATCTGCTATTTCGCTCAAGTATATTCCGACGGCGTCTTTTTCAATCCTCTTTGGGGCACCGGCTGGAACACCGATACCGGCATTAAGAAGCCCTCCAAGACCAGAGACGAAGCCATAAATCAGAACATCAGACTGAAGCTAAGGACTCCCAAGTCTCTATCCATCCCTGAGGAGCTGAAACTGCTGGACATTGTAAAAAGCAATTTCCTAAGCAATAGCCTCTATCTTGGCGTTGCAATAATGTTTTACATGGGACTGCGTCCCGGTGAATGCTGTGGCCTCAGTTACGGAGATATAAGACCTATCAGTGTAAACGGCAGCAGATTTTTCTGTATGTATATCTATTCCCAGGCAAGAAGCCGCAGCGAGCACAGCTATCGTCTGAAAACGGCAAACGCCTATAGGGTGCTGCCCGTTCCCTACGAGCTGTGTGTCCTCCTTGATAAGCGCTTTAAATACATTAGTAGCAGGCTTAGTCATACGGATACGGACATATACAAGCTCCCTATCCTCTGCCTCAACGAGAGCTTAGACGGATACGCCGAAGGCTGTAATCCCCGGGACTTTATGCTGCTGTGCAAAAAAGTGCTGTGGCAATGCAAAATAGACGGCCATCGGCTGGACGAGCTGTCCGGCGAACTCCGGTCCCACAATCTCTTTCAAGAATCTGCTGCCACCTCATATCTGTTAAGGCGCAATTTTGCCACGGCTCTGGCAGGAATATGTGGTATGGACGATGAAGAGATCAAGTACGAAATGGGCCATACCCTTATTTTTACCGACGACCAGCGTTCGGATTTTTTAAATCCGGATCGGCTCCTGGCCTTATGGAAAAAGCTAAACCGGCGGCACTACGACAAGCTGGAATCTGACGGCTTCAGTTTCACTTTTGGTGCCGCACCTCTTGTGGTACACCAGGCATATGCCGAGATAAACGTTGATGAGGCAGGTTTCTCAAATGCCGGCGGCATAAAAGAAATGGATGTCTGGTGCGATTATCCTAACGACAATATAAAGTTAAAAATCCTCTCCGGTGATGCCGACAGCATAGAGGCTATACCCATGTCGCAGCCGGTAGCCCTCAGAGAGGCTGAGCGAGTATGGATACAGAGGGAATTCTCCGCCGCCGTTATCGCCTCTGCAAACCGCTCTGAAGGCAGGAAGAAAAGCTCCTGACCGTCTATGCGCTTTTCTTCAGTTCGTCATCCTTTTTCCCCGGTTCATATATCGGTGCTATCGTCTGCATGGCCAGACTCATGGCCTTCTCCCTGGGATGCACATAGAAGTGCGTCGTGGTGGTAACATCCGCATGTCCCAATATGCCGGATACGGTAGATACATCTATTCCGTTTTCAATTGCCCTGGTGGCAAAAGTATGACGTATGGCATGGAATTTCACATGCTCCAGCCCCAGTTTCTTCAGCAGCTTTGAAAAATAATGCTGAAGATTATCCGGGTCCATAACCCCGCCTGTCCTGCTGAAAAAGATGAAGTCCTCCCCTGAGGGTATGCGGTGCTCCTTGGCAAATTTAAGCCTTTGGCGTTCCAACAGCTCCCGTAACACCGGAGGCATGGTCAGCTCCCGTTGTGAGGATTCCGTTTTCACTTCATTGAATACCAGCTTGGTCTTGGGTTCCCCCGATTTTGCATCATAGTTGTTCAGTCTGCGTACGGTCTCCTGTATACTTAGTCTCCCGGTTTCTCCGTTGTAGTTCTTCCAGCGCAGGGCGCATATCTCTCCCCTGCGCAAGCCGGTATACAAGGCCAACAGTATGGCCGGGTGGAAGCCGTTGGGCTCTTCAAACAGATATCGCTCCAGCTGCTCCTGCATACCGTCGGTCATTATCTGAGGCCTCTTTGTCCGGCAGGATTTTATCACGGTCAGCGGTACCGGATTGCTATGTATAATGTCCTCGGCCAGCGCCTGCTTCATTGCAACATCCAGAACCACACGCATATTTCTCATGCTTTTGGTGGAGAGGGGTCCTCCTGTGCGCAGGTTGCCGGTCTTGGATTCCCGGTTGAGAAAGTTCTGTAGTATTCTGGGGGTGATCTCGTTCAGGCTCAGTTGACCCAGCCGCGGTATTATGTGCTTTTCGCAGTTGTCCCTGTAATGCTCATATGCCGAAGGCTTTGCTACCGGCTTTACATAGTTTTCCAGCCAGTAGTTCAGCCAGTCTTTCAGCTGCATATCGCCGCTTAACTCATCTGCACTCATATAGTCAGGCATAGTTCCTCCTTATGCACAAATGCCGGTCCTGCACATTTGCGCATAATTCCCGTTGAAAGCCCGCCGTGTAAATGTTATAATTTATCCGGCGGTGCGGCTATGCCGTTGTGCAGGTGCCTACTCACCTCGCAGGTGCATAGGAGCTGCAACTCCTATGCACTGCCGTCTTCTTTGTTTGTAGTTTCCGCCCCGGACTGTCTGCCTGGGCGGATTTTTTCTGTCAATATAACTTCGTGACATCATTCACGCTGCCTTGCGTGCATTTCACCCAGATGCCCCGGGGCGGCGGGCCGTCTATAAACTTCGTGGTACCCTTCACGCTCCCGCTGCGTGCGTTTGACCCCGATACCCGCGGGCAGATATATTACGGGCCGCTCTGCTTTATCGGCGCTCCCGTCCAAATTGTTCAGACGCTCTCTCCCGAGCTCTCTTTCTCCCCTTCCTCCCCTTCTCTTTTGGGCCATGCAGCAGCCTCTTCCTTGGTATCCGGCTCAAACCATCCGTAAGGGCAAATGACAAAGTCATCCTTACCGTCTCTGGTGATGATGATCCCCTGGCCGTCATTTACTTTCTCCAGGATCTCGTCTATTCTTTTGCTTGCTTCCTCGTGGTCGATACGCTCCATCTTGTCAATGGGATGCCATTCTGTCATTCTCATATGCTGTACCTCCAAAAAAATTTTATTTACGCCGCTTCCAGCAGCCTGATGCCTTCGTTGCGGATATTGCGTGCGGCATTGTAGTCTCTGTCCATCAGGCTGCCGCAGGCCGGACAGTTTACAATGCGCTGATACAGCGGCAGCTTTCCGAACCTGTAGCCGCAGACGCTGCACAGCTGGGAGCTGGGAAAATACCTGGAGACCTCTATGAGGGGTTTACCCTGCTGGGCCAGCTTCCTCCCCAGCTTATTTTTAAAGCCGTACCAGTTGTTGTCCCTAAGCTTGAAGCCCAGAGCCCGGTTGCCCTCTTCCATGGCCCGCAGGTCCAGACTCTCCACGCAGACTGCGTCGTTCTCCCTGGCCAGGGCCGCCGCCTGCTTATATTGCCAGTCCTTTCTCCGGTTCAGCATCTTGCGCTCCAGCCTGTCCGCCCGGCGGCTAAGTTTGAGCCAGCGGCAGCTTCCCCGCCTGTGCCTTGCCGCTATCTCCCTCAGGGCCCTGGCTCGCTCCGTCCCCTGGGCAATAAAGCCCGGATAGTTTCCGCTGCAGCCCCTGGAATCCATATAGAGCCCGTCCTGTTTGTAGTCCAGTCCCAGCACCCGCTCCGGCCTCACCTGATACAGGCCGGCCTCCGCTTCTTCGTAGTGGAATCCGAATCGGACAAAGTGCTCCCTCCGGTAGTTTTCCTCGCTGATTGTAACGGAATATATGCTTATCCCGGCGGGCAGCGGCCTGTGGAACTTGACCTTTACCCAGCCCAGCCCCGGCAGCTTCACCCTGTCGCCCCATATCGGCAGCGGCGGAAGGCTCATCTGCCGCCTGCCTGCATAGGGCTTACGCAGCTTAATATACTCATGCCGGTATACCTTGTCAATTATCTCGTCCTGTATCTGTTTGACGGTTTCGGGCTCAAGCCCCGCCTTTACCCGCAGGTCGAGAAGCTGCCGCCTTATCTCGTCGGGAGCAATGTTGTTCTGCATCAGCTGGTTTACCCATAGAGCCAGAAAGTTTGCCAGTCTGTCCTGCTCGTTAAAGAGCTCAGTCAATGCCGCCTTCTGCTCTTCCTCCAGGCAAAGCCTGTATTTATATGTCCTGTGTCGTATCATTCTCACACGCCCTTTCTGTTGTTCTGCTAATATTATAAAGAATTTTCTTTCATTTGTCAAGGTTTTCTTTAAACATTTTTCTGTATATCTGAAAAGTAATATTTGACAGCTAAAAGAAAATCGTTTATATTGTATGCAAAGGAGTGACTGCTATGGACATACCAACCAAAATAAAGCTGGCCGAGACCTATGCCAAGATAAGTGAAGCAGAGCTTGCCCGTAAGCTGGGGACCACTTCCCAGGCTTTCGGTCAGCGCATGAAGACCGGCAAATTTTCCTCCTCCGACCTGGACAATATTGCAAAAGCCTTGGGAGCAGAATTTGAATGCTGCTTCAAATTCCCCGACGGAACGGAGATTTGATGAGCGAAGGTAATCACATACACCGCTGGTCCCAGCAGCTGAGGGAGTGATTATTATGATTTACGGGGCAATAGACAAAAAAGGCGAAAGCTATTTCACGTACATGGGTAAGGTCTTTGCGGCCATAGATAACAAGCAGAAAGAATATAACTGGCTGCTTACCGACTGTGACTGTTACCCGGCCAATTCCAAAACCTATGCCATGTTATGTCAGGAATATTGCTGGATAAGCGGTGATGACCTGACCAAGCTGGTGACAGAAGAGGATTTTCAGTGGGTCTGGGCGGTCCTGTCTGCCTTTGACAAATCTCACAGTCTTTCTGAGGTATTGAGCTATCCTCTGCCCAATGCGCAGGACTACAACGGTTTTTGGGATTTGCCCTTGGCCATCCAGCATCCCCTTGCGGAAATCGAGATCGTCCCTTGGGACAGTTCTATGACCATGATCTTCAGCAAGCGCAAGGATGTTGTAGATTCTTTTAGGTGTCACTATCCTTGCAGTGAGGATATGGAGGACTATGTACGCAGGCTTCAGGCACTATAGAGCATCCTTTATAGCAATTTACCATGGGAAAACATATAACACGCCCCTAGGGTCAAGACCGCGCTCCCGGCACTCCACCGAAGCGTGGAAGCTCTTGAGATCGATGGCAATATATGTACGCTGCTTCATGCTCGGATGAACCACATTATAGTGGAAATTATAGGTTGTATTTTACCTATAATTTCCACTATAATGGCGTTGAGGTGAAAAACTATGACTATCGACACCAGCACTATTGTCTCGGTCACTGAGGCAAATCAGAACTTTTCTCGTGTGACACGCATTGCAGAGAAAAACGGACAGGCTGTGATCTTCAAAAATAACCGTCCCAAGTATCTGCTCATAGATTTAGATACCTCTCCCGTGATTGACCTCACAGACGACGAGCGCATTGACATTGCAGCTGCCCGAGTCCTGGCCAAGTATAAACCTGCATTTGCGGAACTGGCCAAGGGATAAGGTGTGCTTTTGTAGACGGCAACAAGTGCATTGGAATGTATGTTAGGGAAGCTATTCGGTACATGTCATCCGAACACTTTTGTGATGCCCGGGTTCCGCTGCGATTATGGATTCAATATTCATACCCACGGTTTGACGTTCATCAATTATAACTGTGTGATTTTAGATACTTCCCCGGTGCATATCGGTGCCAACACCTTTATTGCTCCCGGTGTGTGCATCAGCTGTGTTAGTCATGCCATGGATGCCCAGCAGAGGGCAGATGTAATTACCACATCGGCACCTATCACCTTGGAGGATGATGTGTGGATCGGCGCGAATGCAGTGATATGCGGAGGGGTCACCATTGGGAAAGGGTCGATTATTGGCGCTGGAAGTGTGGTGACAAGGGATATTCCATCGGGGGTTGTTGCCGCAGGAACACCTTGCCGCCCATTAAGACCTGTTACGGAGGCCGATAAGATAGATTTGAGTACGGTTTCCTTTTAAAAAAGCCGGAATGATTTGACAGATCATCAAACCATTCCGGCAACTTCTTATATTTGGATGGAATCCTCAAGGATAATTTATTCAAGGGATATACTTCATGCCCCACTGAGAGATAGCATAAAAAACAGGCAGCAGATCCCGTCCTTTCTCGGTGAGGGAGTATTCCACCCGTAGGGGCATTTCATTATATTGGATGCGCTGGATCAATTCATCCGCTTCCAGCTCCTTCAGGGCGTTAGTCAGAGCTGTATTGGTGATGGGCTTGAGCACTTTTTTCAGTTCTCCAAACCGCATGGGACACTTGATGCATAGTTCATAAAGAATTTGGAGTTTCCATTTGCCCTGCAGCATTTGAACCACCGGCGTGACCGGGCAGTTTCCATCATCGGTTAGAATGACACTGCCAACCTTTTCTTTGAATTCTTCATAAGTCATGATTGGATCTTTCCTCGTCTTTTGCAGTATATTTTTTGATACCAGGTACTAATAATTTGCGTACTTGAACAAAAAATGCTATCAGGTATAATAAATATATCACTAGTTGGCCATGCAGTCAACGACTGAAATTTCTTAGAAAGGTCTGAATTTTATGAAAGAACTGAACATTATGGAGGCTACTGTTCTGACCTCCCCTAATCCGCTGACACTGATCTGCTCTAAAAAGGAGGACGGTTCTACGAACCTGGCTCCCATTTGCTTTGTGTCTTACCTCTCCTTCAATCCGCCTATGGTGGGCTTCGCCACTGGCAAACAGTCCCACACCGGTAAGCAGGTACGGGAGACCGGCAAGGTGATTGTCACCGTTCCTGGCGAGAGTCTTGCTCAGGCGGTGATGGCCTGCGGAGCGTCTACCGGCGCCAAGACCGACAAGGTGGCCGACAACAACATCGAGATGATGGCTGTGGAGGGCAGTGACATCCAGATTCCGGTGGATACGCGTCTGGCGATGGTGGCCACCCTGCAGCAGTCGGTGGAAGTTGGCGACCATATCCTGCACATCTGTCAGGTGGACAAGTTCCTGGGCGATGAGGACAAGAAGGGGCTGTATGCCTGGAACGGCTTCGGAAAAGTTGCGCCTGCGGTAGAAGGCTAAATCTTAAAACGGAAAGGAGGCGTTAGCGGTGGCTGTTTGTATTAAAGACTGTATTCAGAACATGAATCTGGTGATCGGCTGTACTATTGGTTGCAGCTACTGCTACGCCAGAAACAATGTCCGCCGGTTTCACATGATCGACGACTTTGAAAAGCCGGAGTTTTTTCCCAATAAGCTGCGGCTGATGGAGAAAAAGCGCCCACAGAATTTTCTGCTCACCGGCATGAGCGATTTTTCCCACTGGAAGCCAGAGTGGCGGGAACAGATATTTGCCAAGATGACTGAAAATCCGCAGCACCAATATCTGTTTTTGACCAAGCGACCGGAGGATATTGTGTTTTCCACTACCCTAGAGAATGCTTGGTTTGGTGTAACTGTTACCTCCAGTAAAGAGAAAAACCGTATTCAGACTTTGCGGGAGCATATCCATGGCGGACACTATTATGTGACCTTTGAACCTATGTTTGATGATGTTGGCGTGGTGGACCTTACCGGAATTGAGTGGATCGTCATTGGGACTGAGACCGGACATAGGAAGGGCAAATCCGTATCTAAACCGGAATGGGTGTGGAACCTGACACATCAGGCCCATGCGCTTGGCATCCCTGTATTCATGAAGGAAGATCTACTTCCTATCATGGGAGAGGCACAGATGGTACAGGAATTTCCCCCGGCCTTTTACCGGGTATTGGAGGAACAGAAGACATGGCGGAAGTGAAAGAGAGCAGCATTCTGATTCAGGATGTAGAAACCAAAAATATTATGACAAAATCCGCCCTGCCGGTGGGCGGCTATTCCGTCAATCCTTATGTGGGCTGTACCCATGGCTGCAAATACTGCTACGCCTCGTTTATGAAGCGATTTACCGGGCACACCGAACCGTGGGGTACATTCCTGGATGTGAAACATTGGCCAGCAATCAAAAATCCGCAAAAATACAAAGGGCAGCGCGTAGTCATCGGTTCAGTGACCGATGGATATCTGCCCCAGGAGGCTCAGTTTCAGAACACCCGAAAGCTTCTTGAACAGCTCCGGGGCAGTGAGGCAGAAATTCTCATCTGTACCAAGTCGGATTTGGTAATCCGTGACATCGACCTCCTGAAAGAACTGGGAAAGGTCACGGTTTCCTGGTCAATCAATACGCTGGACGAGGATTTCAAAAACGATATGGACAATGCCGTCAGCATCCAGCGGCGGCTGGATGCCATGAAGCAGGTTTATGACGCAGGTATCCGCACCGTATGCTTTATCGCTCCGGTTTTTCCCGGTATCACGGATTTTGAGGCTATCTTCCATCAGGTCAGAAATCAGTGCGACCTGGTGTGGCTGGAAAATCTAAACCTGCGAGGCGGATTCAAAAAAGACATCCTTGACTATATACGTAAAAAACATCCTGACTTGGTTCCGCTGTACGACGCTATCTACAACAAGGGAGACAGAAGCTACTTCCGTGGTTTGGAGGATCAAGCGGAACGGCTGGCGAAAGAAAACAGCTGTCCCTTCGTGGACAACGAGCTGCCCTACGGACGAGCAGAGCCTGGGCACCCGGTCATTGTGGATTATTTTTACCATGAGGAAGTGCGTGGCTCGGAAAACACCGGGCGACGCAACCCCAAAAATAATTTGTGAAATAAAAGGGTTCTGACATGGAGCTGTGCTTCAATGTCAGAACCTTTTTTCAGCACTGTTTACCCATTCAGAAGTTTTCTTACCCCCCTTGGAAGGACTTGCACTCCGTCCATTGATTTTCGATTTTCCCCGCTCTACAATGCAGACAGAACGATTAAATGATTGTTTATTGATATTGAGAGGTGAGAAAGATGCTTTTGAAGGATGCGAAGATTGGACGGACCTATACCGTAAAGTCCATTCATCTTCCCTTTCAGTTGGAGCGGCGTCTGGAAGCTTTAGGAATGACCCGGCAGACCGCTATTTCTGTACTGAACCGAAAAGGGAAAGGAATTTTGATTATTAAACTGCGGGGCACCCGCTTTGCCCTGGGGTATAACATTACCAAAAATATTACGGTGGAAGAAGGTGAAGTGCATGAGTGAGCATGAAATGACAATTGGGTTTATCGTGACAATTTTACGGATAAGCTGCCCTGCAATCATGTATACACCGAAAGGGTGGTAGCACCCACCTACACCTCCACCGGCTATACCCTGCACACCTGTACTCTCTGCGGATACAGCTACAAGGACAATGAGACTGCAAAGCTGGTGTGCAGCCACTCCAACGTCACCAAGACCAAGGTAGATCCCACCTGTACTGCGGCAGGCTACACTCTCAACAAGTGCAATGTCTGCCACGAGGAGTGGAAGGACAGCGAGACTGCGGCTCTGGGCCACAACTATGACGGAGGCAAGGTTTCCGTGGAAGCCACCTGTGGCACTACCGGCACCAAGGTGTATACCTGTCGTCGCTGCGGAGAAACCAGGAGCGAGACTATTGCCGCCACCGGCAATCATGGCAGCACTCACACCCAGGTGAGCGTTGCGGCCACCTGCACCAAGGACGGCATAATGCTCAATGTGTGCGATGTGTGCGGCAAGACGGTTAGCACCACCAGCATCCCGGCCACCGGCCATTCCGGCACTCTTAACTGGGTGACCGTCACTGAGGCCACCTGCGGCTCCAATGGCCTGAAGAATGGATGCTGCACCACCTGTGGAGCAGTGATCCAGACCGAAAGCATCCCTGCCACCGGAAATCACAGCTACGTCACGAATACCGTTGCTCCCACCTGTACCACCGGCGGATACACCGAGGACGTTTGCTCCGTGTGCGGAAGCTGCCACGAGTCCAATATAACCTCCGCTCTGGGCCACGACTGGGAGGAGCGCACCGAGCAGAAGCAGGTAGGCTCTGAGGTTCATACATTTTGCGGTGAGTGTGGAATGGATCTTACTGCAAACGAAATAAATGGTGATGCAGTTGCAGATCATGCAAAAGAGCATGTAATGGCTGGTGGCGGTGGCCGCACTTACGAGTCTCCTGTCCCCATCTACCAAACAGTTACTGTAAAGGTATGCCGTCGCTGTGGGGCCACCGAGTAAAAAACGAGCAAAAATAAATATGGCAGAAAGAGAGTCGGGAATATCCCGGCTCTCTTTTGCTTGCTATGCGTTATTGTTCACCTTCTCTGGTTTTTGAGGTATATCTGTGCCACAAATCATTAAGTGCATTGGACCATGTCTATTCCCCGCCGATGTACGTGAACCTGGGAACCTTCTTTCCCGCTACCTCAACCAATTCATTCCACATGGAAAGGGGCCGGACCCACACGCCAAATTCACCGTAGAGCGCCCTGTACACCACCATGGGCTCCATAGTCTCGGAGTGGGTAGCCGTGCATATCAGTTCATATTCTTTTCCTTTAAAATGCCGGTATTTCCCGGGCCGCAGTACATTATCCAAATCCTTCACCTCCCATTGCAAGCTCTGTTTTACAGGCTGCTCAGCTCGAATATGTATCATTCTGAGCCCAGATAAAGAGTCTCTTTGTCGAAAATCAGGGTCATCTGACCGTTGTATATACGATTGATAGCATTGATTTGCTCAATAAACAAGCGTACATCACTGCTCTGTCTGGCTACAAGTTGCTGCATTGTATCCTTTTCTCTTTTCTCTCCAAGCCCGCCCAGCTTCTGCCCGGCTTCAATCAGGTTTTCATCAAGCTGGGACTTGCTAATGACAGGGATTTTTGCTATTGTTTCGCCTGCAAATTTATTTGCTGCGGACAATCCGCTGAGCATTTTCGCCTGCAGCGATGACTTAGTGCGCTCCTCCAGCATTGAATATGCCGTAGAATACAGTTCCCGATATTGTAATGACAAGCTGTCGATTTTTTCAGATATCGCAGACAGATACGCAGCATCGTAATTTTCCTGCAAGAGCACCTCAAGGAAATAGGCAAATCCATACAGGTAAAGCGACAACTGGTAATCCTTGAGCTCATCCTGAATTTGCTCCAGCTGTTTCCTTACATCCCGGTCACTATGTAGTAAGGCCTTTTTTCCCAAATGCCTTTTGATTTGCTCCCGGTAAAAAACAATTCTCCTTCCGCTTTCCTGGCGAATATCCAAAACTTTGACGTGATTCGCCGATTTGTATTTATCGCTGTTCCAATTATACTTAAAGTTGTTGAATACATCCGTAAGGAAATCAAGATCGCCCTTTAACGATGACTTCTCTTTCTGAACCAGGAAATCCATCATTTCCTTCTGGCTTTCCTGAATGGCATCCAGTTTCTTGTCTATGCTGGCCAAGGTAGCTGCCGCAAACAGCATGGCCGGATTACATACAAGTGGTGTCAGGCGGGCTTGGCTTTCAATGATGTTATTACTGTTGGATAAGGCTGTACCAAGAAAATCTGTTTCTTTCTTGAACTTTGCCAGATGTGTGCCGGCGGGAATTGTGACTTTGTAAAAACCGCTCACAGCCTGTCCGCCGCTGGTAATCTGCTGCACAGTGGCAACCAGAGGTTCCAATCCTGTTCCAAGGGCAGTCACTCTGGAAAGCGGCAGCTTGCTGTAAGTCTGTTCATTGATTTCGTTGTCAATTCCCAAGGGTGGTATCTGTGCCATAGTTATCATTTGGAGCAAACTTTCTTTATTTGAAAGTTCGTTCAATGTTGATTCCTCCTATGTTTGTTTAGTGTCCGGTTCTATAATAAAGCATGTAAATCCTGCGGAGCTGCTGCATTTCCACTTTTTTCTATATTGTAACCCTGTTTTCCCCTGCTATCAATATAAGTTTTCTCCGTGCCATGTAGTCAATGCAGCGTTTTTACCCCAGCCTATTGTTTGTCCGTCCAAAATCCGGCCCTGTTTATTTTCCGCCTTCGTTATTGCATTCGGATAGATTCAGGCCTCTCTAGTTTTTGCAATTAAAAAGCATTACCGTCCATAAACATAAATCCCTAAAACTAATTTGAAAAAATGTTTGAACTCTCCATAAACTCGTTTGTTTTTCTGTAAAAATGTGCTATGCTGAACACAGCACTTTTTAGAGGTGATGACATGTATCGTACTGCCATTGAGCAGCTTTTGGCATGGAAAGCAAAAGAGCATCGCAAGCCGCTGATTATCCGCGGCGCCCGTCATGTGGGAAAGACCTGGCTGATGAAGGCCTTTGGCGCCGCAGAATACGAGTCTGTCGTCTATATCAACTTTGACGGCAATGAGCGGATGCGCAGGCTGTTTGAAACCGTCCCTACGGCGGAGCGGATGGTGGCCGGGCTGGAGCTCTATGCCGGGCACAGGATCGACCCGGCCAATACCCTCCTTATCTTCGACGAGGTACAGGAAGTCCCCGCCGCATTGACCGGCCTCAAATATTTCAATGAGGACGCAGCTCAATACCAGATCGTCTGTGCCTGCAGTCTATGCGGTTTGGCGCTGCACCCTGGGACTTCCTTTCCGGTTGGAAAAGTAGAGTTTCTGGACTTGTATCCTCTCTCCTTCTCCGAGTTTCTTATGGCCATGGGGAAAGGCCAATATGTGGAACTGCTGAGGCGGGGCGACTTTGACATGGCCGCCGTATTTAAGCGGGACTATTCCGACCTGCTGAAACTGTACTGCTATATAGGCGGTATGCCGGAGGTTGTTCAGGCCTTCGCAGACAACATGGACTTTAATGAAGTCCGTGAAATCCAGAAGCGGATTCTTGCCGCATATGAGCAGGACTTTTCCCGGCTTGTTCCCCGGGAGACGGCGCCCCGCATCCTGATGCTGTGGAACAGCCTGCCGGCCCAGCTGGCAAAGGAGAACAAGAAGTTTATCTATAGCCTTATTAAAGAGGGTGCCCGGGCCAAGGAATATTAGTCGGCCATACTCTGGCTGGCTGATTGCGGTCTGGTGCATAAGGTACATAGAGTGTCCTCTCCCGCCTTGCCTCTGAGGGCCTATCAGGATATGAAAGCTTTCAAGCTGTTTTTGCCGGATGTCGGTCTTTTGACCTGCATGCTTGGGCTGAGGCAGGGCGTACTTCTGGACGGCGACAAATTATTCACTGAGTTCAACGGAGCCATAGCAGAGCAGTATGTCCTCCAGGAGCTGAAGACGGTCAAAGGGCTGAATATCTGCTATTGGGCTGCGGATCGGGGGATTTCAAAAGTGGATTTCGTCATCGACAACGGAATGGCTGTGATTCCCGTGGAGGTCAGAGCCCGGCTCAATCCCCAGGCCAAGAGTCTGAAAGCATATCGTGAAAAGTTCAATCCGCAGCTCTCCATCCGCACGTCCCTGTCGGACTATGAAAAAGGAGACCGGCTGCTGGACCTGCCGCTGTGGAGCATTGGAATATTTCTGAGCGAAAACCGACTTTAGGAATATTTCCGGATATGCGGCAAGGGCCGTGCATAATTTGTGAATATATGCTCCTCCACGTCATGCTCTGAATAATTTTTTATATGAATTAAGCCTGTCCTCCATTTTTTATAATGGCACTTGCAACTCCCTCTACCGTTGCTGTGATAAATGCCGTTGCAATCGTTTTAACTGTTCCTATAGTCAATGCAATTCCCTTATCGGCAATCGTTTTCTTTGTCTTATTCCAAATTGTATCCTGGCGAATGGTTTCCAACAAATCGTGCCCTTCCCAAGTCAAATCTTGCACCTGAAAAGATAATACACCATCGTAGTTATCACAGCTTTCTCCATAATAATATTTAATGAGGCCAGCTTGATACATCATTTCACAGTGATATGCTATTTCTTGTATGTCATATCCTTCTATTGAAAGGTTACATATTACTTCAAACGACTTTTTGTGTTCTACTATAAATAGTATCTTTCGAATTAAATCCATATCACGTTTCATTTTCATTCTCCGCATTTTTAATCGTGATTACCATCCTAATCAGAACTCCCGTCTGATAAAGTAAAAATTCAAGCATTTTTTTATCTACATGGTCGTTGTGTTTTGCGATCCGATCGTTAATGTTTTTGTAAGCGTCAATGAGTGGTTTAAACAATCCACTAATTCCCGGGTCAACTCCTTGGCTTCCCAGATATTTGCAAATGTTATTTTTATTGCTTTCCAGATTCCCCACATTCCCAAGAAATTCTTGCAAAAAGGTTTCAAGTGTTTTTCTTAAGTTATCCGCAACGTCTCGTATGTAAATTCCTTCTGAATATTGATGCAATGCGATTTCATAAGTTTTTTTTGCATTTGGATACTCAGCCAACCATGCTAATGGTTGCGAAACGAGGGCATCATCCAGCTCTTTTGCTCCTTTTGGGAAAATATAACATCCATCTTTGTCCCATTTTATATCATAAGGAATATGCGCTTGATCAAGAGCATTGCAGAGACTTTTTATAAAACCTTCTCTGATGGAATCGCTTTTATGATCGCATTTTAAACAGTTTATATAAGCAATATAAAGTGCCAGGAACTCTTTTAAATTATGAGAGTTAGTTTGTAAAATCCGGAAAACACGAGAATATCCATTCCCTGCGCCTATATTTGGAGTAAACACGTTTCCTGTTGTATTGCAGAATTCAAAAAATTCATTCTGATCATCCCGTTCTTGCATGATATCAGAGTTGTATTCAAGAAAGTTAAGTATTATTGCAACAAAATGTTCTGCTTTGTCATGGTCCGAAAAACCTATACCAAGCGCTTCTCTATAATCCAACCAATCCATTTAATTATGCCTCCGTAAAAATCCTGTCTTTTATTTAAAGTAGTACCAGCAAAACCTGTTTCCGGAATCTAATATGGACTCCTCGGGCTTCACGCGATATCATTCCAGAAACCTATCTCAGGATTTTCATATGTGCCAATGATTACGCCACGATCCAAGAATGCATTTCGCTCCTCACAGCATGTTTCCGGTAACAGGCTACATGCATGACACGCAGCCAAATTCAAGGAATCACGTCCCTGTCCACGGCTCATAATGCACACAGGATCGTTGGAGCAGGTTTTTGCGTTGGTAATAGCTTTTTTTAGTATTCTTGGGAACGCATCCGGTCTACCCTGGCGGACCAATCCTCCCAATGTACCTTCCGCATCGCCACTGGCAGTATAAATGAAAATACCCGCCATATTTTTCCCGTCGGATTCGTCGGCGCAGTATAGTCGTTCACATAGAGATGCAATACTGTATCCGCACTCAAAGCTCAGTTGAGAAATAAGCAAGTGAGACAACGTATGCATCATAAGAAACTTAGGCGTTATCGTGCGTGGATGATTCTTCCCGATAAATGATGTCGCATAGTTGGAGTTCAAGCGAGAAGCTCTCTCGATAACCGCAGGATAAGCGTTAATCCAACTATCGATATCTTCTTGGCTTAACTCAATAAATATACCTTCGCCTCTTACTTCATAAGCCGGATACCAACGAGTATCCGGTTTCTTCACATCTACAAAGCCCACATCATTTCTGATCATTGACGGCTGGATTCTGGAAAACCCGATTAATGCATTCACAACACGAACTTTATCGATGAGGGAAACGGACTTGATATGGGGCAATCCATACTCGGAAATATTCATTTCTTCACGGGAAAAATCCCCCAGTCCGGAACCGGCGGTGCATATTTCTCCGGATAGTGCTATATATTCCTCTACACGATATTGAATACCGGATACATCCTCACCGTCAGATTTGGGCTCTAACCATTTACGAGTCAGGATTTTCTCAACCTCTGTGCTTGGTGCGCCTATTTCAAGAGCAATTTTCTCTACCCACTTCGGCAAACGTCGGATAATTTTAGCACGTCTTTCCTCGGGGTCCTCATCGCTGATAACGGTCATACAATCATCATACGCTTTGCTTTGCTCAATTTTTGCATTCAGCTTATCTGCATACGGTGGAATAACCAGCGAACTATGTGCCACGGGGAAATAAACGGACGACGCACCTCTCTGCACAGTCTTAGGATAGCAATCGCACTTCTCTTTTGTGTGTCTAAACGGATGATTTCCGTCACATCTGAATTGGTCGGTCCCCAGGTCTTTATCCAGCTTTTGAAAGCAATCCTTATCAAACGCCCCCTTTAACGTAGCAACGGCACCGCAGGAACAGCTTATACTCAGCCCCTCAAGGCCCTCCGTTCCGGAGGCTCCGGTCTTAAACTTTAATTCCGGATTTCCGCAGATTGGCTTTTTGGACTTTGCATGAACCCATTTTACCCAAGGGAAGTCATTTAAATGACCGCTTTCACACACCGTGACAATACGTGCCACAACCAAGTCCTGACGGCATTTAGGACATTGCATATGCTCAACCATATACTCATCTCGTTCAATCGTCTTTGTTTTGGCGGTTTTTCTGTATTCGGTCACCCAATTTTTTAACGGCTGGAATCTTCGGCACTTAGGGCAGAAGTACCATTCGGGAAAACGGGAATACGCTATATTAGTGGGCAGCGCAAAGTAATCCACACCCAGGGCTCTGGCAAACCGATCGTCATAAATTCTTCTCATTCCGCTCCAATATTCCGGCGCAGCAGTAACCAATGTCTGATCCGGAAAGTCTACCATAGCCCCTACTCCGTATTGCAAAACTGCCTGAGCCGCACGAACGGAATGTGTAACTTTGTTAAGCTCTATCTTTGTCTTCACTTGTTCAGACATTGTTGTCCCCCCAAATTACAATACTCCCCAATACCGGTGTATCCACATTTCGCATTGAGGTCAGGGTTTCGATGGCATTGTCTTTTCCCGTGGAACCGTATGGTTTCAGTAAGCGACGCATATCTCCCGCAGGCGGATTGACCATGAATCGGCGACCAAAATACAGCGGAACAGACGGGTTCGCTCCGTTGCATTCATCCACATCGTCCTGCCAAAAATCGAAGAACTCCTTAATCTCTGTTCGGATTTCATCCACGTCGTCCTTTGCCTGTCCCTCGGAACGTTCGTTAATTCCTGTTACTCGTCCTGTTACAAACGCTTCGATTTTCTTTATTGTTTCCGCAAAGTACTCCTCATCAAAGTTAATGGCATCCCTATTGTGACCTCCTGCATGGAACTTCCTACGGCTCTCATTTTCTGCGCAACTTCTCGATAGGTAAACCCATTGTTTTCCTTATACTCACGTAAGGCTTCTTTCCAATATTGAGACTTTTCATAAGTCTCGATCGCACCTTGCCCCAATCGTCCGTCGCGGAGCAGTCGTTCATAGATGAAGTCAACAATATTTTTGGTGTAATCATCACGCTTAACAAACACCAGTACGTCTCCGGGCCGCAATTGCTCAGGGGCCTTTTCAATCACACTTTCTGCCATACTGTCAAAGACAACCGCAGAATAGTACTTGGAGAAAAGTATTTGCTCTCCCGAAACAAAAGTGCCCACATATTTAACTTCAGACACCGGTACATAAACGCCCCCTGCGCTGCTAGTCTGTGCCAATTTGCGGACATCAAATGTATTAAATGCTTCAACATATTCATCCAGAGCAGAGAATTGCCGGATTTCCTCTTCCATCTGCATTTCCGGGAAAGAGCTGTCTTCCTCAGGCTCGTCTGCCATATGGACAGCACCGATTCTTTGATTCAACCGTTGTTCGCACTTCGCGAATTTCTTCCGTCGGAATGAAAATGCCTTTTCCTCACATTCATACAAAAGTACTTCGATATTACGTGCAGTCAAACATTGCAATGGATCAAACCGCTTATTATTCAGCTCCCCTACACATAAAACTGAATTGTGTTCTTTCTGGCTATCAAAACGATTCGCAGTTGTACAAATTACATTTCCACCGGAAAAATATTCCGGATATATCATGCGAAGTAGGTCTACGTAGTATGCCTTTGGAACAATTATTGTGACATTTTCATATTTATGTGCATTCAAATATTCTTTCAATGCTTTTGCCTTCGGGCAGGCCTTCAACCGTTCATAATATTTTCGTTCCAGTGCATCTGCTACAACCATACACAAGTCTTGCATTCCTTCGGCTTGATCTGCAATATCCCACAATTCTTGAACACGCCCACGAGGGGAAGTAACTGCTTTGTTGATTTGTCCTGTATAAACGGCTTTTTCCATTATTTCTAAAGGGAAAACTGCGGTGTTAAAAAGATTCAACAGGCTACTTGCAGACATCACAAAGTCGTCCTTGGAAGCATCATTCCAGCTGGACTGTCTGATAGCAAAAATCGCTTTTTTTATGGTTTTGTATTCATCCCAACTCCAACCTTCACTCACGGGAATTGCCATAACCGTGTTGTGTATCACATTCATAATCTGCCGGTGAAGTTCTTTGGTAAGCGGGTTTTCGTTGCGAATCATTTGATTGCTCATGGATAACATGGCTTTTGTACAAGCAAATACGGAAGCATTCTCATACATCTCCAAGATATACTCGCCTATTCCGGCCTTGATTGGGGATGTAACATGAGCAAAACGCAGAACTTTTCTTCGAAGCAAATCGGCAAGTTCAGACCTGTTCTCGGTTACAAATGCACCATCGATGACCAAAAGACCTATTACTTTATTTCCGTTCCTATCTAACGTCAAATCCCGCGCCGTTGAAATTTTCCCGGTTACTTTCAAAACCGGTTCCGCTTTTGTCGGATTCTGGCCAAACTGATACTCTTCACCGCTACCAGTGTAATACGCCGCCGGAATAATATCCGACAAGCGAACTTCTTTGCCTTCTCCATATACGATACGGACTTGCTTGTAGATCTCTCCGAAAGAGTTGCGATCAGCTACAACAACTATTGAGACATCAATCTGTGTAGGGATTTCCTGCACGTCCACATCAAATATAAAAGCTAAAAAATCCTCGCGGTTTGTTTCTCTCTTTCTTATGCCACGCCCGTCGGTAAGCTGCGATTCACCGTAATAAGGTTTTATTAAGTGCTTATTTTTCTCTAAAGGAAGGTAATTGATTGTCTTACCGTTCCTACCTTTCCCGTCCTGTTCAATTACCATACAAAGGCGACCGTACTCATCGCTTGTACCTTTCCATCGATACCTCTGACCATTATACATGACCATATCGTCTATCTTTAGGGCGGAAATAATATCGTCATTTGTAGACAGGTTATATGATAAACAGCCAAGAGCAACGGCAACAACGGAAATGACATCAAAGCATAGAGATCCTGTGTGGAGAGCAAAATTAACTGTTTTCTCCTTTGATACCAATGAATCCGCAAAGAAAGTCAAATATTTTTCAATAATGGTTTCTTTTGATATAAGCGCATCTCCATAATATATGTCGCACTTTTTCAAAATGGCGTTTGCCAGTTTTTCTGCCGTCACGGTCATACACCTCCGTTTACGGTTCTTCCCCGTGTAAGATTTCCAAACAATCTAGCATAAACTGTGCCATCTCCTCAATTACCGGAATAGTAACCGAGTTTCCGAACTGCTTGTATTGCTGGACTATTGGGACTCCCTCGGGGAATTCAAACTCGTCCTCTCCCTCAGCGTTTACAAAACCATAGTTAATAAAGCCTTGAAGTTTTCCCCATTCGGTGGGAGTCATGATACGAATGCCTCTATCATTAAGCGGTGTTTTTTTCCCTTTAATAATCTGTCCCGCAATGCCTTCTTTAGGGTCAAAAACCAAATTGCGTTCACGGCCTGACCCTCCTGTTGCCAGTAGCGTGTTGGCTATTGGTCTTTCAATTCCCTCTTCATTTACAATTCTATATCCAAATCCATAGCCTTTTCCTTCTTGACGTTCCCGATGCCTGATGAGAGTCTCTAAATACCCTGATGCCATATAATACCTTGCCGGCACATCATGCTCCAACACATCATTCAAATCATGATATAGCTCGACATCTCGGGTATATGGCATTTCCGTTGGTAACATAGCCAATCTCTCCGGGATAAAACGTTCCGTGTCAAAACCGATTATATATGTACGAGGGCGATTTTGCGGAACGCCAAAGTCGCGAGAATTGCGAATAAAGGATTTAGGCACATAGCTGAGCGTTCCGTCCGTTTTTTTCGTGACACCAATTATGTGGTACCCCAAATCATTTACAAGAGTTTCGATAATAGTCTTGAAAGTTCGCCCTTCATCGTGAGTAACCAAACGATCCACATTTTCCAAAAATAAAGCAAACGGTCTGGTTCTTTTAATAATATCTGAGATATGGAAAAAAATCTTTCCCTTTTCTTCGTTTTCAAACCCTTCTTGCAACCCAACCCGGCTGAATGTTTGACAGGGGAAACCGGCTAAAAGAACTCCATATTCCGTGTTTTCCACCTGCTGCTTGAATTCATCGCTGGTTAAATCGTTTTCGGGATTGTCCCCGTATAAGTGTTGGTATGTTCTACAAGCATACTTGTCAATTTCCGAAGAAAGCACATTTACAAACTGCCCTGTAAGCTCAAAGCCACGACGAATGCCGCCGATGCCGGCACAAAGGTCAATTGTCCTATACGGTTGCGCCGGAAAAACTCTTAGCTCATTCAGAATTTGGGAAACGCAACTATTCAATTCCTTTTTTATTTCATGCCCCCAAAAGCGTAAAACCGTCCACCCCTGCTCCTGAAGCCGTGCCGTCACCTCAGCATCTCTCTGCATATTGCGCTCGATTTTGGGTAGCCAGAAATCCCGTCTGCTTTTTATTTCATTTTGCGACTGTTCCCAGTTGTATCCATGCCAAAAATCTCCGTCACAAAAAATTGCAATCTTTTTGGCCGGAAATGCAATATCCGGACTTCCAAAAATTGCCGTATTATTTCTCGTAAATGTTGTAACCCCGTGTCGATTAAGCTCGCCGCATAGAAGCTCCTCAAGCGCAGTACCTCTATTGCGCACTCGGCTCATATTATAATGTATTTGCTCCTTATTTTTTCGAGCCATCGTGCATCTCTCCAGTTTTTAAAATAAAATAAAAAGAATTCGTTAGTTCTGAGCAGAAATTTTTTCTTTTACAAAATAAATTGAACTCGCTTTTTATATGTATATGTCATGTAGGAATTTTTGCAATCCTCTCCGCATTGTAAGTCCCTATTCAAAAGAGTCTACTCTCAGGGCAAAAATGTAGGAAACAGTTATTGCACTCTTGTTTTGTCTACCGTTCAGCTTCCGTCTTATCAATGACTTCTTTACCGGCTATATTTTAGCCCTTCTGACAAATTATCACATACAACAAATCCGTGAATAGATAAATAAATTATATGTACTATTATCAAAATAGTCAATGTATCGAGGTTATTTTCGCACGCCCAACGTACAATTATTATTTAAAATTCTCTTATCGGTAAAATAAATAGTATTTTTTTCGGAAAAGGTAAAAATCTATGTTTTAACTTCATTCCATTGAGCAGCGTATGCAGTTCACCTTCGAAAGGCAGAGGCTTAGATATTAGTTGCGGCAATCTCCGTGACGCATATCTCTCCCCGTTTTTCCCTCGCCCGGGCATATTCCAGTAAATCCCTTGCGCAGCTGCCCGGATGCCAGGCATAGGCGATGAGGAAATCCGAATGGTCCAGCATATATCTGTTTGCCCGGACTATGGCATATCTGCGGGGCACCCGTTCCAAGCCCGGCGGATAGAACGTACAGTCATAGCCATCGGGGGCAGTGAGCTTCCGTTCTGTGGGGTGATATGCCAGCAAAATAGTGAGCTTTATCCACGGATATCTCTTCTTGGCAGCCAGAACCGCCCTGGCCGCCATTCGGTCAAAAGCTCCATATTGTCCTACAACAAATTCCTCTACCCCAAGTTCTGCCACATGGCGTTCCACCTCTTTTGCCAGCAGCGGGTAAATATCTTCGGTCGCTTCTCTGTGCCCAATAAAAAAGCAAGTCTTTATCGCCATATGAATTTCACCCCTTTTGAGTTATCTTAACTCAAAAGGGGTAAGTTATTCAAGTATAGACGGGTATCATCTGTATAGAAACGAGGTGATGCCCATGGATATTGGAGAAGCGGTACGACTGCGTATTTTAGATCTTTGCAGGGAAAAGAATATTTCGGTCAACAAGCTCAGCAGCATGAGCGGCGTCACCCAGTCCACGGTAAATAATATAGTCAGCGGCAGGAACCACAGCGCTACTGTCTCCACCATCAAGAAGCTCTGCGACGGGTTGGGCATAAGCATTGAAGATTTCTTCAGTTCAGACCTCTTTCACAACCTGGAGCAGGAATTGAAATAAGTTCTTCACTGCCTGCAAAAAAGAATACGAAATGCTGAGAGCCGGGGTGTCCCCGGCTCTCTGTTAGTATAAGCTGATATTTACTTTTATATCCCCTGCCGACCTCCGGGTTATCGCTTCGCGCCGCCTTGCGGTGCCCGAAAAAATCTTCAGGCTTACGCTTCCCTCGATTTTTTCGACCGCTGCGGTATTTGCCCGCCGTCTTCTTCTGCCCCCGGCAGCGGCGGCGGGCAAACCCCAACGAGCCACGCTCGTCGGCCTCATAGCCCGATGAACATCCGCTCTAGTCTTCGCCTATAAATAGCTAAAGCATGTGCCCATCCAAAAGGATGGGCACATGCTTTAGTGGAGTGTAAGACCAATTGAGATATTTGCGGAAATCCATGATTTTCAAGGCTTTGCGGGTCTTCACCCATTATTTTTTTGCCGTTTTCGCTGCGATGGCTGCGGATTTTCCACCCGAGGGTCAATTTTAGTGTTCGACCAAAAAAGATGTCCGCTTTATCCATGCCAAAAGATTGACTGAGGGAAGCGCCTGCTTCATCGGACACATCATCCAAGGAGTTCGTCCAGCAAGTAGTTGTATTCCGGCAGCTGATCCGTGTACTCTTTCATCCATTCCCGCATAGCTCGCTTTTCCAGATTGGTGGCTTCCGTGTAATCCTCGCTGTGCCCTTCCTGCTCCATAAAGTCGTATGCGAGATTCTGATAGATCTCTTTCACTAATGTTTCGGGATCTTCCAGTCGTGTTACATCGGAGTCATCAATGGAATCCGCCGCAGGCAGGCCAAGCAGAACATACCCGAACTTTTTCGAATAGACCACATCGAGCAGTTCAGAGCCTTCAATGTAGTTCTGGAATACCCCAAGGACCCTCTCAATCTCTCTTTTCTTTTCCTCGAATGAGCTCATGGCAACATCTCCTTCCTGCCGGAATGACCGACTTTCCCGGTCTGGTGTATGTGGTTCCTTTATTATACCGCATTTTCTTTGGCCGTGGAAGAGCGGTGGGACGGGAACTTTTCCCAATCACATAGTCTGTTCCATCGTCGCCACCCGGAAATAACCATGAGAATATGCGGGGGCCAGATCAATTTCGCCATCTGGGCAATAGACCCGGACTCCTGCTGCGGTCAATTTTTCTCCAATCGCCGCCAAACCTTCGGTGTCACGAGCCAGACGGTCGCCGTTCATCACCAGCACCCGGTCATAGACTCCATGTCGTGCATCACGGATCAGCGTTCGAATGCTCTGGCGGTTTGCGTCCAAGCCGCTCTCATATTGGAGCATCTCGGTGGAAATCGAAAAGCCAAGCTGTCTGGCGAGGCTTCGGAGTGCGGTGAGCTGCTGGTTTATGGCGAGACGGTTGCTTTCCGTAGACGCTCCATCTACCCGGCAGTATAGACAGCACTTAGACATCTGATTTGACCTCCTTGAACGAATTTGGGAAGACGCTACCACTCAGCCCTGACATTCATCCCGGATGAAATCATACAGGGCTTCCGGTTCCATCAGGCACCACTTAGTTTTTTCATCATCGGTCCAGACTTCATAGTCTGGGGCGGCATCGTAAAGCCACCAGCTGATATAGTCGTACTGGTCGTTGACTGCTTCCTTCAGTACATCCAGCAAGGCGGCAAGAAGCGGCGCTCCGCCCTCAAATACGAAATGTCCGTCTCCCATCAGAGTGAGTGCCTTACTGAACTGTTCATCTCGATCCTTTTGCGCTTGGATCTTTCGCAGGGCTTCGCAGAAGGTTTCCTTGGATAGCATTAAAGTCCCCCTCCCAGATTCTCCCCCTCCGCTTCCTGTTCGGCTTTCCATTTCAGAAGCAAGGAGATGGCCAACTCCTGAGTAGCGGGATCGACGCAGAACTCGAAGAACTTCACAGCCAACATTTCTGGCGTCAGCCCCATCGGGGCGATTACCGCTTCCAGTTGCTCCAGAAGCTCCGCATCTACTTGGATTTCCACGAGCTCATATCGCTTTTCATCCATGGTGCGTTTCCTCTCCTTCCGGAGATTCCTGCCGCAACTCGTCCAGTCGCTGCCGAAACAGCTCCTGGAGCTCCTTCCAGACCTGCGGCTGCTTGAGGGTCACTATCGGCTGGTTCAGTTCCCGCTCCAGATCGGCGACAGCCACCGAAAGCGTCTTTTCATCGAACAGCTGGTAGTGGTGGCGAAGATACTGGACAACCGCCGCACTCTCCTCATCTTCATTGCGCATGGCATAGCGGAGGGCGCTGTTGATGACACAGGAAAAGTCATCCACATAGTCAAGATTGAACCAGGAGGCTGGGCAGAGAACCAGGTCATCTTTGCTTTCCTCGGTGATCACCAGCCCGATGTTCTCGCGGCTTATCCTTTCCAACACGGTGTCCAGGTCATCTGCCAGTGCCTGGCGTGAGATGCGTTCCATGCTTTCCAGAGGTTGTAAAATCGGCATCCTTTTCTTCCTCCTATCGTCTTCTTTAAACTTGCCAGATGTTAGCGTCCGGCTCAGGCTATACCACACTCGGGGATATGGCTCCTGTTCTCCATATCGGTTCAAATGTGCGCTGATCTCTGCCACAGCTGCGGAACGGGTAGCTTCGTCCAGACGGCGCAGGTTCCGGCAGGTGAATTCCGCGACTATGGTGGGCATATAGGTGTGCCGCCCCAGACTGTACTGGATCGCTGCCAGAACGATATGCCGCAGCCCTCCATCCAAAATGGGAGCGATGATTCTCACGGAGAACAGCAGCCCGGTGCTTCCTTTGGGGGACTGGAGAGAGAGGCCGCTCCGCTCGGCTCGTCCCATCATGTGCGTCCAGTCCTGCCGTGCGATGAAACCGGCTACAGGAGCTGCCTCATAAAAGCCTCTCTTATGTCTCACGGCTGCACCTCAAGCCCGGATTTTGACTGACCTTTATGCAGAAGATTGTTGGCCTCCATCTCCTCAAAGGTGACCGGCTCGAAGTGATTGACATCCACTCCGGCATTCAGCATTCTCTCGTTTGCCTGGATGAGCGGCCAGTAATCCGCGTCGGTATTGCCGTGGATGTGGCCAAAGACCATGTAGCAGCGCATGATGTGAGGCCAAGACATCATGGGGTAGTGGCAGAGTGTGTACTGCCGCTTCCCGTCTGCGACATACAATAGGTTATTGACACTTTCAAAGAACTGTTCCGTCTGACAACTCCTGATCCATCCCCTGTCATGATTCCCAAGGATGAGATGTTTCTTCCCCCGCAGCCGCCGCAGGTATTCCTCCGGCGGCTTTTGGCTGCGGTAGATCAGGTCGCCAAGGATATAGACGGTATCCTTCCCTGTGACCTTGTGGTTCCAGTTTTCGATGAGGGTTTCGTCCATCTCCTCGATACTGGAAAAGGGCCGGTTGCAAAGGCGGATGCAGTTTTCGTGACCGAGATGCAGGTCAGAGGTAAAGAAGATCATGGGGTTTCACCTTCTTTCTTCATCCTTGGAACCGGGATTGGCTGCCATCGGCAGTATTTTGCAAGCTCATCCTGATGTTCCCGAGGCAGATTCATAAAATCGACAATGTCCTCTCCCGGAAACCTGGCGTGGCAGTAAGCGGGAAAGACTCCCTCCGGCACGATGCCGATGGACTCCGCTCCGGTCAGGCGGGCCTTCAGTTTCTCTGCGTTTCGGATGCATACGGGAACGCCTGCCCGATGAAGTGCCAGGAAGAAACGGACCGCCTCAATCGTCCGGGTCTCCGCAAGACCGGCCACCACCAGATAGTAGCCATGTGCATCCCGGTGTACGATGCACTCGATGTGGGTGCTGTTGCCGCCCCTGCATACCTCCCAGGGGTGACCGGTGCGGGGACGCTCTTTCAGCCACCGAGCAAAGGCTTCGGGGGAATCTCCGTCCAGCTTGGACAGTCCCTCGTCCCGCCCATCGGCGTGGAGGGCGTACTGCTCTTTTTCCGATTTCTCCGTTCCGGTGTAACCCATAGCCCGATAGCCCAGGGCACAGAAGCGATAGAAGTCGTTTGCGGTCATGGATGGAAGCCGCTTGTTTTTTCCCAAAGGATACCCCACCGCCGAGGTGAGAAACTCCTCCATCTCCTGCTGGGAGAAGTCCTGGAAGAACTCCTCTTTCCACTGAGGGAATACCCTCCACAGATCCCGGCGCAGGATGGTTCCGGTTCGATGCCAGATGGGCAGCTCCCGCTCCACCAGTCCCTGATAAGAGCCGGTCTCCACCATCTGAACGGCGTCCCGTACCGCCTCCTCCAGCCAAGCGGTGAATTTGGAGATGTCGTTTGGGAAGGAACGTTCTCTGCGGCCATCCACTTCCAGCACATGCCGATGCCCCAAGAATATTGCCCGATACCCGATCTCCTGATCCTCGCCGGCAGTAAAGTGGAACCACGCTGCCTCCTCCGGGAACTCGGAATGCCACCAGGTTTCAAACTCCTCAACGTTCTCCACCTGGCCGTCCTCCCGCAGCTCCTCAAAGCTGCCGAAGTCTTCGATGGTACCTCGCTCCGCACGGAGCCATAGTTCCCAGCTTGTGTTCTCCGGGCCTGGCTCCAGCCGATGGAGAAGGTGGAAGATCCGGTCGATGGTCGCATAGGATGTCTCGTCATAGGTGAAGGAGCAGTTGATGTTTCGGTATTCCACCCGACCCAGCCAGTTGATGTAGTGCTTGATCTCCGGCGCTTTCATGTTTTCACCTCCTCCGTATCCGTATCCCCATCCTCCGTTTCCTCAAACTGGAGCCGGAAGAGGGCAGTGTGCTCTCCCACAAGAGCGGGGTATTTGTAATAGACATGGCGGCATAGGGTTTTGTACAGTTCAAGGAGCCTCGGATCATCTCCGAAGTCCACAAGCCCGTCCATGATTCGCTCGATCTCCCGCTCCTCAGTGATGCTGCCGTTCAACACCTGCTCTACCAAACGGCTGTATTGCTGATATGCGGCGTCCATTAGGCGGGAAATCTCCTGGACGATCTCACGGATTGCGGCAAAGCACGCCTCCTGCTCCTTGGCCTCCGGTCTTTCTTCCTCTGTCATAATGTGTCCCCTCCCGTCAAGAGCTGCGGCGCAGCCTCCACGCTGTGGAAGAGAAAGTGCATCCGGTCGATATGCTTGTCGATATGCCAGTGCCCACAGAACCAGTGGCCGTATTTGAGTTTCCGCTCGATCTCCTCCAGCCATTTCTCGGTAGAGTCGTCCACAGTACTCTGGTCGATCATCGGAAGAAAGGCTTCCCGCGGCTCATACGGATAGGGACAGGTGTGGGAGAGGACGGTATCTACCTGCCACCCGCAGGTATCCAGTGTCTGGACAACCTTGTCCTTGATCTTCTGGGAAGGCTGCTCATCCGGCCACCAGCCGTAACCTCTGGCCAGCCGGTAGAATTTGTCCACGCTGTAAGCTCCGCCGATGACCAAGTGTCGGAGACCTTCCAGATTAAAGATCTCACCATCCATAGCAAACAGCAGACGGGGAAAGGCTTCCTCTACCCAGACTGTCCCGCCGTTCCACTGCTTCGTCCGATAGGAAGGGAGGCTGGCCGGTCGGATCTCATGGTTGCCGTGGATGCAGAGCATCGTCGGCTTTACGGCGGTAAGAACTTTCTTCATCTCTGTGTCTCGCCGGTTTCGGTAGTAGTTCGCTCCTACATCTCCAAGCAGAACCAGAGTATCCTGCTCTGTCAGTTTCTTGCTGTCGCAAAACTGTATGACCTCATAGGGGTCTCCGTGGATATCACCTGTGTAATAGATCATTGGTCATTCCACCTTTCTTTTTTCATTATACCAACTCGGAAGACCCATATCCGGGACTTTCCAAAAACATATCCACTGTTCCAAAAATATATCCAGCTTTACTGGCATAGATCGACCGGCAGTCAATGCTCGTGACTTCCGGTTGATTGCTTTCTCAGGTTCAGACGGTAAAATCAAAGTTGTCTGGTTTACCGTATCTGCCTTGATGCTCTTTCAAGGAAGCTTTCAACGATTTTATAACATCCAGGAGAATCAGCATCTCATAGGTACTGCAATCCGAAAGGAGTAGAGCGATTTCTTTGTTGGCGCACCGTTCAGTGCTAGTGACTTGCTCCATCAAAAGCCGGTCGGGAGATACTCCCAAGGCATTGGCGATAAGCACAAAGGTGTCAAGGCTCATGCTCTTGATTCCGCTCTCTATGTAGCTGATGTAAGATGGCGTTTTATCCACCAGTTCAGAGAGCATCGCTTGCGAAAGGTGGTTGCGCTGGCGGACTTCACGGATGTGTTTTCCAATGACTTTGTAGTTCAGGCTCATAATAAGACCTCCAAAAAAATTTTGCAGTCTTATTATAGTGTTTAGATTATATCATCAACTCGGCCTTATATCAATTTCACCTCAAGTTGATATACTCTTAGAAATAGATAATCTGGAGAATATATTTGAGGGGGGAAGCCGATGACGGAACATGATTTGACCGAGAGCCAGTTAGTCGGCTCCCGTATTCGAGATGCGCGGATCAATCGCCGGATGAGCCAGGCCGATCTTGCAGCGAAGGCCAATATCTCGCTGCCGCATATCAGCAATATCGAAAAAGGCAAGACGAGCATGAAGTTGGAAACTTTTATCCGAATCATCGAAGCCCTGCAAGTATCTGCTGATTCCCTCCTTCGGCCCGATGTGCCGGAGGTGAGAAGCCTATACCAGAGCGAGTTTGACGAGCTGCTGGCCGACTGCTCTCCCAAGGAGCTGGATTCCATCCTGAAGATTGTTCGTGAGTTGAAATCCACTATGGCCAGACGGGATGACAATACCTGAAAAATTGCGAGCTGGAATTGCCGGCTCGCTTCTTTTTTTCTCATCTATCGACCAGAAGTCAAGGTGTTGACTTCTGGTCGATTTTGTTATTAGTCTGCAGATTATATAATGGCCTGGAAGAGAAATAACACAGGGGGAGCAAATATGTCAGATCTGACCGTTCAAAATAGAGAGTCAGAGCAGGAAGTTATGCCCTCATTTGATTTCCTGCTGGAGAGGGAAACGGAACGAAACACCCTTTTAGCGGAACATCGTGCCTGGTTAAAGGAAATCAAGCGGGAACGCCCGCTTCCCAAAACACATTACCGTGTGGCGGTATACATCCGCTACTTTAACCAGACCCGCTATGAGGACTATCTCTCAGCTCATAAAAAGCAATTTCTTGACACACTGGCTCTCTGCCCAAACTGGATGTTTGTCGGTTTCTATGTGGACGAGGGCAGCACTGCGCCCAATATGGAGAGCGCCCCGGAATGGTCAAGGCTCCTTCAAGACTGCTACGATGAAAAGGTCGATCTGATCATTACCCAGAAAGCAAGCAATATCTCGAAGAAACTCTCCGAACTCTCTTTCTGTACGCGCCTCTTGGCAGCACTCCCAAAGCCAGTGGGCGTTTACTTCGTTTCGGAGGATATTTATACGCTGGCTTCCTATTATCAAGAGGATCTACACGACCTGTACTTTTTGCCAAATCCCGGTTGGAAGATACTCCCTGATGACGAACCCCGGAGGGAAATGCTGCATGATTGACAAGTCCACACGAAAACAGCTTGCGGAACGAAAAGAACGGGTCCGCCGGCGCATCAACACAAAAGTTGACCCGGAGAACTATGAATTCATTCCGGCCAAAAAGCCTATTGACTATTACGACAATGATATAAGGCAGCGGGTCGCCGTGTATGCCCGTGTCTCCACGGACAATGTCCAGCAGACGTCCTCCTATGAGCTGCAAAAGAAATACTATGAGGATTTTGTTGTGCATCATCCCAACTGGACATTGGTCAAAATCTATGCAGATGAGGGAATCAGCGGGACTTCTCTGGCTCATCGGGACGAGTTCAACAGCATGATCGCCGATTGCCGCAGCGGGAAAATCGATATGATCATTACCAAAAGCGTGTCTCGCTTTGCACGGAATGTGGTGGACTGTATCAGCATGGTTCGTATGCTTGCGGAGCTGCCCAGTCCCGTCGGGGTCTTCTTTGAGAGTGAGTGCATTTTCTCCCTCAAAGACGATTCCCAGATGGCGCTTTCTTTTCAGGCCACCATGGCTCAGGAGGAGTCCCACATCCGCAGCCGAAGCATGGAGACCTCCTTGCGGATGCGGCTGGACGGAGGTCTGCCATTGACGCCCAAGCTGCTGGGGTATTCTCACGACGCAGATGGAAACCTGGTCATCAACCCGGACGAAGCTCCCACAGTAAAACTCATTTTCTATATGTATTTGTACGGATATTCCACCTCCGACATTGCGGCGGCGCTCACCGAGCTGGGCAGGAAGACTTATCTGGGGAATGTCAAGTGGACATCCAACTCCATTGTCCAGGTCCTTCGCAATGAGCGGCATTGCGGGGATGTGCTGACCCGGAAGACCTTCACCCCCAACTATCTGAACCACAAGGCCAGAAAGAATCGTGGGGACAGGCCCCAGAGCCTTTACCGGAACCACCACGAGGGCATCGTTTCCAGAGATGATTTCATTGCGGTTCAGCATCTTCTGAACAACTCCAAGTATGGCAACCGCTCCATCCTCCCGGAGCTGCGGGTAATCGACAGCGGCCTGCTCAGAGGGTTTGTGACCATCAATCTCCGCTGGGCTGGATTCAAGCCGTCGGATTATTACCAAGCGTCCGCCAGTATCCATCCACCCGATGAGCAGCAGGCGGATGCATCCCTGCCCTCGAGCATCACATTGGTTCCGGGAGATTTTGATATGAGAGGCTTTGAAATCGCCCGCAGTGAATTCTTTGATAATTATCACCGTCCCTATGTACTGTTTCAAGATAAGAGGATCAAGTTCAGCACCACATGTGTTCGGTCTTTTGGGAAAGACAACCATGTGGAGCTGCTGGTCAACCCTGTGGAGATGAAGTTCGCCGTCCGTACAGCGGCGAAAAGCAGCCGCAACGCAGTCGTGTTTTCCAAGCTGTCAGACGGAAAGTATCAGCCCAGGGATATTGCCGGTGCGGCCTATATAGAAACACTTTTTCAGTTATTCGGCTGGAGTCCGGATTTAAAATACCGGATCGCCGGAGCGCTATTTCAAACCGAAACTGAATCTGCGTATATTTTTGATGTCAATGATGCGGAAGCGTTTATTAAATCGTACCTGCTTTCCGGCCCAAAAAGCACGGAGCAGGCGAAGGAACCTGTACAGCCCCTTTCTGTCTCCGGCAAACGGGTGCGGGCTGTTCCGGAGGAGTGGATCGGCTCTTTTGGCAAGCAATATTACCTCCACCAACAGTCTTTCCCGCCCGTTTGCGATCAGAGTGAGGAAGACTGGAAAATCCGCATGGAGGGCCAACTGTATGAAACCGGGCAGAAACTCCGCGTGACAGGATTTGATGTGCTGCGTGATTATATCTGTCAGGAACTCGGTCAGCACGGGAAGGAGGAATCCTAAATGTCCGAAGAAAGTCGGGAAAATGCCGGCGGCGTAATCGCCGGAATGCTTCGTTCCCTGGAGGACAGGCATTTGGATATTGTTCCGTCTGCTGAATTAGAAAAAGCGGAACCGGCAGTTTCTCCTGCAAACAGCAGTAGTGATGAGGTCCTGGAGATGGCCGGTGACTTTAACTACGATGGCTACCAAGTAGTACGCCGTGAGTTCTTCGCCCATATTAATGAGCCGTCTGTAACTTTTAACAATTACAAATTTTATGTAAATACCGCCTGCCTAAACCGCTTCCCACAGGTTGATTATGTGCAGGTACTGGTCAATCAAGAGAGCAGGATCTTGGCGATCCGTCCCTGTCGGGCGGAAGATCGGGATGCCTGCGCCTGGTGCACCAACGGCTCCGGCAGACGTAAACCGAAACAGATCACCTGCAAGATTTTTTTCGCCAAAGTGTTTTCACTGATGGGCTGGAATCTGGACTATCGATATAAACTCCTCGGGCGGATAATCCATGCCAAGGATGAGTGGCTCATCGCATTTGATCTCACAGCGACCGAAGTGTATCAGCGGGTGCAAAAAGACGGCCAGAAGCCCAAGTCTTCTCGAACTCCCGTGTTTCCGGAGGGCTGGAAGACGCAGTTTGGACTCCCGTTCCGGGAACACCAGAAATCTATGCAGGTAGACATTTTTGAAGGATATGCTGTATATGGGTTGCGCGATAACATCGCTCCTGCTGCATCAGAGCAGTCAGACGAGGCTGCCTCTGATACTGATCGTAAGTCCGTTTTGGGAGGACAAGGACATGAATCATGAAAATCAATTGCAGGCTTACTTAACGCTGGACCCTGCGCGAAACCGGATTCGAATCCACAGGCAAACGATTCGTCTCTTGAAGAATCCTGCGTATGTGCAATTCCTGGTAAACCCTGAAGAACTGTATATCGCCGTTCTCGGATCGGATAAACCTATTTCAGGCGGGACCGCAAACAAGGTTCGGATGTCAAGCACATCCCAGCAGTCTATAGAATTCTATAGTACGATCCTTATAAAAAACTTTTCCGAACTGCTCGGTGGCTTTGACCTGAGATTTAATTACCAGCTGACCGGTGAGATCGATCAAATCAACCGGGTCGCATATTTTTCCCTCAAAACCGTGAAACAGCTGGAACGCAGGAGGCTACATGACAGAGAAAGCATTTAGGCAGCTTAACATCGATCCGGAATTCAAAAACTTGATTCGTCCACTTCGCCGGGAGGAATACCGGCAGCTGGAGCTGAATCTGGTCATGGAAGGATGCCGGGAAGATATCATCGCATGGAATGATACCATTCTCGACGGCCATAATCGCTATGAAATATGCAACAAAATGCGCATTCCTTATGGAGTCAAGGAGCTGGATTTCCCAAACAGAGATGCTGCCATCGCCTGGATCTGTGCGAACCAACTCGGGCGCCGCAACATCTCAGAAGAAACCAGGAAATATCTGATTGGGAAACAATATGAAGCGGAAAAGAAAGTACAGCGAAATAGGAATGGCTATAATCAGTACCGTCCGAATCCCAACATCACTGTGGGGAGAGGCCGCCCAATAGATGAAGAGAGCGGCCGGCGAACAGCGGCCCGGCTGGGAAGGGAGTATCATGTGTCCGGCGCAACTGTACAGAAATATGCGAAATACAGTGCGGCATTGGATGCCATCGCACAAAATGCTCCTGAGCTTGTTCCGCACATTCTTTCCGGGGCATATAAGATTTCTTTCGAAAATATCGTTGCTCTATCAGAAATGGGACCCGAAGAATTGAAAACACTTAGTAGAAAAATCGGGAAAAACCCCTATGCTTTCGCTCGTTATAGTGAATCGAGACGATGCCTTTATTCCGACGTTTCTGCCAAGCTCGGCACAGCGGCGGCAGAGCAGCCGGCAATCAAGACGATGCCCGCCTATGACCCGGATGCGGAAGTTGCTGGACTTACTCTTACGATCCCCTCCTGGATGAGCTCCGTCGACCGGACAAAGTCCATGGCACATTTGGAAGCAATCTCACCTGCTGCCAGGCAAAACCTCTTGGCAGCGTTGACTGAATTAGAAGGAAAAATCCAGGAAATGCTCAGTGCAATTGAGGGGGAATCCTAATGGAAGATTATAGTATGTTTGTTCCCAATGTTCACTTCGAACAGATTCCCATCAAGAACCTCGTATCCAATCAGGAGTACCAGAGGAATATTTCCGAACAGCATGTGCTGAATGCTGCGGCACACTTTGATTTATATCAGATCAACCCTGTGAAGGTAAGCCGTCGAAATGGGGTCAACTATGTCTTCAATGGCCAGCACACGGTGGAGATCGTCGCACTGGCCTCTGGCTCTCGTGAAACGCCAGTCTGGTGCATGATATACGATGATCTAAACTACGAGCACGAGGCAGATATCTTCGCCAACCAGATGAAGTTTGTCAAACCGCTCCGTCCCTATGAAGTGTTTATGGCAAATGTGGAAGCCGGGAATCAGGAGCAGCTTATGATCAAAGATCTGGTAGAGTCTTATTCTCTTTCCATTGGCCAGGTCAGAAACTATGGCGTTGTCTGTGCTGTCTCCACGCTTGAAAATATATATGAGCGGTTCGGTTATCACGTACTTGACCGAACACTCAGACTCTGCGTAGGTACCTGGGATGGCGATATGAATTCGCTGTCCGCCAATATGCTCAACGGAATCGCCAGATTGGTCTACACGTTCGGCGATGCCCTGAAAGATGAGACCTTTAAGGAAAAGGTAGGGGAAATGTCGGTCAAGCTGCTTTCGAGAACAGCCAAGGAACGACGCCCCGGTTCTATGGGCTATGCCGAGGCGATGCTTCTGGCCTATAACCGCAAATGCAAATATCCGCTCAAATGGACCAAGCTCTACGAGAAGAATGTGGGGAACAATGAAGGACTGGACATTGATACGGATATGGACGAGGATGAGGGCGGGGACTCTTTTGAGGGAGCCGCCAAAGAATAAGCAAACGGACGGTTCCACCAGGAATCGTCCGCTTGTGATCTTATCATGGAAGGGAAAAGGCAGGGCGCATATACTCTATCGCTCCTCGGCTGAGACCATACTGCCCGGCCAGCCGTTCCCAGTGTCCGGATACTGTTTTGCAGACCTCCTCTGCAGCCTGTTCCGCTTCCTGCGGGGCAAGGCCGAAATAATCGGCTACCTCCAGCGCCAAATCCAAGTCAATGGTGTTATCATATTCACTCACATTGAGGGAAAGCCGGTCCCCCGAGGGGACTGGGTTCACATCATAGAGAGGGGCCAGCCGCCAGCCGGTGGGTGTCAGGAGAAAACCGTGGTTGCGCAGGTGGTCGTCAGTATTGGATGCCGCCATGCTGAACACGATTCGCTTCCACAGCTCGGCCAGATCCTGCCGGGGTGATGCCCCGTTGGCCCGGATGAACGCCGCCAGATCCAGATAGCTGCTTCCGTCCGCTGCCGAGGCTCCATCGGTCTTGCCCAGCAGGGTCATGGCGGAGGCGAAGTGGATGCGGCGGCTGCCATTTCGGTCAAATCGCTTGACGAGAAAGGTGCTGCCGGTCTTGGAGAACGTCTCCAATTTGGATTCCGGAACATCCAGCCCGCAGAGCCGTGCCAGGTCATGGACGACCTTCTCCCACGCACCGCTGTTATATTCATCATGCTTGGAAGGGAACTTGGCGATCCACAAGGCGCCATCTGTGGCCTGCACCGTAGCTTTGGGTCTTGCACCGCCCAAGGAGGAGCCAGGGGCCAGAAGCTCACGTAGCCATTTTTCATTCAGGCCGCTCTCATCGTTCTCGAAAGCGATAGAGGCGTTTTCCAGCGTCCGAAGGTTTACCCACGGAGGCGTCGCAAACGCTTTATCGTTCGAAAGAAATTCGCCCCCTTCTTCCAGGCTGAACCGCAGTGCCCCCATACGGGATTCGTCATAGACACCCAACAGGAAATCGCTCTCCGTAAGCTTTCGGGGTTTTCGGTCTTCTTTTCTGGCATCGATGGCCTCCTTGCGCCTCATCAGCAGGCGTCCCCAGCGATCCGGGCAGGAGTCGGAAAACAGGCCAAAGAGCTGCTTGTTCAGCGGCACATACTGCCGCCCACGGTAGAGGGCCAGATCCGGGTCCAGAGAGAAGGAACTCTCGGCAGATGACAGCCAGGCCGGATCATACTCAAAGGAAAAGGTCTCCTGTCTGCGGACGAAGCCACAGCGCAGCCGCCCCAGCAGGGTGGGTGCCTCTCCACGCCAATTTTCATATACATAGATGGTCTTTTCGTCCTGCGCCATTGGCTACTCTCCTTTCTTGGGTGCCCGCCGTCTGGTGGGCAGCGCCAGATCTTGCAGTTTCCTGCCGAATTCATCATCTTTTGCAATAAGCAGCAGGTTGCTGTCCATATTGTTTAATGCGTGCAACACAGCGGCATAGGAGCCGATGGATACCGTAGGGGTGCCTTTCTCAATGGATATAAGCGTGGCTCGGCTGATCCCGGCACGCTCTGCTACCAATTCCAAGCTTAACTTCCTGCGCAGTCGGGCCAGGCGAATCTGCTCACCCATCTGTGCCAGGATCTCCCGTGTTTGCGGCATGATGACCGCAGCTTTTTTTGCCATGCACAATCGCCTCCTAACATAAATTATACTATATTATTTCGGCGATTATGTCAATTATATTTGAAGTTATCAACTTTCTTTTTCCAGGCATTCTTCGATGAGATACCCTCCTCCGAAGATAATGTCCAGTCTCCCGTCGGGATACACCTTCACACACTCAATCATTTGGTGGACGATGGTATCGTCGTACTCCATCTTTTTGGATGCTCGGTCGGCGATGATCTGCTGTAGTTGAAGGATTCGGCTGTCATTCACCTGATCGGAAGCAAGTGCTTCTTCGAGTTTCTGAATCCGTCCTTGCAGGAGTTCAATGGTATCGGAAAGTTCTTTGAATTCAGCTTCGTGACTCTCGATACCCTCTCCGCTTTCCACGCTCTCATTGATAAGAGATACCATTTTCCGATTCAGCCCATCTATTTTCCGCCGGAGCAGGTCGATCTCATCTGTGCCTCCGGTTAGACCGATTGCTTCACCAATGGTTGCCCGCATGAGTGCCATATAAGTGGACTCGTCTTCCTCGTTGAATCGGTTGATTGCCCGAACAATAGCGGCGTGGAGGGCGGTCTCATCTACCGTGAGCGAGGTTTTGCAGTAGCGCTTTCCATAGTCTAAGCGGCTAATGCAGCGCCAGACAACTCGCTTTTTTCCTCGGGATGTCCAGGTCACGCGCTTATATCGGCTTCCGCATTCGGCGCAGATCATCACATTGGATAGTGCGTACCGGGAGTATTTTCCGGTGGCTGTGGTAGCCGTTTTGGTGGAATTTGGCTCCCGGCTCATCCGCCTGGCGAGTTCTTCCTGCGTTTTGTGAAAGAGCTCTCGGCTGATGATACCAACATGGCTATTCTGTACATAGTACATGGGTGCCTCGCCCGTGTTTTTGCGGCGAACCTTGCCAATACAGTCAATTGTGACCGTCTTTTGAAGGATGCTGTCCCCGCAGTATCGTTCATTCCGGAGAATACCCTTAATCATACTCGCAGAGAAGGAAAATCGTTTTCCTGGTATCTGGAGATTTTCTTCTCTGAGTTTGGTTGAGATCCGGTTGATGGTTTCACCTGACAGGTACATATTGAAGATCCTCTCCACGATGGATGCCTCCTCCGGGACGATCTCCGGTTCTCCGTCTGCACCCTTGCGGTATCCCAGAAGGCACTTATAGTTGAATATGGGCTTGCCCTCCTGAAATCGCTTACGAAAAGTCCAGGTGACATTCTTGCTGATGCTTTCGGATTCGGACTGTGCGAACCCTGCGTAGATGACCAGATAGAGTTCGCTGTCGATTTGCAGTGTATCTATATTTTGCTCCTCGAAGTAGATGCCAATCCCTCTTGCCCTGAGCATTCGCACATGGTCCAGGCAGTCCACTGTATTACGGGCGAAGCGGGAAACGGATTTCGTGATGATATAGTCGATTTTCCCAGACAAGCAGTCGTTGATCATCTTCTGGAACTGGGGTCGCTTATCTGCACGTGTCCCGGAGATGCCCTCATCTGCGTAGAGCCCAGCAAACTCCCATTCGGGTTTAGCGGCAATCATCTCGGTATATACCTTCTTCTGGTTGGTATAGGATGTGAGCTGCTCCTCGCTGTCGGTGGATACCCGGCAGTAGGCAGCAACCCGCCGCTGATGATACTGCGCTCTGTTGACGATCAGAGAGCGCTTTGGCTCAATAACCGATATTGTTTTCTTTGGTATCTTGGTTACATTCATTTTCTTCATCTCCGATCTCGACATCGGTCTTGGTATGTAGGACCACCTTTCCTCCGCTGCCAAGCGTCAAGTAGGCGGCGATGTCACTAAAGTAAGCCGGGCTGAATTCCTCCTGGGGAGTCATCAGACTTACCCGCTTTCGGGCGATGGATGCAGCAATCTGTAGATGGGTATCGCTCTCAGCATAGAGCCGCTCTGCCATTTCAATTGTTTTGACGATAATCAGAGTATCGCTGGGGTCATCCTGCTCCAGCTCAGCATCAATTTCCCGGTTGATCCGCTGGGCTTCCGCCGACAGCTCTTTTCGCTTTTTGGGGCGGGGGATGAGCAGATAGCTATTGGCGATGATGCGGTTCATCAGGATTGTCACCTTTTCCAACAGGTGTGTATCGGAGATCCGGATGCGCTGACCGCAATCAGGATTGGTGCAATCCCAACTCTCGCGAATCCGGTGCTTGCTGCTCACCCTTCGCCGCATAGGGGCGCCGCACTCCGCACATCGGACCAGATCTCGAAGCAGGTCGAGCCCCTCGAGATTTTTCTCGAAGGTGTTCCGCTGGCGGGCTGTTTTCACGGCAGCCGCTTCCTCATACTGCTCTTCCTCAATGATAGGGTCATATTCCCCATCGCCAATGTATTTGGCGTTTCCGATGATTCGTGCGATACGAGCTTTATCCCACACATCCGTTCTCTCACTGTAGGGGATCTTCCTCTCAGTCAGCAGCTCGGCAATACTTTGGAGGGATGCGCCGTTGATGTAGGCGCTGAATATCTCGCGGATGACCGCAGCTTCATCCTGTGCGGTGACTGTCCTTCCATTTCTCATGGTGTAGCCGTATGGGATATAGCGTATCTTTTTCATGGCGAGGTTCCTCTCTGTCAGAGCATTTCAGTGAATCTCAGCCCACCAGTGAGGGTGACTGTCATTTCATCTCGGCGGCTGATACTGATGGTTTGAACGATCTCAGTAAACAGCTTCTCATCGAAGCGGTCCAGTGGTTCCTCGAGCTCTTCCAGTAGCTTTTTCAGGCGCGTCAGTTCCTCTATCATATGGGTAATGCCCGAGGAGAATTCACATTGGCGCTCCCGCTTCAGTCGGCGCAGTTGGTCGTTGATCTCCTGCACCTGGGCCTTGTGGACCTCGTCCTTGAGGTATCCCTTTGCATGGAGCTGCTCCACCATCACCAACTTGGCGTTCAGATCTGCAATGCTCCGGCTGATCTCCCTTGCGGCCGTGTTTTTCTGCTTTCGCTTCAGCTCAGCGGATTCCAGACGGAGCAGAGTCTGACCCAGGATGTCGTATTCAGAGAACCGAAGCTTATTGACCATGGCGATGAAGGCATCGTAGATCCTCTCCTCGCTGTAGTAGTTTGAGCTGCACTGGGTGCGATTCTGAATATGTTTGGAGCATCCCCACTTTACTGTCCCGGAAACCTGCCGCCTACGAAAATACGAGCCGCACTCAGAACACTGAATGTGGCTCGTAAGAGGGTAGATATTTTGCGTTGTGGATTTTCCAAAGACATCCTGTCGCTTTTTCAGGAGACGCTGGACCTTGTCAAAGGTGTCTCGGTCAATGAGAGGAGCATGAGTCATGGAGGCGTAGAACATATCCTCCTGACCTCGATTTCGGAACTGTTTGAAGGGGACTGTGGTGTCGCGGTAGGTTTTCTGGTATTTGCAATCGCCACAGTACCGCTCGTTTCCAAGGATGTATGCCACCTTGGTGGAGCGCCAGATGGATTTCCCGGTTTTGGTTTTGATGCCGCGGCTGTTGAGATCCCGGGCGATCTCCGATGTAGACTGGCCACTCAGGTAGTTTTCAAACATCATGCGGACGATGGCTGCCTCCGGCTCATAGACCACCAGCGCTTTGTCCACCAGCCGGAAGCCATAAGGAGCGTTGCTGTCCACATATTCCCCAGACTGCATCCGCTTCACGATGGAAAGCCGCTGGTTCTGGGAAATTGCCTTAGACTCCTCCTGTGCGATAGCAGAGAAGGTATTGAGCAGCATCTCATCTCCGAGAGCCAGGGTGTAGATTCCCTCTTTCTCAAACTGCACCCCCACGCCGAGCAATTTCAGCTTCCGGACATATTCCAGAGACTCCATGGCGTTTCGGGCGAAGCGGGAGACGGATTTGGTGACGATCAGGTCGATTTGGTGCTGTTCGCACATCTTGATCATTCGCTGGAATTCGGTGCGGTTCTGTGCGTTCATGCCAGAGAGCCCTTCGTCAGCGAATATCTCCACCAGTTCCCAATCTTTTTTTCTCTGAATGAGGCTGGTATAGACCCGGATCTGGTTGGTGTAGGAGTTCTGCTGATCAGCCGAATTGGATGATACCCGGCAATAGGCGGCAACTCGAATTTTGTGAATTTCCTGCCTGGTGATGGGCGAGATGAGTTTGACCTGCGGCATCAGCAGAACCCCCTTTCTGGCTGAATTTTGGATTGTACTACATTTTGGTACAATCCACTTTTCCGGCTCAAGCAACATTATATTCAACGACAAGACAAAGTCTATTGAAAGAACCGTTGGAATGTCAAAATCTACATAGTAAACATGACACGATGCCTTGTTTGCATCATTTTGGACGGTTTGACTCTAACCGCTTAATCTGCGATGACGAGATCGGAGCCGGTGAGTTTCTGGTAGTAGCGCTTTGCTCGCTCGTACTCGGCCAGAGTAATCATGCCACCTTCTCGCATCGACTTCAGCACGCCTATGATGAACAGATAATTGGCACTCTTGGTCTGCGACATAGTAATCATGGTGCGATCCCTCCCAATGATGGATATGAATTGATACCACAAAAATAGGGGTCACCCGCTTTGGTTGAGGAAGCCTCGGCTTTCCTACTACATGATGGGCGACCCCCATTGCTTCTGATATCAAGACAATTGAATGTCTTTATTTTGCCTGTATTCGACACTACTTCCCCAGGCAGGGCGGCAACTTGAACTGTGCTGGCGCACATCATGGGACTCTCACCCCTCCGAGGATCTCTCCGAGCTGCGTAAACAGAAGTATCATTGTAGGCTGATGGGGTCATGGCGGGGACAGCTTGCCAAGGCTGTCTTGGCCTGAGTGGGTATCGCTCTGCACCTTATTTGGCCGTCCTTTGATGCGGATCTGCTCCGCACAGGTGGTCTTCGCGCACTCGGCCTGACGCTCTCCCGATCAGCTAAGGTATTCAAGTTGCCGGATATGACCGCCTGGGGCGGTGTTTTTCAAGGTTCGCTGAGATGTTTTGATCTCACGAAGATTGTAACTCCGAGCGTATTCTTCCAACAGAAATAGAATGGAAAGTTTACCAACCCAAAATGGAAAGTTTTTAGAGAGATGCCTCCAATTCGGACAGCAGAGAGATGGCCATCCGCAGTCCGCGCTTCTGTTCCTCTGCAAAATCTCCTTTTCCCACCAGGAGATAATCCAGAGAAACATCAAAGAATGCTGCAAACTCTACGGCCAGCTCGACTGGGCCAGTCTGCTTTCCAGTTTCGATTTTTGCGATGTATGGAGTGCTGACATTCATCTTCTCTGCCAACTGCTCCTGTGTGAGCCCACGCTTTTTTCGCAAGCTCCTGATCCTTGAACCATAGTCCTCTCTATTAAAGCGCATGGCGATTTACTCCGTTTTCTGAAATTTGGGTGTGAACCAAATTCCGGAGCGGTGGGCCGCGGCAACGGAGCGACCGGACACACCGGACGCTGAGCAGAGGGCGCCATTTTTCGACAAACAAAAAATGCACCCACCGTGCGGTGAGTGCATACGAAGAGAAATATTTGCCGAGCTTTAGCGGTATACAGTGAGTAAGGACAAATGGTGTCGAATAAAAAAGAACCGCAACCCCTTGGAGGATTGCGGTATGTAATGTTGTTCTTTTTTCCCTGACCCCCGGCGGGTGTTCATTGCTCCCTATACGATTTCCTGCCATATTCTCCCCTTGCGGGGATAACAGACAAAAAGTGCGTTTCCCCTCACCGTTTCGATGGGGGTATTATAATAGGGAATTTTTAGGGGTTTCTTAGAAATCGCTTAGGTTTTAGGCAGTTTTGCTGAAATTTGAAGATTATCCGCTTTTTGTATTATTATATATTCATATTGGCTAAAAAGCACAAGCCAAAACTATGCATTATATATGTGCAATTAGTCTGACAAGACTTTCTATATCTTATTTTTCTATTCTACCAAGGGTACACTAAACTTGTCAACATATTTCTTGTGGTCGGAGGGTTGGCAAGTGGAATATGGAACGATTCGGATTAAGCTGGACGAGCTGTTGAAGGCATCTGGTCTTAGCAAGAACATGCTGAGCCATCGAGCTGAGATGCAGCGGACGCAGATCAACAATTATTGTAAAAATGAAATTACTCGTTTAGATATAGATGTCCTCGCAAGGCTTTGTACGGTGTTGAATTGTGGGATCGGCGATCTATTAGAATTTATACCACCAGAAAAGATAGAAAAATGAGGCTCGCAGGAGGCATAGCAATACTTTTCCAGCATATTGGACGATCGGCATTTCAAATGGGAACGGCAAATTAATTATAAACGCAGTTGTAAATTCTGAAGCTCATTTTCTATTGGTTATCACCGAGAGTCTTTGCAAAATCACCGAAATACAACAAAAAAGAACCGGTCGAGATCTCGTGCATGAAATCTCGACCGGTTTTCTGTTATTGGGGAATTAACTTAGTATTACTTCGACTCTTTGCGGAAGCACATGAACCAGTCCAGGCAATACTGATTCTCGCTCTGGTTGTCCATCCGCTCCTTGGCTACGCCGCAGCTGCCGGCGGTGGGTACGATGACATCATCGCCGGGTCGCCAGTCGGCCGGGGTGGCGCAGGCGTCGGCGTCCGCTTTCTGGAGCGCCAGGATGATGCGCTTGATCTCGTCAAAGTTGCGGCCCGTGGACAGCGGATAATACAGGATGGTTCGCACCACGCCGTTGGGATCGATGACAAACACCGCCCGTACCGCCTGGGTGTTGGACTGTCCCGGCTGGATCATGCCGTACTTGTTGGCCACCTCCATGCGGATATCCTCGATGAGGGGGAAGGTCACATTGATGTGTTTCTTACCGTTCCACTCCAGCTCCTGGATCTTCCGCAGCCAGGCGATGTGGGAGTAGATGGAGTCCACCGAAAGCCCAACCAGCTCAGTATTGAGAGCCTTGAACTCGTCGATCATGGAGCCGAAGGTCATAAACTCCGTGGTGCAGACCGGGGTGAAATCCGCAGGATGGGAGAAGAGGATCACCCATTTGCCGGCGTAATCCTCCGGGAATTTGATAGGGCCCTGGGTGGTGACAGCCTCGAAGGACGGGGCCTTGTCGCCAATAAGAGGCATTCTGTTTTCCTGATCCATGGTAAGCACTCCTTTCGTTAGTAGTCAAGTTCGATGAAAACGATATATGAGTTCTTTGGAGAAAGGCCGTAATACTCTATCTGAAACAGAGTTAACCCAGCAGCTCGCTCTCCAAATCCTGCAGCATAATGTCCAGTGCGGAGATACCACCCTCGGCGGTGTACCACACGGCGGGGTGAGCCAGATAGACGATGTTGCCGTTCTTGTAGGCATCGGTTCCCATCACGAGTTCATTCTCCATGATTTCCTGGGCCAGCTGTGCGCCGTCGGTGCCGATGGCGGCATCACGATCCAGAACGAAGATATAGTCGGGTGCCTTCTCCACAATGAACTCAAAAGATGCCTCGTTGCCATGGGTGGAGGTGTCGATGTTGGCGTCCACGCCAATATTTTCGAAACCAATTTCGCGTCCAATCATGGAGCAGCGGCCGTCATTGCCCAGCACATTGTAGCTGCCGCTGGTGACCAGTCCCACGATGGCGGTCTTGCCGGCGGCAAATTCGGACAGGGCGGTGATCCGGGCGTCAAAATTGGCCATCAGCTCATCCACCTTGTCCTCCAGACCAAACATGGAGGCAATGGTGGTAGCGTTCTGCCGCACGCTTTCCACTACGCCAAGCTCGATATCAGTGGCCAAGTAGACCACAGGAGCAATCTCGCTGAGGGCGTCGTAGCTGGAGGCCAGACGGCCACCGATAAAGATGACATCCGGCTCGCAGGCCATGACAGCTTCCAGATCGGCTTCCTTGATGGTGCCCAGGTTGGCAATGTCGTCGTTGATGTAATCCTGGAGGTATTCAAGGCTGGTATCGGCGGTGCCCACTACCCGGTCACCCACACCCAGGGCGTCCAGAATGTCCAGGGAAGCCATATCCAGAATGGCGATACGCTGGGGATCGTAAGGCACCTCCAGCTCCGCCGCCTCCTTGTTGGCATTGAGGCTGGTAATGGTCACAGCCTCAGGGGTTTCGTTGTTCTGGGTTTCCTCACTGGACTGGCTGCTGCCGGGCGAGGAGGTATTCTCGGAAGAATCGCCGCCATTTTGAGCGGAGCAGGCCATGAGGCTCAGGGCCATCACACCGGCCAGGGCAAGAGAAAGCATCTTTTTCATGTTCATTTTTGGTTACTCCTTTTCTAAAAAGTACTGAAAATAAGGGTCAATAGTAGATGGACAGAGGCTTGCCCGCAATGGTCAGGATCTCGAAGTCCACCTGATAGATCTGCGACAGGTTCTCTTTCGTCATCACCTCCTCCACAGTGCCAAACTTAGCGATTTTTCCGTCCTTGAAGGCACAGATATAGTCGGAATAGAATGCCGCATAGTTGATCTCATGCAGCACCAAAATCACCGTCTTCCCCAGCTCGTCGCAGAGGCGGCGGACGATTTTCATCATGTTGGTGGCGTGATAGATATCCAGGTTGTTGGTGGGCTCATCCAGCAGCACATACTCGGTGTCCTGGGCGATGACCATGGCAATCAGCGCCCGCTGCCGCTGGCCGCCGGAGAGTTCGTCGATGAAGCGATCCTGGAACTCCTCCAGTTCCATGTAGTGAATAGCCCGGTCGATGATCTTCTGATCCTCTGGGGTGGCCCGGTTGCCGGAATAGGGAAAGCGCCCGAAGGTCACCAGCTCCCGCACAGTCAGCTTCATCTGGATGTTATTGGACTGGGTCAGGATGGCAAGGCGCTTGGAGAGCTCCTTGCTTTTCCATTTGCCAATGTCCTTGCCCTCAAAGTCTATCAGTCCGCTGTCGTGGGCGATCAGTCGGGAGATCATGCCCATGACGGTGGACTTGCCCGCGCCGTTGGGGCCGATCAGGGAAATCACCTTGCCCTTGGGAATGGCGAAGCTCACGCCGTCCACCACGGTTTTCCCGTCATACTGTTTTGTCAATTCCTGTACATGCATGGTCACACCTTCTTTCTTGTCAGGAGGAGGTAGAGGAAGTAAAGTCCGCCGCCCACGGTGATGAACACGCTCACCGGCACGGAGTAGGAATACACATGCTCCACAATGAGCTGTCCGCCCACCAGCACGATCATGCCGAACAGGGCCGAGCCCAGCACCAGCTGGGTGTGCCGGAAGGTTTTCAGCAGCTGACGGGACAGGTTTGCGATGATGAGCCCCAAAAAGGAGATGGGTCCTACCATGGCGGTGGCCACGGCGATGCAGAGAGTCACGCCCAGCAGCAGGCGGCGGATGCAGCGGTCGTAGTCCACCCCCAGATTGATGGCCTGCTCCTTGCCTAAGGTCAGCACATCCAGCAGGGCCAGCTCCTTTCGCAGTGCGAAGATGACGCTCGCCAAGAGGATCAGGGAAAAGACGATGATCTCGGAATTGATATTGCTGAAGCTTGCCACCAGGGTATTCAGCAGACTGTCGTACTCATTGGGGTCCATGACCCGGGTCAGCGTGGTCTGGATGCTGCCAAAGAAGGAGGTCAGTACTGTACCCACCAGCAACACATACAGCACATTATGCTTTGTCTTTTTGAAAATCCAGCTGTAGATTACTGTGGCGGCGATACCCATGAGCACAACATCCACCGCAAAGGACAAATTGGCGTTGGAGGCCACCACGCTGGCAGATCCAAGAAAGAACACCACCGCCGTGTGGATGAGGGTATAGAGGGAATTCATCCCCAGCAGGCAGGGGGTCACGATGGTGTTGTTGATGATGGACTGGAACACGATGGAGGCTCCGCCAATGGCAAAGGCCGTGATCAGCATGACGATGAGCTTGGGAGTTCGGATCTTCATGGCGTAAGCCAGCAGCTTGGGATTAGAGAAATTCACTTCAACCAGCATATAGCCCGCCGCGCAGAGCAAAACCAGAAAGGCCAAAATCAGGAGTTTGCGCCGGTTGGCGCGTATGGCAACCGTGTTCACTGGTCTGCACCTCCCTTCAGGTTGGGCATGGCGGAGCAGCAGCCTGTCCCGGCGCCGCCCAGACGGATGGCCTTGCGGCCATGCTTGAGCCGGTAAAACAGCAGGGCGATGAAAATGAGGCTTCCCAGGATGCCCACGATCAGTTCGATGGGCAGCTCGTAGGGGGCAATCACCACCCGGCCGATCATGTCGCACACCAGTACGAAGATTGCGCCGAACAGGGCGGTGTCCACCAGTGTGCCCCGAATCTTGTCTCCCTTGTACATGGCCACCACATTGGGCACGATCAGTCCGATGTAGGAGATGGAGCCGACCACCACCACGATGGAGGCAGTGATCATGGCGGCAATGGTGAGGCCGGAGAAGAGCACCAGATTGTACGGGACACCCAGGTTCTTGGAAAAATCCTTGCCCAGCCCAACGATATTGAAATGGTTGGCGAAGAGGAAGGCCAGTACCACCAGCGGGACTGTCAGCCAGACGATCTCATACCGGCCCTTCAGCACCAGGGAAAAGTGGCCCACCAGCCAGGAGGACAGGGCCTGGGTCATCTCGTACTTGTACGCCAGATAGTTGGTAATGCCGCCGATGACATTGCCGAACATAATGCCCACCAGAGGGACCATCACCACATCCTTGAACTGGATGCGCTGAATGAACCAGACGAAGATCCAGGTGCCCAGAATCGCCGTGGCAAAGGCGAAGATGGCACGGCTCCACAGGGTGGAGGCCGGCATAAACAGCAGAGCCAGCAGGATGCCGAACTGGGCCGAGGAGATGGTGGCGCCGGTGGTTGGGGACACAAATTTGTTGCTGCACAGCTGCTGCATGATGAGTCCCGCCACACTCATACCAATGCCGGTGCATAGGATGGCCAGCAGGCGCGGCAGCCGGGAGATCAGGAAAATCTCCAGCTGCTCAAAATTGCCTGCGAGTAGCTCACCGGGTGTCAGGTCAATCACGCCCACAAACAGTGAACAGCCGGACAATATAAGTAGCAGAACAGAAAGAACAATGGTAGATCGATACGGTCTGATACAATCCTCCCCTTTCTTCAATGCGGTTAGCTATGACTAACTGTATTGTAAAAAACGATGCGCAGCGGCGATTGTACTTACCATGCATCACGCACTGCGCATCGTGGGCTTATTATAACATATCGAGTTAGCTATGTGCAACCGCGCAAAAAGCACAAGCTACCAAGCGGAAAGGATTCTTTTTTTATCCATTATGCGAATTGTTGCCCCGAGCGGACTGCGTCTGAGCAGTCAGCCGGCTCATGCTCCGTAAGCTGACGCCCAGGGTGGAGAGATTGTGCAGCGTGGCAGAGGTGGCTGGCGGCAGGACTCCGGCTACGCCCAGAGCGATCAGCGCGCTGTTGAAGCCGATGACGAAGCGGTAGTTGGAGTGGATGCGCGCCATCAGCGCCATGGCGATCAGGCGCAGCTCTACCAGTTCCCAGAGACTGTCGGCAGCGATGGTGATGTCCGCGATCTCCCGGGCGATGGCGGCGCCGTCGCTGATGGCGATGCCCGCGTCCGCCTCGGACAAGGCCGGCGAGTCGTTGATGCCGTCGCCTACCATCAACACGGCGTGTCCCTCCCGGCGGAGCCGTGCCACATACTCCGCCTTGTCCGCCGGAAGGACTCCGGCGCGGAAGTCATCCACTCCCACCTGGGCGGCAATGGCTGCGGCGGTGCGGTAACTGTCGCCGGTGAGCATGACGGTATTGGTGACCCCCAGAGCACGGAGGGCGGACAGGACTTCTTTCGCCTCCTCCCGCAGCGGGTCGGAGATGCAGATCACGGCGGCCAGCTGTCCCCCCACCGCCAGATACAGGTGGGAATACTCCGGCGGCAGCGCGTCAAAGCGTTCCTGTTCGCCCTCTGGAATGACGCAGCCCTCATCCTCAAAGATAAAGTGCGCGCTGCCGATGAGGACTCGCTCCTCATCGACGGTGCTTGCGACGCCGTGAGCCACCAGATACTCCACCTTGGAGTGGTACTCCTCGTGGCGCAGGCCCCGGCGCTTGGCCTCCTCCACCACGGCGTTGGCCATGGAATGGGGGAAGTGCTCCTCCAGACAGGCAGCCAGCCGCAGCATTTCGGATTCCTCTTTGCCGCCGAAGGACACCACCTGAGCCACCCGGGGGCAGGCGTGGGTCAGGGTGCCGGTCTTGTCGAAAACGATGGTGTCGGCGGCAGCCACCGCCTCCAGGAACTTGCCGCCCTTGACGGTGATGTGGGCGCGTCCCGCCTCCCGCATGGCGGAGAGGACGGCCAGAGGCATGGCCAGCTTCAGGGCGCAGGAGAAGTCCACCATCAGCACCGACAGGGCTCGTGCCACATTCCGGGTGAGGGCAAAGCTGATGAGGCTCCCGGCGAAGGTATAGGGCACCAGCTTATCCGCCAGATTGGCGGCCTTGCTCTCAGCCTCCGACTTCATCTGCTCCGACTGCTCGATCATGTGAACGATCTGGTCATAGCGGCTCTGGCCGGAGGCTTGCTTTACCTCCAGCACACATTCGCCCTCCTCCACCACGGTGCCGGCATAGACCGCGCCGCCGGGGCGCTTGGGTACCGGGATGGATTCTCCGGTGAGGGACGCCTGATTGACAGTGACCTCCCCCTCCAGCACCAGGCCGTCCACGGGGACGATGCCGCCGGCGCGGACGACTACCGCATCCCCCGGCTGGATCTGGGACACAGGGACCAGCACTTCGCCCTGGGCCGTGCGCAGCCAGACCCGGTCCACATTCAGCGACATACACCGGGCCAGATCCGCCACAGATTTCTTCCTTGTCCACTCCTCCAGCAGTTCACCTACCTCCAGCAGGAACATGACCATTCCGGCGGTTCCAAAGTCCCTTCTGCAGGCGGAAATGGAAATAGACAGGGCATCCAGCAGCTCCACCTTGATCTGACGCCGTCCCAGACAGCGAAGGCCCTTGCGCAGGAAAGGCGCCATGTGCCAAATCACCCGGGCAATCCGCAGCGGCGCAGGCAGGAACAGGGTGGCCGCCGCCTTTACTGCCACCTTACCCACCAGTTTCTCCTGGAACTCCCGGTTCATAGCCCGGGTGCTGTGATCGGGGAGGGCGACAGACGCTTCTGCCCCGGCCCAGGTGAACGCGCCGAGTGCGGAGAGAACCGTTTCCCGCTCCCCTGTAAAGGTCACGATGATACAGCCTGTGCGCTCATGGACAGCGGCTTCCCGGACCCAGGGCTGGCCCTTCAGCCAGGTTTCCAGCAG
>ERZ827478.320-NODE-320-length-53891-cov-22.180734_pt1 | contig 53891 bp, 41 predicted proteins | sample MGYA00519705_ERZ827478 | MGnify/ENA primary metagenome ERZ827478 (study PRJEB31778, sample SAMEA3449318) | human gut metagenome | biome: human gut; feature: human-associated habitat; material: faeces | place: United Kingdom | collected 2010/2012 ...
TTCTTTGCGCAAGAGCAAAGAAATGGGGTGGAACGGGCAGCAGGGGGGAGAGACTTCTGCCCAAGAAAACGGCGCACACGCACCCGCACGTGCCTGGTGGACGGCGAAACAAAAAAAGACGCCCCGTTGGGGCGTCTTTTTTATTTACATGACGTATTTCTTTATCTCGGGGCTGACGGTTTCGGGGTCGGCCGTCATGGTGATGGTGAACTTGATGCCCTCGCTCTCGGCGAAGCTCGAGAGCCAGTCAAGGAAATCCAGGACCTGCGCCTCCGTGCCGGCATTGAACATCTTGTGGAAGTTGTCTATGAAGATGTGGGAGATGTCGTAGTTGCCCGCTCTGAGTCCGCTGATGAAGCCTTTCATGAACTCAAAGGTGCCGATCTGGTAGTCGCTGGCGTGGATGAGGCGGGCCTGATACGGTATGTCGTAAGTGAGATTTTTGTCCTTCTCAATGCATATGACGTCGCCGTGTTCCTCATTGACGGCGGTGCGGACGAGCTCCACAAGGCGCTTGGTCTTGCCGGAACCTTTCAGGCCCACGAGTACCTTGACCATATTTGAATCACGCTCCTTAAACGTTTTTTCAGTGCAGTAAAAATGGCAAGCTGTATCTTGTACATACAGCTTACCATTTTTTCAGCCCGAGTTCAACGGGTAAAATCAAAGTTAATATAATGTTTTATTTTGCCGCCTCAGGCGCCGGGCTTGCCGAGCATCTTGAACATATTCTTCTTGTACGCCTCGACGCCGGGCTGGTCGAAGGGGTTGACGCCGGACATGTAGCCGGAGATGGCGCAGGCGAGCTCGAAGAAGCAGACGAGCTCGGCATAGCCGGCCTCGTCGCGGCGCTCCACGCTCACGCCGATGTTGGGCACGCCGCCGGAGATGTGCGCGGCCTTGACGGCGTCGCGCGCGGTGCGGCAGATGTCGTGCAGGTCGCGGCCGGCGAGGTAGTTGAGGCCGTCCGGGTCGCCCATGCCGAAGGGCACGGGGAAGCTGGTGAGCGACTTTTCAAAGGAGACGACCGTCTCATAGAGCTTGCGCGGGCCGTCCTGGACGTACTGGCCCATGGAGTGGAGGTCCGCGGTGTACTCGAGGGAGGCGGGGAAGATGCCGATGCCGTTCTTGCCCTCGCTCTCGCCGTAGAGCTGCTTCCACCACTCGCCCATGAAGCGGAAGGAGGGCTCGTAGCTGGCGAGGAGCTCGATGCCGTAGCCGCGGCCGTAGAGGTGCTGCCTCGCGGCGGCGTACTGCCAGACGGGGTTGTCCGGGCTGCGGCGGTAGAGCGCGCCGAAGGTCTCGATGGCGTGGTCCACTATGGCGGCGACGTCTATGCCGGCGACGGCCATGGGCAGCAGGCCCACGGCGGAGAGGACGCTGTAACGGCCGCCCACGTCGCCGGGAACGGTGAAGCACTCCCAGCCCTCGGCGTTGGCCATGGAGCGCAGGACGCCGCGGGAGACGTCCGTCGTGGCGAAGATATGGCGCTTGGCGGCGGAGCCGTATTTCTTCTCGAGCATGGCGCGGAAGACGCGGAAGGAGACCGCGGGCTCCAGCGTGGTGCCGGACTTGGAGATGACGTTCACGTCAAAGTCGTTGTCACCGAGCTGCTCGATGACTCCGTTGAGGTAGTCCGGGCTCAGGCCGTTGCCGACGAAGAAGATCCTGGGGTCGTCCTTTCCGGGCAGGGGCCGCAGGAGCTCAATGGCGCCGCGCGCGCCGAGGTAGGAGCCGCCGATGCCGACGACTACCAGGACCTTGGAGCGGGAGCGGATCTTGGCCGCGGCGGCGAGTATGGGCTTGAGCTCGCCCTTTTTCATGCGCATGGGCAGCTCGATCCAGCCGGTAAACTCGGCGCCCGGGCCGCTCTTCTCCTCGAGCATGCGGTGGGCCGAGGCCGCGGAGGCGTAATCGGGGCCGGCGGCGTCAAAAAACGGGGCGGCTCCGGTGAGATCGACTTTAATCATGTTTCTCATCCTTTTACGTAAAAGTATCGGGCTCAGGAAGATTATACTACTTTTTTCGCAGATTACAAGTATCAAAACACGGCGCACTTTTTTGGCAAAGTGGGGCGCAAACGCCGGAAAAACGTCGAAATCACCGGAGAAGTGGAGGATCACTCCGCGCAAAAGAGCAGGGAGACCAGCCTTATGAAGATCCCGGGCGCGGAGAGGCGCTCCGAGGTCCCGCCCGCGAGTATGGGCACCTCGGCCACGGGGCCGGAGCTGTTCGAGAGCGTGAGCGTGCCGAGGCGCTCGCCCGCGCGGACGGGCGCGGCCACGCTCTCCGGCAGGTCGAGGCTCCAGCTGAGGCCCTGGGCGTCCTTCGTGCGCAGGAGGACGGCCCCGCCGCCGTCGTACACCGGCGTCACGCTCGCCTCGGTGCCGAGCTCCACCGCCACGTCCGGCAGCTCCTCGCCGGAGGTCAGCGGGCAGAGGCGGAAGTTCGCAAAGCCGTAGTCGAGCAGGGCGGAGGCGTCCTTGTTGCGGCTCTCGATGCTCTCGGCGTGCATGATGACCGCGATGTACTCCGTGCCGTCCCGCTCCGCCGAGGCCGAGAGGCAGTACATCGCCGTGGAGGTGTAGCCCGTCTTGAGGCCGGTGCAGCCCTCGTAATAGCGCACCAGCTTGTTGGTGTTCGTGAGCTCGGAGGCGCCGTCGCGCACGGAGTCCATCCAGATGGTCGTGTAGTCCTTTATCCACTCGTGGCCCAGCAGCTCGCGGCTCATGACGGCGATGTCCAGCGCGCAGGTGTAGTGCGCCGTGTCGTCAAAGAGGCCGGTGCAGTTCGTAAACTGCGTGTTCTCCAGGCCGAGCTCCTCCGCGCGCCGGTTCATCCGCTCCACGAAGGCGGCCTCGGAGCCGCACAGGTGCTCCGCGAGGGCCACGGCGCAGTCGTTGGCCGAGACCACCGCCACGCACTTTATCATGTCCGAGACGGAGAGCTGCTCGCCCACCTCCAGCCAGATCTGGCTGCCGCCCATGGAGGCCGCGCGCTCCGAGGCCGTGACCATGTCGTCGAGCGCGAGCTCGCCGGAGTCCACCGCCTCGGCTATGAGCAGCAGCGTCATGACCTTGGTCACGGAGGCCGGGGGCCGGCGCTCCGTCTCGTCCTTGGCGTAGAGCACGGTGCCGGTCTCGCGCTCGATGAGCACGGCCGAGGGCGCGGCGACCTCCGGCGCGGCGGGGTCCCGGGCGTCCAGCGCCGCGGCGGGCGCGGCCAGCAGGAAGCAGAGCAAAAGCGCGGTCAGGATGCTTGCTGTCTTTTTCATTTTGAGCGACCTCCGATAGCCGGTTTTTGTAAAACCCTATGCGGCCTCGTCCCATAAAATGCCCCGCGGCGATGTGGTAGACGTAAATTATGCGTTATGCACTGCAAATGTGTATTTTCTGTGAACGGCCCGGGGGCGGAAAATGCCCGACGCGGCGGGGCTTTTGCACATTTTCAACAGGGTTTTCAACCGCGATGAGTGTCGAAAAAAGTCGGCGAATATTCATTAAACAGTTGACATAAGGATTATAAAGCCCGTCCGGCCGCGTTTTTGCGGTTGACGGGCGGGAGGGCTGCGGTTACAATAGAAACGGCGCGCAGCCGGTTGAAAAACGGGAGGTCGGCATGAAAAGATTCGGCGGAGACAAAAAATACCTCTACTGGGGCCTGACGGCCTTTGCCGTCATCGCGTGCAGCATTGCCTTCTACATGCTGATAGCGCGATGGGGCGACGTGGTGAAGGGCTTTTCCACCCTCGTGCACATCATCGCGCCCTTCATCTGGGGCTTTGCGATAACCTATCTGCTCAGGCCCGCGATGGTGTTCTTCGAGCGGACGCTGACGAATCCGCTGGGCGACAGGCTCTTCAAGAACGACCACCGGCGCAGCTTCGGCTTCGGCCGCGCGGCGGCCATCATCATCGCGGAGCTGCTGATGCTGCTCATAATCGGCGCGCTGCTCTGGCTCATCCTGCCGCAGATATACTCGAGCGTGAACAGCATAGTCCAGAACAGCCAGAGCTACTACGAGACCATCGTAAACTGGGTCACGCGCACCTTTGAGGACTACCCCGAGCTCAAGGACGGGGCGGTCAGCCTGCTCAACAGCGCCTCCGACCAGATGACCCGCTGGGCGACGGACACGCTCCTGCCGCAGATGACCAACCTCATAGGCAGCATCACCTCCGGCATCGTCACCTTCGTGCGCGGCATCTACTACATAGCCGTGGGCATCATCGTCTCGTTCTACCTGCTCTTCAACAAGGAGGCCGTGGCCACGGGCGCAAAGCGCGTGCTCTACTGCATCTTCACGGTGGAGGCCGCGGAGAAGGTCCTCGGCGCCGTGCGCTTCACGGACAAGACCTTCATGGATTTCATCTCCGGCAAGCTGCTCGACAGCGCCATAATCGGCATACTCTGCTACATCTGCTGCCGGCTGATGAACATGCCCTACACGCTGCTGGTGTCGGTCATCGTGGGCGTGACTAACGTCATACCCTTCTTCGGCCCCTTCATCGGCGCGATACCCTCGGCCTTCATCATACTGCTGGTGGACCCGATGAAGTGCCTCATCTTCCTCGTGTTCATCCTCATCTTGCAGCAGTTCGACGGCAACATCCTGGGCCCGAAGATCCTGGGCAGCTCCACGGGCGTGAACGGCTTCTGGATAATGTTCGCCATCATCATCGGCGGCGGCTTCTTCGGCTTCATGGGCATGCTGCTGGGCGTGCCGGTGTTCGTGGTCATATACACGCTGATGAAGCACCTCACGCGCCGCAAGCTGCGCCGCAGCGGGCTGCCGGAGGACTATGTGAGCTACGAGAACCTGCACCACATCGACCCCAAGACGGGCGAGCACATAGAGATGCCGCCCCAGCCCACGCCCGAGGAGCGGCGCGAAAAGCGCGCCCAGGCCCGCGAGGCCTCCAGGGCCGCGGGCGCGGCGAGGGCGGAGCGGCTCCGCCGGCTCATAATAAAAAACGCCCGGGGGAAGAGGCCCCCGGACGACAAGGACAGGAAGGAAAAATGACCGCGCTCAGGCGTGCGAGAGCGTCTCGCGCGCCTCGCGCAGGCAGCGGCAGAACTCGTCGAGCTCCTCCGCCGTGTTGAAGCGGGAGAGCCCGAGGCGCAGCGCGCCGTCGATGACCGGGGCAGGCAGCCCCATGGCCTCCAGCACATGGCTCCGCCCGCCCTTCTTGCAGGCGGAGCTTTTCGATACGCTGATGCCCCTGGCCTCGAGATAGTTCATCAGCACCTCGCTCCTGTACCCGGGCAGGGAGATGCAGAGGATGTGCGGCGCGCCGCCGCCTATGACGAGGAGGCCGGGATTCTCGGCGCGAAGGCGCTCCACCGTGCGCTCGCGCAGCGCGGCCATGCGCGCCGTGGACTCCGCCATCAGCTCGCGGCCTATGCGCGCGGCCTCGCCGAAGGCGCAGATGTTCGGCATGGCCTCCGTGCCCGCGCGGCGGCCGTCCTCCTGCGAGCCGCCGACGATGAGCGGCCGCAGATGCAGCCCGGAGCGGATGTAGAGCGCGCCGATGCCCTTCGGCGCGTGTATCTTGTGGCCCGAGATGGTCACCATGTCCGCGCCGAGGCTCTTCACCGTGAAGGGCAGCTTGAGAAAGCCCTGCACCGCGTCGCAGTGCAGCAGCGCTTTGGAATTCGCCTTCTTCAGCGCGCGGGCCACGCCGGGGAGGTCGTTCACCGCGCCGGTCTCGTTGTTCACCAGCATGAGCGAGACGAGCACCGTGTCCGGCCTGAGCGCGTCGGCGACGGCCTGCACGGGTATCGCGCCGCTCTCGTCCGGGGCCAGGCGCGTGACCTCATAGCCGCGGCGCTCGAGCTCGTCGAGCGACTTGCGTATGGCGTCGTGCTCCGTGAGGGAGCTGATGACGTGGCCGCCCTTCGCGCTCGCGGCAAAGGCGCCGGAGAGAAGGGCCCAGTTGTCGGCCTCCGAGCCGCAGGAGGTGAACACCAGCTCCTTCGGCTGGCAGCCGAGCGAGAGGGAGAGCTCGCGCCGCGCGGCGTCGAGCAGCTTTTTGGCCTCGCGCCCGCGCGCGTGCGTGGAGCTGGGGTTGCCGTAGACCTCCGTCATTACCTTATAGGCCATGTCCGCGGCCTCGGGACAGACCCGCGTCGTGGCCGAATTGTCCAGATAGATGTCCAAAAATATCACCTTCGAGGTATCAAGTCATGAAATACATTATAAACACACTCGGCTGCAAGGTCAACCAGTACGAGACCCAGGCCATGGAGACGCTGCTGCGCGAGCGCGGACACGAACCCGCCGCCGAGGACGCCGAAGCCGACGTCGTCATCGTAAACTCCTGCGCCGTCACGGCGGAGAGCGGGCGCAAGTCCCGCCAGGCGCTCCGCCACCTCATGGAGCGCTACCCCAACGCCAAGAGCGCCGTCTGCGGCTGCTGGGCGCAGACGGACCCGGACGCCGCGGAGGCCCTGGGCGCCGACGTGGTCTGGGGCAGCGGCGACCGCCGCGGCTTTGTGGAGGCCGTGGAGCGCGCGGTGAGCGAAAGCGCGCACGAGCGGAGCATAGACAAGCCCTTTGAGCGCAGGATAATAGAGGACCTGCCCGCGGGCGCCTTCTCCGGCCACGCCCGGGCCTACCTCAAGCTCGAGGACGGCTGCCAGAACTTCTGCACATACTGCATCATACCATACGCAAGGGGGCGCGTGCGCTCCCTGCCGCCGGAGCGCGCCGCGCAGGAGGCCGGAGAGCTGGCCGCCAAGGGCTACCGCGAGCTGGTGCTCACGGGCATAGAGATCGCCTCCTACGGCGAGGACCTGCCGGGCGGCCCGAATCTCGCGGACGCCGTCGTGGCCATAGCCGAGGCCGCGCCGGAGCTGAGGCTGCGCCTCGGCTCGCTCGAGCCCACGGTGGTGACGGAGGACTTCTGCCGCCGCCTGGCCGCGACGGGGCGGGTCTGCGACCACTTCCACCTCTCGCTGCAGTCCGGCTGCGACGCCACGCTCGCGCGGATGCGCCGCAAGTACGACACGGCGGCCTTCTTCGCCGTGACGGAGCGGCTGCGCCGGTATTTCCCGCACTGCGGCCTGACCGCCGACCTCATAACCGGCTTCCCCGGCGAGACTGAGGCCGACCACGCCGCGACGCTGGCCTTCATCGAAAGGTGCGCCTTCTCGGCCATGCACGTCTTCCCCTACTCCCGCCGCCCGGGCACCCCGGCGGACAAGATGCCGGACCAGCTCACCGCCGCGGTCAAGTCCCGCCGCGCCGCCGAGGCCCACGCCCTGGCCGAGCGCATGAGAGGGGAGTATCTCGCCTCCTGCGTGGGCAGGACGCTCGAGGTGCTCTTTGAGACCGAGGAGAACGGCGTGTCCACGGGGCACGCATCAAACTACGCGGAAGTTTCCGTGCCGGGGACAGGCCTGCGCGGCATTGTTAAAAATGTTGAAATCAGCTCGGTTTCAGGCACAATGCTTGTTGGAGCTGCTATTTGACGCGCCGGGCGAAAAGAGACTATACTATTAAAATAGGCTGAGCCTATCAAGACGAAACGAGTTCTCACAGGAAAAGGATGTGTCCAAAAATGGAGGATAGGGCTTATAATTTCGCGGCGGGTCCGGCGCAGATGCCGGAGTCCGTTCTGAAGAAGGCGCAAGCTGAGCTGCTCAACTGGCACGGCTGCGGCATGTCGGTGATGGAGATGAGTCACCGCGGCAGTCAGTTCAAGGAGATATATCTCGAGGCCCGGGAGAGGCTCAAGCACCTGCTGGGCGTGCCCGAGACGCACGAGGTGCTGTTCCTCCAGGGCGGCGCCACCACGCAGTTTGCCGCCATCCCGCTCAACCTCATGGGCAAGCTGGGGGCGTCCTACGCCGTGACCGGCAACTTCTCCGGCATCGCCGCGAAGGAGGCCGAGAAATACGTCCCCGTCTCCATCGCCTGGGACGGCACTGAGGAGGGCTTCACGCGCATACCCCGCCAGGAGGAGCTGAACATAGAGCCCAACTCGGCGTATTTCCACTACTGCGCCAACAACACCATCTTCGGCACGGCCTGGGACTATGTGCCCGAGACGGGCGGCGTGCCCCTGGTCTGCGACATGTCCTCGGAAATAATGTCCCGCCCCGTGGACGTGGCGCGCTACGCGCTCATCTACGCCGGCGCGCAGAAGAACATGGCCCCCGCGGGCGTTACGGTCGTCATAGTGGACCGCTTCTACGCCGGGCACGAGCGGCCCGAGACGCCGCAGATAATGAGCTATCAGAAGGAGATAAACAAGGAGTCCATGCTCAACACCCCGCCCTGCTGGTGCATCTACATGCTCGGGCTGGTGCTCGAGTGGGTGGAGGCCGAGGGCGGCATCAAGGTCATGGATGAGCGCCGCCGCGAGCGCAGCCGCCTCATCTACGACGTGCTGGACAACTCCAGGCTCTACAAGGCGCACGCGGCCGCGGACAGCCGCTCCTGCATGAACGTGACCTTCCGCACCGGCTCCGAGGAGCTCGACGCCGAGTTCGTCAAGGGCGCGGCGGAGCGCGGGCTGCTGAACGTCAAGGGCCACAGGCTCACCGGCGGCATGCGCGCCTCGCTCTACAACGCCATGCCCATCGAGGGCGCCAGGGCGCTGGCCCAATACATGAAGGATTTCGAGGTGGCACACCATGTATAAGATACGCACGATGAACGCCATATCCCCGCTCGGCATCTCGATACTCGAAAAGCACGGCTGCGCCGTGAAGCCGGACATCGAAAACCCGGAGGCCCTGCTCATCCGCTCGGCGGACCTGCACTCCACGGAGTTCTGGCCGGAGCTGCTGTGCATAGGCCGCGCGGGCGCGGGCGTCAACAATATCCCGCTGGACACCTGCTCCGAGAAGGGCATAGTCGTGTTCAACGCCCCCGGCGCGAACGCGGACGCCACCAAGGAGATGGTCATCTTCGAGATGCTCCTCGCCTCGCGCGACATCCTCGGCAGCATCGAGTGGGTAAAGTCCATCGCCGACAGGGGCGACGAGATACCCGCCCTGGTCGAGAAGGGCAAGAGCGCCTTCGCGGGCCCCGAGCTCTGCGGCAAGAACCTCGGCGTCATCGGCCTCGGCGCCATCGGCGCGCTGGTGGCGAACCTCGCGCTCGAGTTCGGCATGACCGTCCGCGGTTACGACCCCTACATGTCCATTGAGAGCGCCTGGCGCCTCTCGCGCGACGTAATCCACGTGGACTATCTCGACGAGATATTCCGCACCAGCGACTACATCAGCCTCAACGTCCCCTACACCGAGAGCACTCACCACATGATAGACGCCGACGCCATCGCGGCCATGCGCCCCGGCGTGCGCATCATGAACGAGTCCCGCGCCGAGATAGTCGACGACGACGCCATGCTGGCCGGGCTCGAGAGCGGCAAGGTGGGCAAGTACGTCACGGACTTCCCGAACAAGAAGCTCATCGGCGCGCGCAACTGCATCACCACCCCGCACCTCGGCGCCTGCACGCCCGAGAGCGAGGAGAAGTGCTCCGTCATGGCCGCGCAGGAGATTTACGACTACCTCGCCAACGGCAACATCCGCAACAGCGTGAACATGCCCAACGCCTCCCTCGAGCGCATGGGCGCGTGCCGCCTCTGCGTCATCCACCGCAACGTGCCGAACATGATAAACAGCATCCTCGACCTCATCAGTGCGAGGAACATCAACATCGAGCACATGATAAACAAGCCCCGCGGCGGCTACGCCTACACGATGATAGACCTCGCGGAGAAGGTAAACGGCGAGATAACCGGCCAGATACAGAAAAACCCGGACGTCCTGAGGGTCCGCGTCATATGAAAAAGAGCCCCCGCCCATACGGCGGGGGCTTAATGTTCGCTTAAATGTCCGGGCCTAATATTAACAATAAATTAACTACAACTTTCTACAGGGATATGCTACAATAGCCGTTATGAGAAAGATAGGCAAAAAACATAAGATGGAAGAGCCGCTGCGCCGCCATGTGCCGGTGCTGGAGACCAACCCGGAGACGGGCCTCTCCTCCGCACAGGCGCAGGACCGCATGGACGCGGGCTGGGGCAACCTGCCCATCGACCCCCCGGGCAAGACCGTGGGGCAGATCATAAAGTCCAACATCTTCACATACTTCAACATGCTCTTCTTCGTGCTGGCCGCCTTCGTGCTGGTGTTCGGCACCTGGCAGAACGCCATGTTCCTGGGCGTGGTGTTCGCGAACATCGCCATAGGCATAGTGCAGGAGCTGCGCTCAAAGCGCACGCTCGACAAGCTCACGCTGCTCACGGCCCCGCACGGCTTCGTCATCCGCGACGGCAGGCAGAGGAAGATACCCACCAGCGAGATGGTGCGCGACGACATCGTCGTGTTCTCCGCGGGCAGCCAGATATACGCCGACGCCGTGGTCGTCTCCGGCGAGTGCAGCGCCAACGAGGCGCTGATAACCGGCGAGGCGGACGAGATAAAAAAGACCCCGGGCTCCGAGCTGCTCTCGGGCAGCTTCGTCGTGTCCGGGGAGTGCCGCGCGCGCCTCACGCAGGTGGGCGCGGATTCCTACGCCAACCGCCTGACGCTGGAGGCCAAGGAGGCCAAGCCGCCCCAGCAGTCGGAGATGATGCGCTCGCTCACCCGCCTGGTGCAGGTGATAGGCATCGCCATAATCCCGCTCGGCGTGCTCATGGCCGTAAAGGAGATAGTCTGGCTGGGCCGCAGCGTGTCGGACGGCGTGGTCGCCACCGTCGCCTCGCTCATCGGCATGATACCCGAGGGGCTCTACCTCCTCACCAGCATGGCCCTCGCCGCAGGCGTGGTGCGCCTCGCGCAGAAAAAGACCCTCGTGCACGACATGGGCTGCATCGAGACCCTCGCGCGCGTGGACGTGCTCTGCGTGGACAAGACCGGCACCGTCACGGAGAACAAGATGACCGTAGAGGACGTAGTGCCGCTCTGCCCGGACCGCTTTGAGGAGGGCGACATCCGCCTCATCATGGCCGACTACGTCGGCGCCATGCGCGCGGACAACGACACCATGGCCGCCCTGCGCAGATACTTCACCGGCGAGGTCAAGCAGCCCGCTGTAAAGGCCGTGCCCTTCACCTCCGCCAAAAAATTCGGCGGCGTCAGCTTCCACGAGGACGAGACCTACCTCCTCGGCGCGCCGGACGTGCTCCTCGGCGAGAGATACGGCAAGTACGCCGCGCAGATTGACGCCTACTCGGCCAAGGGCTGCCGCGTGCTGCTGCTCGCGCTCTACGACGGGCAGCCGGACGACGAGGTGCTGGACGCCGACATGCTGCCCATCTCGCTCATACTGCTCTCGAACAAGATCCGCGCCGAGGCGCCGGACACCTTCAAATACTTCGCCGAACAGGGCGTGGCCATCAAGGTCATCTCCGGCGACAACGCCATGGCCGTCTCCGAGGTCGCCAAGCGCGCCGGGATAAAGGGCGCGGAGAGCTATGTGGACGCCCGCACGCTCGAGACCGACGAGGACATCGCCGCCGCCGTCGAGAAATACACCGTGTTCGGCCGCGTCACGCCGGACCAGAAGCGCAGGTTCGTCCGCGCGCTCAAGGCCGCGGGCCACACCGTCGCCATGACGGGCGACGGCGTAAACGACGTGCTCGCGCTCAAGGAGGCCGACTGCTCCATCGCCATGGCCTCCGGCTCCGACGCCGCCAGCCAGGTCTCGCACATCGTGCTGCTGGAGTCGAACTTCGCCGCCATGCCGTCGGTCGTCGCCGAGGGCAGGCGCGTCATAAACAACATAGAGCGCTCCGCGGCGCTCTTCCTCGTGAAAAATATCTTCTCCTTCTCCCTCGCGGTCATCTCGCTCATCTTCACGCTGCCCTACCCGGTCACCAGCGCCCAGATGAGCCTCGTCTCCGCCCTCACCATCGGCGCGCCGGGCTTCGTGCTCGCCATGGAGCCGAACACCGCGAGGATAAAGGGCAAATTCCTGCCCAACGTCATCTACCGGGCCCTGCCCGGCGGCCTGACCGACCTCATCCTCGTCCTCGGCGTCATCCTCTTCTGCATGGTGTTCCAGGTCGGGGAGAACATGATGAGCACCGTCTGCGCCATCATCCTCAACATCGTCGGCCTCATGGTCGTGCACTACACCTGCAAGCCCTACAACCTGCTGCGCAAGGCCATGATGACAGGCCTGACCGTGGCCTTCGTGTTCTGCGTGCTGCTGCTGCCGCAGCTCTTCACGCTGACCTCCCTGGACCTGCCGGGGGCGATGATACTCGTCGTGTTCGCGCTGCTCTCGGCGCCCGCGCTCATGGTCATACGCCGCGCGCAGGACAAGCTCAAGTTCGGCATAGACTCCCTGCGCAGCCCCGGCCGCCACGCCGGGGAGCGGAAGGTCAGAAGGCCTCGGGCAAAATGACGTCCTCCCGGGACACCTTGTCCCAGGAAAAGTGCGGCACCAGCTCCGCGGGCGTGACGGGCTCCGGCCTGTCTATGAGCCCGCACATGTGGGCGAGGCGGCCGGTCAGCTCCTCGGGCGTGAAGCGCCGCCGGAGCTCGGCCATGTTCAGGTCGCCCTCGCGCTTTGAGAGCTTGCGCCCGCCGGGGGCCGTGAGCAGGGGGGCGTGGCAGTAGTCCGGCGCCTCGCCGCCCAGCGTCTCTATGAGCCACTTCTGCCTCGGCGCGGAGGGCAGCAGGTCGCGCGCCCTCACCACGCGCGTGACGCCCATCTCCATGTCGTCCACCGAGACGGCCAGCTGATAGGCAAAGACCCCGTCGGAGCGGCGGATGATGAAGTCCCCGCCCTCGCGCGCGAGGTCCTCGCGGTACGGCCCGTAGTGGCCGTCCTCTATGACGAGCTCCTCATCCGGGACGATGACCTTCGCCGCCGGGGCGCGGCGCTGCGCGGCCTTTTCGGCCCCGGTGTAATAGCGGCACTTGCAGCCCGAGGGGCGCTCCTCGCCCGGGTGCGGCGCGCTCGCGGCCAGCCGCTCCGCGCGGGAGCACCAGCAGGGGTAGACCAGCCCGAGGCTCTGCAGACGCTCAAAGGCGGCCTCGTAGCGCTCCGTGCGCAGGCCCTGGCGGCAGGAGGGGTCCTCCGGCCAGCCGAGGTCCCAGTCGAGGCCCATCCAGCGCAGGTCCTCGGCCATGAGGCGCGCATATTCGTCCCAGCTCCGCTCCGGGTCCAGGTCCTCGAGCCGGAAGAGCAGCTCCCCGCCCAGGGAGCGCACGTCCAGCCAGGCGAGCAGGGAAGAGAGCATGTTTCCAAGGTGCAGCCGCCCGCTGGGACTGGGCGCGAAGCGGCCGCGTGGCTTTGTGTTCATATCGGCCTCCGAGTCGATGGTTTTCAGATAGTTCGAGGATAGCATATTTTTGCCCGGATGGGAACAGGAAAAGAATTTGGGGGAATCAGCCATTATACGCAAGCTGCTCGGCGAGGTATGGAGCTTTATAAGGACGCACAGGTACTGCCTCCTCGCGCTGTATTTTGTGGTGTACATAGTCACGTTCTTCATCATTGAGGAGCACACGCCCACGGAGGGCTACTGGGTCACGGACACGGTCGTGGACGACTACATCCCGTTCGTGCCCGGCTTTGCGATTTTCTATATCATCTGGTACCCGCTCTTCGCGGCGGTGGGCATACCCACCATGCTCAAGGACGAGGGCGCGTTCCGCCGCTGGATGTACTACAACATGTTCACCCTCTCGGCGACGCTCATACTCGACGTGCTGGTGCCGAACGGCCAGCACCTGCGCCCGGAGGACGTGGAGGTGACGAACCTCGGCACGTGGATAATGTCCATCATCTGGGCCGCGGACACGCCGACGAACGTGTTCCCGAGCATGCACGTGCTCGGCTGCCTGGGCGACATCCTTTGCGCCTTCGACAGCCGGATATTCACCAAGCCCTGGCGCGCGGTGATAACCGCCGCCTGCGTGCTGTGCATGGCCTCCACGGTGCTGGTGAAGCAGCACGCCTTCATAGACACCGTCGGCGCCCTCATCTTCGCCGTGCCCGCGTTTTTCCTCTTCTACCGAAAACGCTTCCTGGGCAAAAACAAACAGCTCCGCGAGGCATAACGCCCCGGAGCTGTTTTTTGTGTTGGACACGCCGGCGGAAAGACGCCGGACCACGGCCCCGGGCGGGTTTTGCTGTTGAAATGGGCTTGCTTTTGGGGTATAATATCATAGTTTAAGCTCACACATAAGAGGCGGAATATGAGAGACAGCATTTATATAAAAGGCGCGAGGGAGAACAACCTCAAGAACATCGACCTCGAGATACCGCGCGAGAAGCTCGTGGTGTTCACGGGCCTCTCCGGCAGCGGCAAGTCCTCGCTGGCGTTCGAGACCATCTACGCCGAGGGGCAGCGGCGCTATGTCGAGAGCCTCTCGAGCTACGCGCGCATGTTCCTCGGCCAGATGGACAAGCCCGACGTGGACTACATCGAGGGCCTTTCCCCCGCCATATCCATAGACCAGAAGACCACGAGCCGCAACCCGCGCTCCACGGTCGGCACCGTCACGGAGATATACGACTACCTCCGCCTGCTCTGGGCGCGCATCGGCGTCCCGCACTGCCCAAAGTGCGGCAGGGAGATACGCCAGCAGACCATAGACCAGATAGTCGACCAGGTGCTCGCCTGGCCGGAGGGCTCCCGCATACAGGTCATGGCCCCCGTGGTGCGCTCCCGCAAGGGCGAGCACGCCAAGGTGCTCGAGGACGCGCGCAAGGGCGGCTATGTCCGCGTGCGCGTGGACGGCTCGGTGTACGACCTCTCCGAGGAGATAAAGCTCGACAAGAACAAAAAGCACAACATCGAGGTCGTGGTGGACCGCCTCGTCGTCCGCCCCGACTCGGCGCGCAGGCTCACGGACTCGGTGGAGACGGCGGCCTCGCTCGCGGGGGGCCTCGTGCTCGTGGACTGCCCCGCGGACGGGCGCGAGCAGCTCTTTTCCCAGAACTACGCCTGCGAGGACTGCGGCATCTCCATAGAGGAGCTGACGCCGCGCATGTTCTCCTTCAACAGCCCCTACGGCGCCTGCCCCACCTGCGCGGGACTGGGCAGCCAGCTGCGCGCCGATCCCAGTCTGCTCATAAAGGACCCGGAGCTCTCCATCCTCCAGGGCGGCCTCCAGGCCCCCGGCTGGGCCAACGTCAAGGGCGACAGCATCGCCAAGATGTACTACGACGCCCTCGCGAAGAAATACCACTTCAAGCTCACGACGCCCATAAAGGACCTCTCCAAAGAGGTCATGGACGTCCTCATGTACGGCACCGGCGGCGAGCCGCTGGAGCTGCAATACGAGACCGCGCGCGGCACGGGCACGCTCCGCCAGCCCTTCGAGGGCCTGGTGAACAGCCTCGAGCGGCGCTACCGCGAGACGCAGAGCCAGTCCATGCGCGAGGAGTATGAGGAGTACCTCGGCGAGTACCCCTGCCCGGACTGCGGCGGCAAGCGGCTCAAAAAGGAGGCCCTCGCCGTCACCGTGGGCGGCATGTCCATCATCGACTTCTGCGACATGCCGGTCACAAAGGAGCTGGCCTTCATCGAGGCGCTGCCCCCGACCCTCGGCGCGCGGGACATGATGATAGCCGACCGCATCCTCAAGGAGATACGCTCCCGCCTCGGCTTCCTCGCGAGCGTGGGGCTGCAATACCTGACGCTCTCGCGCGCGGCGGCGACGCTCTCGGGCGGCGAGAGCCAGCGCATCCGGCTCGCGACGCAGATAGGCTCCTCGCTCATGGGCGTGCTCTACATCCTCGACGAGCCGAGCATCGGACTGCACCAGCGCGACAACGACAAGCTCATCAACACCCTCAAGGAGCTGCGCGACCTCGGCAACACGCTCATCGTCGTCGAGCACGACGAGGAGACGATGCGCGCGGCGGACTGGATAGTGGACATCGGCCCCGGCGCGGGCGTCCACGGCGGCGAGGTCGTCGCCCAGGGCACGGTGGAGGACATCTGCGCCGAGCCCCGGAGCATCACGGGCCAGTACCTCTCCGGCGCGAGGAAGATACCCGTGCCATCCAGGCGCCGCAAGGGGAACGGAAAAAGCCTCCTCATCCGCGGCGCGAGCGAGAACAATTTGAAGAATATTGACGTCGAAATACCGCTCGGCGTGCTCACAGCCGTCACCGGCGTCTCCGGCAGCGGCAAGTCCAGCCTGATAAACGAGGTGCTCTACAAGACCCTCGCCGCGGTGAAGAACCGCGCCCACGTCCGCCCCGGCCGCTGCCTCGGCATAGACGGGCTCGAGAACGTGGACAAGGTCATCTGCATCGACCAGTCGCCCATAGGGCGCACCCCGCGCTCGAACCCCGCGACCTACACGGGCGTGTTCAACGACATCCGCGAGCTCTTTTCCACCACGCAGGACGCGAAGCTGCGCGGCTACGGCCCGGGGCGCTTCTCCTTCAACACCAAGGGCGGCCGATGCGAGGCCTGCTCCGGCGACGGCCTCATCAAGATAGAGATGCACTTCCTGCCCGACATCTACGTCCCCTGCGACGTCTGCAAGGGCAAGCGCTACAACCGCGAGACGCTGGAGGTCCGCTACAAGGGCAAGAACATCGCTGACGTGCTGGACATGACCGTGGAGGAGGCTCTGGACTTCTTCCAGAACCTGCCCAAGATCCGCGACAAGATACAGACCCTCTACGACGTCGGCCTCGGCTACGTCAAGCTCGGCCAGTCGTCCACGACGCTCTCGGGCGGCGAGGCGCAGCGCGTGAAGCTCGCGACGGAGCTCGCGCGGCGCTCCACCGGCGCGACGGTGTACGTCCTCGACGAGCCGACCACGGGCCTGCACACGGCGGACGTGCAGCGGCTCATCAGCATCCTCGACCGGCTGACCGACGCGGGCAACACCGTCGTCGTCATCGAGCACAACCTCGACGTCATCAAGGTCGCGGACCACATCATCGACCTCGGCCCCGAGGGCGGCGACGGCGGCGGCACCGTGGTCTTTGCCGGCACCCCCGAGGGCTGCGCGGAGTGCAAAGAGAGCGCGACGGGCGAATATCTGAAAAAGGTGCTTGAGAAATGACAGATTTCATCGTTGAGGCCATAACCGGCGCGGACGTCGGCAAATACCTCGCCACCTTCATCATCTCCATGATCCCGGTCATAGAGCTGCGCGGCGCGATACCCATAGGCGTCGGCCTGGGCCTCTCGCACGCGGAGGCCATGGGCATAAGCATAATCGGCAACATGCTGCCCGTGCCCTTCATCATATTGTTCATCCGGCCGATCTTCCGGTGGATGACGAGAAAGAGCGGCAAGCTGGCCCGCCTCGCCGAGAAGCTGGAGGCCAAGGCCGAGGGCAAGTGGGACAAGATACACCGCTATCAGTTCTTCGCCCTGACGATATTCGTGGCCATACCCCTGCCGGGGACGGGGGCCTGGTCGGGCGCGCTCATCGCCGCGGTGATGAACATGCGCCTGCGCAACGCCCTGCCCTCGATACTGCTCGGCGTGCTCATCGCGGGCATACTGGTCAGCGGCATCACCTACGGCTTCACCTCTATCTTCAACTGACACAAAAGCGTCCGCCGCCCCATAGACTGTGGCATAGGGGGTGACGGCGTGTTCTGGAAAATACTGCTCTGCGCCGTGGCGGCGGGGCTGGTCGTTGTGTTCCTCTGGTCGCTGAAGGGGACGCTGCTGCTGCCCGTGCGCTGCGGGCGGAGGACGGCCCTGGAGATCAGGCTGGCCGTGTCCGGCGCCGAGCCCAGGCTGGAGGAGACGCTCAGCGCCCTCGTCTGGCTGAGGGAAAACGGCACGCTCAGGGGCCGGATAATCATCGACGACTGCGGAATGGACGGTGACACGCGCGAGACCGCCCGGCTGCTCGCAAAGCGCTGGGACTGCGTGGACATCGGATGGGATGGGGAAGAATGGACGAACACGAAGAATTGAACGAGCTCTCGGGCCGGGTGCTCCACGTCATCTACGCCAACGAGGAAAACGGCTACGCAGTGCTCCGGCTCGACACGCTCGACGGCGGGGTCACGACCGTGGTCGGCACCCTGCCCGCGGTCTGCCCCGGCGAGGAGCTGCACGCCTTCGGCGAGTGGATGACCCATCCCAACCACGGCCGCCAGTTCAAGGCCGAGTACGCGGAGCGGAGCCTGCCCCGGACGTCGGAGGCCATCTACTCCTACCTCGCGGGCCGGGCCGTCAAGGGCATAGGCCCCGCCACCGCCACGCTGATAGTGGACCGCTTCGGCGAAAAGACGCTGGACGTGCTCGAAAACCACCCGGAGCAGCTCGCCGAGATACGCGGCATAACCCGCGAGAAGGCCCTGCGCATGTCCGCGGAGTTCCGCCGCCAGGCGGGGATGCGGCGGCTGATGGAGTTCCTCTGCGGCCACGGGCTGCGCCCGCTGCTGGCCGTCCGGCTCTACAAGTTCTACGGCGAAGACGCCATGGACGTCATCGGCGGCGACCCCTACATAATCTCCGCGCCGCACATCGGCGGCTCCTTTGCGGAGGCCGACCACCTGGCCTTCGACCTCGGCTGCGAGTCCGATGACCCGAACCGCGTCCGCGCCGCCGTGGTCTTCGAGCTCCGGCACAACGCCGGGAACGGCCACTGCTTCATCCCGGCGGACAAGCTCACCGCCGCCACGGCCCAGTTCATAAACACCGAGCCGGAGCGCGTCACCGCCGCCCTCGACGAGCTCGCGGAGCGCGGCACCATCACGCGCACCGCCCTCGCGGGCCGGGACGCCTGCTACCTCACCGAGCTCTACGAGGCCGAGACCTACGTCGCGGAAAAGCTCAAGCGCCTCGCCGGGGCCCCGAAGCCCGAGGACGAGGCCACGCGGGCGCTCGTCGCGCGCACCGAGGCCGAGAGCGGCATGACCTATGCCCCCCTGCAGCGCGAGGCCCTGAGCCTCGCCGCGCGATGCCGGGTCATGGCCCTCACCGGCGGCCCCGGCACCGGCAAGACCACCTCGCTGCGCGGCATACTCGCGATGTACGACGCCATGGGCATAGAGACGCTGCTCACCGCGCCGACCGGCCGCGCCGCAAAGCGCATGAGCGAGCTCACCGGCCGCGAGGCCGCCACCATCCACCGCCTGCTCGGCGCCGCCTTCGCCCCCGAGGGCGAGGACGTGGTGTTCGCCAAGGACGAGGACGAGCCCCTCGACTGCGGCGCCGTCGTGCTCGACGAGTGCTCGATGGTTGACATAATGCTTATGCGCGCGCTGCTGGCCGCCCTGCCGGAGGACTGCCGGCTGATACTAGTGGGCGACGCCGACCAGCTCCCCAGCGTGGGGCCGGGGCGGGTGTTCTCGGACATACTGCGCTCGGGCGCGATCCCGGCGGTCAGGCTGACGGAGATCTTCCGCCAGGCCGAGGGCAGCCGCATAGTCCGCTGCGCGCACGAGATAAACCGGGGCGAGCACCCGGACTTCCGCAAGAACTCGGGCGACCTCTTCCTCTTGAACCGCACGGACACGGCCCGCGCGGCGGAGACGATAGTCGAGCTCTGCACCGAGCGCCTGCCCAAGCGCATGGGCATCGCGCCGGAGGAGATACAGGTCCTCACGCCGACGCGGAAGGGCGAGCTCGGCTCCGCAGCGCTCAACCGCCGGCTCCAGGCGGCGCTCAATCCGCCCGCGAAGGGCAAAAACGAGAAAATTTTTGGCGAAGTCACCTTCCGCGAGGGCGACAGGGTGATGCAAATCCGGAACAACTATGATATAATCTGGCACAGGAGCCGCGAGGGCGCTCCGGCGGAGGCCGGCAGCGGCATCTACAACGGCGACATAGGCTATATAATCGGCATCGACGGCGAGAACGAGACGCTGACCGTGGACTTCGACGGCCGCGTCGCGGCGCTGAGCTTCGAGCAGCTCATGCAGCTCGAGCACGCCTGGGCGATGACCGTGCACAAGTCGCAGGGCAGCGAGTACAGGGCCGTCGTGCTCGCGCTGGCCCAGGCCGCGCCGAGGCTGCTCACGCGCGGCGTGCTCTACACCGCGGTGACGCGCTCGCGCGAGCTGCTCATAGCCGTCGGGGAAGAGGAGACGGCGTACAGGATGATAGACAACCACGTTCAATCCAGGAGGTACAGCGGCCTGAGGATAAGGCTGAGCTCTGAGATATAGAAAAGGGGACGTGATCGCCGTGGCCAAGTCTAAAAGCGGGATCCTTGACATCATCTTTCCGCCGCGCTGCGCGTTCTGCCGCCGGCTGCTACGGCGGGGCGAGAGCGGCATGTGCGCCGCGTGCGAAAGTGACCTGCCCTACACGCGGCCCTCGGAGCGCGCGGGCACGGACTTCGTCGCGGCCTGCGTGGCGCCCTTGCGGTACGAGGGCGCGGTGCGCGACGCGCTGCACAGGTACAAGTTCCAGGGCGTCACGGCCTACGCGGGCGTGTTCGGCCGCCTGGTGGCGCGCTGCATAGACGAGCGGCTGCGCGGTGAGTACGACCTCATCTCCTGGGTGCCGCTCTCCAGCCAGCGGCTGAGCGAGCGCGGCTACGACCAGGCCATGCTCATCGCCATGGCCGCGGCCCTCGAGCTCGGCGACGTGGCGGTGGAGACGCTGCGCAAGCGCAGGGACGCGGCCCCGCAGTCGGTCACCGGCAGCATCGAAAAGCGCCGCGCGAACATCTCCGGCGCGTACGAGGTCATCGACCCGGAGCTGGTCGAGGGCCGCAGGATACTCCTCATCGACGACATCGTCACGACCGGCGCGACGGCAGCCGAGTGCGCCCGGACCCTGGGCGGGGCCGGGGCCGCAAAGGTCGTGTGCGCGGCCCTTGCAAAGGCCGAATAAACCGGCCCGAAGTGGTCTATGATTACGGTAAGACTGGAAAGGTGCGTAAGCTATGCTGATATTTGAACGGGATATAGCCCTCGACATGGGGACCACAGGCGTGCTGCTCTACTCAAGGGGCAAGGGCGTGCAGATACGCGAGCCGACCATCGTGGCCGTGGACAAGTTCACGGGCCGCCTGCTGAAGGTCGGCCACGACGCGCAGAAGATGCTGGGCCGCACCCCCGCGAGCATAGTGCCCATCCAGCCCATCACCGACGGCGTCATCTCCGACTACGACATGACCGTCGCCATGCTCAAGGAGCTCATCGGCCGCGTCACGAGCTTCAGCCTCTTCAAGCCGAGGGTGCTCGTCTGCGTGCCGGGCAGCATCACGGGCGTGGAGGAGCGCGCGGTCATAGACGCGGTGGTCGAGGCCGGCGCGCGCAAGGTGTACCTCGTCGAGAGCGCGGTCGCCACGGCCTACGGCGCGGGCATAGACGTCTCCAAGCCGGACGGCCACCTCATAATAGACATCGGCGGCGGCACTACGGAGACGGCGGTAGTCTCCCTCGGCGGCGTGGCTGAGTGCGAGTCCATAAAGGTCGCGGGCGGCAGCTTTGACGACGCGATAATCCGCTACGTACGGCGGCGCTACAACGTCCTCATCGGCGCCAAGACGGCCGAGGAGGTCAAGATAAACATAGGCTGCGTCGTGCCGAAGCCCGAGGTCGGCATCGAGGAGGTCAAGGGCCGCGACCTGGTCACGGGCCTGCCCAAGATGGTCAAGCTCAGCTCCACGGAGCTGGCCGAGGTGCTGCTCGAGCCCGCGCGCGAGATACTCGAGAGCATCCACTACGTCCTCGAGCGCACGCCGCCCGAGCTGGTGGCGGACATCTCGCAAAACGGCATAGTCATGTCCGGCGGCGGCAGCCTCATCTACGGCATCGACATGCTCGTGGAGCACGACACCAAGCTGCGCACCGTGGTCGTGGACGACCCCATCTCCTGCGCCGCCTACGGCGCGGGCAAGATGCTCCTGAGGCTCAACGAGCTGCCCGAGGGCATGGTGAACTTCGCCCGCAAGCGCCAGCTGCAAAACTGAAAAACAAAAAAGCGGGGACCCGCAAAGGGTCCCCGCCTTATTTTTTGCGCGCTATTCCACGGTGACGGTGCCGTCGGGGGAGACGGTGATGCGCATGCCGTCGTGGACATAGCTGAGGAACTCGTCGCCGAGCCGGTCTACGACGGGCATGTTCGCGTCCGTCCAGTTGGCGGCGAGGATGGCGCCCGAGGCGGCGAGGCTGTCTATCGTCATCGAGAACAGCATGCACGCGGGCTGGTTGTCCGTGGCGCAGGCGGTGTAGAGCACCATGCCGCCGGTGGTGGAGCCTATGGTCTGGGGCAGGCAGAGCGCCTTGCCCTTCATGGGCTTTTTGTAGAGGTCGGGGTTGTTCTGGTCGCCGCACTTGACCTTCTTGTCCCCGAACATCATGGCCATCTGGAAGCTCGCCAGGGTGTTGAAGCCGCCGTGGGACACCAGCGCGGGCGCGGTGCAGCTCCCGGAGACTATCGCGCGGCCCTTGAATACCTTGCTCATTTTCCCGCACCTCCCGTGATCTTGCTGAGGATCTCATCCTCGGTGTAGTACCTCGCGGTGGTGTAGGTCCTCAGCTTGTTGGAGCAGGTGATGACCGGCATCTTGCCCGAGAGGGGGTTGTTCATGTACATCAGCGGGCAGATGTAGGAGAGGATGACGCCCGTGCGCTCCAGCCGCTTTGCGTAGGGGGTCTTCTGGAACTCCTTGATGGTGGCCGGGGCGGCGGTGAACACGGTGGGAACGGTGACCTTGCGCTTGCCGTTTTCACGCAGCGACTTTTCGATGCGCTCCGTCCAGCTCTGGAGCTGGCCGAGCGTCAGGTGCGGGCAGCCCACGAAGCAGAGCTTGGGCGCGGCGTTCAGGTCCTTCCACACGCAGGGATAGCCCGCCTTCACGCGCTCGAGCTCGGCGTCGTCTATGACGTACACCTTCGCGCCCTCGCGGATGAGGCCCTCGCCCTGCTCCTTCGCCTCCGGCGTGAGGTTCTCCACGTGGTAGAGGCCCACCGCGCCGTTGGAGGCCGTGGCCGCGCCGAAGTCCTTGAGGTAGGCCGAGACCTCGGGCGTTATCTCGGTGCCGAGCCACTTGTCGAGGCCCCTTATGTACGGCACCTGCTCCATGACCTTCATGCCTATGGCCGAGCCGAGGAGCTGCGCCTCCGGCTTCTTCTCCGTCCTGACCTCGACTATCCAGTCGGCCTTTCGCCCGTCGTCCGTGAGCAGGCCGAAGTACGGCACGCAGCCGGCGATGGAGCCCATCAGCTCCAGCATGCCGGAGTTGCGGTTGCACCGCGCGCCGAGCACGCTGTTGGCGTACACCACGGCGCTGGACTCCGCCCAGGAGAGCACCTCGCCCTTGCCCGGCTTGTTGCCCACCTCGTCGAGGTAGCAGGCGCAGGTGAAGGCGTCGCGGCTCAGCAGCCCGAACTTCTCCAGCTGGGCCTCATAGCGCTTTTGCTCCGAGTACATGATGCGCTTGAAGATGATGTCCTGGAGGAGGTTCGAGGGGACCTTGCGGTCGAGCGGCAGGGGGTCGGCGGAAAAGCGCTGCTTCGAGACCGCGCCGGCCTCCAGCAGCTTGTCGTAGAGCTCGTACACCGGCTTCATTACGCCGATGCCGAAGCTGATGACCGTGTGTCCGTACTTGCTCGTGACGGGGACCATCTTTTCGGCCCCGAAGGTCTCGCCGTACATGACCAGCGAGCGCATGACCTTGGCCATGACCTCGCCCTCGGCGCCGTCCAGCATGGCCTGCTGTTCGGGCGTGAGAAGCATGACTATCAACTCCTTGTCGATTTCGTAACAATATTTTACCATGCGCCCGCTGCAAAGTCAACGCGCAGACGCGTGAGGGCCGCCCTGTCCGGAGAACGGGGCGGCCCTGGGTATTCAGCTGTTGTCTGCCGGCTTCGGCGGCTTGGGCTTGCCGCCCTGGGGACGGCGGCGGCGGTTGTTCGGGCGTCGGGACTGGCCCTCGCGGCCCTCTCTGCCCTCGCGGGATTCACGGCCCTCGCGGGGCTGGGCGGGCTCCTTCGGCTGCTGGGCGCGGCCGGAGTCGCGCTCGCGGCGGGGCTTGGACTGGGCCTGCGGCTCCGCGGACTTGCCCTCCGGGCGCTTGCCGCCGCGGCCGCGGCCGCCCTGGCGCTTGCGCACGGGCACCTCGGAGCTCGCCTTGCGCGCCGCCGGGGCCTCCGCGGGGGAGAAGCGCGGCTTCGACTCCTCGGCGGGCTCGGCCTCGTCCTCGCTGCGCTCCGGCGCGGGGCGGTTCTTGAGCAGCTGGGGCAGCGGCTCGCCCGGCTTCGGGCGCCCGCCGGGGATGGCGGCGACCTCGTCGGCGGAATAGGTCTTGAACACGTCCTCGCCCTCGCCGTCGAGCTTGACCTTCACCGTGCGGCGCAGGAGGTTCACCTGCGTGACGTTGCCGTAGCCCGCCGGGGTCTCCACGAAGGCGCCGTTCTTCGGCACGGTCTTGACCAGGTTCTCATAGGCCTCCTCCTCGTACCTCAGGCAGCACATGAGCCTGCCGCAGGTGCCGGAGATCTTGCTCGGGTTGAGGGACATGGACTGTATCTTGGCCATCTTGGTGGAGACGGGCTGGAACTCGTCCAGGAACTGGCTGCAGCAGAAGGGCCGCCCGCAGATGCCGATGCCGCCGAGCATCTTGGCCTCGTCGCGCACGCCTATCTGGCGCAGCTCTATGCGGTTGCGGAACACGGAGGCCAGGTCCTTGACGAGCTCGCGGAAGTCCACGCGCCCGTCCGAGGTGAAGAAGAAGGTTATCTTGTTCCCCTCGAAGCTGCACTCCACGTCCACGAGCTTCATGTCGAGGCCGTGGTCCTCGATCTTCTTTTTGCAGATGTCAAAGGCCTCGCGCTCGCGCTTTTTGTTTATCTCGGCGACGCGCAGGTCGTTTTCCGTGGCGACGCGCACCACGGGGCGGATGGGCGGGATGACCTTCTCGTCCGGGACAAAGTGGTTGCCCATGACGCACTGGGCGAACTCGAGGCCCTTGGAGGTCTCGACGATGACGTTCTGCCCTATCTCGACGGTGTTCCCTGCGGCGGCGAAGTAGTAGGTCTTGCCGCGGTTTTTGAATTTCACGCTGACGACTTCTGTCAATTTATCTTCCTCATTTCCTGGCCCCGCCGACGGCTATCAGGCCGAAGACGTGTCTCACGCTCACGTTGAGCCTGAGCATGGCGGAGCATTTGGCGAAGAGCGCGTCGAGCCCCACGCAGCGCGGGGCGGGTATGCTCACCCGGCCCTCGCCGCGGAGTATGTCCGCGAGCTCCTCTCTGGCGGCGTTTATCATGGCGGCGGCGCGCCGGGGGTCCATGTCCTCGCTGCCGAACTCCCACTTGAGCAGGGAGACGCGGTCGCCCGCGGCCAGGGCCGAGAGCAGCGCGAGCGCGTCGGCGGCCGACTGCTCGTCCTCGGCGGCGTCCGCGTTGCGGCGGATGAGCACGCAGCGGGAGCGCACGGTGGGCAGCAGCAGCGCCGGGTTCGCCGCGCAGAGCACGAAGGCCGCGCTCGCGGGCGGCTCCTCCAGCAGCTTCAGCAGGGCGTTCTGCGCCGCGGCGTTCATGCGGTCCGCGTCGTGCACGACGTAGACCTTGACGCGGGCCTCGTTCGGCATGACCTGCGCGTCCGCGGAGATGAAGCGCACCTGGTCGACGAGGATCTCCCGCCGCTTGCGGCCCTTGTCGTCCACGCCGGGGGCCACGGAGATGACGTCCGGGTGGATGCCGGCAAACACCTTGCGGCAGTGCCGGCACTCGCCGCAGGGGCGGTCGCCCCCGGACTCGCAGAGCATGGCCGCCGCGAGGCGCTGCGCCGTCTCCCGCCGCGCTTCCTCGGACGCGGAGGCAACGATATAGGCATGTGACACCCGTTCGCCGGGCTTTATCACGAGTTTATCCATACCCCTCATTTTACAATTTTAAGCCGCCAACGTCAACAGATATTATGCCCCGCGCAAAAGGGCCGCCCTCATTCGGGCGGCCCGGTGCCGGGGATTTATGCGCGCAAAACGGCGATGGAGTAAGCGGGGAGGCTGAGCGTCCCGCCCCTGAGGGCGACCTCGCCGCCCGAGGCGGTCAGCTCGCCGGTGAGCCAGAGCTCCCCGAGCCCGAGGGGCCCGAGCGCGAGCTCGTGCGCGTTTTTGGAGGGGTTTATCACGAGGACGCAGCTTTCACCATTCCAGCTGCGCCTTATCGCGCAGACGTCGCCCTCGCCGGTGTCGAGTATCTCGCTCGTGCCGCGGGCGATCTCCGGGTTCTCGTTTCGCAGCCGCATCGCCGCGGCGTAGTAGTTGAGGAGCGAATCCGGGTCCGCGAGCTGCTCCGTCACGGAGGGCTGGGGGTAGTTCGCCTCGGTAGTGCCGGGCGGGCAGTGCGTCGTCTCCGAGAGCGTGGTCCAGAGCATGCCGAGCCGCTTGTCGGGGTCGGTTTTGGAGCCGGTCATGCCTATCTCGTCGCCGTAGTAGACGAAGGTCCCGCCGCGCATCATGGCCAGCAGCCCGGCGGCCATCTTCTGCTTTGCCGTGTCGGGGCCGAGCACGCTCGCGGCGCGGGGCGTGTCGTGGTTGCCGAGGAAGGGGGCCGGGATGGTGTCCTCCGGCAGCCGCTGCTCGAGCAGGGCCGTGACGTTGGCGTAGCTCCTGCCCGGCTCCTTCACGTCGGGGCCGAGTATCTCCTCGATGTAGCCGCCGCTCTGCGCGACGGGGAAGAGGAAGAAGCTGTCGATGTCCGCTGCGCAGTAGTCGGCGATCTCGTAGAGGTCGGTCCAGGCCTCGCCCACGATGTAGCAGTCGGGGCTGATGGCCCGCGCCGTCTCGCCGAGCCAGGAGAGGAAGTCGATGTTCCGCTCGCGCTCGCCCGTGTAGTAGCTCGTCACGGCGTCGAGGCGGAAGCCGTCCACGCCCACGTCCTCGAGCCAGAAGCGCAGGATGCGCTCTATCTCGGCCCGCACCTCCGGGTTATCGAGGTTGAGGTCCGGCATGGTGTTCACGAAGCGGCACTCGTACCAGCTCCCGCCCGCCTTGGCGTAGCCGTCGCGCGGCTCGTCCGACCAGTTGTAGTATTCGCGGTACTCGGAGTTCGCGTCCGCCTTGGCGCTCAGGAACCAGGGGTGCTCGCTGGAGGTGTGGTTCACGACGAGGTCGATTATGACGTCGATGCCCAGGCTGTGCGCCTTGTCGAGCAGGGCGGAGAAGTCCTCCAGCGTGCCGTACTGCGGGTCGATGTCGTAATAGTCCGTGACGTCGTACTTGTGGTAGCTCGGCGAGGGCATTATGGGCATGAGCCAGATGCCGTTCATGCCGAGGGAGGCGATGTAGTCGAGCTTTTCCGCGAGGCCGGCGAGGTCGCCTATCCGGTCGCCGTCGCTGTCGTAATAGGAGTAGACGAAGACCTCGTACCAGTTGCGGTATTTGTCGTCTATGACGTTCTCCTCCGCCTCGCGCCGCCGCTCCCCGCAGGCGGAGAGCAGCAGCAGGCAGAGGGCCAGGAGCAGCGCCAGGCCGCGTTGAGTCCTTCTCATGCTCTCAGCCCTTCACGGCGCCGGCGGTGAGGCCGTTGACGATGTTCTTCACGAGGCAGAAGTAGAGGATGACGATGGGCACGGCGATGAACACGCTGCCCGCGGCAAAGCGCGCGAACTGGGTGTCCGGCATCGAGTAGAGCCCCACGGCGACGGTCCACATCTCGCGCTCCTTGAGCAGCAGCTTGGGCAGCAGGCAGTCGCTCCAGGGCCAGGCGAACTGCGTGAGCGCCGTGTACACCAGCATCGGCTTCGAGAGCGGGAGGGTTATCTTCGTGAATATCTGCATCTGGCTCGCGCCGTCTATGGTCGCGGCCTCGTGGATGGTGTAGGGGATGGAGTCGAAATAGCCCTTCTGCACCAGATAGCCGAGCGGCGCGGTGCAGGAGTAGTAGAAGATGAGCGACTCCAGGGAGTTGAGCAGACCGAGCTGGCCCATAATTATGTAAACCGCGGTCATGCCCATGAAGCCGGGGAACATGCCGAGCAGCAGCGTGGTCTTGCGTATGATGTCGCGGCCCTTGAAGCGGAAGCGGCTCATGACATAGCCCGTCAGGATGACGAGCAGCGTGCCGATGACGCAGGTGCAGCTCGCGACGTAGAGCGTGTTCAAAAACCAGCGCTTGTAGGGGTAGAGCCCGTTTACGTCGTCGGTGAAGAGCTCGACGAAGGTCCGGGCGGAGAACTCCCTGGGGAAGAAGCCGGAGAAGGAGTGCAGGTCGCCGCTCCTGGAGAAGGAGGCGGCGATGAGCCACACGCAGGGGAAGAGGAAGATGACGGACACGACGGCGAGCAGGACGTAGGTCATGACGTTGTCCGCCAGCCTCGCGCCGGAGATGCCGCCCTTTTTCACTGGAACGTCTCCTCCTTCCTGTAAGCGGCCGAGCGCATGTACACGATGAGCGACAGCGTGCCGGTTATGACGAAGATGACGAGGCTTATCGCCGCGCCGATGGAGTAGTAGTTGTTGTCCACGGAGAGGTTGTAGAGCCAGTTTATGAGGAGGTCCGTGTCGCTCGCGAGGAAGTAGCCGCCGTAGTTGCTCTGCAAGCCCCCGCGCAGGAAGAAGTAGATGCCGAAGTTATTGAAGTTGCCGACGAACTGCCCTATGAGCACGGGCGTTATCGAGAACACCACGAAGGGCAGCGTTATCTTGCGAAACTGCACGAACCGGCTGGCCCCGTCTATGGAGGCGGCCTCGTAGAGCTGGGTGTCTATGTTCGAGAGTATGCCCGTGGTCATGAGCATTATGGAGGGTATGGAGATCCAGGCGTTCACGAAGAAGCCTATGCCCCGCGCCCACCACTTGGCGCTCTCCACGTTGGCGAGGAAGAAGACGGCGTCATGTCCGGAGGCGGTGAGCAGCTGATTTATCGGCCCGCTCTGGGAGAACATGAACTTGAAGCCCAGCATGCTGATGAAGCCCGGTATGGCGTAGGCGAGTATGGGGAAGGCGCGCCATATCTTCGAGCCGCGGACGTTCCGCTTGCCGAGCAGCAGCGCTATGCCGAGCCCGCCGAAGAAGTTTATGGCGGTGGAGACCACGGCCCAGAGGACGTTCCAGACCAGTATCTTGCCGAAGGTGCCGCCCACCTCGCCGACGCCGAGTATCTTCTGCCAGGCCGAGAGGCTCCAGCTGGCGAGCACGGGGTGCACCACCTCGCCGCCGAAGTCCGTGAAGGCCATGAGTATCATGAACACTATGGGCAGCACGGAGAACATCGCGACGCCCACGATGGGCAGCACGAGCGCGGAGACATAGAACTTCCCGTCCGCCGCCGCGGCGAGGGACTGGCGGAAGCTGTGGGGCCTGCGGCCCTTCGCCGCCTCCCGCGAGGTGTACAGCACATCCCGCACGTTGGAGACGTAGAGGGCGAGGGCGAAGACGAGCACCATGACGGCGAAGAGGCCCATGATGAGCATCTGCATGGAGTTGTCGCCCTCTATGCCGAGCCAGAGGTTCTCCTGCTTTGTGCCCAGCGTGAAGATGCCCGCGAGGTCCTCCGCGCCGCGCGCGGCGAAGTACACCACCAGCCCCGCGAGGCTGAGTATGTAGAGCAGGCCCTTTATTATCTGCCCGTAGCAGAGCTGGCCGAGGCCCATTATTACGAGCGAGAGCTTCACGCGCCAGGGCGCGTTCACCAGCTGTGCGGCCTTTGACATATCCCCATCCCCCCTTTGTCGGTATTGTCGCGCCGCGTCACGACAGCGTGAAGATGCCGTCGTAGATCTGACTGCAGAGCTCCTCGAGCCCGCCCTGGATCTTCTCCACGGTGTCGTAGCTCGTGGGCTCGCCGCGGTTTTCGCTCAGCGCGTCGGTGGCGAGGTCCACGAAGAAGCTCTCCGACGGCGTCCAGAGCTGGCTCACCGCGTTGATGGCGGGCATGATGTCTATGCAGCCGCCGTCGAGCCGGTCGAAGATGGTCTGCACGGTCGGGTCGCTCTCGCCGACGAAGGCGGCGGCGTCCGCGCGGGCCGGGGTGATGCCGAGCATCTCGTTGCGGCGCACGACCTGCTCATAGTCCGCGGCGAACTGCACGAAGGCGAGCGAGGCGTTCGGGCACTTGGTGTAGGCCGAGATGCCGTAGCCGTTTATGCCGCCCATCATCTTGGTCTCGAGCGTGAGGTTCTCCATGTCGGTTATGGTGTCCTGCCAGGCGTCGGCGGTGAGGTCGCCGGAGGCGGGCAGGCGCGGGACGGCTATCATCTTGAGGTCGGATTCGGCCTCCTCCTCGGTCCAGCCGGCGCTGACCATCTCCTTGATGAACATGCTGCGCACGTCCGGCGTCGTGACGGTGCAGAGCATCCGGCCCTGCGCGAGGAAGGCGTAGGCGGAAGAGGCGAAGGTCTTGTCTATGACCTCGGTGTTGTTCATCAGCTTCGCCCACTGGCGTATCATCCAGGCGCCCTGCGCCGCGTCACCCGCCGCGAGGCCGATGTCCTCGGCGTTGGTGTTGTTCTCGCCGAACACGTAGGCGCCGAAGGTGAAGAGATAGCCGGTCATGAAGTAGGTGTCCACCAGCTCGTCGAGATAGCCGTACTCGGTCTTGCCGCCGTTCTCCTGCACGTCACGGCTGAAGGCGTAGAGCGCGGTGTAGGTCTCGAAGAAGTCGGGCGTGCCGTTGGCGTTGACGTCCCAGTTGGCCTCCCAGTCGTCGGGGAGCATGGACTCGATGTAATAGAGCATGCCGGTCTGGACGTTCACGGGCACGCCGCAGTAATAGGTGGTGCCGTCCATGTCGAGGGCGTAGGCGTTCCAGGCGCTCTCGGGTATCTCGTCCGCGTAGCCGAGGCTCTCCGTGGGCAGGGGGAGGATGTGCTGGTTCTCGGCGTACTGCATGATGATGTCGTTGGCCTGATACCAGACGTCCGGGCCGTAGCCGTAGGGGCCGTCGGAGGCGAGGTCGGAGTACTGGTCGGTGTTCATCCGCTCGGCCGAGATGCCCTGGTCGGCGTAGGCGGCGTTGAAGGCGTTTATGAGCTCCTCGACGTAGCCGAGCTCGACGGCGGTGTCGTTTTCGAGCACCTTGACCACCGCGCCCTCCTCGAGCTCGCCGTTGAAGCGGGCCATGACCTGGTCGTAGGTCGTGCCGCCCTGCTCCTCGCGCGCCTCGCCGCAGGCGGCGAGGGCGAATATGAGTGCCGCGGCCATGACGAGCGCCGCGATGCGTTTCATCCTTTTCATCTTACATCTCCTTTTCCAAAATGACGGTGCCCCAGGGCTCTATCTCCGTCCCGTCCGGCGCGGCGAGGGCCGTGTCGGAGGGGTTCATGTGCAGTATCATGCGCCGCGCGCCGTGCGCGCGCTCAATCGTGACCACGCCGCCGGACTCGGAGACCCGGCAGCCGCCGCGCGCGAGGCAGGGGTCGCGCCGGAGCGCCGCGAGATGCTGCACCAGCGTGTAGAGCTCCATGTCCCAGCTCTCGCGCTCCCAGCGGAAGCAGCGGCGGCAGTCCGGGTCGTAGCCGCCCTCGGTGCCTATCTCGTCCCCGGCGAAGAGCATGGGCATGCCGGGGAAGAAGAACATGACCGCAAGCGCCATCGCCTCCCGCCGCCTGTCCCCGCCCACGCGGGTGAGGAAGCGCTCCGTGTCGTGGCTGTCGAGCAGGTTGAACATCATCTCGCAGGCCGGGCCTATGCTCCGCCAGAGCAGCAGGCAGAGCCGCGAGGCAAAGCCCGCGGCGTCCGTCGCGCCGAAGGCCATCAGATCGAGGCAGGCCTTGGTGAGGCCGTAGTTCATCACGCCGTCGTACATGTCCCCGCCGAGGAACTCCGCCGCGCCGTGCCAGACCTCGCCTATGATCACGGCGTCCGGGTCCTCGGCCTTGACCGCCTCGCGGAAGCGGCGCAGAAAGCGCATGGATATCTCGTCCGAGACGTCCAGCCTCCAGCCGTCCGCGCCGAACTCGCGTATCCAGTAGCGCCCCACGCCGCAGAAATAGTCGATGACGGCGTCGTTGTCCGTGTTGAGCTTGGGCATGTAGGGCACGTCGGCGAAGGTCTTGTAGTTGCGCTCTGCGAAGCTGGAGCGCTCGCCCTCGATGAAGAACCAGTCCCAGTAGGGCGACTCGCGCCCGCGCACGGAGGTGTCCAGGAAGATGGGGTTCGTGCACGAGCAGTGGTTGAACACGCCGTCGAGCACCACGCGCATGCCCCGCCCGTGGGCGGCGGCGATGAGCGAGCGGAGCGCCCCGTCCCCGCCGAAGCGCGGGTCCACGCGGTAGTAGTCCTCCACGTCGTACTTGTGGTTGCTCGGCGAGAGGAACACGGGCGTCATGTAGATGCAGCTCACGCCCGTCTCGGCGAGGTGGTCGAGCCCCTCCTCTATGCCGCGCAGGTCGCCGCCGGCGAAGCTCGTCGGCTCCGGGCGCCCGCCCCAGGCGAGGTTTATATAGCCGCGGTCCTTCCCGCCCGAGCCGATGCGGAAGCGGTCCGGGAATATCTGATAGCACACCGCCCCGCGCGTCCACTCCGGCACGCGCATTACGTCGCTCGAGTGGATGTAGGGGTACTGGAAGTAGTTGAAGTAGCCGAGGTCCCAGGCGAAGTCGGGCCCGAGCCCCTCCTCGCAGAGATAGCTCACCTCGCCGCCGGAGCGGAGCCGGAACACATAGGCGAGGCGCGTGTCCTCCAGCGCGAGCTCGGCGCCGAAGTAGTCGTAGAGCTCATCCGAGCGCAGCAGCTCCATGCGCCGCTCCAGCCTCGGCTTCGTGGTCCACTCGAACTTGTTGTCGGAATAGACCACCACGGCCTCGTCCAGGTCGCCCCGCGCGGCGCGCAGCCGGATGTACATGCCGCTCTCCGAGGTGGGGAAGCAGTCCAGCGGCCTGCCGCGGTGCAAAATGGCTCTCGTTTCCATGGGTACCTCCAAAATCCCCGCGCGCGGTTGACAATACCGCGGCGCAGTTGTTATTATTCAGGTATGGCTGAGATGAACGGAAAAAAGAAAAAGGTGACAATAAAGGACATCGCGGACGCCTGCGGCGTATCCACCGCGACGGTCTCCTACGTCGTGAACGGGCGCGAGGACCAGCGCATAAGCCCCGAGACGCGCAAGCGCGTGCTGCACGAGGTGCACCTCATGGGCTACGAGTCCTCGGCGGTGGCCAAGGCGCTCGCCACGGGCAACAGCTGCGCCGTGGGCCTCTTCGCGCCGCGCGCGGCGGAGAGCGCCGACAGCGCCCACGCCTTTGCGGCCTTCGTCTCCGCCCTCTCTCCGGCGCTGGAGCGCCGGGGCTACACCCTGCGCATCATCACCGACGCCTGCGTCACCCAGACCATAAAGACCATAGACGCCATCGTCGCCATGGACGTGGACAGGGAGACCTTTTTGAAGATAGGCTTCAACTGCTTCTACCCGCTCATCTGCGTGGACGGCGTCATAGACGACCCCGACCTCTTCTACCAGGTGAACTGCGACTACGCCGCGGCGGCCCGCCGCGCCTCGGAGGGCGGGGGAGAGGCCTGCGCCCTGCTGCGGCCCTTTGCCGAGCCGAAGCTCAACCGCCGCATCGAGCGCTGCTTTGACGCCGTGTGCTTCGAAACCTCGGACGAGGCCGTCTCCGCCTTCCTGCGCGGCCGGCCGGAGGGCTCCGTCTGCGTGGCCTTCGGCGAGGCGCTCGCGGAGCGGGCCCGGCGCTTTGCACGCGGCCGGGTGCTCTCGCTGAGCCCCGGCGGGGACATAGAGCTGCCCTCCGCCGCGATGGCCGACACCGTAGCCGCCCTGGTGTACGACACGATACGCAAGAGCGCCGCGCCGGAGCACGACATCATAATAGCATGATCACGGCTCGCGCCGTACAGCTTATTCCGCGGCGGAAGGGGACACGCGCCCCTTCCGCCGCTTTTTTAGTGCTCAGTAGGTTATGCCGCCCGTGGCGGGGTCAAAGACGATGGTGTAGGTGCCGGGGTCTACGGTGATGTTGTCGCCGGAGGCGGTGCCGTACCAGTACTCGTTGGCAACGGTGCCGTTAGCGCCGTAGGCTATCTTGAAGGCGACCTTGTTGTCCGCCCAGTCGACTATCTCGGCGTCCGTGAAGGTGACGTCCAGCTTGTAGGTGCCGTCGTCCTGGGGCTGCATCATGTAGGCGGTGTTCTCGGCGTTGGCGTCCGCGGCCCAGCCGGCGCTGCCGCAGGTGCCCACGACATAGTAGGCGGGCTCGGCGGCGTAGAGCGTCGTGACCACGGGCTGGTTATCCTGGATGTCCAGCGCCAGCCAGACTATGTAGGTGCCCGCGGTGAGCGAGATGTTCGGCGCCGCGGCGGGGTCGAGGTTGCGCATGTCGTACCAGTCGCCGTTGACGAGGTTCTTGATGCCGAACATGGCGAAGTCGTTGCCGTTGGCGGTGTCGTAGTCGGCCTCGGTGATGGTGAGCAGGTAGTACCAGATGTTGTCCGAGCCGTTTTGCAGCATCTTGAAGCTCTCCGGGTCCTCGCCCCAGTTGTTGAAGTTGCCCTGGATCTGGAAGTCGAAGGCCGGGGCGGCCAGCTCGGCGGCCTCGCCTATCTTCTCGCAGCTGAGCTTGCAGAGCGAGAGCGTCTCGGCGTCGGTCCTGAGCGTGAGCTTGTAGAGGCCGTTTTCGAGCACCTTGATGTTCGCGCCGGAGGCGAAGGCGTCCTCGCCGCCGGAGAGGTAGGTGTCGTCCGCGAGGCCGGAGGCGTCTATGGAGTCGCCCCAGTTGTAGTCCTGGTCGATGACGGCGATCTTGAACTCGTCGCCCTCGTAGAGGTTCAGCTCTATGGTGAAGGTGTTGAACTCACCCTCCACGGGCTGCATGATAAAGTCGTCCTGCGGCCAGGCGTGGCCCCAGTTGTTCTCGGGGTAGCCCGCGAGCGAGCCCGCGAACATCCAGGCGCGCTCGTCCACGACGGAGGACTGCCAGGCCACAAAGACCGAGGTGTCCGCCGTGACGGGGGCCGACATGTCGTAGGGGATGAGCAGGGCGGGGGTGGAGTAGTAGCCCTGGATGACGTAGCCCTCCTTGGTGAGGCCCGGGTCCGCGACGGGCTGGCCCTCCTCGGCGGTGGTCTCGGCCAGCACGGTCACGCCGTCGCTGTCGTAGAAGGTGACCTTGTACCCGCCCAAGGGCTCCTCGGCGGTCTCCCCGCAGGCGGCGAGGCCCAGGCAGAGCACCGCGGCCAGAGCCAGGCAGAGCAGTATGCGCAGCTTTTTCATTTCATGTCCTCCTTATTGAATAATTTGTCCATCAGCCCAAACGCTGCAAAATCCATGCTTAAACGTTTAAGCAACTCCTGAGCACATGATAATATACGTACAAGACCGCTGTCAACGCCCGGAGCACCGCGGCGGATATTTTTGTATATTCCTCCATTTACGGGCGGCGAACTTTAAGCATTCAGACGATAAAAGAGCCCGGGCAAAAGAAAATGCCGCCCGAAGAGGGGCGGCGGAGAAAAGGAAAGGGTCCCGGACACGGATGTCCGGGACCCTTGGTGCGAGAGATGGGACTTGAACCCACACGCCTGTAAATGAGACACAGGCACCTCAAGCCTGCCTGTCTGCCAGTTCCAGCACTCTCGCATATCGGCTGGGGAAAGGCGCATTTGGTATTATAGCAGAATATCGCGGTTTGTCAACAAAAATTTTTCAAGAGTATTTTCGCTTCTGCACGGGGTGGAGCTGGGCGGCGGTGAACACGGCGGCGATGACTATGACGATGGCCAGCGCGCCCGCGCCGTAGTGCATCTGCAGCAGGTAGCGCATCTTGAGATAGGCGTGGTAGCCGAGCAGGGAGGCGAACTCGCACAGCAGCGGCAGGAAGAAGTACACCGGCGCCGCGGCGGCAAAGACGAGCGAGAGGATGTCCGCGCAGAAGAAGTACCTGTCGTGCATGTGCGGCAGCAGGAAGGGGATGCCCACGACGAGGAGCAGCGCCCCGCCGAGCAGGGCCCAGTTGGTGATGGAGCTGCGCCGCCACCAGAACCAGCCGAACACGGCCAGCATCAGCGCAAAGGCCGCCGCGATGCCGAGCCTGGAGGCCAGGGCCTCGTCGGCCACGTTGCGCGCAAAGGCGTAGACGGAGGGGGAGTTGTAGTTGAGCGCGCTGCCCACGGTGCCCATCTGGTCGAAGTAGAGCGTTATGGTGTCCAGCACCGGCCGCCCGGCGAAAATGGCGGGCAGCATCAGCACCATATACACTGCGGGGAACACGAGGAAGTGCCAGAGCTTCACGCGCCGCGCTATGAGCAGCAGCACGAACACCGGCATGATGAACACGGCCTGCAGCTTGAAGGCGAAGGAAGCCGCCATCGCCGCCATGCCGAGCACAGGCCGCCCGTCCATGGCCCAGTACACGGCCAGCAGCCCGAGCGCGACATATATGCTGTCGCACTGGCCCCAGACCGCGCTGTTGAGCACCACCGTGGGCCAGAAGAGCACGGCGAAGTAGACGAAGAGCAGCTTCACGCGGCTGCGCGTGAAGAGCCCCGTGAGCCGCATCGCCCCGAAGGCCAGCAGCACGTCGAAGAACGTGGAGAGCAGCTTTATTAGATAGAGGTCGTAGATGTCCACGTAGGAGAAGAGCGCGAGGAAATAGAGGTAGGGGACATTGTAGTTGCCGACCGAATCTTTGAGCGCCGCAAAGCCGCCGTTATCGCGGAAATACTGCACCCAGCGGGCGAGGAAGTCCTGGTAGTCGAGCGTCTCGTAGCTGAAAAACAGCGCGCGCAGCACAAAGGCCGCGGCCACGAGCCCCGCGCAGGTCAGCACCTGCACGGGCTTTTTCAAGAGCCCGTCGAAGTAGAGCAGCAGCAGGGCCATCACGGCCTCCACCATGAGCAGAATAACAGCAGCAGCGTCCATTTGCACCTCCGCAGCCAATAAAAAAAGGCGGAGAACACATCCCCGCACCAAAAATCGTAATTCTTAACAAAACGGCACTTGACATTAAGTGCACTATGATGATACAATAACTTGCTATGTCTCCTGAGGACGGATATTGACCCATTTTCAGCTATGGCTTTATTCTATCAGATTTTCGCTCAATTGCAACAGAGCGCCGCAAACAACTGACAACCCAGCCGGGTGTACACAAGATTCCAACACAAGGAGTGTGCATTGATGCCAAAGGATGTTTACTACGGTAAGACGCTGAGGAAGAGCTTCGCAAGGAGCACCGAGATCCAGGACATGCCGAACCTCCTGGAGATCCAGAAGAAGTCCTACAAGTGGTTCCTCGACACGGGCCTGCGCGAGGTGTTCCGCGACGTGGACGCGGTCACGGACTACTCGGGCAACCTGGAGCTGAGCTTCGTGGACTACTCCATGGACGAGAAGCCCAAGTATTCCGAGGAGGAGTGCAAGGCGCGCGACGCCACGTATGCCGCTCCTCTCAAGGTGAGCGTGCGTCTCCGCAACAAGGAGACGGAGGAGATCAAGGAGCAGGAGATCTTCATGGGCGACTTCCCGCTCATGACCGCGGGCGGCACCTTCGTGATAAACGGCGCCGAGCGCGTCATCGTCTCGCAGATCGTCCGCTCCCCCGGCGTGTACTACGACAAGAAGACGGACAAGGCCCAGATCTCCACCTACGGCACCACCGTCATCCCCTACCACGGCGCCTGGCTGGAGTATGAGACGGACGCGAACGACATCTTCTACGTCCGCATAGACAAAAACCGCAAGCTGCCCGTCACCCTCTTCCTGAAGGCCATGGGCCGCTACGACGCGGATAAGCCCTACACCTGGCTGACCTGCCTGAGCGACCCCGTCGCCGGATGCGTGACCAGCGAGCAGCTCAAGGAGGTCTTCGCCAACGACGAGCGCATCGTCACCACGCTGGACAAGGACAGCTTCGTCACGCGCGAGGACGCCCTGCTCGAGATCTACCGCAAGCTGCGCCCGGGCGACCCCCCGACGGTGGAGAGCTCCGAGACGCTGCTCGACGGCCTCTTCTTCGACCGCCGCCGCTACGACCTCTTCTCCGTGGGCCGCTACAAGTTCAACAAGAAGCTCGGCCTGGCCGGCAGGCTCATCGGCCACCAGCTGGCCGCCCCCGTCGCGGACCCCGTCACCGGCGAGCTCATCGCCGAGCCGGGCGAGGTCTTCACCCGCGAGCGGGCCGAGTATCTCGACTCCTGCGGCGTCACGGACGTCACGCTCCGCGCCGACGGCAGGGACGTGCGCGTCTTCACCAACGGCATGGTCGACATGGCCCACTTCGTGGACTTCGACCCCGCCGAGGTCGGCGTGCACGAGAAGGTCAGGCTCATCATCCTGCGCCAGCTCCTGGAGCAGTACCAGGGCGACGAGCTCAAAGAGGCCATAAAGGACAACATCGACATCCTCATCCCCAAGCACATAATCGTGGACGACATGTTCGCCTCGGTGAACTATCTCTGCTGCCTTGCTCACGGCATCGGCACGGCGGACGACATAGACCACCTCGGCAACCGCCGCGTCCGCAGCGTGGGCGAGCTGCTGCAAAACCAGTTCCGCATAGGCTTCTCCCGCATGGAGCGCGTCATCCGCGAGCGCATGACGCTGCAGGACCTCGACATCGTCACCCCGCAGAGCCTCATCAACATCCGGCCCGTGACCGCGGCCATCAAGGAGTTCTTCGGCTCCTCGCCGCTCTCCCAGTTCATGGACCAGACCAACCCCCTGGCCGAGCTCACGCACAAGCGCCGCATGTCGGCCCTCGGCCCCGGCGGTCTGAGCCGCGAGAGGGCGAACTTCGACGTCCGCGACGTCCATTACAGCCACTACGGCCGCCTCTGCCCCATAGAGACCCCCGAAGGCCCGAACATCGGCCTCATCAGCTACCTCGCGAGCTACGCCCGCGTCAATGAATACGGCTTCCTGGTCACGCCCTTCCGCAAGGTCCGCAAGCCGGACTGCTTCGTGACCGACGAGGTCGAGTATATGACCGCCGACGTCGAGGACCGCTACATCGTCGCCCAGGCCACCGAGCCGCTGGACGAGAACGGCTGCCTCAAGAACAAGCGCGTCACCTGCCGCCACCGCGACGAGATCATCGAGGTCGACCGCGAGCGCGTGGACTATGTCGACATCTCCCCGCGCATGATGGTCTCCATCGCCACCGCGATGATCCCCTTCCTCGAAAACGACGACGCGAACCGTGCCCTGATGGGCGCGAACATGCAGCGCCAGGCCGTGCCTTTGATGACCACCGAGGCGCCCATCGTCGCCACCGGCATCGAGCACAAGTGCGCGGTCGACTCCGGCGTCACCATCCTCGCCGAGGAGGACGGCTATGTCGAGAGTGTCTCGGCCACGAACATCGTCGTGCGCTACGACTCCGGCGAGGTCAAGAACTACAAGCTCATAAAGTTCTCCCGCTCCAACCAGGGCACCTGCATCAACCAGCGCCCGGTCGTCGGCGCGGGCGAGCGCGTCGCCAAGGGCGACGTCATAGCCGACGGCCCCTCCACCAGCCACGGCGAGATCAGCCTCGGCAAGAACATCCTCGTCGGCTACATGAACTGGGAGGGCTACAACTACGAGGACGCCATCCTCCTCAACGAGCGCCTCGTCATGGAGGACGTGTTCACCTCCATCCACGTGGAGGAGTACGAGTGCGACGCGCGCGACACCAAGCTCGGGCCCGAGGAGATCACCCGCGACATCCCCGGCGTGGGCGACGACGCGCTCAAGTTCCTCGACGAGCGCGGCATAATCAGCGTCGGCGCCGAGGTCAGGAGCGGCGACATCCTCGTCGGCAAGGTCACGCCCAAGGGCGAGACCGACCTCACCGCCGAGGAGCGCCTGCTGCGCGCCATCTTCGGCGAGAAGGCCCGCGAGGTGCGCGACACCTCGCTGAAGGTCCCCCACGGCGAGAGCGGCATCATAGTCGACGTCAAGGTCTTCACCCGCGAGGCGGGCGACGAGATGAGCCCCGGCGTCAACCAGGTCGTCAGGGTCTATATCGCGCAGAAGCGCAAGATCTCCGTCGGCGACAAGATGGCCGGCCGCCACGGCAACAAGGGCGTCGTCTCCCGCATACTCCCGCGCGAGGATATGCCCTACATGCCCGACGGCACGCCGCTGGACATCGTGCTCAACCCCCTGGGCGTGCCTTCCCGTATGAATATAGGACAGGTGCTGGAGGTCCACCTGGGCTACGCCGCCCAGGCCCTGGGCTGGAAGGTGGCGACGCCCATCTTCAACGGCGCCAACGAGTCCACCATCCGCGACACCCTCAGGCTCGCGGGCCTGCGCGAGGACGGCAAGAGCTACCTCTACGACGGCCGCACCGGCGAGCGCTTCGATAACGCCGTCACCGTCGGCTACGTCTACTTCCTCAAGCTGCACCACCTCGTGGACGACAAGATCCACGCCCGCTCCACCGGCCCGTACAGCCTCGTCACGCAGCAGCCCCTGGGCGGCAAGGCCCAGTTCGGCGGCCAGCGCTTCGGCGAGATGGAGGTCTGGGCCCTCGAGGCCTACGGCGCGGCGTACACCCTGCAGGAGATACTCACCGTCAAGTCCGACGACGTCACCGGCCGTGTCAAGACCTACGAGAGCATCGTCAAGGGCCACAACATCCCGCAGCCGGGCGTGCCCGAGAGCTTCAAGGTCCTGGTCAAGGAGCTGCAGAGCCTCTGCCTCGACGTCCGCATCCTCGACAAGAACGGCGACGAGATAGAGCTCAAGGACGACGATGACGACGACTACATCCCCGGCATGAAGGACGAATACCGCGCCGACGACAGCGAGATAGAGGACGCCGGCTTCAGCATCGAGAACGTCCCCGAGGACGACCTGGAGCTGGGCAGCCTGGACGATGACGACGACGGCGACGACGACAGTTTCCCGGGCTTTTCCGGAGACGAACTTGGAATGGAGGAGGAATGAGCCATGAGCTACACACCCTTTGACGCTATCAAAATAGGCATTGCCTCCCCTGAGCAGATACGCGCCTGGTCCTACGGCGAGGTCAAGAAGCCGGAGACCATCAACTACCGCACCCTCAAGCCCGAGCGCGACGGCCTGTTCTGCGAGCGCATCTTCGGGCCCACGAAGGACTGGGAGTGCCACTGCGGCAAGTACAAGAAGATCCGCTACAAGGGCAAGATCTGCGACCGCTGCGGCGTCGAGGTCACCAAGGCCAAGGTCCGCCGCGAGCGCATGGGCCACATAGAGCTGGCCGCGCCCGTCAGCCACATCTGGTACTTCAAGGGCATCCCCTCCCGCATGGGCCTGCTGCTGGACATCACCCCGAGGATACTCGAGAAGGTGCTCTACTTCGGCGCCTATATCGTCACCGACCCCGGCGACACGCCGCTGGAGCGCTGCCAGATCCTCTCCGAGCGCGAGTACCGCGACATGCGCGAGAAGTATGAAAACGACTTCGACGCCGGCATGGGCGCCGAGGCCATCAAGAAGCTGCTCCAGCAGATAGACTGCGAGGAGCTCTCCGTCAAGCTGCGCGAGGAGCTCGCCACCGCCGGCGGCCAGAAGAAGGCCAAGCTGGTCAAGCGCCTGGAGGTCGTGGAGGCCTTCCGCCTGAGCCACAACAAGCCCGAGTGGATGATAATCGACGTCCTGCCGGTCATCCCGCCCGAGCTGCGCCCCATGGTCCAGCTCGACGGCGGCCGCTTCGCCACCAGCGACCTTAACGACCTCTACCGCCGCGTCATAAACCGCAACAACCGCCTCAAGCGCCTCATGCAGCTCAACGCGCCGGACATCATCGTCCGCAACGAGAAGCGCATGCTGCAGGAGGCCGTGGACGCCCTCATCGACAACGGCCGCCGCGGCCGCGCCGTCACCGGCGCCAACTCCCGCGCGCTCAAGAGCCTCTCCGACATGCTCAAGGGCAAGCAGGGCCGCTTCCGCCAGAACCTGCTCGGCAAGCGCGTCGACTACTCCGGCCGAAGTGTCATCGTCGTCGGCCCCGACCTGAAGATATACCAGTGCGGCGTGCCCAAGGAGATGGCCATAGAGCTCTTCCGCCCCTTCGTCATGAAGAAGCTGGTCGAGGACGGCGTCGCCAACAACATCAAGTCCGCCAAGAAGATGGTAGACAAGCAGCGCACCGAGGTCTGGGACGCGCTGGACGTGGTCATCAAGGAGCACCCCGTGCTGCTCAACCGCGCGCCCACGCTGCACCGCCTGGGCATCCAGGCCTTCGAGCCCATCCTGGTCGAGGGCCGCGCCCTCAGGCTGCACCCCCTGGTCTGCACCGCCTATAACGCCGACTTCGACGGCGACCAGATGGCCATCCACCTGCCCCTGTCCGCCGAGGCCCAGGCCGAGGCCCGCATACTCATGCTCTCGGCCAACAACCTCCTGCGCCCGCAGGACGGCCACCCCGTCACCGTCCCGACCCAGGACATGATCCTCGGCTCCTACTACCTCACCTACGTCCGCCTCGGCAAGGCCGAGAAGGGCGCCGAGCAGGTGTTCGTCACCGACGCCGGCGAGACCGGCCTGACCGCCGGTGAGGTCGTGGACGCCGACGACTTCGTCGCCGCCAACAAGGCCGCGAAGAAGGAGGGCAAAAAGGAGGCCGAGTACAAGCCTCTCAAGGCCTACGCCACCCCCGCCGAGGCCATCATGGCCTACAACTACGGCGACATCGGCATCCACGCCCCCATCCTCGTGCGCGTGGAGAAGACCATAGACGGCGTGCCCGCCCACAGGGTCATCCAGACCACCGTCGGCCGCATCATCTTCAACGAGCCCATCCCCCAGGACCTCGGCTACGTCGACCGCAGCGGCCCGGCGCACGCCTTCGACCACGAGATCGGCTTCCAGGTCGGCAAAAAGCAGCTGGGCGACATCATCGACCGCTGCATCCAGAAGTACGGCTTCACCATCTCCGCCGAGGTGCTCGACAACATCAAGGCTCTCGGCTTCAAGTACTCCACCAAGGGCGCCATCACGATATCCATCGCGGACATGACCGTCCCCGACGCGAAGAAGACCCTCATCGAGGCCACCGAGAACAAGGTCCTCGACATCGAAAAGCAGTACCGCCGCGGCTTCATCACCAACGACGAGCGCTACCGCCTGGTCGTTGACGAGTGGGAGCAGACGACGAAGGACGTCACCGGCGCGCTGCAGAACTGCCTCGACGAGTACAACCCCATCTACATGATGGCGAACTCCGGCGCCCGAGGCTCCATGAACCAGATCCGCCAGCTGGCCGGCATGCGCGGCCTGATGGCCAACACCGCAGGCAAGACCATAGAGATCCCCATCAAGGCGAACTTCCGCGAGGGCCTGTCCGTCCTGGAGTACTTCATCTCCAGCCGAGGCGCCCGCAAGGGCCTGGCCGACACCGCCCTGCGTACCGCGGACTCCGGCTACCTGACCCGCCGCCTGGTCGACGTCTCCCAGGACGTCATCATCCGCGAGGACGACTGCGGCACCACCGAGGGCGTCTGGGCCACCGCCATCTATGAGAAGGGCCAGGAGGTCCAGTCCCTGGCGGTCAGCATCCACGGCCGCTACCCCGCCGTGCCCGTCACCGATCCCGCCACCGGCGAGATCCTCTTCGACACCGACCACATGCTCATGCCCGCCGACGCCGAGGTGCTCAGTGCCCACGGCATCGACAGGGTCCTCATCCGCAGCGTCCTGGCCTGCAAGGCCAAGAGCGGCGTCTGCGCCAGGTGCTACGGCATCAACCTGGCCGTCGGCCAGCCGGTCAACCCGGGCGAGGCCGTCGGCGTCATCGCGGCCCAGTCCATCGGCGAGCCCGGCACCCAGCTCACCATGCGTACCTTCCACACCGGCGGCATCGCGGGCGACGACATCACCCAGGGCCTGCCCCGTGTCGAGGAGCTGTTCGAGGCCCGCAAGCCCAAGAAGATGGCCGTCCTCAGCGAGATCTCCGGCACCGTCTCCATCGAGGAGACGCGCAAGAACTCCATCTTCGCCATCACGGTCACCAACGAGGCCGACGGCGACACCCGCGTCTACACCGTGCCCTATTCCGCGGGCATCCTCGTCACCGCGGGCGCGCACGTGGACAAGGGCCAGGAGCTCACCGCCGGCGCGCTCAACCCGCACGACGTGCTGCGCATCCGCGGCATAGACGACGACGAGTTCGGCCGCCCCGGCGTCCGCAACTACCTCGTCCAGGAGGTCCAGAAGGTCTACCGCCAGCAGGGCGTCGATATCAACGACAAGCACATCGAGGTCATCGTGCGCCAGATGATGCGCAAGGTGCGCATAGAGGACGCGGGCGACACCAAGCTCCTCTCCGGCGCCACCGTGGACATCTCCGAGCTGCGCACCGCCAACGAGGAGGTCGCCGCCCGCACCCAGGCCGGCGAGCTCTCCGAGAGCGGCGAGCCGCTGCGCGAGGCCACCTACACCCAGCTGCTCATGGGCATCACCAAGGCCTCCCTCGCGACCGAGAGCTTCCTCTCCGCCGCCTCCTTCCAGGAGACGACCAAGGTCCTCACCGAGGCCGCCATCAAGGGCAAGGTCGACCACCTCGTCGGCCTCAAGGAGAACGTCATCATCGGCAAGCTCATCCCCGCCGGCTCCGGCCTGTCCGTTTACCGGAACTTCGTCTCCGAGACGGACGAGGAGAAGGAGTCCGCGCCCGAGGAGTACGTCGACCTCTCCGTCCTCGTGAACCGCTCCAACGCGCTGTAAAATTTATCCGCAGCGGGCCCGGAAGGCATATTCCGGGCCCGCTTTTCATAAACTTAATCTTTCTGTAACAAGACTGCGATTGTTTCGGTAACATTTATCCGCTATTATAGGTCCTGCAAGCAAGGGTTTCTTCTTTTTCATTTCATGATCCTCTTTTGGCCGCGCGGATACCTCCGCGCGGCCCTCCTTTTGCGGAGAAAAAATGCTTGCATTGAAAGCGGGTATATGGTAATATACTAATGTTAGTTATGTAGTTTTCGTTTGAGTGGGTCCCGCCCACTCTTTTTGTTGGAATAAAATAAACTGTAAGAATGTGGCAAAGGAGCGCGCGATGAGCAAGATCACGGATACCGTCCTGGCTCTGGCGCAGCCGGTCGTGGAGGCCGAGGGCTGCGAGATCTGGGACGTCGAATATGTCAAGGAGGCCGGGGCCTGGTACCTGAGGGTGTATATAGACAAGGCCGGCGGCGTCTCGATAGACGACTGCGAGGCGGTGTCCCGCGCGCTGGACCCTGTGCTGGACGAGGCGGACCCCATCCCGACGAGCTACATCTTCGAGGTCTCGTCGGCGGGCGTGGAGCGGGAGCTCAAGCGGCCGCGGGACTTTGAAAAGTTCCTGGGCTCGCAGGTCGAGGTCCGGCACTATCAGCCCGTGGAGGGCGCGAAGGCGCACACGGGCACGCTCCGCGGCTATGCGGACGGCGCCGTCACCATAGAGATAAACGGCGTGGAAAAGACTTACCAAAAAGCGCAGGTCGCCCAGGTGCGGCTGAGCGTGACGATATGACAGAAGGGGCGCTTTAAAGATGAACGCAGAATTCTTCGCCGCGGTGGAGGACATTGAAAAGGAAAAGGGCATTCCCCGCGAGTACATGTACGAAAAGATCCAGCAGGCCATGCTTGCCGCCTTCCGCAAGGACAACCCGGAGTACGGCGAGAACGTGGAGGTCATACTCGACGAGGACAAAAAGCGCATAGAGCTGGTCATCAACAAGACCGTCGTCGCCGAGGTGGAGGAGCCCACCGAGGAGATCGACCTCGAGAACGCGCACAAGTTCTCCAAGAAGGCGAAGATAGGCGACGTCATCGCCATCCCCGTGGAGACGAAGAAATTCGGCCGCATCGCCGCCCAGGCCGCAAAGCAGGTCATCATCCAGGGCATCCGCGAGGCCGAGCGCAGCATCATCTACGACGAGTTCACGTCCAAGGAGCACGAGATACTCACCGGCGTGGTCTCCCGCATAGAGCCGCGCACGGGCGGGGTGTCCATCAAGATAAGCTCCAACTCCGAGTTCACGGAGGCCATGCTCTCCGCCAGCGAGCGGATAAAGGGCGAGGAGCTGCACGAGGGCGACCGCATCAAGGTCTACGTCGTGGAGGTCCGCAAGTCCACCCGCGGCCCGCAGGTGCTCATCTCGAGGACGCACCCCGGCCTGGTCAAGCGCCTCTTCGAGCTCGAGGTGCCCGAGATCTTCGACGGCACCGTGGAGATAAAGTCCATCGCCCGCGAGGCGGGCAGCCGCACGAAGATGGCCGTCTGGAGCGACGACCCGGCGGTGGACCCCATCGGCGCCTGCGTCGGCCCGCGCGGCGGCCGCGTCGCCAGCATCGTCGAGGAGCTCGGCGGCGAGAAGATAGACATAGTCAAGTACAGCGAGTCGCCCGAGGAGTACGTCGCCGCGGCCCTGGCTCCGGCCGAGGTCCTGAGCGTGACGCTGCTCGACGAGGGCAAGAGCTGCCGCGTCGTGGTCCCGGAGAGCCAGCTCTCGCTGGCCATAGGCAAGGAGGGCCAGAACGCCCGCCTCGCCGCCAAGCTGACGGGCTACAAGATAGACATCAAGTCCGACGCCGAGGCCTGAGCCCGGCGATTTGAAGGAGGCGCGGCGCCGTGCAGAAGAAAATACCCATGCGGCAGTGCCTTGGCTGCCGCGAGATGAAGCCGAAGCGGGAGCTGCTGCGCGTTGTGCGCTCGCCGGAGGGCGAGGTCGCCTTCGACGCGCGCGGCAAGCTGCCGGGCCGGGGCGCCTACGTGTGCCCGAACCCGGACTGCTTCAAAAAGGCGGTTAAGACCCGCGCGCTCGACCGGGCGCTGGAGGTCAAAATACCGGACGAAGTTATGGAGAGGCTCGCGGGCCTTCTGGAGGAGACGCAAGACGGACAGAGCTCTTAATTATCTCGGCCTGATGCGAAGGGCCGGCAAAATAGACCTGGGCGAGACGGCCACGGGCGCCGCGGTGAGAGCCGGGCGGGCGCGGCTGCTGCTCCTGGCGGCGGACGCCTCCGAAAACGCGCGAAAGCGCGCGGAGGGCTATCTCTACGGGCACCGGACGCTGCTGGTGCCGCTGCCGTATGACAAGGCGCAGCTCTCGCAGCTGCTGGGCAAGACCGGCTGCAGCATGGCGGCGTGCACGGACTTCGGGCTCTCGTCCGCGTTCCTCGCGGCGCTGGCCGAGGCCGCGCCGGACGAATACGGGCAGCTGGCCGGGGAGATGGAGCGCCGCGCCGACAAGGCCGCGAGACGCAAGGCCGCAGGGCCAAAAAGGAAACCGGGGAGGGAACACCATGAGTAGTTTTGATAAGTACAGGGTGCATGAGCTGGCAAAGGACTTCGGCATGACCTCAAAGGCCATAGCGGAGATCCTCACCAAATACGCCACCGCGCCCAAGAACCATATGCAGGTGCTGGAGGATTCGGAGCTCTCCCTTGTTTTCGAGTATCTGACGCAGCACAACCAGTGCGCGACGATGGAGGACCTCTTCAAGGTCCCGGAGGCGAAGCCGGCGGCGAAGAAGCCGGAGCCGCAGCCGCAGCCCCAGGCCCAGAGCCAGGCAAAGCCCCAGCAGAGCTCGCAGCCGCAGCAGGCAAAGCCCCAGCAGCCGCAGGCCCAGCAGAGCGCCCAGCCGCAGCAGAGCGCCAAGCAGAGCGCGCCGGCCAAGGAGGCAAAGCCCCACGTCCCGCGCCAGGTGCCCGAGAAGCGCGTCATAGACACGCGCGGCGGCGGCAATGTGAACCTCGGCAAGTATGACGAGCGCTTCGACCGCCTCGCCGGCGCGCACGCGGGCGACAACGTCAAGCGCGGCAAGGAGAAGTTCCAGAACAAGCAGAAGCAGCGCCAGCAGCAGGCCGCCGCCAGCGCCAAGCGCCGCGCCGAGGAGCGCGAGCGCATGCAGAAGCTCCAGTTCGAGATAGCCAAGAAGGCCCAGCTCAAGGTCCAGATCCCCGACACCATCGGCGTGGGCGAGCTGGCCTCCAGAATGAAAAAGACGGGCGCCGAGGTCGTCCGCGCCCTCATCAAGAACGGCGTAATGGCCTCGCTCTCGGACATAATAGACTACGACACCGCGGCCCTCGTCGCCATGGAGCTCGGCTGCAAGGTCGAGCACGAGGTCGTCGTCACCGTCGAGGAGAAGCTCATAGACGACAGCGAGGATAAGCCGGAGGACCTCGTCCCCCGCGCGCCGGTCGTCGTCGTCATGGGCCACGTCGACCACGGCAAGACCAGCCTGCTGGACTATATCCGCAACGCGCACGTCGCGGCGGGCGAGGCCGGCGGCATAACCCAGCACATCGGCGCCTACACCGTGAACGTCAAGGGCAGCCCGATAACCTTCCTGGACACCCCGGGCCACGAGGCCTTCACCTCCATGCGCGCCCGCGGCGCCTCCGTCACGGACATCGCCATCCTCGTCGTAGCGGCCAACGACGGCATCATGCCGCAGACCATAGAGTCCATCAACCACGCCAAGGCCGCGAACATCCCCATCGTCGTGGCCATAAACAAGATGGATATGCCCGGCGCGAACCCGGAGCGCGTAAAGCAGCAGCTCACGGAATACGACCTCGTCAGCGAGGAGTGGGGCGGCGACACCATCGTCTGCCCGATCTCCGCCAAGACCGGCGAGGGCATAGACAACCTGCTGGAGAACCTGGTCGTCCTGGCCGAGGTGCTCGAGCTCAAGGCGAACCCGAACCGCGCGGCCAAGGGCGCGGTCATCGAGGCGAGGCTCGACAAGGGCCGCGGCCCGATCATGACCGTCCTCGTCCAGAACGGCACGCTGCACCAGGGCGACATCATCATCGCGGGCACGGCCGTGGGCCGCGTGCGCACCATGGTGAACGACAAGGGCCAGCGCGTCACCGAGGCCGGGCCCTCCACCCCCGTGGAGATCGCCGGCATGAACGAGGTCCCCGGCGCGGGCGACACCTTCAACGCCGTCGCCGACGAGCGCATGGCCCGCGAGCTGGTCGAGGAGCGCAAGCAGCAGGCCAAGGACAAGACCCTCGGCGTCGCCAAGAAGGTCACGCTCGACGACCTGTTCGCACGCATCCAGCAGGGCGAGATAAAGGACTTCAACATCATCGTCAAGGCGGACGTCCAGGGCAGCGCCGAGGCCGTCAAGACCTCGCTGGAGAAGCTCTCCAACGACGAGGTCCGCGTGCGCGTCATCCACTCCGGCGTCGGCGCGATCTCGGAGTCGGACGTCATGCTGGCCGCCACCTCCGGCGCCATCATCGTCGGCTTCAACGTGCGCCCGGACAACGCCGCGCGCGACTACGCCGCGAGGGCGAACGTCGAGATGCGCATGTACCGCGTCATCTACGACTGCATAAACGAGATCGAGGCCGCCATGAAGGGCATGCTGGCCCCGAAGTTCGAAGAGCAGGTCATCGCCCACGTCGAGATCCGCCAGCTCTACAAGGTCAGCAAGGTCGGCACCGTCTGCGGCTGCTACGTGCTCGACGGCAAGGTCCAGCGCGGCTGCTCCGTCCGCGTCGTGCGCGACGGCATAGTCATTTTCGAGGGCGAGATGGCCTCCCTGCGCCGCTTCAAGGACGACGTAAAGGAAGTCGCCGCCGGCTACGAGTGCGGTATCCAGATAGAAAAGTTCAACGACGAGCGCGAGGGCGACATCATCGAAGCCTACGTCATGAAACAGATAGAGGGTTAATATGTCAACATCTAACCGCATAGGCAGGACGAACGACGACATACAGCGCGTCCTGTCGAGCCTGCTGCGCCAGGTCAAGGACCCGCGGGTGCAGCAGGGGATGATAAGCGTCACGAGGGTGGAGACCACGGGCGACCTCAGGTATGCCAAGGTCTGGCTCTCCGTCCTCGGCGAGCTGGACGAGCGCGAGTTCAAGCGCGGGCTCAAGAGCTGCGGCCCCTGGCTGCGGCGCGAGCTGGGCGCGGCGCTCTCGCTGCGCTACACGCCGGAGCTCGTCTTCGAGCTCGACCACTCCATAGAATACGGCGCCCACATCAGCAAGCTCATAGAGGAGCTGGACACGGGCAGGGAGGACAGCGATGGACCTGAGGGCGAATGAATGCGCGGCCTACCTGGCCGGACACGACGGCTATCTGCTCATCAGCCACCGCCGCCCGGACGGGGACACGCTGGGCTCCGGCGCCGCCCTCTGCTCGGCCCTCCGCCGCGCGGGCAAGACCGCTTACTGCTTTGCCAATCCCGAGATAACCGAAAACTACCGCCCCTTCATCGCGCCCTATTTCGCGCCGGAGGGGTTCCGGCCGTCATGCGTCGTGACGGTCGACGTCGCCGGCGAGGGCCTGTTTCCCGAGGGAACGCCCGCGCCGGTGAACCTTGCTCTGGACCACCACCCCTCGAACTCCCACTTCGCGGAGAACACCTGCCTCGCGGCGGAGAAGTCCTCCTGCGGCGAGCTGGTGCTGGAGGTGATAAAGGCCCTGTGCGGCTCCGTCAGCCGCGAGGAGGCGGCGCTGCTCTACATCGCCGTCAGCACGGACACCGGCTGCTTCCAGTACTCGAACACCAATGCCGCCACGCTCAGGGCGGCGGCGGAGCTCATCGACCTCGGCGCGGACAACTCCGCGCTGAACATCCGCTTTTTCCGCACCCAGAGCCGCGCTAGGATGGCCCTCGAGGGCCGGATGCTCAGCGGCATGCGGTTTTTCCGCGGCGGCAAGATCTCCGTCGTCACGGTCACGCTGCAGATGCTGGCCGAGTGCGGCGCGGTGGAGAACGACTGCGAGGACCTCGCCGGCTTCGCGGGCAAGGCGGAGGGCTCGCTCGTGAGCATGACCATCCGCGAGACGAAGCCGGGGGAGAGCAAGATCTCGCTCCGCTCCAGGCCGGGCGTGAACGTCTCGGAGATCTGCGCGGTGTACGGCGGCGGCGGCCACGCCATGGCGGCGGGCTGCACGCTCCAGGCCGGGCCTGAGGAGGCGCTGCGGCTGATGCTGCGCGCGATAGACGAAAAATGGCCGGAGGAATGAGCGGCATACTGCTCGTGGACAAGCCCGCGGGCTGGACGAGCCACGACGTGGTCGGGAGGCTCCGGCGCATGACGGGGCAGCGGCGCATAGGCCACTCCGGCACGCTGGACCCGATGGCGACGGGGCTGCTGGTGGTGTTCCTGGGCCGCGCGACGCGGGCCGTGGAGTTCGCGGAGGGGCACGACAAGGCCTACACCGCGCTGCTGCGCCCCGGCGTCGTGACGGACACGCTGGACACCACGGGCGCCGTGCTCGCGACCTCGCCGGAGCGCCCGACGCTATCGGAGCTCGAGACCGCGCTCGGGGCCTTCCGCGGGGAGATAGAGCAGCTCCCGCCCATGTATTCGGCTTTGAAACACAATGGCAAGAAGCTCTACGAGATCGCCCGCGCGGGCGGCGAGGTGGAGCGAAAGCCGCGCCCGGTGACTATATACCGCCTGGAGTGCACGGGCGAGCGCGGCGGGGACTTCGTGCTCGAGGTGGAGTGCTCCAAGGGCACCTACATACGCACGCTCTGCGACGACATAGGCCGGGCGCTGGGCTGCGGGGCCTGCATGTCGGGCCTGCGCCGGACGCGCGCGGGCGGCTTTGACGTGCGCGACGCCCTGACGATTGAGGAGATAGAGCGCCGCGGCGCGGAAAACTGCCTGCTGCCGGTGGACGCGCTCTTTGCGGGCCGCCCGGTGGTGCTCCTGAAGGACGCGAGGGCGGAAAAGGCCCTGCGCAACGGCATGGACGTGAAGTTCGACGCGGACTTTGCCGGAGAGTGCCGGGTCTACGCCGAGAGCGGCGAATTTCTGGCCCTCTGCCGCGCGGAAGGCGGCGCATTAAAGACGATAAAGAGCTTTTTCGAGGTATGAGCTTATGCCTGATAAAAAGAGAGTTATAGCCCTCGGCTTCTTTGACGGGGTGCACGCGGGCCACGCCGCGCTCATGGAGATGACCAAGCGCCGCGCCGCGGAGAGGGACGCCATCCCCACCGTCATAACCTTCGACACGCACCCGGACACGCTGGTCAAGGGCGTGGAGGTGCCGCTCATCAACTCGCCGGCGGAGCGCGCGGAGATAATCCGCCGCGTCTACGGCATAGACAGCGTAATCTTCATCCACTTTGGCGAAAAGACCATGCGCATGCCCTGGCGGGAGTTCATAGACTCCGTCACGGAGGAGATGCGCGCCTGCCACTACGTCGTGGGCTACGACTTCTCCTTCGGCTGGAAGGGGGAGGGCCGCCCGGCGCGGCTCGCGGCCTACTGCACGGAGCACGGCCTGGGCTGCGACATCATCTCCGCCGTGCGGATAGACGGCGAGGTGGTGAGCTCCACGCGCATCCGCGCGCTGCTGACGGAGGGGCGCATAGAGGAGGCGAACCGCCTGCTGGGCCACCCGCACTCGCTGGTGGACACGGTGCGCAGCGGCTTCCGGCTCGGCCACAAGCTGGGCTCGCCGACCATCAACATGGGCTTCGCCCCGGGGGTGCTGGTGCCGCGCCACGGCGTCTACGCCGCTAAGGTGTTCCTGGACGACGGCACGGAGCGCATGGCGGTGACCAATGTCGGCGTCCGCCCGACCGTCTCCGGCGGCGACCACGTCTCGGTGGAGAGCTACATCCTCGACTACGACGGCGACCTCTACGACCACCGCGTGAGGGTGGAGTTCCACCACTTCATCCGCGACGAGCGCCGCTTCCCCGACACCACCGCCCTGCGCGACCAGATCCAGCACGACGCCCAAACCACGCGCGACTACTTCAAAGGAAATGAATAAAAAGACCCGCCTCATCGGCGGGCTTTTTTATTTAACGGCTTTGCTGTCTGTCGCGGCTGTTTACTATTGAGATAGAGACACCATCGGGTATAACAGTCAGACTTTGTTTGCCCCAGCTCCTGGCCAGGGCCAAGGCTGACGGGATATCCGCAGCATAGGTCATCTTCATATCTTCAACCATACTGCGAAGTTCCGGCTGAGTTACAAAAATAGTCCTGTATTTTGAGAGAATCCGGCATAGTATCTGGCTTTCCCACTGATCTGGCTCTGTTCTGTCCCAGGGCGTGGCAAGCTGTCTTGCGTAGAGCTCCGCCGGAGAGGCGCAGTTACGCAACGAGGAGTAAAATCCATAGCCGCCGTGACCGCTGGAGCACTCTGCGCACATGATGATCACACCATTTTCATTGAGGCAGGCCTCTGCCGCAGTCATGCCCTTAACACACTGATAAAAGTTTTGGTCGAGCGGATATCCGCCATTTGAGGTAAGGACTATGTCGGCCGGTGATGCAGCAACTTCGCAGAAGGCACGCAGATACTCGCATCCACGACGATGAGCCTTGATGCAGTCGCCGGCAAAGGCAGCAACGGTTTTTTTGTGCTCGTCGATTATAACATTTACTATAAACTGCAGCCCAACAAGTTTGGCAGCGGCTTCCATGTCCGCGTTTATCGGATTGCCGTCAAGTATGCCGGTGCGTGCAAAAGGACTGCCTATGAATTCACCCCTGTGATTTCCAAGAACCGTTGTCCTGTCACAAACGCCCGGCAGAACACTCTTTCGCCCTCCGGAAAACCCGGCAAAAAAGTGCGGCTCAATGAAGCCCTCGGCTATGAGCAGCTCTGCATCTGCCGCGAGCCGGTCGATCACAAGAGGTGTACCAGAAGGCAAAACTCCGACAGTTACATTCGACTCTGCGTCAGCGCAGTCGTGTACCACGACCCTGCACTGAGCCAACAGCTCCGCGCCTAACTTTTCTTCGAGTTCTTGTGCCGTTGTTGCCCTGTGAAAACCAGTAGCAACAAGGAGCGTAACCCTTATGTCGGGGCTGCCCTCGCGCAATTCACGAAGCATGTTGGGCAGAATATCCCTGCTTGGGACAGGGCGGGTGTGGTCGGAAATTATGATAACGCAGCTGCTTTTTCCTCGTGCGAGTTCCGAAAGCCGGGGGCTGCCGATAGGATGCTCCATCGCAGCCCGGACAATTTCCTGCCCGTCTGAAACAGAGCGCAGTTCATTGACGCGAGAGCGAAGTACGGGAGCATTCCCGGCGTCAAACTCCAAAAAGCCGCGTCCATAAGGTATATGAAGCATGTCTCAGCCTCCTTTGCTCAGCTGCTTTATGAGGAGGTCGCAGGTCTCGTCCATGTCGCCGACGAGGCCGAAGTCGCAGTAGTTGA
>ERZ827478.324-NODE-324-length-53609-cov-66.278261_pt1 | contig 53609 bp, 54 predicted proteins | sample MGYA00519705_ERZ827478 | MGnify/ENA primary metagenome ERZ827478 (study PRJEB31778, sample SAMEA3449318) | human gut metagenome | biome: human gut; feature: human-associated habitat; material: faeces | place: United Kingdom | collected 2010/2012 ...
ATGGATAATTCCTTACTGGCTGTAAGGGATATTAACCATAAATATATTGTAGTAGAAAGGAACATCGTCACTATGATCTACACGACGGAAGTACAGCATATGTGTCCTGTCGCCAAGGGCGCTTATCACGGTCCGGCTCCCATTCCCGAGGAGGGCAAGTGGGTACAGGCCAAGCAGATCGGGGATATTTCCGGCTTTACCCACGGTATCGGCTGGTGTGCACCCCAGCAGGGTGCCTGCAAGCTGACGCTGAATGTGAAGAACGGCGTTATCGAGGAGGCGCTGGTGGAGACCATCGGTTGCTCTGGTATGACCCACTCCGCCGCCATGGCTTCCGAGATCCTGATCGGCAAGACTATTCTGGAGGCGCTGAACACCGACCTGGTGTGCGATGCCATCAACACCGCCATGCGCGAGCTGTTCCTGCAGATCGTCTATGGCCGCACTCAGTCCGCTTTCTCCGAGGACGGTCTGGCTGTGGGTGCGTCTCTGGAGGACTTGGGCAAGGGCCTGCGCTCTCAGGTGGGCACCATGTTCGGCACCCGCGAAAAGGGTCCCCGCTATCTGGAGATGGCCGAGGGCTATTGCAGCAAGCTGGCTTTGAATGACAAGGATGAGATCATTGGCTATGAGTTCATCAGTCTGGGCAAGATGATGGACGCCGTGAAGAAGGGCGTGGACGCCAACGAGGCCCTGAAGAACGCCACCGGCCACTACGGCCAGTGGGACAACGCGGCGAAGTATATCGACCCGCGCCAGGAATAAGAGAAGGAGGACGACAAAATGGCTCTGTTTGAAAGTTACGAAAGACGTATCGATAAGATCAACGGCGTCCTCGCGCAGTACGGCATCGGCTCCGTGGAGGAGTGCCGCGAGCTCTGCAAGGCGAAGGGCTTCGACCCCTATGAGATCGTCAAGGGCATTCAGCCCATCTGCTTTGAGAACGCCTGCTGGGCGTACACCGTGGGTGCGGCCATCGCGCTGAAGTCCGGTGTCAAGACCGCTGCGGATGCCGCCCGCAAGATCGGCGAAGGTTTGCAGTCTTTCTGCATCGACGGCTCCGTGGCCGAGGATCGCAAGGTCGGTATCGGCCACGGCAATCTGGGCGCCATGCTGCTGAGCGACGAGTCTAAGTGCTTCGCTTTCCTTGCTGGTCACGAGTCCTTTGCCGCTGCCGAGGGTGCTATCGGCATCGTTCGCAACGCAAACAAGGCACGTAAGGAACCTCTGCGGGTCATCCTGAACGGTTTGGGCAAGGACGCTGCGCAGATCATCAGCCGCATCAACGGCTTCACTTATGTGCAGACTCAGTTTGACTATTTCACCGGCAAGCTGAACATCGTCCGTGAGATCCGCTATTCCGAAACGGAACGCGCCGATGTCCGCTGCTATGGCGCCGATGATGTCCGCGAGGGTGTGGCTATCATGCACCATGAGGGCGTGGACGTGTCCATCACCGGCAACTCCACCAACCCTACTCGCTTCCAGCACCCTGTGGCCGGCACCTATAAGAAGGAGTGCATCGAGCAGGGCAAGAAGTACTTCTCCGTGGCCTCCGGCGGCGGCACCGGCCGTACGCTGCATCCGGACAATATGGCCGCCGGCCCTGCTTCCTACGGCATGACCGACACAATGGGCCGTATGCACAGCGACGCGCAGTTTGCCGGCTCCAGCTCCGTCCCTGCGCATGTGGAGATGATGGGCTTCCTGGGCATGGGCAACAATCCTATGGTCGGCGCGACCGTGGCCGTGGCCGTGGCTGTGGCGGAAGCTGTGAAGTAATTCCTATTTACACGCAAACATCCCCCGACAGACTGTCGGGGGATGTTTTTATGTGCGTATATGCGTCAGCACTTGCCAAAAAAGCCGCACAGCAGCTTCAGCAGGGAAGCGCAGTCGAAATTGCAGAACATAGTTGCTGTACCTCCTTGTGGTATTTGCCTTGCAAGACTGGGTACATTGTAACCGTTTTGTAACCATTTTGCAAATGTAAATACTGGAAGTCACAATATCAGCAGCAATCCTATGGCGATGAGCAGCTCTTCATCCGCTTTTTGCCGGGAGAGGTAGAACAGCAGAAAAAGCAGCAGCAGGTCGCCGGCGTCTAAATCGCCGAGGTGCAGCTTTCCCAGCAGGTCGTTGAAGAAGCCGCGCTCCGGTGCACCGCGCTCCGGTGGCGGCGGAGGAGGACCTTTCGGCGGCGGATCGGAACGGGGCGGGGGCACTTCATCCATGGGGACACGTGTATAGACGCCATCGTCGCCGCGAATGTAGCGGTTATACAGGCAGACCTCCCCCTTCCGTCAAAAAGCGCTTGCCGATAGTGATAAGCCGCGCCAGCCTGGCGGCGCGCTCCACCTTATTCTGTTTGCCGTCCTTCAGAAACGGCCGCAGGGCGTAGAGAAGTTGGGTGGTTTGGCTGGTGTCGCGGGTCAGCTCCTGCAGCAGGGGCAGGTATTTGGCGATGACCTGGGGATCAATGGCCGGCAGTGGCGCAGGTGGTGGGACCGCCTGAGGAGGTGACGGAGGAGATGGCGGTGTGTTCTCGTCACCCATGGATCCGGAGAGCTGCTGCGCCAACTGCATGATCTGCGCCATACTGCCGGGGTCGGACAGCAGCGCGTTGAGTTTTTCATTGACGTCGTCCACGCTGTGTCCTCCTTTCCGCTACTGCTGGAGCTTCGATTCCAGACGCTGCACCAGCTCCGCGCCCTGTGGGCTGGACAGTACACGAGAGAGCATGGCGCTCAAAGCTGCCGTGTCACCGGAGGCAGCCTGGCGCGCTGCTTGACCCAGTGCGCCGCTGTTGCCGCCGGAGAGCATATTCAGCAGTGCTTGGCCGTCCTGTGACTGCATGACAGACTTCAATGCACGGGGGTCGCTTTTCAGCTTGTTGACAATATCCTGTTCATTCATGGAATGACCTCCTTATAGGGTTCGTTACAGGTATATCCTATGTATGCGGGACGAAAAAAGTGCCTGTCAGCCTTGGCTGGCAGGCACAACGTTTTCATTTTACAGGGCGATACAGGAGCGGAGATAGACGTGCCCCGCGTCCTGCTCCGTCTGCCCAAGGACGAAGCCGATACCTGCCTTCGCCTTAGATCGTATCGCGGAGTACCTGATACATTTTTGGCGTACCAACTTGGGGTATCGAGCAATACCTGATGACAGCTGGACAAGGGCGGCTGTTTATGCAGGATGCTTTGCATAAACAGTTGGAAATACAGTTGTAAATCAGGTACAAATGTGATACAATAATGTGCCAATTAAGATTAGGAGTATAGGCGTTTATGCCTACCTGTATAATACCCGTATGATACCCGTATGATACCTGTGTGATAAAGGACGGAGACAGATTTGATTTTAGAGACGATCAACAGCCCGGCAGACGTGAAATGTCTGTCCGAGGAGCAGACGGCCACGCTGTGCCGGGAGCTGCGGAGCTTTCTGGTGGAGCAGGTATCCCGCACCGGCGGGCACCTAGCATCCAACCTGGGCGTGGTAGAGCTGACAGTGGCGATCCACAGGGTGTTCAACACAGCCACGGACCGGCTGGTGCTGGATGTGGGGCACCAATGCTACGTACACAAGGCACTGACCGGCCGACGGGAGTTGTTCGATACGCTGCGGCAGTTTGGCGGACTGTCAGGCTTTCCCAAGCCCTATGAGAGTGTGCACGACGCCTTTATGGCGGGGCACGCGTCGGATTCGGTGTCGGTAGCGCTGGGCATGGCACGGGCGCGGACGCTGCTGGGGCAGGACTACCATGTGGTGGCCGTTATCGGCGACGGTGCGCTGGGCGGCGGGCTGAGCTTTGAGGGCCTCAACGACGCCGGCGGCAGCGGCGAACCGCTGGTGGTCATTCTGAACGATAACGGAATGTCCATCGACCGGAATGTAGGCGGGCTGTCCAAGCAGCTGTCGAAGATGCGGACGGACCCGGAGTATTACGAATTCAAGAAGCGTTACCGCAAGGCGCTGGAGAAGCTGCCGGCGGGCCGAACACTGTATGAGTGGAGCCATGAGGTGAAAACAGCGCTGAAAAAGACGCTGCTGCCGCCGGTGAGCACTGTGTTTGAGGATATGGGCTTTGCGTACATGGGACCGGTGGGCGGCCACGACGTACAGCGGCTGACAGCGGTATTGCAGGCGGCCAAAGAGGCCGGGCGCCCGGTGCTGGTACACGTCCACACCGTGAAGGGCAGCGGATACGACTATGCACTGCGGGAGCCGGAGAAATTCCACGGCGTAGGGCCCTTTGATCCGGCTACCGGAAAGGTACGGCAGGCAGGCAAAGAAACGTTCTCCCATGTGTTCGGCGAGACACTGCGGCAGCTGGCGCGGGAGGATAGGCGCGTGTGCGCCATTACCGCCGCCATGGCCGACGGCACAGGTCTGACAGGCTTTGCACGGGAGTTCCCGCGGCGATTCTTTGACGTGGGTATCGCGGAGGGACACGGCGTGGCTATGGCCGGCGGTATGGCCAAGCAGGGACTGATCCCGGTGTTTGCCGTGTATGACAGCTTTTTGCAGCGGGGCTACGATATGCTGGTGCAGGATATGGCGCTGGAAAAGCTCCATGTGGTGCTGGCGGTGGATCGCTGCGGCATCGTGGGCGCAGACGGCGAGACACACCACGGCTGTCTGGACTACCTGAGCCAGATACCGGGCATGACGGTGCTCGCGCCCGCCAGCTTTGCCGAGCTGAGGCAGATGCTGCGGCGGGCGGTGCTGGAGATGGACGGACCGGTGGCGGTGCGGTATCCCCGGGGCGGTGAGGACGGCTATGACGGCGACTGCGGCGATGAATCAGTGACGGTGCTCCGTCAGGGGACAGACGCGGCTATCGTGACCTACGGTATCCTGACGCAGCAGGCGCTGCGGGCGGCGGAGCTGCTGGAAAAAGAGGGCGTTTCCGCCCGGGTGGTAAAGCTGAACCGGGTCGCGCCGCTGGACAGCGATGGTATTTGCCGGGCGCTGGACGGCGTAAAGCGCATAGTGGCCGCGGAGGATCAGCTCCGCGCCGGCGCGGTGGGCGAACGGCTGAGCGCGCTGCTGCTGGAGCAGGGTGCGGGCACGGAAAAGCTGGTACTGCGAAGCGTCGGCACGACGCTCCCGAGCCAGGGGTCCACGGTAGAGCTGCTGCACGCCCTCGGTCTGGACGCAGAGGGCATCGTACAGGCGGTACGGGAGGTATTGGCATGAGCAAAAAAATACGGCTGGATGTGCTTGTGACAGAACGCAGGCTGTGCGAGAGCCGCCAGAAAGCCCAGGCCACCATTATGGCAGGTCTGGTATTCGTGGACGGACAGCGGTCGGACAAGCCCGGAACACCGGTGGCGGAGGACGCCCATGTGGAGGTACGGGGTCACGCCCTGCGGTATGTGAGCCGGGGCGGACTGAAGCTGGAAAAGGCTATGCAGACCTTTCCCATCACATTGGAGGGCAAGGTCTGCGCGGACATCGGCGCGTCCACCGGCGGGTTTACGGACTGTATGCTGCAAAACGGCGCGGCAAAGGTTTATGCTGTGGATGTGGGCTACGGACAGCTGGATTGGAAGCTGCGGAGCGATGCACGGGTGGTGTGTCTGGAACGGACCAACGCGCGGTATCTCTCCACGGAGCAGATACCGGAGGCGCTGGATTTTGCGTCCATCGACGTGAGCTTTATCTCACTAAAGCTGATCTTTCCGGCACTATATACGCTGCTGTGCGAGGGCGGCGAGGTGGCCTGTCTCATCAAGCCGCAGTTTGAAGCCGGGCGGGAAAAAGTAGGGAAAAAGGGCGTCGTCCGTGACCCGGCAGTACACCTGGAAGTGCTGGAGAACTTCTTGCGTCATGCAAAGGAAAATAACTTTACAGTTCTTGGTATTACATATTCTCCTATCCGCGGGCCGGAGGGAAATATCGAGTACCTCGGCTATCTGAAAAAGGGCGGGGAAGCGGACTGCGTCCCTGATCTGCGGGCGTTGGTGGACGCCTCACATTCTGCGTTGAAGGAAGGTCATGGGGAGATATGAAACGTGTGATCCTTTGCCCAAATCCCTATCGGGACAGCGAGCTGACCGTGGCCAAGCGGTCCAGGGAGTTGCTGGAGGGGCTCGGTTTTGAAACGGTGGTATGTCTGCCCTTCAGTCGGGAGGGGTATGACGATCAGCTGGGTGTGCCCATCCGGCAGTTACAGCAGGAGATCAAGCGGGCGGATATGCTCATCGCCTTCGGCGGCGACGGTACGATCCTGCATCTGGCCCGGACAGTGGCGCTGCACAATGTGCCGGTGCTGGGCATCAATCTGGGGAGCCTTGGCTTTATGTCCGAGCTGGAGCCAAATGAGCTGGAACGGCTGCGTGACCTGAAAAGCTGGGATTTTGCCGTGGAGTCCCGGATGATGCTGGACGTGACCGTGCTGCGGGAGGGTAAGCCCGTATACAACAATATCGCGCTGAACGACGCGGTGATCTCAAAGGGCAGTGTGGCCCGGGTGGTGCGGCTGGATGTATCCACGGAGGAGGGCCGGCTGACCAGGATCACCGGCGATGGAGCCATTGTGTCCACGCCCACCGGATCCACGGGGTACTCTATGGCGGCCGGCGGGCCCATCGTGGAGCCCACGGCTCACAATCTGCTGCTGACGCCCATCTGCCCCCACTCGACCCGGGCGGGCAGCTACGTGCTCTCGCCGGAGCACACGCTGCTGGTGGAAACGGCGGACGCCAATCGGAAGTTCGTATATCTGTCTGTGGACGGCGGGAAGGCGTTTTCGCTGAAAAACGGCGATGTGGTGCGGACACGGCAGTCCAAGTTCGTGACGAAGCTGGTGCGGCTGAGTAAAAAGAGCTTTTGTGAGATACTGGATTCAAAGATGGGGATGGAGGCGCTGAAGCATGAAAAATGACCGGCAGACAGCGGTATTGCAGATCATTGAGGAAACAGCCGTGGAGACACAGGAGCAGCTGATGCAGCTGCTGGCAGTCCGTGGCTTTGCCTGCACACAGGCCACTGTTTCCCGGGACATCAAGCAGCTGCACCTGATGAAGGCACCGGACGGCAAGGGTGGGTATCGCTATGCCGTGTCGGCGCAGATGCCCAAGCTGAATTTTGAGGAGAAGCTGCAGACGATCTTTCGGGAGTGCGTCGTATCGGCGGAAAACGCCCAGAATTTGGCGATCATCAAGACCATGAACGGCATGGCCAACGCCGCCGCCTTTGCGCTGGACAGCATGAAGGATACGGATATCGTGGGTACGCTGGCCGGCGACGACACGGTACTGCTGGTATTTCACGACAGTGCCCACGCGGCGGATTTCTGCGAACAGGTGCGGCAAATGCTGCGCTGAGGAGGGAAGATCGGTATGCTGGAGCTGCTGCATATTGAGAATATCGCTATTATCGAGGCGGCGGATATCGAATTCGCACCGGGGTTCAATGCCCTGACCGGTGAGACCGGCGCGGGCAAGTCCATTGTTATCGACAGTCTGAGCGCTGTACTGGGGCAGCGGACCAGCCGGGAGCTGATCCGCACCGGGGCCGACAAGGCGTTTGTCAGCGCGGCTTTTTCCGGTATGGCACCGGAGCTGACGGAGGAGTTGGGCATCCAGCCGGAGGCGGATGGGACGCTGCTGCTGCTGCAGCGGGAGATCCAGACCGACGGCAAAAACGTATGCCGGGTCAACGGCCGCCCGGTAACAGTGGGACAGCTGCGGGCACTGGGTGCCCGACTGCTGAATATCCACGGGCAGCACGACGGGCAGCAGCTGCTGGACGAGGAGCAGCACATTGTGTATCTGGACAGCTTTGGCAGGGTGGAAAGTCTTGCAATTACATATACTGAGAAGTATAAGCACTTTACAGATATACGGCGGCAGATCGGGGCGCTGCAGATGGATGAGGCGGAAAAGGCCCGGCGCGTGGACACGCTGCAATACCAGATCGAGGAGCTGAAGCGGGCGAAGCTGAAGCCCGGCGAGGAGGAGGAGCTGACAGCGCGGCGGGGGATGCTCCGGAACGCGGAGAAGTTCCTGGGCGCTGTGGCCGGGGCGGACTATGCCCTGAACGGTGACGACAGCGGCGGCGGGGCGCTGAGCGCTCTGCGGCAGGCCCAGGACGCGCTGAGTGGCGTACGCCATCTGGATGACGCTTTCGGCCAGCTGTATGAACGGTTGGGGGAGGCGTACAGTGAAGTTTACGACATCGCGGCCACCGTGGAGGACAAGCGGGGCGAGCTGGATGTGTCGCCCGGTGAGCTGGACCGGGTGGAGAGCCGGATGGACCTGCTGTATCGGCTGAAAAAGAAGTACGGCGCGACCGTGGAGGATATGCTGGACTATCAGGCCCGGTGCGAGGCGGAGCTGGCGCAGATCGAGGATGCCGGCGACACGCTGGTGCGGCTGGAGCAGGCGCTGTCCAAGGCAGAGAAGGAGGCACGGCAGGCGGCGCAGGCGCTGTCCGACGCGCGAAAGGCGGCGGCGGAACAGCTGACGTCGCAGATACTCGCCGAGCTGCAGCAGCTGGACATGGGGAAGATACGCTTTGCGGTGGACTTTGCAGAAAAGCCTCTGGACAGCGACGGCATGGACACGGTACGGTTTTTGATGTCTGCCAACGTGGGCGAGGAGCTGCGTCCCATCCACAAGATTGCCTCCGGCGGCGAATTGGCCCGGATCATGCTGGCTATGAAGAACGTGCTCAGTGAGCAGGATCACGTGGGGACGATGGTGTTCGACGAGGTGGACACCGGCGTTTCCGGCCGGGCAGCCCAGAAGGTGGCGGAAAAAATGGCGCGTATCAGCCGCAGAAAGCAGGTGCTGTGCGTGACCCATCTGCCGCAGCTGGCGGCTATGGCGGACACGCACTTCTCCGTGGAGAAGGGCGAGAGAGGCGGCCGTACCTATACAGAGGTGCGGCGGCTGGACAGAGAGCAGCGGCGGCGGGAGCTGGCGCGGCTCACCGGCGGCAGCCATGTGTCCCAGACCATGCTGGACGGGGCAGAGGAGCTGCTGGTACAGGCGGAGAAATTCCGGGCGGAGCTGTAGCTGTTTTTCGCAACATGAAAATAGTGGTTGACAAACGAAAAAAATCTGCTACAATAACCTCAACTTGATACCGTAACAGCGATGAAGGGAATAAGTAGCGCATTTCAGACCTGCAAAGAGAGCCTCCGGCCGGTGTAAGGAGGAGAGGAAGAAATGGGTGAATACATCCCGGAGCAGCCTCCCGAACGTTCGCGTGAGCCAGTAGGGATGTGTCGGGTCCGCCCGTTACAGCGGTAGGGTGTGTCTGCACCCAACGAGGTCGTGTCTGCGAGGGCATGGCGAATATGAGGTGGTACCGCGAGCGTCTGCATCGCCCTCTGTCGAGATGACAGGGGGCGTTTTTTATTCCCTGTCACAAGAAAACAAATGAACATACAGAAAGGAAATTGAAGCTATGGGTATTTATGAGGAACTGGTGGCCCGCGGTTTGATCGCACAGGTCACAAATGAAGAAGAGATCCGCGAGATGGTCAACAACGGCAAGGCCACATTCTACATCGGCTTTGACTGTACGGCGGACAGCCTGCACGTGGGCCACTTTATGGCGCTGTGCCTGATGAAGCGTTTGCAGATGGCGGGCAACAAGCCCATCGCCCTGATCGGCGACGGCACGACCCTGATCGGCGACCCCTCCGGCCGCACCGACATGCGTCAGATGCTGACCGAGGATGCCATCAAGCACAACGCGGAGTGCTTCAAGCGCCAGATGGAGAAGTTCATCGACTTCTCCGACGGCAAGGCGCTGATGCTGTATAACTCCGAGTGGCTGAAGCCGCTGAACTACATTGAAATGCTGCGCGAGGTGGGCGCCTGCTTCTCCGTGAACAACATGCTGCGCGCCGAGTGCTACAAGCAGCGCATGGAGAAGGGCCTCAGCTTCCTGGAGTTCAACTACATGATCATGCAGAGCTATGACTTCTACTACATGTTCCAGCACTATGGCTGCAACATGCAGTTCGGCGGCAACGACCAGTGGAGCAACATGCTGGGAGGTACCGAGCTAATCCGCAAGAAGCTGGGCAAGGACGCCCATGCCATGACCATCACCCTGCTGCTGAACTCCGAGGGTAAGAAAATGGGCAAGACCGCCAGCGGCGCTGTGTGGCTGGACCCCAACAAGACCAGCCCCTTCGAGTTCTTCCAGTACTGGCGCAACGTGGATGACGCCGACGTGCTGAAGTGCATCCGTATGCTGACCTTCCTGCCGCTGGAGGAGATCGACAAGATGTCCACCTGGGAGGGCTCTCAGCTGAACGAGGCCAAGGAGATCCTGGCCTATGAGCTGACCAAGCTGGTGCACGGCGAGGAGGAGGCCGAGAAGGCCAAGGCCGCGTCCAAGGCGCTGTTTGCCGGCAGCGGCGACACGGAGCATATGCCTACTACCGAGCTGACCAACGATGATTTCGGCGGCGGCAGCATCGACGTGCTGACCCTGCTGGTGAAGTGCGGTCTGGCGGCCTCCAAGGGTGAGGCGCGCCGGCTGGTGCAGCAGGGCGGCGTCTCCGTCAACGATGAGAAGGTGGCGGCCATTGAGACGACCTTCGGCTGCGAGCAGTTCACCGGCGACGGCGTGGTCATCAAAAAGGGCAAAAAGGTGTTCCACAAGGCTGTTTTGGTGTAAGCTGTGCGCTGCATCTGTAATTATTGCCATCGTTTTTTGGAAAAGCCGCGGTATGACCGCGGCTTTTCCCTATGCAAAGGAACTTTTCCCGGGAAAAACGTTGCATAAAGGGCGGAAGTATACTATAATATCCCGCGGTGTGCAAATTTTGAATGAATGAGTGATACACGATGAAAACACACGATTTTTACTTTGACCTGCCGCAGGAGCTGATCGCGCAGACACCGTTGGAACGGCGGGACGGCTCACGGCTGTTGGTGCTGGACAAGAAAACAGGGGCGGTAGAGCACCGGCATTTCTATGACTTGCCGGAGTATCTGCGTCCGGGCGACTGCCTGATCCTGAACAACTCCCGGGTGCTGCCGGCACGGCTGCTGGGCCATCGGGTGCCCGGCGGCGGGGCCTGCGAAATCTTGCTGCTTATCGACCGGGGCGACAATGTGTGGGAGTGCCTTGTCCGTCCGGGGAAGAAGCTGCGGAAGGGCGCGCGGGTGTCCTTCGGCGACGGAGAGCTGACGGCGGAGGTGGTGAACGAGCTGCCCGACGGCAACCGGCTGGTAAAGTTCTCTTATGAAGGGATCTTCCTGGAGGTGCTGGAGCGGCTGGGCAAGATGCCCCTGCCGCCGTATATCAAGGAAGAGCTGCAGGATCAGGAGCGCTATCAGACGGTGTACTCCAAGGTCAACGGCTCGGCGGCGGCGCCCACAGCGGGGCTACATTTCACGCCGGAGCTTCTGGAGCGAGTACAGGCAATGGGTGTAAAGGTAGGATACGTTACACTCCATGTGGGACTTGGGACCTTCCGCCCGGTGAAAGAGGACGAGATCACCGACCACACCATGCACAGTGAATACTGTGTGATCCCCCAGGAGACGGCCGATCTTATCAACGAGACGAAGAAAAACGGCGGGCGGGTCATCTGCGTGGGTACCACCAGCTGCCGCACGATAGAATCTCAGGCAGCGGAGGATGGAACCATGCGTGCCAGCGCCGGATGGACAGATATTTTTATCTATCCGGGGTACAAGTTCAAGGTGCTGGACGCACTGGTAACAAACTTTCATCTGCCGGAGTCCACACTCATCATGCTGGTATCGGCATTGGCGGGACGAGAGCACGTGCTGGCGGCCTATCGGCAGGCGGTGGAGGAGCGGTACCGCTTCTTCTCGTTTGGCGATGCGATGTTTATTCAGTGAAAGCAGGAGAGAGAAATGTTCAAGGTCATCAAAAAAGAGGGAAAAGCCCGGCGAGGCGTGTTTACCTGTGCCCATGGCGGCGAAGTGCAGACACCGGTGTTTATGAACGTAGGCACCCAGGCCGCCATCAAGGGCGGCGTCAGCGCTATCGACCTGAAGGAACGGCTGGGGACGCAGATCGAATTGTCCAACACATACCACCTGCATCTGCGGCCGGGCGACGACGTGGTGCGGGCCATGGGCGGCCTGCACACGTTCATGCACTGGGACGGACCGATCCTGACCGACTCCGGCGGCTTCCAGGTATTCTCGCTGTCGGGACTGCGGAAGATCAGTGAGGAGGGTGTGACGTTTGCCAGCCACCTGGACGGACACCGCATCTTCATGGGGCCGGAGGAGAGTATGCGTATCCAGAGCAATCTGGGCAGCGACATCGCCATGGCCTTTGACGAATGCGTGGAAAACCCCGCGCCCTATGACTACGCCAAGGCCTCCTGCGAACGGACGCTGCGGTGGCTGGAACGCTGCAAGAAGGAGCACGACCGGCTGAACGCATTGCCGGACACGGTAAACCCCGGACAGATGCTTTTCGGCATCAACCAGGGTGCCACCTACGCCGATCTGCGGATATGGCATATGCAGCAGATCGCCAAGATTGACTGCGACGGCTATGCTATCGGCGGACTGGCGGTGGGAGAGCCTACGGAGGTGATGTATGAGATCATCGACGCGGTGGAGCCGTATATGCCGGCGGATAAGCCGCGGTATCTCATGGGCGTGGGCACGCCCAGCAACATCATAGAGGGTGTGGCCCGGGGCGTGGACTTCTTCGACTGTGTGATGCCGGCGCGCAACGCGCGGCACGGAAAGCTGTTTACCTGGAAGGGCACGCTGAACATCAAAAATGCCAAGTACAAGCTGGACGAACAGCCCATCGATCCGGAATGTGACTGCCCGGTGTGCCGGCAGTTCAGCAGGGCATATCTCCGGCACCTGTTTACAGCGGAGGAGATGCTGGGAATGCGCCTGGCGGTGATGCACAACCTGTATTTTTACAACAAGCTGACGGAGCGTATCCGTGACAGCCTGGACAACGGATGCTTTGACGCATTCCGGGAGGAATACAGTAAAAAACTGGCGGAGAAGATATAAACCTCTTGCCAAAAGCAAAAGAACTATGTATAATAGTATCACTTTGTTGTTAAAGGAGTAATGTTCCATGATTCAGATCGCTTACGCTGATGCTGCCGCTGCCACCACCTCCGGCGGTATGGGTTCCACCATTCTGATGATCGTCCTGATGATCGCCATCTTCTACTTCCTGATGATCCGCCCCGAGAATAAGCGGAAAAAGCAGGCCGAGGAGATGCGGAGTTCTCTGAAGAAGGGCGATTGGCTGACCACCATCGGCGGCGTGTACGGCCGCGTCGTGGCTATCACCGACCGTACCGTGGTCATCGAGACCAGCGAGGACCGCGTTCGCGTGGAGTTCCTGAAGTCTGCTATCGGCCAGGTAGGTACCCTGGACGAGCAGGCTGCCGCCCAGCAGCGTCCGGTGAAGAAGGCTAAGAAGGAAGATGCCGCGGAGGAAACTCCCGCTGTGGAGGAGAAGACCTCTGATGAGGTCACCGAGGCTCCCGCTGAGGCTGACAAAACCGACGCCGAGTAATACAGACCGAGAGGAGCGCTGCCCAGAGGGCGGCGCTCTTTTTGCGCTGACAGCGATCAGTACCGGTGTATCATGTGATGCAGACCTTCCGCATAAGCTGAAGCAAAGCTGATGCGGGAGGTATTCTTATGTCTTGGAAGCAACTGGCCGGCAAGGGAACGTGGCTGGGCACCGCCACAGCGGCAGTCGTGCTGCTGGCAGCACTGGGCGTATCGTCACTGCTCCTGCTGCGGGGGATCGTGCCGGAGCGCGCGATGGGTCCACTGGTATGGGGCAGCAGCGTTCTGGCGTGCTTCTGCGGCGGACGTATGGCCATACGGCAGGGCGGCGATGGTCCGCTGCCTCGGGCGCTGGCAGTATCCGCCTGTGTATATGGTGCAATGTGGATCGCGGCGCTGACAGGAAACGAGGCGATACATTTTGCCGGCAGCGGCATCGCCCAGACCTGCGCCGTGTGGGGCGGCGGCCTTTTGGCGGGACTGATCGGAACGAAGCAGAAGCGGCGGAGGCCCCGCAGCGGCCGCCGGAAGGGCGGTGACCGTCGAAAACGGGCGGTAACATAAAGCGGCGCATGGTTAAAATAACGAAAACGTGTTTTTGCGGCATTTTTTATCCGACGGTGCGGCGGGCGGCAGGGGAGTCGTTCGCCGCATCACGCTTTTCAAGATATGGTGCAGGTATTTTCGGCATTTCCCCGGATATTGGGATTTCGGCATTTTTATAAACCGCGTCAGTACCCCGGTATACCTTGTTTACATAATTAAGTTGACATAACATTTTGACATAATTTACAAAAAATATGTTTTTGCGGAAAACCTCTTGCGGTTTTGTGAATTTTGCCATATATTTATTATTACGTTTTGGCACGTCTATCGAGAGGGCTTGGCTCATACACTGTGGACGAGGTGAGCCCTATGAAGCTGCATCGTCGCCGTATGCCTGTTCTCCAGCCGCCGAAGGCGCGGCTGTACATACTGTGCCTGTTTCTTGCCGCCGGGATCCTGGCGGGCTTTTTAGCGGGGCGGGCTGTGGCGTCGGAGGATCTGCTGTCGTTGAGCCGCTATGTGACAGGCTATGCGAGGCTGAATGCAGAAGAACCGCGCAGCGCGGGGCTGTGGCAGGTCCTATGGACTTATCTGCGCTATCCGGCCGCGGCGTTTCTGCTGGGCTGTACAGCCTGGGGCGTGATGCTGATCCCGCTGACGTGCGCGGCCCAGGGCTTCTTCCTGTCGTTCGCGGTGCAGTGCTTTGCCGCTGCACTGGGAAAGCAGGGCGTGGTATTGGCGCTGGCGGCGCTGGGACTGCGGTGTCTGTTCACCATACCATGTCTGCTGACGATAGCGGCGGACAGCTTTGCGTGTGCGTGGCGCCGGGCAGAACGTCAAAAGCCGGAGGTGAGAGACCGGCGGAGCGCGATCATCTGTGTGTTTGTATTGCTGACCGGGACAGTGGCGGAGTGCGCCCTGGTGCCGCGGCTTTTTGCATGGCTGATGCCAGGCTTGACTTGAAAGAGAGAGGAGTGAGGGACACATGACGGACTTTATCGCGGCATACCGCGACTATCTGACTGAGGAGAAGCACGCCTCCGCCAATACCCTCAGCTCCTATATACGTGACCTGACCCAGTTTCACAGCTGGCTGCTTTCCGTGGGCGTAACGGATATGCGGAAGGTGAAGAAAGAGACGATCAATGAGTATCTGCTGCATATGACCCACAGCGGCAAAAGCCCCGCCACAGTCACGCGGTCCACAGCGTCGATCAAGTCATTTTATGCCTATATGATGCAGTGCGGCGCTGTGAAGAGCAACCCGGCCAAGAGCGTGGTGGCCATGAAGGTAGAACGAAAGTATCCGGAGATCCTCACCAACCGGGAGGTAGAGCTGTTTTTGGAGCAGCCCAAATGCGTGGACGAAAAGGGATTCCGTGACCACGCTATGCTGGAGCTGCTGTATGCCACCGGAATTCGAGTCAGTGAGCTGATCGGTCTGGATGTCAGCGATGTCAATTTGTCCGCCGGCTTTATCCGCTGCCGCAGCAAGGGAAAGGAGCGCATCGTGCCGCTGTACACCGCTGCGGTGAAGGCTCTGGAGGACTATGTGCGGGATATTCGTCCCCGGCTCATCGCCGATGAGGAGGAGCATGCGCTGTTTGTGAATATGAGCGGCGAACGCATGAGTCGCCAGGGCTTTTGGAAGATCATCAAGTACTATCAGGAAAAAGCGGGCATCGAGAAGGATATCACCCCCCACACCCTGCGCCATTCCTTTGCCGTACACCTGCTGGAAAACGGCGCCGATCTGCGATCCATTCAGGAGATGCTGGGTCACGCGGATATCAGCTCCACGCAGATATATACACACGTTATCAAAAAGCAGCTGAAGGATGTATATAATAAGGCCCATCCCCGTGCATAACAGCCTATCAAACCGCCCGGTTTTCCGGGCGGTTTTTGTTGCTATTTTTATTCCAGTTTGCTATAATAGAACAAATGTTGGGAGGTGGGCGCAGCTATGCGGATACTGGGCATTGACCCCGGCATCGCCATTGTGGGCTTCGGGCTGATCGAATCGAACCGGGGCAGTGTGCGAATGCTGCAATACGGCGCTGTGACTACCGAGGCGGGACTGCCGCTGGCAACACGTCTGGTGCAGATCGAAAACGACATGACCGCGCTGATCGCCCAACTGAAGCCTGATGAGATCGCCGTTGAGGAGCTGTTTTTCAGCAAAAACATCACCACAGGTATCGCCGTGGCCCACGGGCGGGGTGTGATCCTGTGTACGGCGGAGCGACTGGGCGTACCCATATTCGAATATACCCCCATGCAGGTGAAGCAGGCGGTGGCCGGCTACGGCCTGGCGGACAAGAAGCAGGTGATGGACATGACAAAGCGGCTTTTGAAGCTGAAGGCAGTGCCGAAGCCGGACGACGCGGCAGACGCGCTGGCCATCGCCATATGCCATGCCCGCAGCGCTACCAGCCTGCTGCGGCGTAAGGACCCCGACGTGAAGGAGACTGTCTGATATGTATTATTATGTGAACGGCACCGTGGCGGAGATCGATGCGGGGCTGGCGGTCATCGACTGCAGCGGCGTGGGCTACGCCTGTGCCACGACAAACTATACGCTCTCCCAGCTGAAAAAGGGCGCACCGGCCAAGTTGTACACCTATCTGAATGTACGCGAGGACGCTATGGAGCTGTTCGGCTTCGCCGATCAGAGTGAGCTGCGGAGCTTCAAGCTGCTGATCGGCGTATCCGGCGTAGGCCCCAGGGCGGCGTTGTCTATCCTGTCCGCCGTAACACCGCAGCAGCTGGCGCTGGCGGTGGTGACAGAGGATGAAAAAGCACTGACTGCCGCCAACGGCATCGGCAAAAAGATCGCTCAGCGGGTGATACTGGAACTGAAGGACAAGCTGGCACGGGAGGAAGCGCTGGGCGGCACATCCGTTAAGGGCGGCGCGCCCGCGATGGCTGCGGTGCCCCACAGCAAGAAAAGTGAGGCGCAGTCGGCATTGGCGGTGCTGGGCTACGGCAGCGCGGAGATCGCCGCGGCGCTGAAGGATATCGACATGGAAGCGCTGACGCTGGAGGACATCATCCGGCAGGCGCTGAAGCGCATGATGAAGTAGAGGAGGGGCGCACATGAGCATTGATTTCGGGGCGGACCTGTACGAGGAGCCTATCGTCGCCAAAACGTTTCTCAGTGAGGATGCCAACGAAGGTTCTCTACGGCCCCACACACTGGCGGAATACATTGGGCAGGAGAAGGCCAAGCAAAACCTGTCGATCTTCATTGAGGCGGCGCGGCGGCGGACAGAGTCTCTGGACCATGTGCTGCTGCACGGCCCTCCGGGACTGGGCAAGACCACACTGGCGGGCATCATCGCCCAGGAGATGGGCGTGAATATCCGCATCACCTCCGGACCGGCTATCGAGAAGCCCGGGGACCTGGCGGCGCTGCTGACGAACCTGAGTGAGAACGATATCCTGTTCGTGGATGAGATACACCGGCTGAACCGGGCGGTGGAGGAGATCCTGTACCCGGCCATGGAGGACTACGCCATCGATATCATCATCGGCAAGGGACCTTCTGCCAACTCTATCCGGCTGGATCTGCCGAAATTCACACTGATCGGCGCCACAACACGGGCAGGGTCGCTGTCTGCACCGCTACGGGACCGCTTTGGCGTGACGCTGCGGCTGGAGCTCTACACGCCTGAGGAGCTGGCAAAAATCGTGACGCGCAGCGCCGGCATCCTGAACGTGTCCATTGAACCGGAGGGCGCTATGGAGATCGCGCGGCGGTCCCGGGGCACGCCCCGTATCGCCAACCGGATGCTGCGGCGGGTACGGGACTTCGCCCAGGTGATGGCCGACGGCGTTATCACCAAGTCCGTAGCGGACAAGGCGCTGCTGGCGCTGGAGGTAGACTATCTGGGACTGGACAACGTAGATCGACGGATGCTGCAGGCCATTATTGAAAACTATGGCGGCGGCCCGGTAGGTCTGGACACGCTGGCGGCCACCATCGGCGAGGAGTCGGTGACGCTGGAGGATGTGTATGAGCCATACCTGATGCAGATCGGCTTTTTGACCCGAACGCCCCGAGGGCGCTGCGTCACGCAGAAGGCCTATGCACATCTGCACATTGCGTTTACGGGCCAGCAGCAGCTGGAATTATAGTGCGCAGAGACGGTTCGGTGGAATTTTTCGGTTGTTCTCCGCAAGAAAGCCGTCAAATTTGAGTTATTTTTGACAAAGTTACACGATTGACTTGACAAATTATTTTGTAAAAAGGTATAATAGCGTATGGTGAATGATACAAGGGCTGAATATGACCATCTGCAGACGCTGAGCGACGAGGCGCTGTGCGCTCTGGTAAAGCAGGGCAGCCGCGACGCCGAGGAGATCCTAGTAGGGCGTTACCACCGTTTGGTGCGCTCCTGCGCCCGTCCGTACTTTCTGGCGGGAGGGGATAGCGAGGACCTTTTGCAGGAGGGAATGTTCGGGCTTATCAAGGCAATACGGGAGTACGAGCCAGGACACGAGGCCTCTCTGTGCACTTTTGCCGAGACGTGTATCCGGCGTCGTTTGTACTCTGTGCTGCGTGCAGCAGCCTCCGGAAAGCATTCACCTCTGAACCAAGCCGTTCCTTTGGATACCTCTTTCTTTGACGCGAATCTCTCCTTTGCCCACGTCGATCCCGAGGGTTGGGTCATCGACTGCGAAAAAACTGCCGCTCTGCTGGAAAACGCGCGCAAGCTGCTGTCCGAATTCGAGGTAAAGATTTTAGGGTATTATCTGGACGGTCTCACCTGCCGTGAGATCGCAGAAACTGTGGGCCGGTCCCCGAAATCGGTGGACAACGCCGTGCAGCGTTTGCGCCGCAAAATAGCGCGGCAGCTTCTATCCGGCGATATCAGCAAAGGCTGAGCGCAATATATTTTTTCTCAAAGAGAGGGTAAAATCATGTACGAAGACAAGACCTTAGTGTGCAAAGAGTGCGGCAAAGAGTTCGTTTTCACCGCCGGTGAGCAGGAGTTCTACGCTGAGCGCGGCTTCCAGAACGAGCCCCAGCGCTGCAAGGCCTGCCGCGACGCGCGCAAGAACGCTGCCCGTGGTCCCCGCGAGTATTTCACCGCTGTCTGCGCTGCCTGCGGCGGCGAGGCCAAGGTGCCCTTCGAGCCCAAGAGCGATCGTCCTGTGTACTGCAGCGACTGCTTCGCCAAGATGCGTGAGAACGGCTGATCTGCTGACTGCACACTGTTAAGTAGATAGAATAACCGCCTTCCGGTACGCCGGAGGGCGGTTTTTTATAGCGTAGGATGAGAAAAATCCTGTTGAAAGTTCCGGCATTTTGGGGTATACTATCAACACAATAATGTATTTGGAGGTTTTCCAACATGATCGAGATCACGAAAGACACCATTATCGGTGATATTCTGGACGTTGCGCCCCAGACCGCGCCCATCTTCCTGTCCATTGGTATGCACTGCCTGGGCTGCCCGTCCTCCCGCGGCGAGACGGTGGAGGAGGCCTGCGCCGTCCACGGCATCGATGTGGATAAGCTGCTGGAGCTGGTGAACGAGGAAGCCAACAAGCCCATCGCCGAGTAAACAAAAAAACAAAGCCACGCATACGCAAGCGTATGCGTGGCCATTTGTGTAGGGAAATATGGAGAGACGACTGCAATTACAACCGCGGCTCCAACTGCTGGCGGACATGACACCGGCGGGCTGCCGTCTGGCGGATATCGGCACGGACCACGGGTATCTGCCGGTGTGGCTGCTGCAAAGGGAGCGTATCCAAAGCGCTATTGCCGCGGACATCGGCGCAGAGCCTCTGGCGCACGCGCGGCGGACTGCGGAGGAATATGGCGTGGAGGGTATCAGCTTCCGCCTGTGTGACGGGCTGGCCAATATCTCTCCGGAGGAAACGGATACAGTGATCATCGCCGGCATGGGCGGAGAGACCATCATCGCCATCCTGGAAAGTGCACCATGGACGAAGGACGGTGCACATACGCTGCTGCTTCAACCCATGACAAAGGCCACAGAGCTGCGCCGATGGCTATCTGTAAACGGGTACACCTTTACAGATGAGCGGCTGGTGTGGGACAAGAATTACCTGTATCCGGTGCTGCGCGTGAACGGCGGCATTTGTCCGGCGCTGACTGAATTACAGACGCTGACCGGTGTTCTGCTGGACGGCGACCCGCTGTATGCGGACTATCTCACCCAGCACGCCGAAAAGCTGCTTCATATCGCGGAAGGTCTGCGCCGCAGCGGCAGAGAGGACGCTCTGCACCGAGCAGAGGCCGCGGAAGCATTGGCACAGCAGATAGAAGAAAAGAGGAAAACCCTATGACAACGGTACGGGATATCGAACAGTATCTGTACGCCTGGGCACCGCGGGAATTGGCGGAGAGCTGGGACAATGTGGGTCTGCTGGTGGGTGACCCGGAAGCGGAGGTGCGCCGCGTTCTGGTCGCGCTGGACGTAACGCCGCAGGTGGTGGACGAGGCCATCGAAAAAGACTGCCAGCTGATCGCGGCACACCATCCGGTGATGAACTGTGCATGGCACCAGGTGCAGACAGTCCGCACCGACGACCGGCAGGGAAGGGTACTGACAGAGCTGATACGCCACGGCATCGCCGCCATCTGTATGCACACCAATCTGGACGCGGCGGCCGGTGGCGTCAATGAGGTTTTGGCGCAGAAGCTGGGCCTTTCCGACCTGAAAATGCTGACGGAGGAAAAAATAGGGCGGATCGGCACGTTAAAATGTGAAATACCCCTTGTGGAGTTCACCCATTCTGTGATAGAATTATTAAGATGCAATGGTTTGCGCTATGTGGACGCGGGGCGGCCGGTACACCGGGTGGCGGTGGGCGGCGGCGCCTGCGGCTGCTATATTCCGCAGGCTATCGCCGCAGGCTGCGACACCTTTGTGACCTCCGACCTGAAATATAACGACTTTTTGGACACGGAGGGGCTAAATTTGATCGATGCGGGTCACTTTCCCACGGAGAATGTGGTGTGTCCCGCACTGCAAGACCGGTTGACAGAGGCATTCCCCGCAGTCGACGTCTTATGTTCGACCTCGCACAGCCGCGAGATCATCCAATACTGCATAAAGGAGAAGTAAACCATGTCAGGACATTCCAAGTGGCACAATATTCAGAAGACCAAGGGGGCGGCCGACGCCAAGCGCAGCGCCGCATTCACCAAGATCGCCAAGGAGATCATCGTGGCCGTCAAGCAGGGCGGCAGCGGCGACCCCAACAACAACTCCCGCCTGGCCACTGTTATCGCCAAGGCCAAGGCAGCCAATATGCCCAATGACAACATCAAGCGCACCATCGACAAGGCACTGGGTTCCGGCAATACCGATAACTATGAATCTGTCACCTACGAGGGCTACGGCCCCTGCGGCGTTGCTGTCATCGTGGAGGCGCTGACCGACAACCGTCAGCGCACTGCACCCGAGATCCGCCATTATTTTGACAAATTCGGCAAGGGCATGGGTGCTCAGGGCTGCGTCAGCTGGTCCTTTGACCGCAAGGGTGTGATCGTCATCGACAACGAAGAGGGCGAGCTGGACGAGGATACCGTGATGATGGATGCACTGGATGCCGGCGCCGAGGATATGCAGGCCGACGGCCCCGTGTTTGAGATCACCACCGATCCGGACAGCTTCAACGACGTGGTCAAGACGCTGGAGGAGAAGGGCTATTCCTTCGAGAGTGCGGAGATCGAGATGGTTCCCCAGAACTACATTGTCATGACCAGTGAGGACGATGTCCGCAGCATGACGAAGCTTCTGGATATGCTGGATGACAATGAGGATGTGCAGAACGTCTGGCATAACTGGCAGCAGGATTGATTGGAGAACATACGAAAGGCGGCCGCGAGGCCGCCTTTATCTATGGGGAGATTGATTATTTGACAATAGAACGGATCGAGCGTGATGGAAAAGCGTGTGCCGCGATACGCGGCACAGAAAAGGTCATCATCGATGCACAGGAACTGTATAAAAGAGACAGGGCAGACGCCCTGTCTCTTTGCATATATCACAGTGTCCGGACGCCGTCCATGATGATGGCACCGGCCAGGGCGGCCATCTCTTCCGGCGTCTCCTTTGCACCGCCGGAGAGCCACTCCAGCGTCAGCGTCAGGTTGCCGGAGACGATGAAGGAACAGAAATAGTCCAGACGGTCGCTGCTCCCGGAATAGAACCGGGCCAGGAAGTCACGCAGGAAATAACTGCGTAGGATGCCGCAGATACGCTCGGTATACGCCCGATCGCCGTTGGGCCCCAGCAGCACCAAACACAAATCGGCGTTGTCCTGGGCGAAGCGATACAGCTCCGTCAGGTAGGGAAACGCATCGACTTCGCCGGTGGAGTAGGCGTATTTCTTACAGACCAGGATCAAACGCTCGGCCATCTCGTCCTCCAGCCGCTGCAGAAGATCGCTGACGTCCTTATAGTGGATATAGAAGGTCCCGCGGTTGATGTCGGCACGCTCAGCCAACTCGCGGACGGAGATGGATTTGGAGGGCTTCTCAGACATGAGATCCATCAGTGCCTGCCGCAGCTGCCGTTTTGTCTTTCTGACGCGCCGGTCAATACCTCTCTCTTCCATACTAATACCCTCCGCACTCTTTTTGATCTGCCGAATAGTTGACCTTGTGTTGATTTTAGCACAAAAAGGCAGAAAGAACAAGGCTTTTTTACAAAACCGCCTTACTCTTGTGGAAGATCAGGCACTTCTAAACCACGGAGACAGCGCATAGAAATAAGGCAACAGACAGCATTCGGAGGATGGCATTATGATGGAGACAACGTCTATTTATCAGGATATGGCTCAGCGTACCGGCGGCAGCGTGTATATCGGCGTTGTGGGACCGGTCCGCACGGGAAAATCCACCTTTGTCAAACGATTTATGGAGACGCTGGTGCTGCCGCACATCGAAAACAGCTACCGGCGTGACCGGGCGCAGGACGAACTGCCGCAAAGCGGCTCCGGGCGCACCATTATGACGGCGGAGCCGAAATTCGTTCCGGAGGAGGCCGTGGAGCTCCGGCTGGCGGAGGGCGCGGCTTTCTCGGTACGGCTGGTAGACTGCGTGGGGTATATGGTGGACTCCGCCGTAGGGCAGTTTGAGGACCTGTCGCCGCGTATGGTGATGACACCCTGGTTCGATCACGAGATCCCCATGACCGAAGCGGCGGAGATCGGTACCCGCAAGGTCATTACCGACCATGCCACAGTGGGTGTTGTGGTGACCACCGACGGCACGATCACGGATATTCCTCGAGAGGACTACCGGGAAGCGGAGGAACGGGTCATACGTGAATTACAGGACATCGGCAAGCCCTTCGTGGTGCTGGTAAATTCTGCCCAGCCGGAGGACCCCAGGGCAGCTGCTGCCGCAGCAGAAATACAGACACGGTACGGCGTGACCTGCCGCTGTGTCAACTGCCTGACACTGACGGAGGAAGACATCGGCGATATCCTGCGGGATCTGCTGTATCAGTTCCCTTTACGGGAACTGGATGTTTTTCTTCCCGAATGGGTAGATGCGCTGCCGGGTGAACACCCCATCCGCAGCGGACTGTACCAGGAGATCGGCGAGGCTGCGTCCCAGCTGACACGTATCTGTGCACTGCCGCCATGCTTGGCAGCGCTGTCCCAAGGCGAAAATATTGAGAGTGCGGCAGCCAGCACTATTGATCTGGGCAGCGGCGTGGCACAGGTGGAAATACGGCTGCCGCGGCGTTTGTTCTTTGAAACGCTGAGCCAGCGCAGCGGCTTGCAGGTGGCAGACGACGGCGACCTGATGCAGATCATCGGTGAGCTGGCGGAGGCAAAACGGGAATACGACAAGGTGGCGCCGGCCCTTCGCTCCGCCCGGGAAACCGGTTATGGCATCGTGATGCCCGGCGTGGAGGAGCTGAACCTGGAGGATCCGGAGATCGTGCGGCAGGGAGGACGCTACGGCGTGCGGATGCGAGCCAGCGCGCCGTCTATCCATCTGATCCGTGCGGATATCGAGACGACGGTTTCCCCCATCGTAGGCAACGAGAAGCAGTCAGAGGACATGGTAAACTATCTGCTGCAGGAATTCGAGGGCGATACGGGAAAGCTGTGGCAGTCCAACATCTTCGGCCGCAGCTTCCATGAGATCGTAGGAGAGGACCTGCAGGCAAAGCTGAAGCGTATGCCGGCAGACGCTCAGGCAAAGTTGCGCCAGGCGCTGGAACGCATAATCAACGAGGGCGGCGGCGGACTTATCTGCATTATTCTGTAACACCGGATATATTCTCCATAACAGAGCAGCCGGGCAAACGCCTGGTTGCTCTGTTTAAGGCGGTATATCATAAGAAACTGCACGTTTACAAGGTTTGAAACGTATGGAACATTTGGTTTTGATTTTCTTGTTTTTTGAATTTTTCGGTAGAAAAACAGGTGTAAAACCTTAATTATTGTGAAATATTTTTTACTTTTATAGTGACAAATTTATGTAAGCTGGTATAATGTACTTGGAACAAATACGGCCGCCCCGGGCGGTGGAACAAAGGAAGGACAATCACATGGGAATCAAGATCGGTATCAATGGCTTCGGCCGTATCGGACGGGTGGTGCTGCGTATACTTGCAGACGACCCGGAGCGCTTCGAGGTATGCGGCATCAACCTGCGGAAGGCGGATGTGGACTACATGGTGTATCTGCTGAAATATGACTCCGTGTTCCGGAATTTCCCCGGAATCGTGGAGCACGCCGGCGGTGACCTGATCGTCAACGGCCGCAAGATCAAAGTATACAGCGAGTCCGATGCCGCCATGATCAATTGGGCAGATTGCGGCGCGGAGTACATCATCGAGTCCACCGGCGCCAACAACACCACCGATAAGGCCTCCCGCCATTTCAAGGGCGGCGCCAAGAAGGTCATCCTGACGGCCCCCGCCAAGGACGATGCCACCCCTACCTTTGTCTTCGGCGTCAACAGCGATGAATACCGCAGCGATATGCGCGTCATCTCCAACGCCAGCTGTACCACCAACTGCCTCGCGCCGCTGGCCTATGTCATCCACAAGGAGTTCGGTATCGAGCAGTCCCTGATGTCCACTATCCACGCCTCCACCGCCAAGCAGAAGGCCGTGGACTCTCGCGGCGGCAGTGACTGGCGTACAGGCCGTTCCATCCTCAACAACATCATCCCGACTACCACCGGTGCGGCTAAGGCTGTTGGACGCGTGATCCCATCTCTAAAGGGCAAAATGACCGGCATGGCCTTCCGCGTACCCACCGCAGACGTATCCGTGGTGGACCTGACGGCGCGGCTCAGCAAGACGGCATCGTATGCGGACATCTGCTACGAGGTCAAGCACGCCTCCGAGACGTATATGAAGGATATTATCGGCTATACCCGCGACCAGGTGGTATCCACCGACCTGATCGGCAATCCCTGCCCCTGCATTTTTGACGAGACAGCGGGTATTTCTCTGGATCAGGACTTCGTGAAGCTCATCGCCTGGTATGACAACGAGTGGGGTTACAGCAACATGGTGGTGCGTATGCTGGAGCATATGCACACCGTGGACGAAGCGGACGCCTTTATGGCGCAGGAATAAGCGGCATATATACGATCTCCCCCGGCCCTGCCGGGGGAGATTTCTTGCGTCCGCACCCTTGTCAAGCGGTTCGCCGCGTGGTATGATAGCACCAGTAGGAAAGGTGGATAGGGAGGAGGACATATATGCTTTTGGCCATCGATATCGGCAATTCAAATATTTCCGTAGGGCTGTTTGACCGGGAGAAAACGCTGAAATTTCTGGCATCCATAGACACGGACAGCCGCAAGACAGCAGACCAGATCAGCATTGATCTGATGAATTTGTTTACACTGTACGGCTGTGATATCCACGATGTCAGCGGGGCGATCTTATCCAGCGTGGTACCGCCTATGAACTTCATGATGGAAAAGGCGCTGACGCGCCTTCTGGGCAAGCCGCCCATGGTGGTTGGCGCAGGCATCAAGACCGGGCTGAACATCCGCATGGAATTCAACAGCCAGCAGCTGGGCGCGGACATTGTGGCTAACGCGGTATCGGCATTGGAAAAATACCCGGTGCCCATCATCATGATCGACATGGGCACAGCCACCATCATCTCCTACATCTCAGAGAAGCGCACCTACGAGGGCGGACTGATGTTCCCCGGCGTGCGGCTGTCGCTGGACGCGCTGTCCCATCACACGGCGCAGCTGCCTAATATCTCGCTGGAGCACCCCCGGCAGCTCATCGGCAAAAACACCGAGGACTGTATGCGAAGCGGCATCGTCTACGGCACCGCCGCCATGCTGGATGGGGTCATCGACCGTATCCGTGAGACGCTGGGCGGGGCGGAGCCCTCTATCGTGGCCACCGGCCCAAACGCACCGGTGATTGCCCGATACTGCCGCAACCACGTGGTGTACGACAAATATCTGCTGATGGAGGGACTGTACGCCATCTATCAGAAAAATGCAAAATGACATACGCGCCCTCCGGCGATACCGGAGGGCGTACCTTTATGTAAAAACAGCTGGAAAGCAAAAATACTTTCCAGCTGTTTATGCATAACGTTTTTACTTAGCAAGCACCTTTTTCAGCTTGACAAAGCGGGGCAGGGAGTCCTGCTTGGGCAGCTCCGGCTCACCCTGGATCAGCGGCAGCGCATACTCGATGAACTGGTGGTTCACGCCATTGCCCTCCTCATTGATCCACTCGCGGGGAATTTTCTTCTCCACGTTGGCGACCTCCACCAGCGGAACGAGCTTGGTGCGGCAGGCATACTTCCCGTTCTGGATACCGCGCTCAAAGCCGATCATGCGGCCGTTGATGCCGTTGACCGCGTTCTCCACGGCCACCTTGCCGGCCATGTAGGACTCTTCGATATCCGTCTCGCTGGCCAGATGGGCGGCGCAGCGCTGAAGCAGGTTCAGCTCGATGCCTCGGACCTTGGCGCCGGTCTCCTCCTTCAGCACTTCGGCCAGAATAGTGGCCAGACCACCCAGCTGAGCGTGGCCGAAGCCGTCGTTGGCGGCCACCTTGGCCTCGGAGACGAAGCCGCCGTCCTCATAGTGGATACCCTCAGACACGGCCACAATGCAATTCCCAGTAGCATTGTAGACCTTCTTGACGTCTTCGATGAATTTGGGCATACTGAAATCCGTCTCAGGCAGATAGATCAGATCCGGGCCCGCGCCATATTCGCTGGCCAGGGCGGAAGCTGCGGCCAACCAACCGGCATGACGGCCCATGATCTCCACCACCACGATCATGCCCTTGTCGTACACGTGTGCGTCCTGATAGACCTCCATAATGGAGGTAGCGATGTACTTGGCGGCAGAGGCGTAGCCGGGGCAATGATCCGTGCCGAACAGATCGTTGTCAATGGTCTTGGGCACGCCCATAACGCGGCATTCGTAGCCCACAGACTGCATATACTGGTTGATCTTATTGCAGGTGTCCATGGAGTCGTTGCCGCCGTTATAGAAGAAATAGCGTACATCGTGCTTCTTGAAGACCTCAAGGATACGCTTGTAGTCCGTATCATCCAGCTCCGGATCGGCGATCTTATAGCGGCAGGAGCCCAGTGCGGAGGAGGGGGTATACTTCAGCAGGCGCAGCTCCTCGGGATCCTCCTGCCCCATGTCGAACAGCCGATCGTTAAGTACACCCATGATGCCGTGCTCGGCACCCAGCACCTGGGTAATGGCGCCGGACTTCAGCGCCGTGTCGATCACGCCGTAGGCACTGGCATTGATAACGGAAGTGGGGCCGCCGGATTGACCGATAATACACGCGCCGCGCAGTTCTTTCATATTCGCATACCTCCAAAAGCGGAATTTTTGTGTTTACAACGGGTATTTTACCATGTAGAATAGCCGTTGTAAACAGTTTGTGCTTGCAAATCCGTAAAAATATGATACAATAGGAACGTTCCATACAACAGGTGCATACTTGCAAAATTTATCATAAAGGAGACTTTGACATGGCACTGGTAACTTCCAAGGAAATGTTCGCCAAGGCTTATGATGGCGGCTACGCCATCGGCGCGTTCAACGTCAACAACATGGAGATCGTACAGGGCATCACCGAGGCCTGCCAGGAGGAGCGCGCTCCCGTGATCCTGCAGGTCAGCAAGGGCGCCCGCGCCTACGCCAACCACACCTATCTGGTGAAGCTGGTGGAGGCGGCGGTAGCAACCTGCCCCGATATCCCCATCGTGCTGCATCTGGATCACGGCCCCGACTTTGAGACCTGCAAGAGCTGCATCGACGGCGGCTTCACCTCCGTGATGATCGACGCCTCCTCCAAGCCCTTCGCCGAGAACATCGAGATCACCCGCAAGGTGGTGGAGTACGCCCATGACCACGGTGTCGTCGTGGAAGCGGAGCTGGGCACGCTGGCCGGTATCGAGGATGACGTGAAGGTGGCTGACCACGCCGCGTCCTACACCCGTCCCGAGGAGGTGGAGGAGTTCGTATCCAAGACCGGCTGCGACTCCCTGGCTATTGCCATCGGCACCAGCCACGGTGCGTATAAGTTCAAGCCCGAGCAGTGCACCGTCAACGAGAAGGGTATTTTGGTGCCGCCTCCCCTGCGCTTCGACGTGCTGGAGGAGGTCAGCAAGCGCCTGCCCGGCTTCCCCATCGTGCTGCACGGCTCCTCCTCCGTACCGCAGGAGTATGTGAAGATGATCAACGAGCACGGCGGCAAGATGCCCAACGCCATCGGTGTGCCCGAGGAGCAGCTGCGTCAGGCCGCCCGCCTGTCCGTCTGCAAGATCAACATCGACTCCGATCTGCGTCTGGCCATGACCGGCACTATCCGGCAGTTCATGGACGAGCACCCCGACAAGTTCGATCCCCGCGAGTATCTGAAGCCCGCCCGCGCCAACATCAAGGAGCTGGTACGCCACAAGCTGGTGGACGTGCTGGGCTGCGCCGGCAAGGCGTAAGCTTATCAAAACACATGAAAAAAATATCCGGTGCGAAAGCACCGGATATTTTTTGTTGATCACACGTTTTCCTCATAGCGCAGGACGATAGCCCGACACTTGAGGCAGCCGAACGCCTGAAACTGAATGTCCCGACGGAATATGTACGGCCCGGCCAGATCAACGGTATCGCTGAGGCCCGGCGTCGGCTCAAAGCAGACACCGACACTCTCGGCTGTCCGCAGTATGCCCGGCCGCATTTCGCCGGAGCAATAGGGGCACTTCGGTGTCATTGCTCGTCACCTCATATCTCTTTTTACAGTGTTTCCTTGATCTTGGCCGCGATCTGGTCCGCCGTCAGGCCGTATTCCCGCAGCACGTCGGCAGCCTTGCCGGACTGACCGAACCGGTCGTTGACGCCGATCTTGCGGAACTTGCAGCAGACCTTGCCCATCAGTACATCGGCCACAGCGTCACCCAGACCTCCGATGACGCTGTGCTCCTCCACGGTAATGACATTGCCGCACTTTTCGGCGTACTTCGTCACGCACTCCGCGTCAATGGGCTTGATGGTGTGTACGTTGATGACGCTGATCTCGATACCCTCGGCGGAGAGCAGCTTGGCGGCCTCCAGCGCCTCGTTGACCATCAGACCGCAGGCAAACACCGCCGCGTCCTTGCCCTCGCGCAGCACATTGGCCTTGCCGATCTCAAAGGGATAGTCCTCCTCGAATACCGGGGTGGCCAAACGCGCCAGACGCATATAGGCGGGACCCTGAAACTCCGCCAGGGCAAAGGTGGCCTTCTTTGCCTCATTGGCGTCAGCAGGGACGATGACGGTCATGCCGGGGATCAGCCGCATAAGACCGATGTCCTCGATGGCCTGGTGGCTGCCGCCGTCCTCGCCCACAGACACGCCGGCATGGGAGCAGCAGATCTTCACATTAAATCTGGGATAGGCGATGGTGTTGCGGATCTGCTCATAGGCGCGCCCAGCGCCGAACATGGCGAAGGTGGAGCAGAAGGGGACAAGCCCCATAGTGGACAAACCGGCGCCGATATTCATCATATTGGCCTCGGCGATGCCGCAGTCGAAGAAGCGCTCGGGATGCGCCGCCTTGAAATACTTGGTCATAGTGGCACCAGCCAGGTCGGCATCCAGCACCACGACGTTCTTATTCTGTTCACCCAGCTCTACCAGCGCCTTGCCGTAGGCTTCACGGGTGGCGATCTTTTCACTCATGGCTCAGTCCTCCAATTCCTTCAATGCCTGCTGCCGCTGTTCCTCGTTGGGCGCCTTGCCGTGCCAGCCCACCTGGCCTTCCATGAAGGACACGCCCTTGCCCTTTACCGTGTGGGCCAAGATAGCCTTGGGCTTGCCGGGCGTCACAGGCGCGCCCAGCGCTGCCTCAATGGCGTCCAGGTCATGGCCGTCGATCTCGTGCAGATCAAAGCCAAAGGCCCGCAGCTTGGCGGGCATATCGCCCAGAGACATGACCTCATCGTTGCTGCCGTCGATCTGCAGGCCATTGTTGTCCACGATCACGGTCAGGTTGTCCAGCTTATAGTGGGCAGCGGACATGAGGGCCTCCCAGATCTGGCCCTCCTGACACTCGCCGTCGCCCAGCAGCGTAAACACCTTGGTGTCCTTGCCCTGCACCTTGGCGCCCAGTGCCATACCCACGGCAATAGAGCAGCCCTGACCCAGGGAGCCGGTGGAGGCGTCCACACCAGGGACCTTCTTGCAGTCCGGGTGGCCCTGCAGGATGCTGTGCAGCTGCCGGAAGTTCTTGAACTCATCGCGGCTGATAAAGCCCAACTCCGCCAGAACCGCGTAGTAACAGGGGGCAGCATGGCCCTTGCTGAGTACAAAACGGTCACGGTCCGCCCAATGCGGATTTTGGGGGTCGATACGCATATGGTTATAGAATACGCTGGCCACCAGCTCCACCGCGGACAGGGAGCCGCCGGGATGACCGCTGCCGGCGTTGGCGGTCATGTTGATGATGTCCCGGCGCATCTGACAGCACACGCCGGACAATTCTGCTTTATTCATGGGAAACCTCCATTCCATGTTCTTCTGACCTAATAGGATATAGTATTTCCCATATAAAGTCAATGCGGGACAACAGAAAAGTCACGGAAAAGTAACGGAAAATATCACATCAGAAGGTGAGGGCACATACAATAAGGCGGAGGGATGCCAGATGCTTTTTCGTCCGTATGACAGACTGGAGGCCGTGATCTACGCCCATCGCTGGGCCTATGGCCGCAATCCGGCCTTTTACGATTATGAGGAGATCGGCGGCGACTGCACCAACTATGCCTCACAGTGCATCTACGTCGGCACCGGTGTAATGAACTATACACCTACCTTCGGCTGGTACTATATCAACAGCAATGACAAATCGCCCTCCTGGACGGGCGTTGAATTTCTGCGTGACTTTCTGGTGCGCGTGGAACGCTCTGCCGGGCCGATAGCCCAGGAGACGCAGGACCTCTCCCGGGCACGGCTGGGAGATGTGATACAGCTAAGGTTCAGTGGGGATGTATTCCAGCATTCTCCGGTGGTGGTACAGCCCAGCTCTGACGGTGATCCAGCCAAAATACTGGTAGCTGCCCACAGCGCGGATGTGGATTGGCGGCCGCTGAGTACCTACGATTATCAGGCGTACCGGGTCCTGCACATACTTGGTGCATTCGTGCCGTAAATGAACATCCCCCGGGGAAACCTGGGGGATGTCGTACAATAAGCTGTCCCCGGCTCTGCCGGGGACAGCTTATTGTTGCGGCACTATTTGTCAAAGGATGGGTTCATAAAATATACGTTCTTTTCGTTCAGCCGGTCTTTGGCCAGGCGAAGACCTTCGCCGAAGCGCTGGAAGTGGACGATCTCCCGGGCACGCAGGAACTTGATGGCATCGTTGACGTCCGGATCATCGGACAGGCGCAGAATGTTGTCGTAGGTCAGGCGCGCCTTCTGTTCGGCGGCCAGATCCTCCGTCAGGTCGGCGATCATGTCGCCGGTAACGCCGATGGAGCCTGCCGACCAGGGAAAACCGGACGCCGCAGTGGGATAGACTCCCGTAGTATGGTCCACAAAGTAGGCGTCAAATCCGGCAGCCCGGATGTCCTCGTCGGACAGGTTTCGCGTCAACTGGTGAACAATAGTCCCCACCATCTCCAGGTGTCCCAGTTCTTCTGTGCCGACTAGGGAAACGAAAAAGCCACAAATCGCGGAAAGCCTTGTGCCGCAAGGCCTTCAAGGCGCGGAAACCGACGAAAACACGAATGTGCGAAAGGCGGGGTGGCTCTGTTCCTTTGCTACGAACTACCGGCACCGCGGAGTAAGCAAGCACTACTGCGTCGATGTGGTGGCCGCACTTCCGGAGGGAGGTGTGGCAGAATGAAGGAGTACATTCAGCAGCTTCCGCCGGACAAGCTGGTGCCTTTCCAAAACCATCCCTATCAAGTGAGAGAGGATGCCGCTATGGACGAGCTGATGGAGAGTATCCGTACACACGGCGTGCTATCGCCGCTACTGGCGCGGCCGAAAGGGGAGAGCTACGAGCTGGTCAGCGGGCATCGGCGGCGGTTGGCAGCGCAGAAGCTGGGACTAAAGACTGTCCCTGTGCTGGTACGGGAGATGACCGACGATGAAGCGGTGATCCTGATGGTGGACAGTAACCTCCAGCGGGAAAACCTGCTGCCCAGCGAAAAGGCGTTTGCGTACAAGATGAAGTTGGAGGCCATAAAACATCAAGGGAAGGCAACTTCCCGACAAGTTGTCGGGAAGTTAGAAAGTGCCGATGAAGTTGGACAAGGTAATGGTGAAAGTGGACGTACTATCCAACGATACATCCGCCTGACCAACCTCGTCCCGCCGCTGCTTCAGATGGTAGACGATGGCCGCATCGCCTTTTCTCCCGCCGTGGAATTGTCGTACCTCGCACGAGACGAGCAGGCGGAATTGTGGGATCTGATCGGACGAGAGGACGCCACGCCGTCGTTGTCGCAGGCCATCCGCCTGAAGAAGCTCTCCCGCGAGGGCGGGCTGACGGCGGAGAAACTGTACGCCATTCTCACCGAGGAAAAGCCCAACCAGAAAGAGCAAGTCCGCATCAAAACGGAGTCCCTGCGAAAGTATTTCCCGCGCAATTACTCCGTCCAGCAGATGGAACGGGAAATTCTCAAGCTGCTGGAGACCCGTTACCGGACGCGGAATAGGGGGGAGCGGTGATTCCGTACACTGGTATTATACGGACAAGCCCTGTAAAATGGCCGCAGGAGGTGCATCACATGAGCGAAAGATTACAGGAATCCTTACCGCAGAACATCTATCGGAACGGAATCTGCTACGAACTGCGCGGCGAGCAGTACTATCCGTGCCTGCTGGTGCCGCCAGAGCTGGATGCCAGTGAGGAAGAGCAGCTGCGATTCATTATCCGGCAGATGGCGGAGGCGCAGGGGATTGATGAGGACTTAAAGGTACGAGACCCTATGGCGTGGGTCGGCGCGATGAACAACATCAAAAGCGCGGCTCTTGAGATCATGCGGGAGTCCAAATGACGCCCCAAGAAAGAGAAACAAAAGAAAAAAACCAACGCAAGCGGAGACAGGTCAAATGCCTGCCTCCGCTATTTTTTATAGAGGAGCAAGGAATGGATTATTTTTGCAAATCGAAATCCGAAGCCTATACGTTTTATCGCGTTCCCAAGCTGTTATTTACGCATATCTTCTACAAAGACTTGCCATGTGAAGCAAAGCTGCTTTACGGTATGTTAGTAGACAGAATGACGCTTTCTGACCGAAATTTCTGGAGAGATCGCGAGGGAAACACCTACATCTATTTCAGCATAGAGACGATTATGCGGAGTCTCAACTGCGCCCACGGCAAGGCGGAAAAGCTTCTGGCTTCGCTGGAGGATTATGGCCTGTTGGAGCGTAGGCGGCAGGGCCTTGGAAAACCTTCACGGCTATATCCGCAGCCATTTGCCCGTGAGATGTAATACTGAATTTCGGAGTTCTAGCGCGACGAAATTCGGTGCTGCTGGAACGCCGGTTTTCGGCGTTCAATAAGACAGAGAAAATAAAACTGATTGGTTAAGAAACTGAATGAGGCAGGAAAGGACGGAATGATTATGAAAGAGAATAAGATCAGAAACAAGCAGGTCAACGTTCGGCTGACAGAAGCGGAATACAGGCGTTTGGACGAGACGGCACAGGCCAGCGGATTAGGGAGGTCGGCTTATCTTCGGATGGTAATGTACGCCTCGTGGCTCCGTGAGGGAGTCAAAAAAGAAAAATAGAAATGGTGCGTGTTGCACGAGCAGCCACCATAATGGCGCAGAAGCTTCCGCCGTAGGAGGAAACAGATTCTGTATTGCGAATGCGATACGGAATCTGTTTCCGCAAGCATAGCATTTTGACAGCAAAATGCGCTTGTTAAGGGGACATCCCCCTAATACCCCCGCTATCGCAATATCAATAATTTGCACCTGAACGGGATTTTCCCGTTTAGGTGCAAATTTCATGTATAGAAAGGTACGGTTTGTTTGACTTTATTCGCAGAAAGGTATATAATATACACAGTAAAAAACTGCGACAGGGCTAATTACCAGCCGCACTATCCAACAGTCCTGTGCTTTCTACAGGGCTGCTTTTTGCTATTTTGAGATAAGGAGAATGTCCATGGAATATATGTCCATCACACAGGCAGCAGAGAAGTGGGGCATCACCCCACGACGTATTCAAGTTCTCTGTAAGGCGGAACGCATCCCTGGCGCGATCCGTATCGGTTATGTATGGGCCATTCCCGCAGACGCCGAGAAACCCAAGGACGCAAGGGTGCGAAGCGGGAAGTATGTGAGGACGGCTACAACTGCCGCCGGCAAGGAAAGATGAGGGGAAATTATGGCACCGGAAAATAAATTGGGGCTGACAAACTCCGCTGATCTTGCCCGGGAAGAAGAGTGCCTCAGCAAGAAAAAGGCGGTAGAACTGTTTGAAAACGGCGTGCTTAACACCCTGCCGGCTGGTAAATTCTCGACCTTGCAAGCGATTCACAAATATCTGTTTGAGGATATTTACGACTTCGCTGGTAAGCTGCGAACGGTGAATCTGGCAAAGGGCAATTTTCGCTTTGCGCCGCTGATGTATCTGGAAGCGGCACTGGCCAACATCGACAAGATGCCCCAGTCCACCTTTGATGAGATTATCGAAAAATATGTGGAAATGAATATTGCCCACCCCTTCCAGGAGGGCAATGGGCGCAGCACCCGCATCTGGCTTGACCATATTCTGAAAACCGAAATCGGCAAGATCGTGGACTGGAGCAAGGTGGATAAAGAGGATTATCTTCTTGCCATGGAGCGCAGCCCCATCAAGGATGTAGAGATCAAGGTACTGCTGAAGGCGGCGCTGTCCGACGAGATAAACAGCCGGGAAGTCTATTTGAAAGGCATTGACCACAGTTACTATTACGAAGGGTACACGACATTCAAGGCGGAAGATTTGAGCAAGGAATGAGGTGCTGGTATGAACTTAAAATCCCTATCTTCAGACGGAAAAATTGCATATTTGATTAAGCCGATCCTTAAAGTTTTACAGGATGCAGGTGGACAATTGGAACGCTCCGAAATCAAAGAGCGTATTTCAGATTTGGATGACCGAATTGCCGAGTATTCGGAATGGGAGAAAACATCGGAGTTAACAGGAAATACATACAGAGAATTTGATTTCAATTTTAACTTTGCCATAAAAGATTTGTATTTCAATGATTTGCTCACATATACAAGGTTGTCTCCTATCACTTTGACCGAAAGTGGATTACGCCTTGATATAGGTAGCCTTGATGTCCAAAAGGATATCATTGAAACATCAAAAATTCATTGGGAAGAACTCAATAGGAAGAATAAAAAAAATAAGAAAAACAAAACGGCAGATATTGTTGGCGATGAGGAAGAGCCGCAAGCTGAAGAAAAAATCAAAGATACTTTTAAGGATAACCTTCTTACAGCTATTTCAAAAATGTCACCAAAGAAATTTGAAGCATTCTCAAGAGCATTGTTAAATCGTATGGGTGTAGAATTTACAGAAAAAGGCGCTCAAATTAGCAACGATGGTGGTATTGATGGATATGGTTATCATACAGACACAAACGATTTCAGAACAACGAGAGTTGTTATCCAATGCAAGAGATATAATGCTGCGCCTATATCAGAACCTGAAATTAATCAGTTTTTAGGTGCTATGAATAAATATCAAGCCGATTATGGTGTATTTATCACAAACGGAAGATTTACAAACGCGGCAAGAACTGCGGCAAGAGAAGGCTCACCAATTACTTTAATTGATGGAAATGATTTGGTAAGACTTGTCATCAAATATGAACTCTATATAACACCTGTTAAGACATATCTGCTAGACGAGTTCTATAGCACAGATGGATAACACAAATCTAACCGGTGAATCTGGCGAAGGGCGATATCTGCCATAGCGGAAGATTTGAGCAAGGAATGAGGTGTAAATATGCCGGATCAGAATTGGCAATTTGAACTGGAAGAATATATCAAGCAGGGTGAACCCGACCGGGCCGAAAAAAGCAAAGCGTGGCAGACCGCCATCGGCTTGCAGGCGGTTGACGGGTTGAATACCTCTGCTTATCTGCTGGATACGGCCAAAGATCACATTGAGGGCAAAATCACCATTGATGAAGCCCAGCAGCGCATTTATAGCTATTATGAGCAGCGTACCACCCGCACCGAAATCGAGAACGAAACGAAAGAAGCGGACATTGTCTCTGCAAGGATCGCAAAGTTGTTGGGCGAAAAAGCCTTCCAATTCTCGCCTGCCGAGTGGCTCTCTATCCACCGCAGATTGTTTGAGGGCGTATTCGGTCACGCCGGACAAATTCGGCAGTACAACATCACCAAGAAAGAGTGGGTGCTGAACGGCGATACCGTGACCTATGCGGACTGGAACAGTATCAAGGATACGCTGGATTACGATTTTGCCACCGAAAAGCAGTTCTCCTATGAGGGTTTGTCCGTAGATGCAGCGGTGAAACATTTGGCAAAATTCGCTTCGGACATTTGGCAAATCCATCCCTTCGGCGAGGGGAATACCCGTGCCACCGCCGTCTTTATGATCAAGTATATGAAAACCTTCGGTTTTCGTGTAAACAACGACGCCTTTGAAAAGAATTCGTGGTACTTCCGCAACGCCTTGGTCAGAGCGAACTATACGAATCTGCAAAAGGGCATTCACGCCACCACAAAGTTCTTAGAGATGTTTTTTAGTAATCTTCTTTTAGGCACAGAGCACGAGCTGAAGAACCGCTATATGCACATTGATTATGTGGAGAAAAGTCATTCCCAAAGTATCAATTCCAAAGTTCCAAAGTATCAATTTGATACTTTGGACTGCTCACTGGAGGAGCTGGCGGTTTTGGAACTGGTCGCACAAAACCCGGCAATCAAGCAGCAAGAGCTTGTGACCGCAACAGGAAGGTCTATCGCAACCGTGAAGCGGATTATGAAGTCGCTGCAAGATAAAAACTATATTCGCAGAGAAAGCGGCAAGAGATACGGTAAATGGGAATTGCTGGTTTGATGCAAGGATCGGATTTATCACTTTTTTGCAATATCACCGGCATAAAAATGCCGGAGAATTAGCAGCGTCATTGATATGGGAGAACGCGGTTATGGAGCTTATAAATAATACAACAAAGACTCTAAAAGATGATTTGTCCGTAGAAATCAAACAAGGCAGCAAACTGTCCATTGCGGCGGCTTGCTTCTCTATCTATGCCTTTCAGGAGCTGAAAGAGCAACTTTCGCAGATTGAGCAACTCCGCTTTATTTTTACATCCCCGACCTTCGTGACCGAAAAAGCAAAAAAGGATCGGCGTGAGTTTTATATTCCCCGCCTTACCCGCGAAAGAAGCCTTTACGGAACAGAGTTTGAAATCAAGCTCAGGAATGAGCTGACCCAAAAAGCCATTGCACGAGAGTGTGCAGAGTGGATCAGACAGAAGGTCACTTTCAAGTCAAATGTCAGCGATAAATCCATTCAGGGGCAAATCGTAGTTGATAGTGTAGGCTATACGCCTATCAATAACTTCACCACGGTTGAATTAGGCTGCGAAAAGGGCAATGTAATCAGCACCACAATCGTGAAAGATGAGTCCCTTGCCCGCACTCTGCTTGCTGACTTCAACGAGATATGGAATGACAGCAAAGTGCTTCAGGTCGTTACAGACGAAGTGATCGACAGCATTACCGCCGCATATAACGAGAACTCTCCCGATTTCATCTACTTTGTGACGCTCTATAACATCTTCAATGAGTTTTTGGAGGATGTGTCCGAAGATGTTTTGCCCAACGAAGCAACCGGCTTCAAGGAAAGTAAGATTTGGGGGCTGCTCTACAACTTCCAAAAAGATGCTGCCCTTGCCATCATAAACAAACTTGAAAAATACAACGGCTGTATCCTTGCGGATAGCGTCGGTCTTGGTAAAACCTTTACCGCACTTGCCGTTATTAAATACTACGAAAACCGCAACAAGTCCGTTCTTGTGCTCTGCCCCAAGAAACTGACGAACAACTGGAATACCTATAAGGACAACTATGTCAATAATCCCATCGCTGCTGACCGGATTCGGTACGACGTACTGTATCATACCGACTTAAACCGCACCCACGGCACATCAAACGGGCTTGATCTCGACAGACTGAATTGGGGCAATTATGACCTTGTGGTAATTGATGAGTCCCACAACTTCCGTAATGGCGGTAAACTGGTCGAGAACCCGGACGAGGACGCCAAGGATAACCGCTATGTTACCTTGATGAAGAAGGTTATCAGAGCCGGAGTAAAGACGAAAGTCCTAATGCTTTCTGCAACGCCGGTCAACAATCGCTTCAATGATCTGAAAAATCAGCTTGCTCTTGCGTATGAAGGGCATACGGATTACATAGACGAAAAGCTCAATACCACCCGTACTATCGACGAAATCTTCAAGAACGCACAGCGGGCGTTCAACACTTGGAGCAAATGGGAGCCATGCGACCGCACGACTGAAAACCTGCTCAAAATGCTGGACTTTGATTTCTTTGAAGTGCTGGACAGCGTGACCATCGCCCGTTCAAGAAAGCACATTCAGAAGTATTATGATATGGCGGACATCGGCACCTTCCCGACAAGGCTAAAGCCGATCTCGCTTCGTCCGCATCTTACTGACCTGAAGGAAGCAATCAGTTACAACGAGATTTTCGAGCAGCTTATGCTCCTGACACTGACAATCTATACGCCGACGCACTACATTCTGCCGAGTAAAATGGAGAAGTATGCTGAACTGTACGGAGATAACAAGGTCAATGTCGGCTTTACGCAGGCGAACCGTGAGCAGGGTATCCGTCGCCTGACCGCCATCAACCTGATGAAGCGTATGGAAAGCTCCGTCTATTCTTTCAATCTGACGCTGACACGCATCAAGGATTTGATAAACAGCACGATAGAAACGATTGACCGCTTTGATAAACACTCCGGTACGACCCTCGATCTGACGGATATTTCCGATATGGACGAGTTTGATGCCGAGGATCAGAACTCGGACGAGCTGTTCTCTTTCGGCAGGAAAGTTAAAATTGACCTTGCCGATATGGACTATGTATCCTGGCGGGACAGCTTGGCGAAAGATGCCGATGTGCTTGAACTGCTGACCTTGTTGGTTGGAGATATTACACCGGAACACGACTCAAAGCTGCAAGAGCTTTTCAGGGTGATTGATAATAAAATTACGCACCCCATCAACGAGGACAATAAAAAGTTGATCATCTTCACCGCTTTTGCGGATACCGCCGGTTATCTCTACGATAATGTCAGCCGCTATGTTAAGGATAGGTATGGACTGAACACCGCAATGGTATCCGGTTCTGTTGAGGGTCGGACGACTTGCCCCAAGCTCCGTGCCGACCTGAACACGGTGCTGACCTGCTTCTCGCCTATCTCGAAGGACAAGGAACTGCTGATGCCGGGGGATAAGACGGAAATTGATGTGCTGATCGCCACCGACTGTATTTCCGAAGGTCAGAACTTGCAGGACTGCGACTACCTCATCAACTACGACATTCACTGGAACCCCGTCCGCATCATTCAGCGATTCGGGCGTATTGACCGTATCGGCAGCCGCAATAAGGTCATTCAGCTTGTGAACTTTTGGCCTGATGTGACCCTTGATGATTACATCAATCTGAAAGCCAAAGTTGAAACCCGTATGAAAATTGTGGATATGACCGCTACGGGCGACGATAATCTGCTCAGTGACGAGGAAAAGACAGACCTTGAGTACCGAAAGGCGCAGCTCAAGCGCTTGCAGGATGAAGTTGTAGACATTGAGGACATGACAACGGGCATCTCCATTATGGACTTGGGGTTAAATGAGTTCCGGCTCGACCTGCTTGACTACATAAAGCACCACCCTGACATAGACAAAACACCTTTCGGTTTGCATTCGGTTGTTCCTGCAAGTGAGGATACGCCTGCCGGTGTGATCTATGTCCTGAAAAATCGTTCCAACAGCGTGAACATCGATAATCAAAACCGGCTGCACCCATTCTATATGGTGTATATCGGCAATGACGGAGAGGTCATCTGTGACCACCTTTCCCCGAAGCAGATGCTTGATAAAATGCGTTTCCTCTGCAAAGGAAAGACAGAGCCGATTCCTGAAGCCTACAAGCCATTTAACAAAGAAACCCGTGACGGCAGAAATATGTCGCAGCTTTCCAAGCTGCTTGGCGATGCCATTGCTTCCATCATTGAGGTAAAGGACGAGAGTGACATTGACAGCTTCTTAGGCGGCGGTCAGGTCAGCTTCCTGTCAAACGAAATCAAAGGACTGGACGACTTTGAACTGATATGCTTCTTAGTCGTGCGATGAGGTGAGAGTATGCTCGGACTTCCCAAGTCAACTGAAATGAGCAAGCAGCTTCCGAAGAAGGCTGTCTATGCGAAGTTCCAAATGAACACGGCGGCAAAGGAGAAAATCGATGCCGATATATCGAGGATCACCATTGTCAACGAAATCACACCGACGAAAATCAACATTCCTGCTGGAGAGGAAGTCGGGAGTTTCTTTGTCCTGCTTGTGGCGCTGAAAAAGAAAGACTTTGATGAGAAAACGGTTGCCACGCTGTCAAAGCTCATTCCGCAGAACATCCTGTTTGTACTCGAATTTGAGGGGCAAAGCAAGCTGGCAATCTATCACACCAAGCTGATGCAGACGGATTGGAAGCCCACCGAAAGCTGTACCATTGAGCTGCGGGGCTTGAACCTCGATAAAGTATGGGAAAACATCGTGGTGGACATCGGCGGCGTGAGCATCGCAGACGGCAATACCCTTGATGAGCAAATTGCAGCCGATGAGCGCCGACAGAAAATTGAGAAAGAGATCGCCAAGCTGGAAAAGCAGGCACGGGCTGAAAAACAGCCGAAAAAGAAGTTTGAACTTGTGCAGCAGATAAAAAGGTTCAAAGAAGAATTGGAGGGATAAAATTGGATCGAAAAGCGATAGAAACTCTATCTGTTAATGCTGTCAGGGATAGCATCGTTGTATCCGATTTCCTCGACCAGTTTATTGCGGACAACGACAAAGAGCCGACTTGGGATGGGTTTGTCTACATTTATAGCGACAAAAGCAAAAAGAAGGAAAAACTAAAAGGACGGCTTCCAGTTCAAATCAAGGGCACGGAAAACGATGATTTCAGCAAAGAAGAAATATCCTTTCCTGTATCAACAACCGATCTCAACAATTACCTTTACGATGGCGGCGCAGTTTTCTTTGTTGTCTATATTGGGCATAACGGATTGACACGACAGATTTATTATGCTGAATTGCCTCCGATAAAGCTCAGAGTATATCTTGCAGAAGCAAAAGAGCAAAAAAGCAAAAGCATTAAACTCAAAAAATTTCCGACAGACCCAAACGAAAAAGCAATGATATTCTTCCAGTGCTTAGAAAACTGTCAGAAACAAGCGAGCTTTTCAAGTGCTCAGTTGTTGTCGCTCGAAGAACTTGAAAGACAAGGTGTGTTGGAAGGAATAACCGTTCCGGTTTCAACCGTCGGCGGAATTGACCCGAAAACAGCCTTGTTTAAAAATGACGTATATATTTACGCAAAAATCAAGGGCAGTGCTATTCCACAGCCGATCGAGGCTATTCCTCAGAAATTGACGACGCAAGAAACGCGAGATACACAGGTTTCTGTAGGAGATAGGCTGTTCTATTCAACCGTTAGGGTTGTCCAAGATGCAGAAACGATTACGACTATCTTTGGGGAGAGCTTTTCGATAAAGGTGTCCAAAAACAATAGAACGGTAAAAATCAACTATAAGAGTTCTGATAAATTGAGAACCCTGATAGTAGATTTGGATTTTTTGATTTCATACATCGAAGCCGGGAGCTTTCAATGGGGTGGGGTTGATGTTCCGTTTGATTACAAAGGTGCCAATTTTTCAAACTTCAAGCTGGAAGAAGAAAAGTCACGGCTTGAATACGCAAAAAAGATTGTCGCCTTGCTTGAACTGCTGGGGTGCAAAAAGGACTTGAGCATTAAGTCCCTAAAAGATAAAGACTGGAAACATATTAGCTATCTTGTTACTGCGCTTGTAGATAAGGAGCCGGTGGAACATCTGAGAACCGATCTGCCCCCGATAATGACCATAGATATAGGTGAGCTGAAATTTATAGTTTGCCTGCGAAAAATCGAAGGGAAAGATGGTACATACAGTATATTCGACTTTTTCAAAACTGAGATGTCACTCGTGTACGAAAATGAAGCCGGAGAAAAATTGCCAATCTCGCAGTATGTAATACTCCACGCAGACGATTTGATAAAAGCCGATAATATACGCTATGATGTCTTATTGCCGTCATTCCAAAATACCGCACAACACGAAGAAACTATTATAAGGTCAAATTTCTTCTTACTTGAATTGCTTGAAGCATACGACAAGGCTAATTCGAGGACTGAATTTTTATCTGTGGCAAGATCGTTTTCGGATTGGATTTTTGCTTCAAATGATGGATCCTTGCCCTACGATGTAAAACTGCTAAACAAGCTACAAATCGAAAAGCGTGAACGAGCACTGACGATAGACGAGGTTAAGGAACTGTTTCGGGTAATTGAAACGCCGGGTGTTAGAGAAGATGTCCTCGTCGGGGCGTACCTGCTGTTGGATCAACAGCCTGCCGCAGAACTGCATTTTGAAAAGCTCGACACGCAATTACAGGAAGAATTCAAGAAGTATCCCATATTCCATTTTTGGAAAGAAAGCGGAGGAAATTCATAATGGATAAGCTGAAAATGCACACGTCCAACAAAGCCGATGAAAATTTCAGAAAGTTGGCGGCGATGTTTCCCAACGCTGTGACGGAAACGATCAACGAAAACGGTGAGGTCGTCCGGGCAATTGACAAGGATGTGCTGATGCAGGAGATTTCCTGCACCGTGGTGGACGGCAACGAGGAACGCTATCAGTTCACCTGGCCGGACAAGAAGAAGTCCGTTCTTCTTGCCAATGCCCCGATCAATAAGACGCTGCGCCCTGTTCGTGAAGATGAATCAGTACCCACCGGGGCAGATAGTGCAGGGAAACCCTATTGCAGCAGCGGTAGTGTAAACTTTGACACCACCGAAAACCTTTATATCGAGGGCGACAACCTCGAAGTGCTGAAGCTCTTGCAGGAAACCTATCTCGGCAAAATCAAGATGATCTACATTGATCCTCCGTACAACACCGGCAACGACTTTGTATACGAGGATGACTTTGCTCAGAGTACGGATGAGTATCTTGCCAATAGTGGGCAGTTTGATGAAGAAGGCAATCGCATGGTGCAGAACCCCGAGAGCAATGGCCGTTTCCATACCGATTGGCTAAATATGATGTATACAAGAATCCGAGTTGCTAAAGATTTACTTACTGATGATGGACTTATTTTCATAAGTATTGATGATTATGAAGTCGAAAATCTTCGTAAACTATGCAACGAGATTTTCGGCGAAAGTAATTTCGTAAACCAAGTTATTTGGATTAGAAATTCAAGCGGAAAGACCGTTAGTAAGCAGTTGACTCAAAATATTGAATATCTTTTAATATATGCAAAGAGTAGCAACTTTGAACTGAATCCCGTTTTTAAGCCACTTGCTGAAGCAACTGTAAAGATGTATTCCAAGGACGACAACGATGGCAGAGGTAAATATCGTCTTTATCCTTTGCAAAAACCTGCATCTCCCGGACCGGAAACCACATACGACTATGTAGATAATACAGGTAGAGTCTGGAAGTGTCCGCCTAAAGGATGGAGAATGAAGGAAAGCAAGCTCAGAGCGTTAGAAAATGATGGTCGTCTTTGCATGGAAAATGGAACTCTTTCTGAAAAAGCATATTGGAATGAACGAACATCGACCGGAAGATTGGCTGATACATATTGGGATGATATGCCAGAGAACAGCGTAGGCACAAAAGAAGTATCTTCGTTGTTTGATGGTAAGGTAGTTTTCACTAATCCTAAACCTATTGAATATCTTACTCGTATGCTTAAAGCTCAGACTTCGGCACAAAACGAAGACTACATCTTGGACTTTTTCTCTGGCTCTGCAAGTTTAGCTCATGCAGTAATGCAGTTAAACGCAAGTGATAACGGAAATCGTCGTTTTATTATGGTTCAGATTCCAGAGGAAACGGAAGAAAAAACAGAGGCATATAAGCTCGCCTACAAGACAATCTGTGAAATCGGCAAGGAGCGCATCCGTCGTGCGGGAGCAAAAATCAAGGAAGAAGCTGGACTTACTGCACCGAACCTCGATGTCGGCTTCCGTGTCCTCAAGTGCGATACCTCTAATATGAAAGAGGTCTACTATAACCCCGCGGAGTATGAAGCCAGCCTGTTCTCCAGCCTTGAGGATAACATCAAAGAGGACAGAACGCCGGAGGATCTGCTGTTCCAAGTGATGCTGGATTTGGGTGTGCTGCTCTCCAGTAAAATCGAGGAAACCACCATCGCCGGCAAGAAGGTGTTCAATGTAGAGGACAACTATCTGATCGCCTGCTTCGACAGCGATGTGACCGAGGAAACCATCAAAGCCATTGCCAAGCAGAAACCCTATTATTTCGTAATGCGTGACAGTTCTATGGCAAACGACAGCGTGGCAACCAACTTCGATCAGATTTTCGCCACCTACAGCCCCGATACCGTAAGGAAGGTGCTGTGATATGGATATAGCTGTTTTAATCGTCAATTCACTCGCAGTTCTTGCTGCTGTTGTTGGCTTGATTATTACAAGTGTGCAGTTCAAAAAAACAATGGAAGCACAGAATCGTGCCATCCGCGTATCTCTATTTGAACTGCGGACAGAGGTTTTAGCAAGTGTTGAAAGTGGAAAACTTGATTTTAATCGGACTAAAGCTCAATTCCTTTTCGAGCGCAGTATTAGCGATAAAATAAAAGAATATGATGCTGCCATAAGCGAGTACAGAAGATATAAAGGCTTGAAAGATGAATTCGTCAGTTTAATTCAATCTCAAAGAGCGGATGATACTTATGAGGAAGCAACAGATTTTTTAAGAGCGATCCAAGATTATGATTCTGCGGATCCAGATAGTCCTGATTTTCAGCAATTGCAAGAGGCTATTCGCAGAAATAACTATACAGGGAAATGGATGAATGGTGCGTCACCATTCGAGCTAGAAACTGTCAATTATGTTGATGCGTCAGAAAACGAAATAGCTTGCCATAGTAAGGCCGAAAGCTTGCGCAAAGAAATTATAGAAGAAATGAGCAAGTTTATAGAAACGTCAATTCGATAACACGGAGTTGGGCATATGAAGTTTAATTTCAAAATACAACAATACCAAACCGATGCGGTTGATGCCGTTGTGCGCGTCTTTCAGGGGCAGGGCTTCCACGATAAAATCAGCTATATCCGTGACATGGGGACGCAGAGAACAGATGACGTATTCTTTGCCCAAGATATGCAGATGTCGTTTATCCCTGCGGATGAACAGCTTGCTTTTGGAGATATAGATGGTGCTGGCGACACCGGCTACAAGAATGAAGCGGTAGAGCTTTCTGATGAGCAGCTTCTGCACAACATTCAGACCTTGCAGAGTCAGAACAATATCAAGCTCTCTACTTCCCTCGTCAAAGACTTGGGGCGTTGCAGCCTTGATATTGAAATGGAAACCGGCACGGGCAAAACCTATGTCTATATCAAGACGATGTTCGAGCTGAACAAGAAGTACGGCTGGAGCAAGTTTATCGTGGTCGTTCCCTCCATTGCGATCCGTGAGGGCGTGAAAAAGTCCTTTGAAATCACCGCAGACCACTTTATGGAGCATTACGGCAAGAAGGCTCGCTTCTTCATCTACAACAGTTCCAATCTGGAACAGTTGGATAACTTTTCGAGCAATTCCGGTATCAATGTAATGATTATCAACACGCAGGCATTTGCCTCCTCGCTGAAAGAGGACGGCAAGAGCAAGGAAGCCCGCATCATCTACTCCGAGCGGGATGATTTCGGCTCCCGCCGCCCGATTGATGTTATCAAGGTGAACCGCCCAATCATCATTTTGGACGAGCCGCAGAAAATGGGCGGTGATGTGACGCAGAAGGCACTGAAAAACTTCAACCCGCTGTTTTCCCTCAATTACTCGGCTACCCACGCCAAGCAGCACAACCTCGTCTATGTGCTGGATGCGCTGGACGCCTTCAACAAGCGGTTGGTCAAGAAAATCGAGGTCAAGGGCTTTGAGGTCAAGAACTTCCGTGGCACGGACAGCTACCTCTACCTTGAGCAGATCATTCTTTCCAGCAAGAAGCCGCCGATGGCAAAAATCGAGCTGGAGATTGGCTATAACAAGTCCATCAACCGGGAAACCCGTATTCTCGGTGTTGGTGACGACCTCTACTTTGTTTCACAGGAAATGGAGCAGTACAAAGGATATACCATCTCTGAAATTGACCCTCTGCGCGGCACCGTGACCTTTACCAACGGCGAGGTCATCAAAGCCGGTGATGTGGTGGGCGATGTGTCCGAAAAGGATATGCGCCGCATTCAGATTCGGGAAACCATCCTCTCCCACTTTGAGAAAGAGGAAAAGCTCTTTAATATGGGCATCAAGTGCCTGTCCCTGTTCTTCATCGACGAGGTGGCAAAGTACCGCCAGTACGACGAAAACGGCGACGAGGTGCTCGGCGAATACGGCGTGATGTTTGAGCAGGAGTATCTTGCTATTCTGAACGAGTACATTACGATGTTTGACACTCCGTATCAGAAGTATTTGAAGTCCACTTGCAGCGATGTGAGCCGGGTACATAAGGGCTACTTCAGCATCGACAAGAAGACCGGGCGCAGCGTGGACAGCAAGGCTAATAAAGAGGGTTTTGATGAAAAAGATGTTTCAGCCTATGACCTGATCTTGAAAAACAAGGAACGGCTGCTGTCCTTTGACGAGCCGACACGGTTCATATTCTCCCATTCCGCACTGCGTGAGGGCTGGGACAACCCGAATGTGTTCCAAATCTGCACTCTGAAGCACTCCGACAGCAACACGGCGAAGCGGCAGGAAGTCGGTCGTGGTCTGCGTCTTTGTGTCAATCAGGACGGCAACCGTATGGATGCGCAAAGCTGCGGCGACAGCGTTCACGAGATCAACACGCTGACGGTAGTCGCCAGTGAGAGTTATAAGACTTTCGTCACAGATTTACAGTCTGATATTAAAACTGTCCTCTATGATAGACCCACGGTGGCTACAAGCGAATACTTCAAGGGCAAGTATGTTAAGGTGGACGATGTGCCGACGCTTATCGACGACGAGAAAGCCAATGCCATTGAATTCTACCTTATTCAGAACGGCTATGTGGATATGAAGTGCAAGGTAACGGACAAGTACCGTCAGGATGTTAAGAACGGAACCGTTGCGGAGCTGCCGGAGGAGCTCAAGCCGATGACAGACGGTATCCACACGCTCATTCAGGCGGTCTATGATGACAGCGTTCTCAAGGATATGTTCTCTGACGGTCACGAAACCAAGGTTAAGGAAAATCCTCTCAACGAGAACTTCGCTAAACGAGAGTTTCAGGCGTTGTGGCGTGAGATCAACCATAAGTACGCTTATACCGTAGATTTTGACAGTGCCGAGCTGATTCGCAACGCCATCGCTCACATTGACAAAAAGCTCTTTGTTTCCGAGCTGCAGTACACGACCACCATCGGACGGCAGAAAACGGAGATGAATGAGTACGAGATCGAGCGTGGAGCATCCTTCACCGGCGAAAAGACCCGGACGCAGACACTCAAACACGCCGAAACCAGTCAGATCAAGTATGACCTCATCGGAAAAATCGCAGAGGGTACTGTTCTGACACGGCGCACGGTTTCTGCGATCCTGCAAGGCATCCGTGTGGACAAGCTCTATATGTTCAAGAACAACCCGGAGGAGTTCATTACAAAGGTCATCCGGCTTATCGATGAGCAGAAGGCCACAATGATCGTAGAGCACATCTCTTACGACACAATTGAGGGCGAATATGACAGCTCTATCTTCACGGCTGAAAAGGCAACACAGAGCTTTGATAAGGCGTTCCTCGCAAAGAAATCCATTCAGGACTATGTGTTTACAGACGGGTCAGCTGACAAGAGCATCGAGAGAAAATTTGCCGAGGATTTGGATGCAGCGGAGGAAGTTTGCGTTTATGCCAAGCTGCCGAGAACCTTCCAAATCCCTACACCGGTAGGAAACTATTCGCCGGACTGGGCAATCGCTTTCTATGAAGGTACGGTCAAGCACATTTTCTTTATAGCCGAGACGAAAGGCACAATGGAAAGCCTTGAACTGCGTCCTATTGAGCAGGCGAAAATCTCTTGTGCCAAGAAACTGTTCAACGAGATGTCCACAAGCAATGTGGTGTACCACGATGTAGACAGTTACCAGAGTTTGCTGAACATCATGAATTCACTTTGAGATAGGCAAAGATACTTTGGACATGACATTAGTAAAGTTAAGACCGCCAGTTTTTACTGGCGGTCTTAACTTTACTAATCCAACAAAACTCTCGCCCGTTTCTGTACTTGCTTTTCTATCATCCGCAATCTTTTTTCGGGGAGGTTATAGCGCGAGTGCTTCTTGAACCGGAAGGTCAACAGATGCCGCAGTTTTTCCCTCAGCTCAGGCGTCAGAGCGCTTTTTGCCGTGCCGAGGAAATCATCGTATACGCTGGGAGCCAGCGTTTCAATGTATTCCTCCAGCGTCGCGTCGCTTGACCAGGCATCCATACCGGCAAAATTGAACAGCGAATTGCCGTGGTCAAACAGCGGGGCAGGGGAGACAACCGTGTTTGTTCGGTTATCGACCATCACGCCGAAGTTTCCGAAATGGCGATCCACGTTGCAGATTACAGCATCGAACACCAGCATTTCATGCAGTGCCGCCATAAACTCCGCACCGAGGCTCTCGTAATACGCCCTCACGGCGTCCATACCACCCTTGGTGACAAGATGACCCACGGGAATGTAGGAATACTCCTTGCTGGTGAAAAGTTCGCAGGTGGAACACAGAACGCCCTTCCATCGGGAGAGACCGTAGGGGATCGCCCGAACACCCATAGCGGCGGCGATTTGCGCGGCGTAAAACTCCGAGTACGGCTCGAAGCCCGTGTTGGACGCGCCCTCGGTACCGCCCTTATAGAGATAGACCTTGCCACCGATCCGACGCCAGCACTTACGCAGCATCCCATTTGTTGTAAACTCCGGGCTGGAGAATAGGGAGGAGCGCAGGCTGCTACCATAGCCGGTAAAGACCAATTCGGCTAACACGCGACTGAAGGGGTTATCGTAGAGATTTACGTTCTCAAAAACATCGCCGTTATCCTCTTGCACGACCCAATAACAGTCGTTAAGTGAAAGACCTTTACAGACGTTGATAATAGATAGCGGGCGGTTTAAATTCAAGCCGCATTTTGCCAAAAGATTATGGACATAGGCGCGGTTCTTGGGAATGGTACGGCGGCGCAGCCAGCGGCCCAAGCCTTCCGGCGTCAGTGCTAGATCCAACGGCAGCAGACTTCTGTTGCCCTCATCGATCCAAAGAATCTGGATTTCCGGCTCACTGGTGTCCGTGGTGGCGGAGAATTTGAGAAGCGGCTTATCGAATTGTTTGAGAATATAATTCATTTTCCTCCACCTTTCCATGTATTTTTATATATTATACCATAACGCAAGGCGTTATGGTATAATTCGCCGCCTTTTTCGGTTGCCCGGCTTCGCCGGGCGAGAAAAACGGCGATGAAATATAATAAACGTTTCGCGTTTATTATACCATAGATACCACAATTTGAAAACAGAAATTTCCCGCGGGAGCACATCACTTACGCGGCGGAAGTTCGCTTAGTGCTTCCAGTTGATTAAAAGTCAGCTTTCCGTCAATATACAGGTCGCGCACCTCCTCTGCATGCGCTTTCCACTTCTGAAACTCTTCGTCCGTGTAGACAGTCGGCGCGCGGCGAACGCGCATGTCATAGGTTTTGATCCGCTGGCGGATGAGATTCAAGCCCTCGTCGGCAGCGATTTTCTTCTCATGCTTTTCTTTGGCGGCCAGGTCCTTGCAGGTTTTTCCCGTTCTGTCCGCGACGCGGTCGCAGTATCGGGCTTTGGCGGAGTAAGGGAGAAAATATCTATGACAGTATTCACACTTCTGCACATGAACATTTTGATCGACCATCTCCAACAGTTCTGTCAGCAGCGTTGCACCCAAGTCATCCGACCCCTCGATGCGGGCGAACCGAACAGACTTCGGCGGCTTTGAGATGCGGTCTGCTACCAATACCGGGTCATAATTTCGTCCGTCAACATACAGTTTCCGCTCTGCGCGCATCTTCAAGTTCAAACCGGCCATCGCAGTGGCAGCCTGAAAATCGCGGCTCATATAGAGAGCCAAACGCTGGCTGGTGCTCAAATCGGATGAATCCAGTAAAAGAGTGGCGTCCACAAAGGCAGAAAGTTGTTTTTGCAGTTTTTCAAAGCCCTCCAACCGGGCATCAAGCGCGTCTGCCAACTTTTCTTCAAAAAATAAGGACTGTGCAAATCGTTCCCCAAAAGGATGGATCGCGCACAACTCATTTTTGATCTCGGTAATGGCGTCATTTTCTATCATGGGCGTTGCTCTAACCAGCAATTTTTTTCGGAGTCGAGCGAAATCTGTGGACAAAAAGGAGATAAGAGTTGACCCAAGTTGATATTCCACGGGTTTGAAGTCCGTTTCCACATATTCCTTCTTCGATCCAAAACTAAAACAATACAGTGCTCTCAAGCGATTAACCTCCTTGTTCCGTTCTGACGTAACTCGCGTGTGGAGTATTATTCTCAACACAAATACTTTACCACATATTGAAATCTCCGTCAACGCTTGCTATGCTTTTTGTGGAAGCGATAAGTAAAAAAACAGGCTTCACACAAGTAAATGACCGCCGGGGCATTCCTTTTTCGGGGAAGCAGGCCATGAACGTCCTATGACGTGAGCGTGCCAAGAAATAGGAAGCGTATCTCTGTCAGGCTGGAGATCGCACCCGGAAAAACGGCAAACAAATTTCTGCCGCCGCGCGCATAAGTTCTTGGAAAGGAGGGAACGGGATGGTAAACAAACCGGAATTGCTGGAATGGCATGACGATGGCGCAATCAATCAAGAATTTCTGCTGGCATATGAGCGGTCTATCCTGCTCTCCTTGCAGGAACAGGGTATTCTCAACCAACAGCAGTATGAGGAATGTGTTAAAATGCTGAAATATGAATAGCTGTAAAGTATTTCTGCATAACACATACCGCACATTCGTATTTAGTGGTTTCTTACGGTATACTGGGAGAAAGGAGGCGATTTTATGTTACAGGTAGCGGCGTACTGCCGCGTATCCACAGACAAGGAGGATCAAGCCAACTCGTTCGAGGCCCAGCAGCGGTATTTCCGTGAGCGCATCGAGCGTGAACCGGACTGGGAGCTGCAAGGTATCTATGCCGACGAGGGCATTTCCGGCACTTCTACCAAAAAGCGAGTGGAGTTCAACCGCATGATCCACGCAGCAGAGATGGGAAAGATCGATCTGATCGTGACCAAGGAGGTCAGCCGTTTTGCCCGCAATACAGTGGACGCTTTGAAAATCACCCGTGAGCTTCGGCGGCGGGACGTGGGCGTTCTGTTCCTCAACGACAACATCGACACACGAGATCACGACAGCGAGTTTCGATTGTCCATCATGAGCTCCGTGGCACAGGAGGAGAGCCGCAAGACCTCCGACCGCTCCAAATGGGGACAGACCCGCAGCATGGAGCAGGGCGTGGTATTCGGCGGATCACTGCTGGGCTACGATGTGCAGGGCGGCAAGATGACCATCAATCCGGAGGGCGCGGCGATCGTTCGGCTGATCTTCCGCAAGTATCTGGATGAGCGTAAGGGCTGCGGCACCATCGCCCGTGAGCTGCGGGAAGCGGGTATTCTCAGCAGCCGGGGAAATTGCAGTTGGTCGTCGGCCACCGTGACGAAGATTCTGAAAAATGAAAAGTATTGCGGCGATCTGGTGCAGAAAAAGACCTACACGCCGGATTTCCTGACCCACGAAAAGCACTATAACCACGGTCAGGAGCCGAGGGTGGAGATCAAGGATCACCACGAATCGATCATCGACCGCGAAACGTGGCAGGCTGTCCAGCAGGAGCTGCGCCGCCGTAATCGAGCGCAGGGCAGCGGCGGCCACGGCAACCGCTATCCGCTGTCCGGCAAGATACACTGCGGCGAGTGCGGCAAGAGCTTTGTCCGCCGCACTAAAACCCGCAAGGCTGGCGATTCCTACCGCCGCTGGTGCTGCTTCACCGCCACCAACGAGGGCCTGCGTCGCACGGACGGAGCAGGAAACTCTTTGGGATGCAGCGTAGGCCGCCAAATACGGGAGGATGTAGCTATGGACATCCTGCGGTGCTCTGTGGACGCCGTGACGCTGGATAAGAAGGCCATTATCTCCGAACTTACGCGCATTGTAGAGCGGGTCTTATCCAACGGCGGAGATGACGGTCAGCAGGAACTGCGCCGCTTGGAGTTGGAATTGGAGAAGCTGCAAAGCCGCAGTGACGCGATCCTTGATCGCTTCCTTGACCAAACGATTGGCAAGGCGGATTTCCAGCGTGCCAGAAGCCGCTGTGAGGCGGAGATTACCCAAACGCAAGAAAGAATTGAAGCGATCCGCCAGCGGCAGAAGCTGGATACCGACACAAAAATGCTCAAGCCGGACATCCGCGCCGCCATCACGGGCATTGTCAGCGGCCAAACAGCGGACGATAGCTTCTACGGTCGCCTGCTGCACCATATGACCGTGTACCGGGACGGCAGGGTAGAGGTGGCATTGAATCTGCTGCCCGCCAAATGGACGTATGTGCTGGACGGTCTGGAGAAGTACCGCGCCAAAATTAGGGTGCATGACGCTTCCTCTGTGCCCACAGAAGCATCGGAAATGTTCCACTTTGCAAAATCGGCTGAAAATCCCTTAT
>ERZ827478.332-NODE-332-length-52623-cov-12.437091_pt1 | contig 52623 bp, 43 predicted proteins | sample MGYA00519705_ERZ827478 | MGnify/ENA primary metagenome ERZ827478 (study PRJEB31778, sample SAMEA3449318) | human gut metagenome | biome: human gut; feature: human-associated habitat; material: faeces | place: United Kingdom | collected 2010/2012 ...
CCATATTACTCCACCAGGGCACGTCCACGGAGTGGTACTCCAGGGCCAGTACATTGTGCATGGCGGCGGCGGTATGCACGGCGGCCATGCAGGCTATGGGGCTTTCTGCCATATGGATGGCCACGGCTACGCCGTGATCGTCGGCAATGTCGGCTATCTTTTTCAGCTCCAGAGCTCCGCCGCAGGTGAGTATGTCCGGGTGAATCACGGATACACCGCCGGCCTTTATGAGCTTTTCATAATTCTCCTTCAGGTATATATCTTCGCCGGTGCATATGGGGACGCAAGTGGAATTTCTCAGCCGGACATAGTGGTCGGTATACATCCATGGAGCCAGATCCTCCACCCAGGCCAGGTTGTACTTTTCCATGCGGCGGCAGAAACGTATGCAGCTTTCCAGCTGGACGTGGCCAAAATGGTCTATGGCCAGAGGCACCTCATAGCCGATGACCTCCCGCACCTCCCGGACGTAGTTTTCCAGGTAGTCCAGGCCCTTCTCCGTGATCTGTATTCCGGTAAAGGGGTGGGCGGTGGTGACTATCTGATAGCTCTTCTGATGCTTCACCATGTCGGCGGTGACGCTGCCGCCCTGGGCGTTGAGCACATGGGAGGCATAGCGCTTCATTTCGTCTATAAAACCCAAAGGCGCGCTTATGGTGCCGGGCTCGTCCAGAAGCAGGCCGATGCCCAGGTCCATTTTCAGGAAGGTAAAGCCCAGATCCATGCGCTTTTTCAGAGCCATGCCCATGTCGGTGCCGCTGTGCTTACCGTCCACATCCGTGTCGGCATACACCCGCACTTCATCCCGGTACTTGCCGCCCAGCAGCTGATAGAGGGGGACACCATAAGCCTTGCCCGCCAGGTCCCACAGGGCAATCTCCACGCCGCTGACGCCGCCGCCCTGGCGGGAGTCCCCGCCGAACTGCTTTATTTTCCGGAAAATTTTGTCCACATTGCAGGGGTTTTCACCAAGGATGCGGCTTTTGAGCATAAGGGCATAGGTCTTGCTGGCGGCATCTCTCACCTCACCGTAGCCCTCCAGGCCCTGGTTGGTGATCAGCTTCATTATAGTGCAGCGTTTGGGCGCATCGGTGATGTCCACAAAGCGCATGTCGGTTATCCTCAGGTCGGTGGGAGAGGAACTCCTGTTAAAACTCATGGCAAATCCTTTCGGCTCAGTGAGCGTCTGCTGTATTCACAGCTTTATTTTTTCAGTACCCGCTTATAGTTGCGGCCAATGTTATCCCAAAGCTCCAGGGCAAAGCTGTTGTCGGAGACAGTGGTGCCGTAGCCGCCCCTGTAGGTCCAGGTGCCCAGACGGTCCACGCCCAGCTCCTCATACATGTCCACGACTCTGTCTATCTGGCTGTAATCGTCGGGGCGGGCGCTGTAGCCCATGAGCCAGCGTTCCGATTCCTTGCCGTACTTTTTGGCCATGGCCACGGTGCGCTGAGTGATCTCCCGGAAGAAGCTCTCCGGCAGATTCCACTTGATTATTGTGGTGGAGAACACGTCGAAATAGGGGCAGGCGGCCACCATTTCCCAGTTGTCATAACCCCGCTGTTCGGTGACATAGTAGCTGTTCATGGTGGCATGGACGCAGCAGGTGATCTCCAGCTTGGGGTTATACTCCTTCAGGGCTTTGGATACCCCGGCCAGAGTTTCCAGAGCCTCTCTCCAACGAAACTGCTTCACATCGTCGTTCATGAAGCGTGGCATCTCATAGCCGTAGTAGGCCTCGAACTTCTTCATGCACTCCGGGCACCGGCAGGACCAGTCGTCCCCTGCACCGCCGGTAATGGAGGCATAGGACTTGGGATAGGCGTAGTGGGGTTCATCCCAGAAGAAGCCGTCCACCTCGGTCTCCCGGGCCAGCTTCAGGCACATGTCTCTGAAATAATCTCTGAAGGAATTTGTGTTGAAGCAGGCGGCATTGAGCACCTCACCGGTGTAGGCGGAAACCTGGCGGTGGTGAATGTTGTTCTGCAAAAACAGGCTGACCTGTTCGCCTCCAAAATACTTGCCTATGCCCCAGGTGTCTGCCAATACCCGCAGGCCCATTTCGTGGGCCTTCTTCACAATGGCGTTTATGTTGGGAAACCAGAAGTCTATGTCAAACTCAGTGAGGGCCAGGATGACGGTGTCGCAGCCGTGGTCCAGCATTTCCTGAAAATCTTTTTCGGCGTGCTCCACGTAGTTTATTCCGTAATAGCTTATTGCGGTGTGCTTGATTGCCATGCTCTTCTCCTCACTTATTTAAATATACAGGTTTGCCCGAGGCAATGGATTCGTAGCAGCGCACCATGGCCTCTACGGTCTGGCGGTGCCAGCGCAGGTTGATTTTGGGCTGACGGCCGGTGAGAATGCAGTCACAGAACTCATCCATCAGGCCTATCCACTCGTCAAAATAGGTGTACTGGACGGCATATCTGTTGTTGGGCCCGCCGCAGTAGCTGTCGTTGGGGCCAAAGCAATCGGCCTGGATGACGCCTTCGGTGCCCACTATGGAGAAGTTTACCTCCATGCGCTTGGGGTGAAGGTCCCAGTTTATGGGCTTTGAGACCTTTTCCTCATGGCGGGACCAGGAGGGGTCCAGAAGGAACTTGCAGCCGTTTTTCATCCGGCCGGTGACGTATACCACATCCTCCTCCTGGATATCACGGATGTTGTCGGCCACATCTGCAAAGACGTAGTCGTAATCGCTGCCGCTGACCCAGCGCAGCATGTCGAAAATGTGGGGATGGTCGCTGAGAGCTCCGCCTCTGAAACGGCTGTCCCCCTCCCTGAGGGGTATCTTTTTGCCGTAGGAGAGCATGGGGTCGCCCTGCCAAGGGAAGGCCCACACAGGGGAGAGGGTGATGTTGGTGGCGTTAAATGAAATTATCTCGCCTATGGCGCCGCTTCTTGCCAGCTCCAGAGCCTTGCGGCAGCTGGGGTTATAGTGCATCTCCAGCTCCACCTGGCAGATGACCCCGGCATCCTCCACCATCTTTATCATCCGGTCGTATTCCTCCAGATCGAAGGTGGGGATCTTCATGCTGAGCATATGCTTGCCGTACTTGCAGCACAGCTCCATATCCGCAAAATGGCGGGCATTCTCACTGGCCACCACCACGCCGTCTATCTCAGGGTGGGCTTTGAGCATCTCCTCTGTGGACATGTATACCGGCACATCATAGCCGTATTCCAAGAAATTTTCCCTTACCGTCTCGTCTGCGCAGGATACGGCCACCCAATTTATTTTGTTGTTGTCGTTGAGCGTCTGATAATACTTTCTTACATGTGCGTGAGTAAGGGAGGCAATAGCAAGATTCACCTGTCTCATTTTTTATTCCTCCACAAAAGTATAAGTAATGTTCTCGCTGGATTTGACGGCGGCCTGCCAGATCTTGTCCAGATGAGCATATTCAAGGCACAGCCTGTCAGTCTCTTCCGAGACAGAGAGGGAATGGAGAATAAAGCGGATCATGTCCGCCTGGGTATTGTCCATGCCGTAAAGCTCAAAATCTATCTCGTTGAAGGTCTGAATACCGTCCCCTTTAATAAGATAGATGGGATACTGCTGCATCTGGATATCCACAGGCAGGTCGGAGGCTATGCCCTTTCTGCCCACCACCTCGTGGAGCAGCACGCTCTCGCTGCCGGGAGCGGAGAGCCCCAACTCCATGCTGGCCTTCATGGCCCCGGCGGACATGATGCAGTTGGTATATCTGTCGGCACTGAAGTCGGCAAAGACCCGGTCTATACGGCCGCCGCTTATGTACTGGAATAGGTCGCTCTCATATAGCAATACGTCTCTCAGACTTTTGGTATAGGCATCCGGAGCGACTATATGGTGGATGCGCATGGCCAGGGCCTTGCCCACCATATCCCGCCGGACGAGCCCCAGCAGCTCAGTGTAGCGCCGCTTCTGGCGCCAGTGGAACAGCGGAACGTTTTTATAGTCATCCTGGGGAAGCTGAATGTTGAAATCATAAAAGAAACGGAATTTGCCCTTGTCGCACTCCACGATTACTGCCCCGTCCTCCAGCCGGGCGGAAAGCCGGGAAGCGGCGGCATATTTTTCCGTCAGCTCAATAAGACTGGGCACGAATTTGCTGTCCATACAGGTCTCTCCTTTGCTCACAGCATTTTAATTCTGGGGCTGTATTTTTTCAGGTTGGTTTTGTTGAACTCGTCTCCGCCGGGGACATTGGCGCTGCGCCAGAAGGGGGGCTCTATGCCCATCTCCAGACAGGCTTTGGCGCATTCTATCTCCAAGCGGTGGACAATATAGAAGTCAGTCATGTTGGAGATGGGGCCTATTGGAGTGTCGAAGCCCTCCAGATTGACCACCGTGTCTCCCAGAGGATTGTAGTCGTCTATGCATATGTCGGCAAAATCGTTCAGGTTTTTTCGGGAGGAGTGACGAAGATGGTAGTCTTCCGGTATGCCCTGCTGCCACTGGACTGAGGATACGGCAATTATCTTTGCGCCCCGTTCCTTGGCGGCCATGGCCGCATCTATGGTGGCGGCATTGGTGCCGATATTATGATAGATGATAAGCACGTCGCCTTTTTGCAGGTCGTAATAATCCATGATGGCCCGGCCGTAATTTTCACAGCGCTCCAGGGCCAGGTATTTCTGGGCCTGGTTAAAAACAGACAGGCCGGTCTCCATGCAGGGGTTTATATTGCAGAGGCCGCCGGCACGGAAGAACATCTCGCCTACGGGGAGGGTGGTGTGCCCGCCGCCGCCGTAGACATTTATAAGCCGGTCGTTTTTGACGGCTTCGGCCATCATCTGACCTGCGGCTTTCATGTTTTCATACTGCTCGGTTTCTATTTTGTTGAGCAGTTCTATGACCTTTGGAAGGTATCCGTTGGAATTGTCCATGTTTTCTCCTCCTGATTATTCCAGATCTCCCTTATAGGGGAGACTGTTCATGACAAATCGCTTTTCCACACTGAATCCGGAAGCTTTTACGGCATAGGCCGCAGAATCTTCCAGAGTTCTGCCCCGGCAGAGGGCAAGAGCCAGGGCGCCGTTGAAACAGTCCCCGGCACCGGTGGTGTCCACTGCTTTCCGTTTCATACTAGGGAGCATTTTCACCTGCCCCTCCTGCATCAGGAGGGCTCCGTCTCCGCCAAGGGTGATGAGCATCCGGGAAAAACCGATTTCCTGTAGCCGGGATGCAATTTTCTCAGGGATTTCGCTCTGCTCCGTGCCGGCTATAGCGGCGGCCTCCTGGCGGTTGGGGGTGATGAGCCAGGCCCTTTTCAGCAGGTACAGGCTGCCCTCCCGGTATGGGGCGGGATTTATGATAACGGGTATGCCTGCTTCATCGGCCAGGGCCATGGCTTCGAGATTGGCTTCCAGGGGGTACTCCAGATTGAGAAGCAAAAGGCTGCTCTGCCGTATCCGGCTGCGATACCGTCTCACTATTTCGCCGCTGAGGCAGTCCGCCGCCCCCCGAAATACAGTGACCCGGTTTTCTCCCTCCCGATCCGTCAGTATGCAGGCATAGGCGGTCTGAACACCGGGGATGCTTTCGGCCAGGACTTCTATACCCTCGTTTCTGAGAAAGTCAAGGGTGACTCTGCCGTAGCTGTCATCCCCAAGGGCAGTGATAAAATCTACCTCGGCCCCCAGACGGCGTGCCGCTACAGCCTGATTACAACCCTTGCCGCCGGGCTCGGTATACATGCTTAGGCAATGGGCGGTTTCTCCTGGCCGGTGAAAGTGGTCCAGCTCCATAAAAACGGACTGACCGGCAAGGCCCAGAACAGTGATGGTTTTTCCCCTCATGGCACATTCACAGGCATTTTACTCTGCACTGATACCGGCTTATCAGGCGGCTGTTGAACTCTCTGCCGCCGGGGATGTTACCGCTTTTGAACACGGGGACGGCTATTCCCTCGGCCAGAGCCAGCCGTGCCGCCCGGGCAAAGATGCTGTTTATTATGTAGCAGCCGGTGATGGTGGATACAGGAGCCATCATTGTATCCAGCCCGGGAATGTCCAGACAGGCATCACCGCGGGGGGCCTGGTTGTCTATGCACAGGTCGCAGACCTGCTGGAGATGGGGCCGCTCCGGATATTGCTGAAGGTAGGCATCCGAGGATATGCCGATGACAGGTATGCACAGCTTTTTTGCGCCCATAGCAAACTCCACCGGAACGGCATTTAAGCCGGAGGTGGAGATACATATGAGGGCATCTCTGCTTTCCAGGGGCATCCTTTTAAGCAGACTATCAGCCAGCCCGGGCTTCTTCTCCAAACTGCTGCTGAGAACAGCACTTTCGTGGAGCATCAGGGGCTCGTAAAAGATTGGATTAATGCAGGCCAGGCCGCCGGCCCGGTAAAAACTTTCTTCTGCCAGCAGATGGGAATGGCCGCAGCCGAAGACGTGTACAAGCCCGTCGGCAGCTATTACCTTTTTTATTATCTCAGCGGCACGCTCCAGTTTTTCATTCTGGCTGACAGAGATGTTTTTTATGGCTGATATCAGAATTTCCGAATAGCTCTGAGCCGGCATAGTGGCCCTCCTTATCAAAAAACGCTCCGGCTTTCCCCAAAGGCAGGAAGGCCCTTGGGGAAAAGCCAAAATATGGAGTGAAAAGGAAACAACTAAAATGAACTCAGGCTGTACCGTACATGAGGTTCGGTATAACCGTGGAGAACCAAGGCACATAGGTGACAAGCAACAGCACAAGGATTGCAACGCCTATGAAGGGCCATATCTCCCGAATCATATCGGCGGTCTTCATCTTCAGCAGGCCGGAGACCATGAAGATATATGTGCCGAAGGGAGGAGTGATTGCCGCAAGGCCCACGTTAAAGCACATCATCAGACCGAAGTGGATAATGTCTATCCCCAAAGCTCTGACCACCGGGGCCAGAAGAGGAGCAATGACTATCATTGCCGCCATGGCATCCATGAAGCAGCCCACGATGAGGAACAGCATGTTGCAAAGCAGCAGGAAGAGATACTTGTTTGAAGTGAGTGCCAGCAGAAACTCCGTGAGTTTGGAGGGAATTGTCTCCCAGGACATGTAGTAGCTGAACAGGTTTGCGGCGCAGAGTATCATCATGACCGGGGCGGTGGAGGTCACTGCCTCCAGCAGTATTTTAGGCAACTGGCGCAGGCGCAACTTTTTGTAGATGAATTTACCGACAAAGAGGGAATAGAAGGCCATCATTACGCCGCCTTCAGTGGGAGTGCACACGCCGGCGCGAAGAAGCATTATAAGGCCGAAGGGCAGAAACAGGGCCCACAGTGTCTGCAAAAACAGCCTGGCCAGCTGGCGTGGAGCCATCATGGATTTTCTGGCTCCAACATAGCCGCGCCTTTTGGATGTGTAATAGTTGAGAAGCAGGAAGGCAATGGCCAGCAGTATGCCCGGGAGATAGCCGGCGGCCAGCAGCCTGCCTACGGAACATTCACACATACATGCAAAGAGGATGAGGTTTATTCCGGGAGGAATTATTGGGGTGATGCAGGCGGTGGCGGCGGTAATGGCTGCTGAGTAGGGTTTGCTGTAACCATACTTCAGCATCTCGGGCACAAGTATCTTGCACTCCATGGCGCAGTCTGCGGCGCCGGAGCCGGAGATACCGCCCATGAGGGTGGATATGAGCACGTTAACGTGTCCCAGACCGCCTGTCATGTGGCCTACAAGGCCGTCGGCAAACTCCATAAGTTTTTCGGAAATGCCGGAATAGTTCATTATTGACCCGGCGGTGATGAAAAATGGAATGGCCATGAGAGATTGGGACTCACAGCTTGCCAGCAGCTTCTGGGTGATGACGGTGGCGCTGATATAGGGGTCGGAGAGAAAATAGGGTATGCATACCATCATCATTGCAAAGGAGCAGGGGATGCCCAAGAAAAACAGTATCAATACAACGACAACAGGCCACAATGTCATTTGCCCTCTCCTCCTTCCTTGGTGTGGTTCCTGAATATCTCCTCACTTGCCCGCACCAGTTCGCCGTCTACAGATTCCTCTTCATAGCTCTGTTCATACCTTCTGCGGAAGGCTTCCTTATCGGTGAAAGACTGGATGAAGAAGTAGACGGCATATATGGTCATGCTCAAAAAGCCCAAGGGCAGGGCTGCATCCATTATCTTGTAGGACCAGCCGGAGTAGTTGAATATCTTGACGGCGCCCTTGTACAGGTCGTAACCAAGATAGGTGACGTAGCCAAAAAGAATTATAAAGGCGAAGTTGACTGCCTGCCTTATGAAGGTTCGTAACTTGCTCGGCATCAAATCCAGGAGAATGTCGATGCCGAAGTGGAGATTGCGCTTATAGGCGGCGGCACCGCCCACGAAGGTAACATATGCAAGGCAGATCATTGCAAGCTCGTCTGCCCAGGCTGTGGGGTTCCTGAACAAATAGCGCATAAGGACATTGTAAAAAATAGCGGTGGTCATTATGGCCAGGGCCATGACTGCTATGATCTCCTCCACATGCAATATTACCCATTTGAGATATCGTTTACATTTTTCCATCTCGGTCTCCTGAAAGGTTGTGTGTAGGGTTCTGAAGCTCTACTGAGGGCCGTTACGTTTTTTAACGGCCTCTTTTATCAGTCCGGGGAAGGGGCAGCCCCCTTCCCCGGAGTTCATTATTTCAGCTGTGATTTAAATCAGCCGGCGGAGGCTGCTTTGATCTCGTCCATAACGCCATCACGCAGGCCAAGGTCTATTGCTGCCTGAGCAGCAGCTTCCTGCATTGCAGCGATATCTTCCTCACTGGGGGTAACGATGGTGACGCCGGCTTCCTCAAACTTGGTCATGTATTCCTCGTTGGTGGATGCGCACAGGGCGGTGAACTCTTCGCCGCCGGCAGTCAGCTCTTCCTCAATGACCTTCTGGTCTTCGGGGGAGATCATGTTCCAAATAGCAGTGGAGGTGCCGAAGCAGGCTGCTGCGTAGGTGTGGTTGGAGAGGTAGGCATACTTGGCCACTTCCTGCACGGAGTAGTCGCTGAGAGTTGCCAGAGGAGCCTCGGCTGCCTCGATAACGCCGGACTCAATATTGGTGTAAACTTCCGCAAAGGGTACGCCGGACACAGGGGAAGCGCCCAGAGCGCTGAACCATGCAGCATAGGTGTTGGTGGGAACGCGCACCAGCAGGCCCTTGAGATCTGCAACAGAATTGATGGGCCTGTTAGCCAGTATCACACGGGGTGCAGCGGCCCAGTTCATGCAGATCATGTGGATGCCACCGTTATTTTCCATCTCGGTAACCATGTTGGCCCACATCTCGGACTTGTTGAAGTTAGCGATCTCATCGGTGTTGGCGAAGGCAAACATGCAGTCCATGGCGGTCATGTCATCGCAGCCGTAGGGAGCCCAGGAGGATGCGGAGGTGGAAGAAACGATGTTGCCACCCAGGGAGATCTGCTCGATGGCATCGGCAATGGAGCCCAGCTCGTTGGACCAGTGGGGCTCAATGATGACGCGGCCCTCGGTGCGGCTCTCTATCCGCTCCTTCACGCCGGCCATGACCTGGGCGGTCTGGCTTTCGGGAGCCTCGGAGAAGGCAAAGCGCAGGGTTACAGGCTCAGCCGCACTGTCGGCTGGAGCTTCAGCGGCGCTGTCGGCAGAGGTATCGGCAGCCTGGCTGCTGTCGGCGGCGGGAGTTTCGGAGCTGCTGCAGGCACAGAGAGCAAAGGCCATGCACAACGCCAGGAATAATGCAAGGATTTTTTTCATTTCATCTGTCTCCTTTTTAAATTTCTTTGAAAGGCGGTTTTGCCCTTCCGTAGTTTTGAGGCAGCAGGACCGGAGTAAACCGGTGCCCTGCTCTCACTTCGGCTCAAGTATACATTCAGACTTTTGAAATAATCAACAAGTTTCTTATAATGAAATTATTAATAAATGCACGTAAAAGCTTTGAATTCACAGGCTTTTTGAAGATCACGCGTTGATGAATATAATTGCTGATTTAGTATTTTTGTATAAATAGACAAATAAAGAAGCCGGTTTTTGTTGTAATTACCATGAGATTTTGTGGGATATAAAACTTGACTTTTAATATTAACGGATTTATATTTCATAATAAGAAATTAAAATAAGATATTGTTTGGGGTGTAACAAATGATAAAGTCAGTGAGAAAGGCAATGGATATATTGACCATACTGTCATCTACGGCTGAAAACCCAATACCGCTCAGCGAAATTGCCCAGCGTACCGGCATGAACAAATCCACCTGCGCACACATTCTGGACACGATGTGCGACTCCCAGTATGTGGAGCGCATATCCAGAAAGGACGGATACAGGCTGGGGCCCTGGTCTTATATGCTGTCCAGATACGGTACTTACTGCCAGTCGCTTATAAACACCTCGTCGTCCGTGCTCAAGTGGCTGAACAAGCAGACGGACGCTGCGGTATTCATCTCGGTTTTGTGCAACGGGAGGAAATACATTGTCCACCATATTGAAAGCAACGGCATACTCCCCATGAGCGACGGATCGATGATACAGGGCTACCTGGAGCCCACGGCCACCGGCAGGCTTTTGATGGCCTATCTGGATCAGGAGTCACTGAACCATGTGTTCAGTAAGGGCACGGGGAAAGGCGGGCTCAGCATGGAGATGGAGGAGGAGCTTCAGAAGATACGGGCCAACGGATATGCACATGTATCTGTGGATTCGGAGCAGAACCAGTCCTTTGCCTTCAGGGTGACGTCCGGGGCCAAGACGGTGGCATCGGTAGGCGTACTGTATTCCAACAGGGTGGACAGCGAACAGTTTCGGGAGCATGTGATAAAATCGGGTATGACCGCCGCCAAGGAGATAAGCCGCAGGCTGAATTTCACGTGAGGCCCGGTGAAAAAGAAGAAATACGACACGGGCTCCGCCGGTACTGTGCCCGGCAGAGCCCTTTAAAAATCAATCTGGGGTTTCCGCAATCAATATGCACCAGGGTTTGTCCGCCTTGATGCAATCCAGAGGCGGGGAACCGCAGGAAGCCGAGAGAGAGTAGACCAGCACCTGATCCTGCCGCTCGTCGCCGCAGATCAGGTAATCCCCATATACATTGAAATCCCTTATCCATGCACCGTGTAAGTTGTATTCCCGGCGGTATTCCGGCAGCCCTTCCGCCAGACTGAAGATAAAGACTCTGCCCCGCCCGCGGGTGGATACCAGCAGTTCCTGTCCACCGGGAGTGAGCCGTATGGCGCTGGCGCTGTCCTCGGGACAGGCCCCTTCGGGGAAAAGAGGGAGGCTGCTCAGATACTCTAGACGCCCCGGGGAATATTTCAAAATGCCCAGGCTGCAAGCCAACTCATTGGAACAGTAGGCATAGTTCCCGTCCCGGCTGAATACCAGATGCCTGGGGCCGGAGCCGGGGGGTAGAGAGACCCGGGAAACCGGCTCCAGCCGGGGCGTGCAGAGGTATATGCTGTCTGTGCCCAGGTCGGTGATACAGATGTAATCTCCGTCCGGGCTGAGACTTATGCAGTGGGGATGGGAGCAGCGCTGACGCAGAGGGTTCGGGCCGGACCCGTTGTGGGCTATCAGCCTGTCGGGCATCAGGATGGTGCTGCCGCTGAGGTAATTCGCGCAGTATACGCTGCCGTTAACGGCGAGAATGTGGGCGGCAACAGTGCCGTGGACAGGCTGAGGGACAGACGTCTGATACAGCCGCCCGTCGTTGCCTATCCTGAAACTCACAATGCCGCTTTGCATCATGAAAGCCTCCCGCAGTATCACATGGAGCATGGCGCCGTCAAGACACATGTAGGCGGGCCTGTCCATGGGATACATTTCCATGGGACTCAGTATCCCCCCAGGGCTTAGGATGCAGCGCAGTATTCCCCCTTCCGGAGTATGGGAGGCAATATATACCTGACAGCTCACGGCTCAGTCCTCCAGGCAGCCGGCCATTTCCAGAAGCCCTTTCAGGTAGCCTATGGAAAACAGGCGGCCCACACTGCCGTAGCCCGGGTGATCCGGATGTTCGCCGGCCATGGCGGGTACGTGATCTACCCGGACGTAGCCGCTGTAGCCTATGTCTCTGTAAGCCTTTATGGCCTGGGCCATATCGGTGGGGCCGTTGTCGTGAAAGGTCTCATGGAAGCAATAGCGGCTGCCCTTGGTATCCCGGAAGTGGACGAAGTGTATCTTACTGCCGAAGCGACGGATGCACTCTGTCACGTCCTCGCCCATGGCCTGGAAGGAGCCCTGGCACATGGCTATGCCCATGTTGGGGCTGGGCACGATATTGACGGCCTTCTCCATTGCCTCGGCGCTGATGAGTATGCGGCCTACACCCCTTATTCCCGGAACAGGGGGGTCGTCGGGATGCAGGGCCAGCTTCACCCCGGCCCGCTCCGCTGCGGGGACGATGGCCTTTTGCAGATACTCGAAATTGTCCCAGAGCTGCCGGTGGGTGACGATACCGGCAGGGGTGAGAATGGTATGGTCGGTGCGGCTGTGGTCGTAATAGCTCACCACGGCGCCGCCTCTCTCAGGATAATCAAAGCCGGTGCGCTCCCAGTTGAAGTAGGCCATGAAATTATAGCAGAGTACCTCTATGCCCAGCCTGCCCATGTTTTCGATGAGTGTGCACATATTCTGTATCTCTTCATCCCTGCCCGGCAGCCCCAGCTTGATTTTCTGGTTCGGCGGCGCAGGCTCTATGACCTTGAGTAAAAAGCCCCGGCTCTCCAGCCGCTCCTTCATCCCCCGCAGGGCTTCATAATCTGCGGCAAATTCATCCATGCGCCCGTCGGGCATGCGGCCCACGGCATAGCGCAGCCCAAGCTGGGAGGCGTACTCCCACTGTATGTCCGGCTCATAGCGGAAATAGTCGGCTATTTTCACGGCTTGTACCACCAATCTTTCATAAATTGAAATTCGCGGGATTATGTTCAAAAGCATATTATCAGCGCAATGCCTTGTCAACCTATTTCTCAAAGTGAAATTGAAATCGGAATTTTGATGTCAGAATTTCATATAAAAAAATTATTGAATTATTAACAGGAAAAATATTGACAAATTGCCTTTTTTGGATTTACCTGTAATAAAAGAGCTCAGAGAGCCGTTACGCAGAGCGGTACGGCCGGAGACGTTCAGCGGGGCAATTTGAAACGGGGAGGTAGCCCATGCCGGTATACACAGCAAAAATGAAGCACAGCGAGGCGACGATAATACGCCTTGCGGAAACCCAGTACAATACCTTTCAATATGGTAAAAAGCTGCTGCGCATTGTGCTGGCCCTTTTTATGATAGGCCTGGGCCTGTATGTGGGGGGTGGGTATCTGATGCCCATGTTCTGCCTCTTTATAGGCTGCGTGCTCATATCGGGGCTCAACACCAGGGCCAGATACAACGGCAAAAAAATATACAGGCAGCTGAACGGCAAAACCCTGGAGTCGGACTACAGCTTTTACGAAAAGGGCTTCAAGTTCTATGAGGGCGGGGTGCTCATACCTTACAAGAAGCTGGTCAGGCTGGTGGAGGACAAGGAGTATCTGTACCTGTATATCAGCCGGGAGTCGGCCTACATGGTGGACCGCTCCACGGTAGAACCGGGAGACAGCGGCAAGCTGAAGGAATTCCTCGCCGGAAAGACAGGGCTGGATTGGACCAAGCCCTTCAGCCTGCTGACTTTCCGCTTCCCATCGGTGTTCGGAAGGCGGGACAGGGGCTTTACCGGCTATCGCCTGAAATAGAGAAAAGGGCGCATTAAGCACAGAATATGGAGGAAGTGACCGGAATGGAAAAATACGGAAAACTTAGCCCGGAACTCATGGAGGAGCTGAGGGCTATAGTGGGCAAAGAACGCTTCTTTACAGGGGAGGATATAGACCCTAATTACAGCCACGATGAGATGCCCATCTACGGCAGCCATATGCCGGAGGCGGTGTGCGAGGTGGAGAGCACCCGGGAGGTGTCGGAGATACTGAAGCTGTGCAATGAGCACCGTATACCCGTGACACCCAGAGGAGCCGGTACCGGCCTTGTGGGGGGCGCCGTGCCCCTGCTGGGCGGAGTAGTCATCTCCACAGTGCGCATGAATAAGATACTGGACTATGACATGAAAAACCTGTGCGTGCGTACCCAGGTGGGTGTGCTGCTCCAGGATCTGGCGGCGGATGCGGCGGAACACGGGCTGTTCTATCCCCCGGATCCGGGTGAAAAAACAGCCACCGTGGGCGGCAATGTGGCCACCAACGCCGGAGGCATGAGAGCGGTAAAGTACGGGGTCACCCGGGATTATGTGCTGGCCATGACCGTGGTGCTGCCTACGGGAGAGATACTGGAGCTGGGCAAAGCGGTGTGCAAGAGCAGCTCAGGCTACAGCCTTCTGCAGCTGATGTGCGGCTCCGAAGGGACTCTGGGGATAATCACGGAGCTGACACTGAAGCTCATACCTGCGCCGCCCCACGACGTCTCCCTGCTGATGCCCTTTGAGAATCTGGCGGATGCCATAGCCTCAGTGCCGGATATAAAGCTGGCCAAGCTGGACCCCCAGTCTATAGAGTTTATGGACGCAGATATAGTCAGATCCTCCGCCGCCTTTACCGGCAACTCAATATTCCCCCAGAAGCTTCAGGGCAGGGAAGTGGGCGGCTGCATACTGGTGACTCTGGTGGGCAACAGCGAGGATGAGCTGTACGAGAAGATGGACAGGCTCAACGATGTGGCGGAGAAGGCCGGGGCCATAGACCTGCTGGTGGTGGACACGCCCAGCCTTAAAAAGACGGTGTGGTCGGCTCGCAGCTCCTTCCTCACGGCCATAGAGGCGGACACCAAACTGGTGGACGAATTGGACGTGGTGGTGCCGGTGGACAAGATAGCGGAGTTTCTGGTGTATACCCGGCAGGTGGGGGAGGAACAGGGGCTCTATGTGCGCAACTTCGGCCACGCCGGAGACGGCAACCTGCATATTTACTGCTGCTCCAACACCATGACGGAGGAGGAGTTTATCCCCCGGGTAAAGGTCGTGATGGACAAATGCTACAGCGAGTGCGCCCGGTTCGGGGGTCAGGTCTCCGGGGAGCACGCCATAGGCCATGCCAAGAAGGAGTATCTGAGAGAGTCGGTAGGTGACACGGCTTTCCGCCTGATGTCACAGATAAAGCGGGTGTTCGACCCCAACATGATACTCAACCCCGGCAAGGTGTGCACCTATACGGAAGAGGGAAAGGGGGAGGACTGAGATGCTGGAAATACTGGTATGCGTAAAGCAGGTGCCGGATATTGACCTGGTGAAGATGGACCCTGAGACGGGGAACCTGGTGAGAGACGGAGTCCCCTCCATGATCAACCCCCTGGACATGAACGCTCTTGAGGCGGCCCTGCGGCTGAAGGAGGAGATGGGCGGGGAGATAACCGCCATCACTATGGGGCCGCCGGCGGCGGAGGCCGTGCTGAGGGAGTGCCTGGCCCTGGGCGCCGACAGGGCTGTGCTGGTGACAGGCCGGGAGTTTGGCGGGGCCGACACCCTGTCCACCAGCTATGTCATTGCCAAGGCTGCCCTGCAGCTGGGGAGCTACGACCTGATCTTCTGCGGCAAGGAGACAGTGGACGGAGCCACGGGGCAGATGGGCAGCCAGCTGGCGGAGCGCTTCGGCACCAGCCAGGTCACCTCCATGTCCCTTATAAAGAGCCTGGATATGGAAAGGGGCAGCATAGTTGTGGAGCGGGAAGTGGAGAAGGGCGTGGAGACAATAGAAGCCCGTATTCCCTGCCTGTTTACGGTGGAAAAGACCAACTACCAGCCCAGGCTGCCAAACTACAGAGGAAAGAAAGCGGCCCGGACGGCAAAGATAATTACTATGGGCCCGGGGGATATTGAAGGGCTGGACGAAAAGCTGATAGGCGTGCCCGGTTCGGGCACCATAGTGCCCAGGATATATCCCCCTGTGCTACCGGAGGCGGGACAGATAATAGAAGAGGGCAGCGCCGCCGCCTCGGCGGTGAAGCTCTGCGCCATACTGGCCGCTGAGGGCCGGATATAAGGGGGTGAGCTTTATGGACAAAAGAGACTACAAAAACATGTGGGTGTACATAGAGCAAAACGAAAAGCAGATAGAGCCGGTGAGCCTGGAGCTGTGCTGTGAGGCAAGAAAGCTCTGCGACGTGACGGGGGACAGGCTGCTGGCAGTGGTGCTGGGAGCTTGCCCGGAGACAGAGCTGGATAAGGTGAAGGACTGCGGCGTGGACGGCTTTATCCATGTGGAGGGCACAGGCTATGAGTATTACAATACCCAGGCCTATGCCAATGCTTTCACCGTACTCTCGGAAAAGTACAGGCCCTCTGCTATATTTGTGGGGGGAACGGTGAACGGACGGGACTTTGCCCCCCGTTTTGCAGTGCGGCTGAATACCGGCTGCACCTCTGATGCCATGGAGCTGGTGTACGATGAAAAGACGGGGGACATTGAGTTTATAGAGCCTGCCGTGGGGGGAAAGATAATGGCGGTCATCACTCTGCCGGTGCTGAGACCCCAGATAGGCACTATACGGCCTGGCACCTTCAGGTATGAGCCCACAGGGGCCAGAGAGAATATAGAGCATATATATGAGAGGATAGATTTCCCTCTTGAGGAGATAGACACAAGGATACTGGCTTTTACTCCCGAGAAGGGGGACTCGGAGCTGGATATATCCGATGCGGAAGTAATAGTGTGCGTAGGCAATGGCCTGAAAGACGAGGCCAGCCTGGGGCGCTACCGGGAGCTTGCGAAGCTGCTGGGAGGCAAGATAGGCTGCACCCGGCCTCTGTTCGATAGGGGAATACTGTCCTACAAATTGCAGATAGGCCAGTCCGGGGTAATGGTAAAGCCCAAGCTGTTTATAGCATTCGGAGTGTCCGGAGCGGTGAACCATGTTGCCGGAGTGGATGCGGAGGTGTTTGTGGCGGTGAACAAGCGAGCAGATGCCCAGATATTCAACTACTGCGACTACGGTATAGTAGGGGACATGGATCAGGTCTGCGACGCCATGATCGCCGAGATAAAAAGAATGAGAAGCTGATAAATAAAAAGAAAATCCGGGGGCTGTCCGATACAGCGGACAGCCCCCGGATTTTTTCAAAAGTTCTTATATCAGACTGTACAAAAGCAGCAGGGCTATAAGCAGGGCAAAGTTCACCAGGGAGAACTGGCGGAGATACTTGCCGGTGTCGGCCTGCTCGGAGTGGGAGTAGAGCTTCAGGCTTATAAGGCTGGCCAGACTTGCGATGGGGGTGCCCAGGCCGCCGATGTTTACCCCCAGCAGCAGCTCCCGGCCGTTCTCCGTAAAGCCGGACAGGAGCAGCGCGGCGGGCACATTGCTGATTACCTGGCTGGCAAGAGCCCCCACAAGGAGTTCCCGGCCCAGCAGCAGACGGCTGAGCAGAGCCTCCACCGCCGGTACCCGGGCCAGATTTCCTGCAAAGATGAAAAAGCAGACGAAGGTCAAAAGCAGCATGAAATCTGCCTCTTTCAGCCGGCGGCGGTCAAAGATCAGCAGCACGACAATAAGTACCGGCAGCATCAGGTACCAGGTGATGAGCCGCAGCACCACTGCCAGGCACAGAGCAAAGAGCAGCAGATAGAGGATAAGGCTCTTTTTGTCCAGCTCCGGCTCTTCGCCCAGAAAAACATCCACATGGGAGCGGCTGAGGCGCAGGCTCAGCAGTAGCACCACTGCCAGGGATATGAGCCACAGAGGGCCGGTGGCTGAGAAAAAGTAGACTATGCTCAGGTGATAGTTAGAGTAGAGGTACAGGTTCTGGGGATTGCCCACAGGGGTGAGCACACTGCCCAGGTTTGCAGCCACGGTCTGAAGCAGCACCACCCATATGAGCTCCTTCTCCTGGTGGGCCATGCCCAGCACCACCACCGCAAAGGGCACGAAGGTGAGCAGGGCCACATCGTTGGTTATGAGCATGGCGCTGAAAAAGCTCAAAAGCACCAGTGTTATGCCCATGGTACGCACGGAGCCCGCCCGGGCGCAGAGCTTGTGGGCAAGCACTGTGAAGACATCGGCGTGGCGCAGGCCCGCTACCACCACCATCAGGGCGTAGAGCAGGGCAAGAGTGCGCAGATCCAGATAACCCAGATAGGCCCCGTCCGGGGGCACAAAAAAGCAGCTTACCAGAGCGGCCAGGAAGGAGATGCACAGCGTCAGCTCCCGGCGCAGAAAATCCTTGACTTTGCTCATATCAGTTCCTCCCTGCCGTTAAGTACGGCCCGGGCCAGTTTGTCTCCCTCATAGCAGAGCTTCAGGGAGAAGAAGGCCTCCCCCTCATCCAGGAGCCGGAGGAAAATTTTATCCCCCTCCCATATGGGCAGAGAGGGGATGCGGCTTTTTTCCACCCACTCCAGCTCCCCCTCGTCGCAGTCACGAAGGGAGCCGGTGAAACCGTGGGCGGTAAAAAGGTGCATGTACTCGGTGCCCCACTCATTGCTGACAAAGGTGACTATGCCACGAAAGCGCCAGGAGCTGACACTCAGCCCTGTCTCTTCCAGCACTTCCCGGAGCATGCAGTCCTCCGGGCTCTCTCCGGATTCAAACTTGCCGCCTATGCCTATCCACTTGTCCCGGTTCTCGTCACCGGCCTTTTTGGTGCGGTGGAGCATGAGATACCGGCCGTCTTTCTCTATGTAGCAGAGGGATGTGTTTTTCATTTATACCACCTCTGGAAATCTTAAATCCGACTCATTGTACATAGGAAGGCAGTGAATGTCAATTGAAAAATGTGCAGAGGGAAAAAGACTTTTACTTTTCCCCAAAAATGGGGAAAAGCCCTGTAAACCAGGGATAGGGAAACCCAGATAACAGGTGACTTTGCCGGGGATTTGTGCTATCCTAATACACAACGGCGGCGGGGGAGGCCCCGGCGCCCCGAGAGAAAACCACAGGTGGGAGGCTTCATGATGAAGCAGAAGAGAGAAAACAAGGGCCTGAACATCAGCGCCCGCTCCTTTATAACTGCAATACTCATACTTTTTGCCCTGATGCTGCTGACCTACATACTGACCCTGGTGCTCCCCGGCGGGGAGTATCAGCGCATAGCCGACAGCGCCGGGAATCTGGTGATAGACACCCAGGCGGGCTACTCCAATGTAGAAGGCGGGCTGCCCTTTTACAAGTGGCTGCTGTCCCCCTTCCTGGTCCTGACTGCGGAGGGCAGCGGCACCATCATCGCCGTCATCGTCTTCCTGTTGGTCATCGGCGGTATCTTCAACAGCCTGGACCGCTGCGGCCTGATGCTCTACATGCTGCGTCGGGTGGTGGGCCGCTTCGGCGCCGCCCGGTACCGGCTCATGGCTGTGGTGGTGCTGTTCTTCATGGCCATGGGCTCCTTCATCGGCTCTTTTGAGGAGGTCATACCTCTGGTGCCCATAGTGGTGTCCCTGGCGGTGGGCCTGGGCTGGGACGCCCTCACCGGCGTGGGCATGAGCATCCTGGCCGCAGGCTGCGGATTTTCCGCCGGAGTGTGCAACCCCTTCACCGTGGGCGTCGCCCAGGAGCTGGCGGGCCTGCCCATGTTCTCCGGCGTCTGGCTGAGAGCCCTCAGCTTTTTTGCGGTCTATGCCCTGCTGCTGTTCTTCCTGCGTAGCCATGCCGTAAAGGTGGAGCGGCCCCTGAGCGGGGATATGGCCGGGGAGGACTTTCGGCCCAATCCCGCCATGGACAGGGCCCTGGCCCTCTTTGCAGGAATACTGGGCCTGGGCATAGTCCTGGTGCTCTCCTCCAGCTTCATTACCGCTCTGCAGGATTACACCATGATAATCGTGGCGGCCATGTTCCTTGCGGCGGGAATAGTGTCTACCCTGGCCTCGGGCATGGCTCCAAGGAAGCTGGGTTCCAGCTTTATAAACGGACTTATCAGCGTGCTGCCGGCAGTGCTGATGATACTCATGGCCAGCTCCATAAAATATACCCTCACCGAGGGCAAGATACTGGACACTATTTTATATTATGCCGTGGCTGCCGCCGGGACTTTGCCCCGCTGGGTGGTGATACTTTTCCTGTACCTTGTGGTACTGGTGATGAACTTCTTCATCCCCTCCGGTTCCGCCAAGGCTTTCCTGCTGCTGCCTCTCATACTGCCGGTGGCCCAGATATTTGAACTCTCACCCCAGCTGTGCGTCATGGCCTATGCCTTTGGCGACGGCTTCTCCAACGTGCTCTATCCCACAAACCCGGTGCTGCTCATATCCCTGGGCCTTGCCGGGGTGAGCTACGGCAGCTGGTTCAAGTGGACGTGGAAATTCCAGGCGGTGATACTGGTGTGCACCAGCCTGCTGCTGCTCTTCGGCCTGGCGGTGGGCTACGCCTGATAGGAAGGCGGAATATCGGTAAAATGCAGGTGCAAGGGAGGCAGATACCGTGCGTATACTGATTGTAGAGGATGAAAAAGATCTCAACCGCATAATAACAAAGACCCTCACAAAAAGCGGCTATACCGTGGACAGCTGCCTGGACGGGGATGAGGTGGAGCATTATCTGGCCGGGGCGGAGTATGACGCCATACTCATGGATGTGATGCTCCCCGGCACCGACGGCTTCACCCTGGTCTCCCGGATGAGAGACAGGGGGACAGACACCCCGGTGCTCTTCCTCACAGCCCGTGACAGCGTGGCGGATCGGGTGACGGGGCTGGACCTGGGCGGGGACGATTACCTGGTGAAACCCTTCGACTTTGACGAGCTGCTGGCCCGTATACGGGCCATGACCCGCAAGCACGCGGGAAACCGCAGCAATGTCTTTACTCTGGCCGACCTCACTGTGGACACCCGCCGCCAGAGCGTGGAGCGGGGCGGAAGAGAGATTTCCCTGCTGCCCAAGGAGTTTGCCATTCTGGAACATCTCATAAGAAACAAGGGAGCTGTCATCTCCCGGGAGCAGCTGGAGGACAGAATCTGGAACTACGAGTATTCCGGCAGCTCCAACAATGTGGACGTGTATATGAGCAAGCTGAGAAAGAAGCTGGACGAGGGCTATGATGTGAAGCTCATCCACACCGTCCGGGGGGCGGGCTGGGTGCTGCGGGAGGACAAGGCATGAGAAAAAGCTCCATCAAGCTGCGTCTTACCCTGTGGTACGCGCTGCTGATGCTGCTCATGGCCGCCGTGACCTTGGCCTTTGTCACGGTGATAAGCAGCTCTGTGGCGAATCAGACCACCCTGGACAGCCTCTCCCAGACCGTGCGGGAAAACGCCCTCCAGGCCGACCTGGAGGAGGGGGAGCTGAAGGTGGACAGCGGCTTCAGCTTTTACCGCAGCGGAATATATACCGTTATATACAGCAAGAGCCAGGCCCTGCTGGCCGGGCAGCTGCCCCAGGCCCTGATGAGCCTGTCGCTGCCCTTTGAAAACGGCCTGACCCGCCCGGTGGAGACGGAGCAGGGGAGCTACTATGTCATGGACCTCTGGCTGCCCTCGGGCTGGGAGGACGGCATCTGGCTCCGGGGGATGACGGAGATATCCCAGGGCGCCGAGGCCAGGCAGAACCTGCTCATAGCCGCCGGTATTGCCCTGCCCCTGTTCATCCTGCTGGGCGCCCTGGGGGGCTGGTTCATAGTGCGCCGGGCCCTGCGGCCTCTGGACAGCATCAACGCCACCGCCGCCGCCATAAATGAGGGCCGGGACCTGTCCGCCCGGATAGAGCTGGGGGAGGCCCCGGAGGAGTTCAGCCGCCTGGCGGGGAACTTCAACAGGATGCTGGAGCGGCTGGAGCGGGCCTTCGAGGCGGAGAGACGCTTTACCTCCGACGCCTCCCACGAGCTGCGCACGCCCCTTTCGGTGATACTGGGGGCCTGTGAATACAGCGAGAAATTCGACGAGACCGGGGAGGAGCGGCAGGAGACCATACAGACCGTATACCGTCAGGGAAAGAAAATGTCGGCACTGATAAATCAGCTTTTGCAGATGACCCGGCTGGACCAGGGCACGGAGAAACTGAATATGGAGCTGTTGGACCTGTCCGCTTTGGCGGAGGAGCTGTGCCGTGACCAGGGGGACAGGAGCGCCCGCATTATTACTGATATTGCCCCCGGGACAAAGGTACGGGGGGACAGGCTGCTGCTGGGCCGTCTTATCCAGAACCTGCTGGACAATGCCTATAAATACGGAAAGCCCGGCGGCAGCGTGTGGCTGAGACTGCGCCGGGGCGGAGGCTGGGTGCAGCTCAGCGTCCGGGACGAGGGCGAAGGCATAGCGCCGGAACAGCAGGAGAAGATATGGCGGCGCTTCTATCAGGCCGACCCATCCCGCAGCGGAGGACAGGGGGCCGGGCTGGGCCTTGCCATAGTGGAGCAGATAGCCAGGCTCCACGGGGGCAGCATGAGCCTTGAAAGCCGCCCCGGGGAGGGCAGCACCTTCACCCTGAACCTGCCGGAGGCGGCCGGGGAGGCCGAAGAAAAAATCTGAAAAACTTTTCCCGTTTCATGTTCCTTTAATATTTCCCTGGTAAGCTTTCACCATCGAAAGGAAATAAGGAGGAAAATAAAATGAAAAACAAGATGAAGATATTCGTTCTGGCGGCCCTGGCCTGCCTCATCCTGGCGGGCTGCGGCAGCCCCACCAGCGTCCAGGCCGAGCCCATAGGGCTGGAGGCGGCAAAGGCCGTGGCTTTGGATGACGCGGGGCTCAGCGCCTCCGCCGTGAGCTTCACCACCACCGGATTGGACCGGCAGGGGGACACCGAGTATTACGCCATCGACTTCACCAGCGGCGACAGCAGCTATCAGTATGACATCGACGCCATCAGCGGCCGGGTGATAGAGTGCAGGATAAGCCAGGGCACGGCCTCTGCGGCTATGGCTCAGAGCAACGCTCAGACATCTCAGACCCAGGCCACCGCCGCTCCCGGCAGCACCCAGAGCAGCCAGAGCTCTTCCGTCCAGACCCAGAGCAGCGGTGAACTCATAGGGGAGCAGGCCGCCAGGGATGCAGCCCTGGAGCACGCCGGACTCAGCGACAGCCAGGTCACCTTCCTAAAGACCAAGCTGGATCGGGAGGACGGCCGCCAGGTCTATGAGGTGGAGTTCTACACTGAGGACTACAAAGAATACGACTATGAGATAGACGCTCTCACCGGAGAGGTGTACTCCTACGACTACGATGCGGAGACTTACTTCCAATCCTCCGGCAGCAATAGCGAGATTACGGCAGAGGAGGCCAAGACCCTGGCTCTTGCCCAGGTGCCGGGAGCAACCGAGAGCGATATCATCAAGTTCGAGACAGACCGGGACGACGGCCGCATAGAGTATGAGGGAGAGATCCTCTACTCCGGCATGAAGTACGAGTTTGAGATAGACGCCTACAGCGGCACCATCCGCAGCTGGGAGGCGGAAAAGGCCGGACTGTGGTGAGAGAACAAGGCTTATAAATCTGAAAAATCCAAGCAAGCTTCGTTGGAGCCTGCTTGGATTTTTATATGGCTGTACTTTCCCTACATCAGAGTTTGCTATTATATTCCTCAACTTTCAATTTTAGCATTTCTCTATCCCACAGAACTACATTGTTTTTCTCTGCTAAACTATAGGCTGATCTAGTAAACCGGCTGTTTGTTACCACAATAGTCTTCGTTAAGCCATAGTATTTTTGTCCCGCAACAACTTCCTGCACTGCTGAATTGCCCACGCTTCCAGAATAGCGTTTAGCTTGAATGCCTATTTTGTGTATTCCTCTTGAAGCTATTATATCAATGCCTTGGTCACCGCTTGCGCTTGTAAGCTCCACATTATAGCCGCTTTTCTTGAAGAGCTTTGCTATAAACTGCTCAAACTCTATACCGCTCATCAAATCAATTTCTTCAAGACTAATTGGCTTACGTGTATTATCTCTCTCTTTGTGGGCAAACAATAAATTTTCCAATCCCTGTTTTTTCGCTTCTTTTTCACATTCGTTCAATAGAAATTCAATTTGGGCAATAAGGGTTAGTGAGTTTACGTTTTTAAATCCTGGCTGAGTTTCATAAATCCAGTAAAAGGTCAAGAGCTGATGTGCCTTTATGTCTTTCGTTGTTAGTATTGCACCGTCATAACAGAATTTTATGTATTCCTCTATATTTGATATTTTCAATTCGTTGCTGTCGTATTGTTCAATCCAACGGTCGTGGTATTTTTTGAAGCAAGCCTCAACCAAAACTATCCAGGTAATGACTCCTTTCATTGTCTCCGGTAAGGAGTATCTTTCCATTAGAATATTCTCTAAGTCCCTAAATTGTTGCCTTTTTGTCCACTTTACAGATAGGTCAAAGTCACTTGGCTCGAAAACATCTTCAAATATTTGAGGAAGTTTGAAGTATCTTGTAAGATAAATATCGCCTGCCGCATAGCATGTAGCACAATCTGCAAGTTTTATATACACTTCTTTGCCGGTCTGTGGATAATATTGATGATCTGGCCTTGGAAAATAATGGGATGACTTATCATAGACACCCAATTCCATGTAAAGTCCTTCACCTACATAATCAATAAATTTATCTAAAGCCACCATAACATCATAATTTTTAACCAATTCATATGCTTTTTTTATAGAAGTAGCATAGAGCGGCGGAAAACTTGCTGGGTCTAGCCTATTAGTATTATAAGAGAGCAAATTCATGTCATAGTATATCAATTTTATCACCATCTCTTGTGAAATATTTTCTTATTGTTAATTATACCAGCTATAATTGAGTTTTCAATAAAAAAGCTTTCCATTTTTTCATGCTTTCGGCTACGTGTGAATAATATAGGGAAAAGATGATTTTCAAAGATATATTCATATAGAGTTGCTGTTTAATTAACATTTATGTATAATTAACTTATGAGCCTATCTATCATGAATAAGAAGGTGACGCTTTAATGGAATTTCCGAGTACAGATACTTTTTTTAACAAAGGTATTGAAGAAATAGATTCTTTACTGGATATAATCGGCTCGAATTTTTCTTCAATGATTATGGCAACTGTTACCAAAAAGAGAACGTTTTTTATCAGAGGGGAAATCTTACTATGTGCTCAGAACACATTAAAAAGCATTGACTATTGTTGCAGTCAAGGATTCTTTTCAGATGCCTATGTTCTGGCAAGAAAATATCGGGATGATTTAATGCTCTATCTGTTTTTAGTAGATACTGTGGATAAACAAAACGGAAAAGGAGATGAAGAAAATCCCGTATCGTGCAAGGATTTGACAGAGGAAGAATTTGTGCAGATGGTGATGAAAACTATCGAAGAGCTTTATAATAATGAGCGTAAAGATATAAGAGAGCTTGTAGTTGGATCATGGTTGAGAGGAGAACTGAGGACTGAGTACGATAAAATTAGAAAAGATTATTTTGCGGCAGCTAAATATGTACAAAATCTAATTAAAAATTCTTATGTAAAAGAAGCATATAATAGATTTTTTAAAGCTGTGTGGGAAGAAGTAGACACCATACTCAACAACTACACTCATGTTAATTCTCCACAATATGTTCTGGCAAATATTTGTTCAAATCGAAGCGAACAAAATGAGCTTTGTAAATCACTTGAACATATTTTACATCAAATAACAGTAATTTTCTTATCTATGCTAATTTTAATACACCCACAGGCTATTATGTCAGGAGAATATGAAGATTATTTAGACTTTGGAGTTATTCCACCAGATGGAGCACAATATCGGGTCGCATCGGGAGTCATTGATTATATACATGCTCATTTTGATAATATAGACTCTCAGCTATGCAAGTATTTAAATGACCATAATAAATATAATATGAAAATCCTGGAGGACTTGTAACATACCAAAAGCCCGGAGGCATCTGCCTCCGGGCTTGGGCTTTATGCTTGGGGTTATTTAATTGTTCGGCTGCCTGCCGGTTTATCAGTACATGCCGCCCATGTCTCCGCCGCCGGCGGGCATGGGGGGATTCTTCTCGGGGATGTCGGCAACCAGGCTCTCGGTGGTCAGAACCATAGAGGCCACGGAAGCAGCGTTCTCCAGAGCACTGCGGCAGACCTTGGTGGGGTCGACGATGCCCAGCTCTATCATGTCGCCGTACTGGTCGTTGGCGGCATCGTAGCCATAGGTGCTGCTGGCGTTGCCGGCAACATTGTTCAGGATGACTGCGCCCTCCAGACCGGCATTGGCTGCGATCTGCATGATGGGGGTCTTCAGAGCCTTGGCAACGATGGCGGCGCCGGTCTTCTCATCGCCCTCAAGGGCGGCGACTTCGGCCTCGGCGGCCTTGGAAGCTATGACGTAGGCAGTGCCGCCGCCGGGGACAACGCCCTCTGCAACGGCTGCACGGGTGGCGTTGAGAGCATCCTCTATGCGCAGCTTCTTCTCCTTCATCTCGGTCTCGGTAGCGGCGCCAACCTTGATGACTGCAACACCGCCGGCCAGCTTTGCCAGACGCTCCTGGAGCTTCTCCTTGTCGTACTCGGAGGTGGTGGTCTCTATCTGGCGGCTGATCTGAGCGGTACGGGCCTTGATCTCCTCGCTGGAGCCTGCGCCGTCCACGATGGTGGTGTTCTCCTTGGTGACCTTGACCTGGTGAGCCTGGCCCAGCATGTCCAGAGTGGCTTCCTTCAGCTCCATGCCCAGCTCGCTGGAGATAACGGTGCCGCCGGTGAGGATGGCGATATCCTGGAGCATTTCCTTACGCCTGTCGCCAAAGCCGGGGGCCTTGACGCAAACGCAGGTGAAGGTGCCACGCAGCTTGTTGAGGATGATGGTGGCCAGGGCCTCGCCCTCCACGTCCTCGGCGATTATCAGCAGCTTGCGGCCGGCCTTGACGATCTGCTCGAGCAGGGGCAGGATCTCCTGGATGTTGGAGATCTTCTTGTCGGTGATGAGGATGTAGGCGTCGTCGATGACGGCTTCCATCTTCTCGTTGTCGGTGACCATGTAGGGGGTGATGTAGCCGCGGTCGAACTGCATGCCCTCGACGACCTCGCTGTAGGTCTCGGCGGTCTTGCTCTCCTCAACGGTGATGACGCCGTTCTGGCTGACCTTCTCCATGGCCTCGGCGATCAGGCGGCCGATGAGCTCGTCGCCGGAAGAGATGGTGCCGACACGGGCGATGTCCTGGCTGCCGGAGACCGGCTGGCTGTTCGCGCGGATCTCGGCGACAGCGGCCTCGGTGGCCTTCTGGATGCCGCGGCGCATGACCATCGGGTTCGCGCCGGCGGCGAGGTTCTTCAGACCCTCGCGGATCATGTTCTGGGCCAGCAGGGTGGCGGAGGTAGTGCCGTCGCCGGCCACGTCGTTGGTCTTGGTAGAGACCTCGCGGATGAGCTGGGCGCCCATGTTCTCAAACGGGTCCTCAAGCTCTATCTCCTTGGCTATCGTCACGCCGTCGTTGGTGATCAGCGGGGAGCCGAACTTCTTGCCCAGGACGACGTTCCTGCCCTTGGGGCCGAGGGTTATCTTCACGGTGTCGGCGAGCTGGTTCACGCCGCGCTCGATGGCCTTGCGGGCCTCTTCACCATATATGATCTGCTTTGCCATTGTAATTCCCTCCAAACAATTACTCAACTATCGCAAGGATGTCGCCCTGCTTGACTATCGTGAGCTCTTCCTCGTCTATCTTGACCTTGGTGCCGCTGTACTTGCCGACCAGCACGGTCTGGCCCTTCTTCACGGACATGACGACCTCGTTGCCGTCCACCATTCCGCCGGGGCCAACCTCGATGACTTCATAGAGCTCGGGCTTCTCCTGCGCGGAAGAGGCGAGGATGATGCCGCTCTTGGTCTTCTCCTCGGCTTCCTTCTGCTTGAGCACGACCCTGTCGGCCAAAGGCGTGAGTTTCATTATATATTACCTCCTAAGTTTTATTTAAATACAGCTTTAGCGGGTTAGCACTCAAACACCCTGAGTGCTAACCCGCTTATAAACATAACACAATTCTGAAAAATGTCAAGGAGTATTATATAAAAAGTTGAGAATTTTTTGTTAACATCGAGACTGGAACGGTGTGCCCGGCGCGGGGTCAGTTGAAAAAAGGCATATTTCTGGGGAAAAGGAAGTTCACGCCCCCGGGGACGAGGTCAAAGACCACGTGTTTGCCGTACTCCGCCTCGCCGTCGACGTTGATGACCTCGTCCTCGGCGGCGTCTATCTCGAGGTGGCGGGTGCGGACGAAGGTTATGTACTGCGGATAGGCGCGGTACTTGCCGGTGGCGTATTTCATCAGCGCGCCGGTGATGGTGAGGCGGGAGACGCCGGAGACGATGAGCACGTCCATGTAGCCGTCGTCGGGCCGGGCGTCGTTGGTGGGGTTGAAGCCGCCGCCGTAGAAGCGGCCGTTGCAGACGCAGACGAGGTTGAGCTCCGGCCCGCAGGTGAGGCCCTCGGTCCGGGCGGTCATGGTGGTGGTGATGCCCTTTATATAGTTGGCGACGAGGGAGACTACGTAGCCCGCCGGGCCGCTGACGAGGGGCATGCCGCTGTACTTGTGCACGTCCGTGCCAACGCGGGCGTCGAGGCCCATGGAGCAGATGTTCACGCTGTAGCGGCCGTTGCATTTTATGACGTCTATGGGGCGGACCTCGCCGTTTATGAGCTCCGTGAGGTCGAAGAAGCGGTCCTTGTCCTTGCCGAACATCTTGATGAAGTCGTTGCCGGTGCCGCAGGGGAAGTGGGTGACTGCGGCGTTGGGGAGGCCCGCCGCGCCGTTCACGCACTCGTTGAGCGTGCCGTCGCCGCCGCAGGCGTAGACGCGCAGCTCCGCGCCGTCGGCCGCGGTCTCGCGGATGTGGCGGCAGGCGTCCATGGGCGCCTCGGTGACGTATATGTCAAAGCTGTCGCGTTCGCGCTGCTCGGCGGGGAGGCGGTCTATGGCCTCGTTTATGAGCCGCAGCTTGTCCTCCGGCTTCTGCTTGCCCGCGACGGGGTTGACTATAAAGAGATGCTTCATCTGCGGCTTCCCCCATTTTTATATATGTAAAGCTCACATCTTATCATGCCGTTGTAGAGCCTGCGCCGTTTGTCGGCGGCGCGGCCCAGGCTGCGCTCGAGCTCCGTGTGGGAGCTGAGCAGATAGAGGTCCCAGCCGGGGACCTTGGCGAGCGCCCGGCCGAAGTCGGCGTAGAGCTGCTCGGCCTCGCGCTTTTCCATCAGCCTCTCGCCGTAGGGCGGGTTCGTGACGATGACGCCCCGCTCCGTGGCGCGGGAAAACTCCCTCGCGTCCGCGACGGAGAAGTCGATGAGGCCCTCCACGCCGGCGCGCTTGGCGTTGGCGCGGGAGATCTCCACGGCCCTGGGGTCGATGTCGGAGGCGAAGATGCGGTAGCTGCCGTTATATTCGCGGCTCCGGGCGGCCTCGCGCTCGTCGTCCCAGATGTTCCGGGGGAGGCAGGCCCATTTTTCGGCGGAGAAGCCGCGGTTTATGCCCGGCGCGCGGCCCTTGGCGGCGAGGGCGGCCTCGATGGCTATCGTGCCGCTGCCGCAGAAGGGGTCGCAGAAGTCGCCGCGGCCGCGGTAGCCCGCGATGTCCACCATCGCGGCGGCGAGCGTCTCGCGCAGGGGCGCCGCCACCTGGGCGGGCCGGTAGCCGCGCTTGTGCAGTCCGGTGCCGCTGGTGTCGAGGTAGATGCGGACCTCGTCCTTCATTATGGAAAACTGCATCTGATAGAGCACGCCGGTCTCGGGCATGTGCGAGAGCCCGTAGGCGGCGCCGAGCCGGACGGCGGCGGCCTTTTTTATGATGCTCTGGCAGTCGGGCACGGAGTGGAGCTGGGACTCCAGCGACCAGCCCTTGACGGGGAAGGCGGCGTCCCGGGGCAGCCAGTCCTCGAGCGGTATGGCGCGCACGCCCTCGAAGAGCTCGTCAAAGCTGCGGGCGGGGAAGGCGCCGAGCTCGAGCAGTATGCGCTCTGCAAAGCGCGACCTTATGTTTGCGCGGGCCAGGCCCGCGGCGTCCGTTTCAAAGAGCACGCGCCCGTTTTCGGGCGCGACCGAATCCATTCCCATGTGTCTGAGCTCGTTGCCGAGCGGGCCTTCCAGCCCAAAGAGACAGGGCGCGCAGAGCCTCATCCGCGCGCCGGGGTCCTTCTTGACCATTCCTAATCACCATCTGAGCCGATCTTCTGTCTTTTTGTTTCTATTAAGATACAATAATATATCTCCATTGTAAATAGCCGAGTTGCCCGGGAGAGGCAATCGTTCACAAATTATTTTCAAATTATTATACATTGTGCACATCGATTGAATTTAACAGTACAATTTGAGCAAGAAATGTACATAATCAAAATTTATTTGGTATTGATTTCTTTCGCGTGCAGAGGTATATTATGTATTGAAATTTGACAATTCATTAACGGAACTGAAAGCGCGGTGCATTTTATTTGGCCTGGAACAGAGCCGGACTGCTTGACAAGCTCCGGGAATCCTACGAATACTATTATGATATAACCGAGGGCGACGCGGGGACGGGCCTGCCGCTGCTGTACAGCGCGGCCTTCCATGTGCGGAGCGAAGGTTATATGCTTTTTAAGAAAGCGAAGATATGGGCAGCCGAGACGAACGAGTATGCCTATATCTTCTCTGTGCCTGTCCTGGACGCGGATACGGCGTCCAGATGCATAGATTTCGCTCTGGAGGACGGCCTGCCCCGCGTGCAGCCCCATCCGGAGCACCGAGAGTCGTACATCATCGCACTGTTTGTGGCGGATGTAATAGATCCAGAAGCGCAGAAAATCATTCGCGGCCGGAAGTTCTACAAGAGCTTCAAGTTTGGCCTCCAGGGCTGGGTCGCCCTGAGGGTCGCGGCCGTAGAGTTAGAAAAGGAGTTGATCGAGACAAACAAAGCTGGCGGCAATCTTGTGAGTTTTTTCAGGAAATTGTTAAGGAGTGAAAAAGTATGACCGCAGTTCTCATTCTGGTTGTCGGCATAGTTCTTCTCGGCCTGGGCTACATATTCTACGGCTCCTGGCTGGCTAAGAAGTGGGGCGTAAATCCCGACCGTCCGACCCCCGCGCACACCAAGTATGACAACAAGGACTTTGTCCCTACTAACCCCGCCGTCCTGATGGGCCACCACTTCTCGTCCATCGCCGGCGCCGGCCCCATCAACGGCCCCATCCAGGCGGCTGTCTTCGGCTGGCTGCCCGTCTTCCTCTGGGTCGTAATCGGCGGTATCTTCTTCGGCGCCATGCACGACTTCGGCTCCCTGTTCGCCTCCATCCGCCACGGCGGCCGCTCCATCGGCGAGGTCATCAAGGACAACATCGGCCCCAAGGCCTACAAGCTGTTCGTCATCTTCGCGCTGCTGGTCCTGATCCTCGTTATCGCGAGCTTCACCTCCGTCGTTGCCAGTACGTTCCAGTCCACCGTTGATGCCAACGGCAACCCCTACGACTTCATCACCGTGGGCATGGACAACGCCTCCGGCAACGCCTCCACGGCGACCACGAGCCTGCTGTTCATCGTCATAGCCATCATCTTCGGCTACTTCGTCTACCGCAGGGGCGCCAAGGTCGGTCCCGCGACCGTCATCGGCGTCATCGGCATCATCATCATCACCTTCATCGGCCTGAACGTCGGCATCAACCTGCCGCGTACCCCCTGGATAATCTTCATCGCCGTGTACATCACCCTGGCCTCCCTGCTCCCGGTCTGGATACTCCTCCAGCCCCGTGACTACCTGTCCAGCTTCCTGCTGTACGGCATGATGATCCTCGCCCTCGTCGGCGTCCTCGGCGGCTCCTGGAACAGCAACTTCGAGCTCGAGGCCTTCACCGGCTGGCAGTCCAGCAGCGGCTACCTGTTCCCGACCCTGTTCATCACCGTCGCCTGCGGCGCCATCTCCGGCTTCCACAGCCTGGTCGCCTCCGGCACCAGCTCCAAGCAGATCAACTCCGAGAAGGACGCCAAGGTCATCGGCTACGGCGCCATGATCGTCGAGTGCATCCTGGCCATCCTCTCCCTGATCGCTGCCGCCACCGTGTGGAACCTCGTTCAGGGCGGCGAGAACAGCCTGGGCCTCACCATGAGCTCTCCTCCGACCATCTTCGCCGGCGGCCTTGCCACCCTCGTTGCCAACATGACCGGCACCGTGGCGGACTTCTCCAACCCGCTGTTCAACACCGTTTACACCCTGCTGACCCTGGCCGTCTCCGTCTTCGCGCTGACCTCCCTGGACACCGGCACCCGTCTGGGCCGCTACATGTTCACCGAGCTCTTCGTGCGTGAGGGCGAGGATCCCACCAAGATCCCCGGCTTCCGCGGCTTCCTTGCCAAGCCCGTGGTCGGCACCATCATCCTTGTCGCCATCGGCTGCTCCCTCGGCTACGCCAACGTCACCGCCATCTGGGCTCTGTTCGGCGCCGCCAACCAGCTCCTCGCCGGCCTGGCTCTCATGGCCGTCGCCTGCTGGCTCGGCAACATCGGCAAGAGCAACAAGATGTTCTTCATCCCCATGATCTTCATGATGATCGCTACCCTGACCTCTCTGGTCATCACCGTTACCCAGAGGCTCAACTCCGTCATGGCCGGCGGCGCTGACTGGACCATCTGGTTCCAGCTCATCTTCGCCGTGGCGCTCATCGTCCTCGCCGTCGTCGTCAGCATCAGCGGTATCCAGACCTTTGCCAAGCAGGCGAAGGGCCAGATCACCGGCAATGCCAAGGCTGTCGAGGCCACGAAGTAATCCTTCAGGCAAACACCTATACAAAAACTCCGCTGCTCTTGCAGCGGAGTTTTTTGTGGCTTGGTGCGTGTGCGCCGATACGCTGGGAGGTGGTCGATGGCTTGTCCTGCGATTCGACCCCATTTCTTTGGTGCTTGCCCAAAGAAACGGTGTCGAGCCGCCAAAGAAAGGCGCTTTTTTACCCCGGCGGCTCCACCATCCGCGTGAGCGCTGCCAGTCGGTGGACGGGACGTTCCTCGCCCGACTTGGGGAGGGGTCTGGTGGTGTCGTGGGGCTGTTCAATCTATTGACAAAAGCGCGTTTTTTGCGCGCTAGCAAAGATATGGGGGTGATCAGGCTGCAAAATATCAGCTGACCTCCCGCGCGCTTGGGCGTCCGGCTTGGTCGGGCGCTCTTTTTTTGTGCCTGTTTACAGTAATTTTACGAAATTTTCGTGCAAATATTATATACACAGGTTATTATACTAATATTGTTCAAAATCGGGAGGCATTTACACTTGTACTGCGTTATAGATATAGGCTCGAACACGATCAGGCTCGTCATATACACGCTCGAAAACGGGCAGCTGAATCAGGCGCTCAGCAGCAAGGCCACGGCGGGGCTTGCGGGCTTCGTCGAGGACGGGGCGATGTCCGAGGAGGGCATCGAGCGGCTGCTCGGCGTGCTGCACAGGTTCCACGGCGTGCTCTCGCTGCTGCCAGACTGCCAGGTCTATCCCTTCGCCACCGCCTCACTGCGCGGGCTGAAGAATACGGCCGACATCGTGGCCCGCGTCGAGCGCGAGACGCGCTTCAAGATAGACGTCATAACCGGCCGCGAGGAGGCCATACTCGACTACCGCGGCGCGGTGGGCCGGATGCAGGAGCGCTCCGGCGTCCTGGTGGATATCGGCGGCGGCAGCACGGAGCTCGTATTCTTCCGCTCCCGCGAGGTCATCGCGGCACGCAGCCTGCCGCTCGGCTCGCTAGCGCTCTTCAACCGCTTCGTCTCCGGAGTCATCCCCGACAAGCAGGAGCTGCGCAGCATGCGCGCCGAGGCGATGAAGGTCATCTCAGCCGCCATGCCGCCCAAGGGCGACTTCGTGCCCGAGCCCATCTGCGGCGTCGGCGGCACGGCACGCGCGGCAAACCAGCTCTACCTCGCCGCCGGCGGCGGGGCCGAGGGCTATTCGCCGGATTTCCTGCGCGACGTGCTCGCCCAGGCCGAGGCCAACCCCCGCAAGCTCATGCGCCGCATACTCAAGCTCGCGCCCGAGCGCGTGCACACGCTGATCCCCGGCATCGTCGTACTCAGCACCGCGGCTGAGCTCTGCGGCGCCAAGACGATAGTCACCAGCAGCTACGGCGTGCGCGAGGGCTACCTTGAAAACAAGCTTGAAAAGGAGGGCCTGCTCCATGGCTGATCATCCGTACACGCAGGACCGCGAGCTCTCCTGGCTCGCCTTCAACGACCGGGTGCTCTCCGAGGCGATGGACGAGACGGTCCCGCTGCTCGAGCGGCTCAAGTTCGCCGCCATCTTTACCAGCAACCTCGACGAGTTCTTCATGATCCGCGTCGGCAGCCTCTTCGACCTCGAGAACATCAAGCCCGATACCCACGACGTCCGCTCCGGCATGACGCCCAAAGAACAGCTCGAGGCCATATACAAGGCCGTCCGCCCGCTCTACCGCAAGCGCGAGCACATCTGCTCCCTGCTCAGCCAGCGGCTGCGCGCCGAGGGGGTGCGGAGAATGGACCCCTCCAAGCTCTCCGGCGAGGAGCGCGACTACTGCGCGCGCTATTTCGACACCTGCATGGAGCCGGTCATCTCGCCGCAGATAGTCGACAACCTGCACCCCTTCCCCCACCTCAAGAACAACATCCTGCACGTCGGCGCATGGGTCGAGCGCAAGGGCCGCGAGATGCTCGCGGTCGTGCCCATGCCGGAGGCGCTCTCCCCCCTGCTCTATCTGCCGGGCCCGGAGCTGAGGTACATCCACACGGAGGACATCCTGCTCGAACACGTCGAGGACATCTTCAAAAACTACCGCGTGCTCGAAAAGGTCGTCTTTCGCATCACGCGCAACGCTGACATAAATCCCGACGACGAGGCCTTCGACCCCGACAGCGACGACTTCCGCAAGACCATGCGCCGAGCTATCCGCCAGCGCATGAGGCTGGCCCCCGTGCGGCTCGAGCTCTCACGGGAGATAAGCAAGGACTTCTCCGGCTATCTCAAGGAGCGGCTGCCGGTCACGTCGGAGCAGATATTCGTGACCAGCGCGCCGCTCTGCCTGGACTACGCCTACACCCTGCCCTCGCGCCTGGACGCCGAAAAGCGCGCGGCGCTGAGCTATCCGCCCTTTGAGCCGCAGGAGCCGGCCGGGATCTCGCTCAGCGAGAGCATGACCCGCCAGATTCAGCGCCACGACCGGCTGCTCTCCTATCCCTACGAGAGCATGGCCCCCTTCCTTCGGCTGCTGCGCGAGGCCGCGAACGACCCGGCGGTCATATCCATCAAGATAACCATCTACCGCCTGGCCAGCAAGGCAAAGCTCGTGGACTACCTCTGCGAGGCCGCCGAGCACGGCAAGGACGTGACCGCGATAATCGAGCTGCGCGCCCGCTTTGACGAGCTCAACAACATCGACTGGTCCGAGCGCCTTGAGGACGCTGGCTGCACGGTTCTCTACGGCTTCGAGGACTACAAGATACACTCCAAGCTCTGCCTGATCACCCGGCGCGAGCACGGCGAGATACGCTGCATAACCTACGTCGGCACCGGCAACTTCAACGAAAAGACCGCCAAGCAATACACCGACCTCGCGCTGCTGACCGCCGACCCGGCGATAGGGCGCGACGCGGCGGAATTTTTCAAGAACATGTGCATCGCGAACCTCGAGGGGCGCTATGAGCGGCTGCTGGTCGCGCCCGCCGGGCTGAGCTCAGGCGTCACGGCGCTGATGGACCGCGAGATCGCCAAGGGCGAGGCCGGGCGGATGCTTATCAAGATAAACTCGCTGACCGACATCAACCTCATCCGCAAGCTGCGCGAGGCCTCGCAGGCGGGCGTCAAGATAGACCTTATCGTCCGCGGCATCTGCTGCATACTCCCCGGCGTGCCTGGCGAGACGGAGAACATCCGCGTCATCAGCATCGTCGGGCGCTATCTGGAGCACTCGCGCATCTACTGCTTCGGCGAGGGCGCGGACGAGGTGATGTACATCTCCTCCGCTGACTTCATGACCCGCAACACCCGCCGCCGCGTGGAGGTGGCCTGTCCGATAACCGACGCCGCGGCGCGGCGCAAGCTGCACGATATTCTCGACGCCTGCCTCTCCGACAACGTCAAGGCGCGCCAGCTCCTGCCCGACGGCAGCTACGTCAACCTGCCCCGCCCCGGGGAACCTTTTGACTGTCAGGAGCGTCTTATGGCCGAGGCGATTGAGAACGCGCCGTCCGCGCCGATACCGCACCGGGCGATGAGCTTTCTCTCCCGCATCTTCCACCACGGCGAAGGCAGGCAGTAAAAATCGGCCGGTCCGCAATGGACCGGCCTTTTTCACACGGCGATGAGCGTTATCTCCGTCGGGTAGATGGGCGAGCCGTGGTGGCGGAGGTAGAGCGTGTAGTCGCGGGAGATGTCGAGTATCATGCGCGGTATCTGCCAGAGGTCCTCGTTGCTGTGGTAGACGGAGATGAGCAGCTTGGGGTGATCGTTGAGTATGTGCCTCCGTGCCCCGGCAAGGGCGCGCTGCTCCGCGCCCTCGATGTCCGCCTTGATGAGCGTCACCGGCTCTTCGATGTCCGCGTCCAGCGTCGTGACCTCGACCTCGCCCTCACCCTCGGCCAGGCGGTTTGCCGAGCCGTCCGCGACGCCGTCTTCGAGCCGCATCCGGCCCTCGGTATCCGAGACGCCCTTGAGGCGGCAGTCAATGTCGCGGTATGCGGCGAGGTTCTTTTGCAGCTTTGCGAAGTTCGCGGGAGCTATCTCGTAGCAGTAGATGCGCCGGTAGCAGTCCTCGCCGTAGTTTTTTATGTAGGAGAGCACCGTGTCGCCCGTGTAGGCGCCGAGGTCCACGATCACCTCGTCCGGGCCGCAGTGGACAAGGTCCAGGTCGAAGTAGTCGTCGTAGAGCGCCTCCTTTGTCTGCGTCGTGGTCTTGAAGTCGTAGGCGTACCAGTTGTTGATGATGCCGTAGAGCGTCTTTTTGGAGCGGTAGTCCGCGAGCTGCTCGTAGAGCCAGACGTATTCGTCCAGGTGCTCGAAGAGCGCCAGCTCCTTGAGCTCTATCTCGTCGTAGATGCCGCGCTCGGGCTCGAGGCGGCCCCAGTAGCCGAAGCGGTTGAAGAAGTCCGCACAGCTGCGCTGCGTCTCGGCCGGGACGGCGTCAAAGCCGCGGCGTATGCGGTAATAGAGCTCCTTCTCCCCCAGCGCGCGTATCTCCGCCGCGAGGCCGTAAAAGCTCCTGTCGATGATGTTCATAGCGTCACGCCCCTTTTGATAAGGATATTACAAAAATGGTGTAATATTCTTGATCATTATTGACTTGCAATTTTTTGAATATTGTAGTAGTATTTTGTAGCCAAAAGGCGAATAATTATAGAAATAATTGGAGGTTTAGGCATGAAACGGAAATTGTTCGTTGCTGCTTTGGTGCTGATATTGGCGCTGGCAATGCTCCCGTCCTTCGCGCTGGCGGACGGGCCTGTGGCAACCGTTAACGGCGTCTCCTACAACAGTGTAGGCGAGGCGCTCACCGCCGCCTTGAGTGCTGGCAGCAACGGCGGAACCGCGAATATCCAGCTGCTCGCGGACATTGAGGGGACCGCAGACGCTGGCATTCAGATCCCCGCGGGCGTTACGGTAGTTATTGACCTGAATGGCCATGCCCTGGTCGGCAAAAACGCTTCGAGCTTTGTTGTCAACTACGGCAATCTCACCATCAATGACAGTACTGCCGCTGAGGGTGATCATGGCGTTGGAACCGGCCGTATTTATACCACCGATACGGATGATCAGGGCCGTCATGCTGTGGTAAACTACGGCACGCTCGTTATAAACGGCGGCATATTTGGTGACAAGAACACCGACAAGACCGACGCCAATGACGTGCAGCGCGGCAACGCAGTGCGCAACTATGGCGTCGCCACCATCAACGGCGGCGCTTTCACCTGCTGCGATAACTACACCAACGGCGGCTACGCTTACGCCATTGCAAATGGAAATGAAGACTATGACAATGCGGCTATGACTATCAACTATGCCACGGTCTACGGCAGCATCAATGGCCTCATCGCTTCTGACGGCGGTACTCTTACCGTAAAGGACGGCAGCTACACTCTCGGCGACGGCACCGAAACCAATCTGTGGCGTGTAGTGTACACCTCCGGTAACGGTGTGGTAAACATTGATGGCGGGCAATACACCAGAAATGTCAAGAACACATATGGGTTTTTCGGTGGAACTGTATCCGTTTCAGGGGGCAATTTTACTGAAAACGACTCTAACGGCATTAATATTGATTTTGGCACAGTAGATATTTCAGGCGGCGAGTTCAACGGTACTATCACTACTGGTAGTTCTACTGATCTTGTTATTGTCGGCGGCACCTTCACCAGCGATGTATCAGCCTATGTTTCCAAGAGTGCAACCACTTCCTCCGATGGAGGCAAGACCACCGTCACCCCCAACAAGGCTGACAACGCCGTTGCCAGCATCGAGCGCGGTGGCAAGACCCTCTACTACACCTCCCTAAACGACGCGGTCGCCGAGGCTGGGGACGGCGAGACGGTGGAGGTGCTGAAGAGCATCTCCATTGACAAGGCTCTTGAGATCAAGAACAACATCACCATCGACGGCAACGGAAACACCGTCACCGCCAATGAGTGCGTCGGCCTCTACATCAAGGCCGACCTCAGCAAGCTCACCGTCACCGACCTCACGCTCAAGGGCGTGCTGCCCGATGGCTCTCTTGCCGGCGAGGGCGGCACCGGCTCCTTCATGGGCATCGGCACCTATAACGGCTGCTACGGCGTCGGCGACCTCCAGCTCACCAACGTCACCATCGACGGCTTCTCCTACGGCCTCTACTTCGGCAAGAATCCTGCCGGCGGCAACGGTCCCTATAATGAGAACCCCGTCAGTGTCACCGCCAACAACCTCACCGTCCAGAACTGCTACATAAAGGGCGCTTACTTCGAGAAGCTCACCGACTCCACTTTCACCAGCTGCAAGTTCCTTAATAACGGCACCGATGAGACCAAAGTGGAAAGCGGCTTCCGCACCTGGATGTGCGGCGTGGACATCAACCTCAAGAACGGCAGCTACAAGAACATCAGCTTCGTCGGCTGCACCTTCACCAACAACGGCGCCAACAGCGGCACCGCCCTGCTCATCAAGGCGCGCGACGACGGCAATTACGGCAAGACCACCAGCCTAGACGGCGCCACCGTCTCCGGCTGCACCTTCTCCGGCAACAACGGCACCACCCCTGTGGTCATTGGCGAGCCTAACGCTAACAACAAGACCCCTGTGAACGTCAGCATCCAGTCCGACGTAAAGTATACCAGCAATGTCGCCGCGGCTTCCAACTTCACCGTCACCTTCAACTCCAACGGCGGCACCGAGTACGCCACCCAGCTTGTTGCAGCTGACAGCGAGATAATCCTCCCCACCCCGAGCAAGTCCGGCTACATCTTCCTCGGCTGGCGCTGCGGTGAGAACACCTACAGCGCCGGCGCGACCGTCAAGGTCACGGCGGACATGGCCTTCAGCGCCGTCTGGGGCAATCTCCCCGACGTGAAGCCCGACGCCAAGCCTGACCAGCCCGTCGTCACCGAGTTCCCCTTCTATGACGTCGCCGCGAGCGCCTGGTACTACGACGCCGTGAAGTACGTCTACGACAAGGGCCTCATGGACGGCGTGGACACCCACGAGTTCGCTCCCAACGCCACGCTGACCCGCGCCATGGTCTGGGCCATCCTTGCCCGCGCCGAGGGCGTGGACACCACCGGCGGCTCCAGCTGGTACGCCAAGGCCCAGGAGTGGGTTGTCGCCAAGGGCGTCAGCGACGGCGAGAACCCCAACGCTGCGATCACCCGTCAGGAGCTCGTGACGATGCTCTACCGTCTCGCGGGCTCGCCCTCCGTCACCGGCAGCCTCACCGCCCCCGACGCCTCGAGCGTCAGCAGCTGGGCGAAGGACGCGATGCTCTGGGCCATGAACCTCGGCCTCGTCGAGGGCGACGAGAACGGCGCTGTCACTCCGACCGCCACCGCCACCCGTGCCCAGGCCGCGGCGCTGATCATGCGCTACACCGCGAAATAAGCACACAAAGCCAAAGGGAGGCCCTCGGGCCTCCCTTTTTTGCTGTCTATATAAAGCAAAAGCCCGGCCTCTGCCGAGCTCACGTAACTCACGGTGTTCTCACTTGTCGCTCACATGGCTCTCGCTGCTGCCAAAGATGAGATCATCGATATCGACGTCCATTCTATCGCCTCCTCTCTCTTGCTTTCTACTGCATTATATGCGCCGCATTGCGCATGTTTCAAGCAAGCTTGTGTTAAATCGAGATCAAAAAACCGGCCGGAGCAAAAGCTCCGGCCGGCTGCGTTTATTGAGTTTTAAATCTTCATGCAGACGTCCCACGCGCGCCAAATGACGGTGCGGAGGTTGCCGATGGCGATGCAGTCGCCCACGAGGTGGACGTTCTTGCCCTTCTTCGCCACAGGGGTGGGGACGAAGCCGATGGCGTTGACGACGTTGTCGCACTCGACCTCGGTGGTGGTGCCGTCCTTGCCCTTGATGGTGACGCTCTTGTCGCCGATCTTGGTGATGGTGGACTCGAGGTAGATGGGCACCTTGTGGAACACCAGAGCCTCGCGGAGGTAGGAGGCGTTCGGCAGGGGCACGTTCGCGGCCGCGACCAGGTCGACGGCGTACTCGACCACAGTCGGGTGCTTGCCCTGGAGGACCAGCTCGAGCGCGGCCTCGCAGCCGGACTGGCCGCCGCCGAAGATGACGACCTTGTCGCCGACGGGCTTCTGCTCGGCCAGGAGCTCGGTGAGGGTCATGGTCTTCTCAAAGCCGGGGATGGGCATCTTTCTGGGCACGGAGCCGGTGGCGACGATGATCTCGTCGAAGCCGCCGAGCGTGCGGATGTCGTTTATCTCGGTGTTGAAGCGGACCTCGATGCCGTTGCGGGCGATCTCCTTCTTGTACCACTCGATGAGCTGCTTGTCGTTCTCCTTGAAGGACATGGACGAAGCGGTGATGAACAGTCCGCCCAGACGGTCGGTCTTCTCGAAGATGACCGGCTTGTGGCCGCGGCGCTTGAGCACCAGGGCACATTCCATACCGCCGATGCCGCCGCCGATGATGGCGACCTTCTTCGGCTTGGTGGTCGGGACGATCTTGTACTTGTTGTGCTGCATCGTCGGCGGGGTCAGGGCGCAGCGGGCAAGATGCATGGAATCCCACAGAGGCTGCAGGTTGTTCGTGCCCTTGTACTTGGCCATGTTGAAGCAGCCGTTGTGGCAGCGGATGCAGGGCTTTATGTCCTCCTCGCGGCCTTCCTGGATCTTGATGATCCACTCGGGGTCGACGAGGTTCTGGCGGGCGATGGCGACGGCGTCGAGCCTGCCGGCCTCGATCTCGGCCGCGGCGACCTCGGGCTCCATCTTGCCGGCACAAACGACCGGGATGTTGCAGTAGTTCTTTATGTGCTCAACTTCCGCAAGGTTGCAGTTGTTGGGCATGTACTGAGGCGGATGCGCCCAGTACCAGGCGTCGTAAGTGCCGTTGTCGCAGTTGAGCATGTCGTAGCCGGCTTCCTCAAGCAGCTTGACGACCTTCTCGGACTCGGCCATGTCGCGGCCGAATTCCTTGAACTCCTCGCCGGGGACGGCGCCCTTGAAGAAGTCCTTCGTCTTGGAGACGACGGAGTAACGCAGGGAGACGGGGAAGTCCGCTCCGGCTTCCTTCTTGATCTCCTTGACGATATCGGTGGCGAAGCGCAGGCGGTTCTCCAGCGAGCCGCCGTACTGGTCGGTACGGTAGTTGAAGTTCGCGATGGCGAACTGGTCGAGAGTGTAGCCCTCGTGGACGGCGTGGATCTCGACGCCGTCGACACCGGCCTCGCGCAGGAGCTTGGCGGTCTTGCCGAAGGCGGCGACGCTCTCCTGGATCTGCGCAACGGTCAGAGGCTTGGACTTGTAGTCCTCCTTCCAGCGGTTGGGCGTGTCGGAGGCGGAGGCGCAGAGGTACTCGGCGTCCATTATCGGGCTGGCGAGCTTGCCGATGATCGGGTGGTCAAGGCACATGCCGATCATGTCGGTGACGGCCATGGAACGTCCGCAGCCGGCGGCCAGCTGGATGAACAGTTTTGCGCCGGTCTTGTGGAATTCCTTCATGTACTCCTTCAGGGGCTTGTAGAGGCTCTTGTTGTTGTACAGCCAGCGGTTGCCCATGACGTCGCGCACCCACTGCATGCCGGGGAGAACGAGGCCAACGCCGTTTCTTGCCTTCTCAAGCAGGAAATAGGCCGCTTCCTTATCGAAGTGGCTGGGCTCCATCCAGCCGAACAAGGACGTGCCGCCCATGGAGCACATGACTATGCGGTTTTTGATCTCCACATTGCCGATCTTCCAGGGTGTAAACAGAGCATTGTACTTTTGATCCATGCAATACATCCTTTCCTGAACACTTTTTAGAGTTACAGCGATGCCCCGCGCTGCAAGGCCGCGGGCATCTTTGTCCCGGTAAAAGCCGCTCTTCCGGCACTGCGGAGAAGGCTGAAAACCGCAGCAGACTGCCGCCGAAATGGCGCTTTCTCAACCGGTGACTCAGATTGTTTGTAGTATAACATACATTTTCACAAAAAGCAACTGGATAAATGCCTGTTCCTTGGCAAAGTTGGTGAAAAAAACTGCTGAAACTTTCACAGGCGGATTATCAGGCTATCAGGCGCGGCTGAGACCCCTCCCCTGTCTCGCGCGGGTAGCGGGGGCGATTTTCGCCCTCTTGTGCGACATACACAAGCATCTCCGGACTTTTTATAAAATCTGTACATAGCAGCACAACTTTTTGGTTGTGAACACAGCGCAAAAGCGGTTATGTTTTTAACGAAATCAGTGCGTTATTATCTTAACAGACAGAACCCGACACCAAACGCATTGTTGAAAGGACGGAGGAAACACAATGTACACCACCAAATATCCCCATCTTGCAGAGCCCCTCAAGCTCGGTCACAGCGGCATAACTCTCAAGAACCGTGTCACCAGCGCTCCTCAGTGGAATTTCATGGCAAGCTATGACAACCACATCACCCGCGAGTGCGTTGAGGCCGTCATCCCCTTTGCCAAGGGCGGCTCCTCTGTTGTCGCCATGGGCAGCGGCTTCATCAACAAACAGCTCCCCGCCGCCTGCCACCACGTCCCCGGCATGAGCGACCCCCACATTGTCGTTTCCCTGTCCCAGTGGGTCGAGGCCGCCCGCAGGTGGGGCGCCAAGGCCGAGATAGAGCTCGTGCCCGTCGCCTCCTACTTCGGCACCCACGAGGTCGAGAGCTCCGTCGGCATCCCGATGGACATCGACATCAACATCCTCACCCACGATGAGATAAAGCAGTTCATCGAGGACTACGCCGTCGCCGCCCGCCACGCCATGCTCGCCGGCACCGACATCGTCAACGTCCACGGTGCCCACGGCCAGCTCCCCGCCCTGCTCTTCAACCCCGTGTTCAACAAGCGCACCGACGAGTACGGCGCCCAGAACTTCGATAACAGGTGCCGCTTCGCCGTTGAGCTGCTCGACGCCATCCGCCGTGAGTGCGGCAACAAGATAGCCATCGAATACCGCCTGAGCTGCACCGACATCGTCGAGGGCTCGCCCGAGGTCGAAGAAGTCATCGAGTTTGCCAAGACCATTCAGGACAAGATAGACATGCTGCTCATCTCCCGCGGCTGCCTGGCCATCAACAAGCTGCTGCCCCTCATCCTGCCCCCCACCTACATGGATCACGGCATCAACATCGAGTACGCCGCCAAGTTCAACGCCGCGCTCGACATCCCCGTCGGCGTCATCGGCGCCGTCACCTTTGAGCAGGCCGAGGAGGCCGTCGCCTCCGGCAAGGTCGAGTACGTCGCCATGTGCCGCCAGAACATCGCCGATCCCGACTGCGTGAACAAGGCCCTGCACGGCCGTGAGGACGACATCTGCCCCTGCATCCGCTGCAACACCTGCATCAGCCGCAGCCACTTCTACATGAAGTCCCCCCGCTGCGCCGCCAACCCTCGCTACAACCGCGGCATGGACTACAACTACATGCCCCCGATCACCAAGAAGAAGAAAGTCGCCGTCATCGGCGGCGGCCCTGCCGGCATAGAGGCCGCCCGCGTCGCTGCCCAGCGCGGTCACGACGTCACCCTCTTCGAGAAGAGCAACCTCCTCGGCGGCGTGTTCCGCGGCGCCGCTGCCGCCGCCTTCAAGGACGACCTGAAGCGCTACCTGAGCTACGTCATCCGCAAGGCCCACGAGCAGGAGAACCTGACTATCCGCATGTGCACCGAGGCTACCCCCGAGCTGCTCGACGCCGAGGGCTTCGACGCCGCCATCATCGCCATCGGCAACATCCCCTTCTTCCCCAAGTGGCTCACCTGCAAGGATGAGGGCCGCGTCGTCCTCGTCAACGACGTCGACAGCGGCGCCGCTCAGGTCGGCAACAACATAGTCATCGTCGGCGCCGGCATCACCGGCCTCGAGACCGCCTATCGCTTTGTGCAGCTCGGCCGCAAGGTCACTGTGGTCGATATACTGCCCCGCGATCAGATAGCCCAGACCAACGCCCCCATCAACGCCTACGCCCTCTTCAACCTCCTCGAGAACTACGACTGGGATCTCCGCTGCGAGACCAAGCTCGTGGACGTCACCGACGACGCCGTCATCGTCAGCCACGACGGCAAGGAGGAGCGCCTCGAGGCCGACAGCGTCATCATCGCCATGGGCGGCAAGGCCAACACCGACCTCATCCGCAGCTTTGAGCAGACCATCCCCGAGACCTACGTCGTCGGCGACTGCAACGGCGAGCTCGGCAACCTCTGGAACTCCGTCACCAGCGCGTTTGACGCGGCCATGGTCCTTTAATGGAGGTAACAACCTTGGAAAGCAGCTTCAACAAGTATCCGCACGTCTTTTCCCCGATAAAGGTCGGGACTATGACGCTCAAGAACCGCATCCAGTTCTCGCCCATGATCTGCTGCCTCGAGACCCCGAGCGGCGAGGTCACCAGCGAGTACATTGAGTGGATCGCCCAGCAGGCGCGCACCGGCGCCTCCCTCATCACCATCGGCGGCACCTCCATCGACCACGATACCGGCGATGACTTCGAAGGCGAGATAGACGTCACCACCGACAAGAACGTCATCGGCCTCAAGCGCATGGCCGACGAGGCCCACTACCGCGGCGCCAAGCTCTCCATAGAGCTTGTGCACGCGGGACGCGGCGCCATGCCCCGCCTGCTCAAGGACGGCGTGGCCATCGCCCCGAGCGTCTTCCCCGCCACCGGCGGCCCCGAGGGCGTGGGCAACACCCACATCCGCGAGATGACCTATGCCGACATCGAGCACATCATCAACCGCTACGCCGAGATAGCCGAGCGTCTGGCCCGCTGCGAGTTCGACGCCATCATGCTCCACGCCGCTCACGGCAACCTCATCGCCCAGTTCATGTCCCCGCGCTTCAACCACAGGACCGACTGGTACGGCGGCAGCTTTGAGAACCGCATGCGCTTCCCGCTGCAGATAATGAAGGAGATCCGCCGCCGCGTCGGCCACCGCATCAACATCGACATGCGCATCAGCGGCGAGGAGCTCATCCCCGGCGGCCTGACCACCGAGGAGATGATAGAGTTCGTCAAGCTCGCGCAGGAGTATGTGGACTCCGTCCACGTCTCCGTCGGCATGATAATAGAGTCCGACTACTTCTATTACAGCATGCCCCCCTACTATCATCCGCACTGCCACAACGTTAAGTACGCCGAGGCCTTCAAGAAGTGCCCCGACATACACATCCCTGTCACCACCGTCGGCAGCATCACCACCATCGCCGAGGCCGAGGAGATACTCGCCGCCGGCAAGGCCGACATGGTCGCCATGGCCAGGCCCCTCATGGCTGAGCCCAACCTGCTCAAGAACGCCTACGCGGGCAAGCCCGAGGCCAGCCGCCCCTGCCTGCGCTGCTTCGAGTGCGCCCCCAACGTCATGCAGCACCTGCACTGCGCCGTCAACCCGGTCTGCGGCCGTGAGACCCAGTACCGCGTCATCCAGAAGGCCGACGAGCGCACGAAGGCCGTTGTCATCGGCGGCGGCGTCTCCGGCATGATGGCCGTGCAGACCCTGCTCAAGCGCGGACACGAGGTCACGCTCTTTGAGAAGGAGGATACCCTCGGCAAGAAGCTCTATGAGATAAGCAGTCTCTCCTTCAAGGGCGACATGCGCCGTTACTGGGACTGGGACGTCAAGACCACCATGAACAGCGGCGCCAAGATAGTCCTCGGCACCGAGGCCACGCCCGAGCTGGTCATGGCCGAGAACCCGGACGTCATCTTCATCGCCACCGGCTCCTCCCTCATCGTCCCGCCCATCGAGGGCATCGAGAAGGCCAGGCACATCCTTGACGTGGACAACAAGCGCGTCGAGGTCGGCCACAAGGTCGTCGTCTGCGGCGGCGGTCTGAGCGGCACCGAGTGCGCCCTGCAGCTCGCCATGGATGGTCACGACGTCACCGTCGTTGACATGCTCCCCGTGGACGCCTTTGCGAAGGACGCCTCCCCCTCCCCGCGCACCATGCTCATGGCCCTGCTCAAGAAGTACAACGTCCGCCTCATCGGTGAGAGCAAGGTGCTCCGCTTCACCGACAAGGGCGTCGAGATCGAGGACAGGAACTGGAACCGCACCCTGCTTGAGGCCGACACCGCCGTCAACGCCCTGGGCATGAAGTCCGACTCCGACGTCGTCGCCAAGTTCGCGGGCCTCATCCCCGAGGTCTATGTCGTGGGCGACGCCGCTCAGGTGAACAACATCAGGCACGCAAACCAGTCCGCCTTCATTTACGCCGTCGAGTGCTGACGGGAAAGGGATGGGGATTATGAAGAAACTCAACAAAACCGCGCTTAAATGGACCATTCTGGCCATAGCGCTGCTCCAGATGGGCGGCATGGGACTGTCGCCCTCCCTGGCGGCCATCTCCGCCGACATGCCCGAGGTCCCGGTATCCATCGTGCAGACGATCACCTCGTTCCCCTCTTTTGTAATGATCTTCGTCTGCATCGCCGCGATAAAGCTCTCCGAGAAGTTCGGCAAGAAGCGCGTGCTGCTCTTCTGCGAGGTGTCCATCCTGGCCGCCGGCATCCTCGGCTATCTGCTGCACAGCAGCATCGTCGAGCTCTACATCTGGGCCGCCCTGCTGGGCATCGGCTTCGGCACCATCCTGCCCACCTGCAGCGGCATACTCGCCGAGAACTATGACGAGCGCGAGCGCGGCGGCATCATGGGCATCCAGTCCGTGTTCACCAACATAGGCGCCATGTACCTCACCTACGTCGGCGGCGCCCTGGCCGTCATCAAGTGGAACCTCAACTACCTCGTCTACCTCATCGCGCTGCTGCCCCTCATCATGGGCATCCTCTTCATCCCGGCCGACCGCGGCGTCTCCGGCGCTCAGTCCGCCGCCGGCGAGACGTAAAAGGTCCGCGTGGGCGATCTCTCCCGCGCCACCTGGGTCTACGGTGCGTTCACCTTCCTCTTCATGATCTGCTACGGCGTACACTCCGCCAACATCGCCTTCTTTGTGACCGAGAAGAACCTCGGCACTGCCGCCACGGTCGGCACCATCATGACCGTGTGCACCATCGGCGGCATGGCCGGCGGCGCCACCTTCAAGTACGTCAACAAGGTATTTGACACCTACACCTTCAGCGTCTCCTACGTCCTGCTCATTCTGGGCTTCGTGCTGACCATCGCGGCCAACAGCCTTGTGATGGTGCTCATAGGCGCGGTCATCGTGGGCATGTCCATCAGCTGGACCATCCCGCAGACCATGCTCTCGCTCACGAACAGCAACGAGGTCGAGGCCACCACCATGGCCTGCTCCGTCGGCCACATCGGCGGCCAGATAGGCACCTTCTGCTCCTCCCTCGTGATGACCTCCATCACCGGCCTGTTCTCCTCGTCCACGACCTTCCGCTATGTGTTCACTGCCGTCGTGTGCGCCGTCCTCGCCGTTGTCGAGGCGGTCATCATCAAGGCGATGCGCTCCAAGGCCAAGGCCAAAGCCAACTAAGCAAGACCCCAAAAAACACGGCATTCCCCTCCGGCTCAGCCTGAGGGGAATGCTTAAGGGAACAGTTGTCAACAAAATAACGAAAGGATCGTTGTATCGTGGAAAAGACAGACAGAAGGGCTTTCATTATCGGCCTGATAGTGCTCCTTATCGCCAACACCTCCGCCCTGGTGAACATCTCCGCCAGCTTCTCCGACGTCCCGTACAGTCTTATCACCCTCGTGAACAACATCCCCAACCTCTGCGCCGTCATCTTTACCCTCGTCGCCGGCGCCCTGGTGAACAGGAAAGTCACCCTCAAGAACATGATACTCATCGGCACCGGCCTGCACTGCGTCGGCGGCATCATGCCCGCCTTCACCGGCAGCAGCTTTGCGCTGCTGATGCTCGGCCGCTTCGCCTTCGGCATAGGCTACGGCATCATGCAGGGCATCTGCATCTCCATGAGCTTCAAGCTGGTCACCAACGAAAAGCTCCGCGCCGCCGCCATGGGCTGGGCGCTCACCGCCCAGTACGCCACCAACATGGTAGCCCAGGTGGTCGTCGGCTATCTCTGCGAGCGCGGCTGGAACTACAGCTTCCTCATCTACGCCTGGAGCATCATCCCCTTCCTCGTCGTACTCTTCCTCTGCCCCAAGTTCAAGCTCGACAAGGACGACCGCACCGCTCTCGGCGGCGAGGGCAGCAGTCTCGGTCAGAGCGAGACGCTCTGGCAGTCGCTCAAGGCCATGCCCAAGTCCGTCTGGATATTCTCCGTCATCGTCGGCGCCTACATGTTCTGCTATTATCCGATGTTCCTGACCATAGGCCAGATCATCATCGGCCGCAACTTCGGCACCTCCGTCAGCGTCGGCTACTCCATGACCTTTTACAGCGTCTCCTCCCTGCTCGGCGGCCTGTTCTTCGGCTTCATTGCCAAGTATCTCAAGCACTGGACCTGCTGCCTGGCGCTCATCGGCGTCGCCGTCAGCTCCCTCGGCATCTACCTCGCCACGTCCTACGGCATGGCCTGCCTGTTCCTGGCCGTCGGCGGCATAACCTCCACGCTGATACTGCCCGCCTGCAACAACAACTACTATCAGCAGGTGCCGCCCTCCCGCTCCTTCCTCGCCTCGAGTATAACTCTCGCCGGGCTGAACATCGGCGCCTTCCTCGGCACGCCGTACATCGGCCTCATCGAGCTCTTCGGCGGCGAGGCCTCCACCGCGCTGCTCATCTCCCCCATCATTCTCGTCATCATGGGTCTGGTGAGCGTGAAGCTCAGCAAAAACACCGCGGCCTGAAAATCTGGCACGACATGAAAAATCGCCCGTTCCGCATAAAACGGAACGGGCGGTTTGTTTTTCCGTCACCAGTTTTTGAAGAAGCTGATGAACTCCTCCGCCAGCTTTGAGGGCTTGCGGTATGCCAGCGTGACAATGCCGACGTCCCAGGTGTTCATCGGGTCCTCCGGGATCACGGCGACGCCCTCCGGAATGTCCACAGGCTCGCCGATGTAGAAGCTGATGCCGGCGTTCTCTCGGCAGAGCTCGCCGATAAGGTGTGTGTCCGCGGTGCGCATGTAGACCTTGGGCGTATAGCCCGCCTGCTCGCAGCGCGAGACAAAGCCGTCGCCGCACTTGTTGTCCGCGTCTATTGTTATGAACTGCTCGTCCCTCAGCTGGGAAACGTTGATGGTCCTGCAGCGCGAGAGCGGATTTTTGCGCGAGACGAGGAAATATACCGGCTGGCTCTTGGTGGCGTGGACGGTAAAGACGTTCGTGTCCACAGGCATGGCGCAGAAGGCCACGTCCGCCTTGCCGCTGACCAGGGCGTTTTCGCACTCGATGTCGGACGCCTGCTGGAGGTTCAGGTTTATCTCCGGATAGCTGTCCCGGAAGCGGCTGAAGGCGTCGAGGGGAAAGACGTGCATCATGCCGGTGGGGAGATAGATGTTGAGCGAGGCGACGTTCTGCTCCCGCATCTGGGCCAGCTGCTCCGTGACGCTGTTGTACTCACGCAGGATGCCGATCGCGCTGTTGAGAAAGAGCTTGCCGTAGTCGGTGAGCTCCAGCTTCATGTTCTGCCTCACAAAGAGGGGCACGTCCAGCTCCTCCTCCATGCGGCTTATTATCTTGCTTATGCCCTGCTGAGTTATGAGCAGCTGGTTTGCAGCCTTGGTAAAGCTCATGTAACGGCAGACCGTGATGTAGCACTTGAGCTGATACATATTCAAGCGCCCACCCCCTAAGGTAACTTTCGCAGGCCGGGCCCGCTAGTCTGCACGATACCACGAATGCGGCCCAAATGTCAACTCAGGCCTCGGGGCACAAATAAACCCCGGCGTTTGCCGGGGTCGGTTCACTCCACGTCTCCGCGGGTGGACAGGCAGGCCCTGGAGGGCCTGGCGGAGGGCGGTCAGCGCCAGGGCGGAGCGGCGGAGCAGGCTGGGGGCTGGTGTTTCGTCGCCGCAGAGGCGGGCGCAGACGTCCTCGGGCCGGAGCAGCACCGTCTTGATGACCGGCATGTCCTGCACCAGCTCCAGCAGCGCGCAGGCGCAGGCGTGGAGCTCAGCCGGGGCGTCCTTCTGGCAGATGTAGCCCGTCTTGTTGTATGTCCGCCGCCGGGTCACGATGCCGATGGCGATTACGTCGCCGGTATCCGGGTCCGAGGCGGTCCCGGCGCTGACGGCGTCGGCGGGCATGGGGTATTTGTCCCGCATGGCGGCGTATTCCTCAACTTTCACTTTCCGTTCTCCTTGAATGTTCGTCGCAGTAGTCCATCAATGCCGCGAGACTGCTTATGCGGTAATAGCCGTCCACCATGCGTATCAGCCCGCGCTCCCGCAGGGCCTTGAGCTCCTTAGACACCGTCACTCGGTGCAGTCCGCTGAGCGCGCCTATCTTGTCCTGCGTCAGCTTTTCGGTTATGACTATCTCGCCGTCTTCCTCCTCCCCGAAGGCCAGGGCGAAGTCCAGAAACTGCGAGCATATCTTCATTGTCGCGTCCGCGCTCGTCTCAAACATGCGCTGCGCAAGAGACATCGCGCCGAGGTCGGAGATGGCGTTGAGCACGTCCAGCGTGACCGAAAAGTCCGCCTTCATCGCCTGCGTCAGGTCGTGATAGGATATAATCTGCGCCGTGCAGGGCGAGACGGCGCGGTAATAGAGGTCGCAGGGCTTGCCGGTGAGCTGGTACTGCTCGAGCAGCAGGCTGCCGTCCTCAAAGGAGAGCATCAGCCGCTGGCGGTTTGCGCTGCTCACGATGCCCGCGATGACCCGGCCGGTTTTGAGAAAATAGCAGTACTGCGGGTACATGCCCGGCATGGCGATGAGCTGGTCGGCGCGGAACTCGACCGGCTCGCCCAGGCGCTGAAAGAACCAGGCGTTCTGGCGCGAGCTGACGAAGCTCGGGACCTTTATCCGGATGTTAGGGCTGTCCTTCACGCTTCTCCTCCCCAAAGGTCACGACCGCGGCTCCCTCCATACCGAAGGCGCCGGGTATTTCGCCGCCGAAGGTTATGCAGCCGCGCAGCTCGTCCGAGCGCCAGACTTCGCCGTCCGGCTCCAGATGCTTTATGTACCGGCCCAGAACGGAGAGCGCCTCCTCCCTGTCCGGGCTCAGGCCCGGGAGACCGACAAAGCGGACGGTGAGCAGATACTGCTTGGCGAGCCCGGCCATGACGGATATCTGCGGCAAGGTCTCCGGCAGCAGGACGCTCGACACGGTCACGGGTATGCCGTGGGCGACGGCGGCCCAAAGGCCGTTCAGGATGTCGTTCATGACCTGTTCGCGGCCAGTTATCGCGGCGAAATCAAAGGCGTTGCAGGTGTCGAGGTGCAGATTCACGCCGTCGAGCCCCGCCTTGGCGAGCTCCGGCACCAGCGGTGCGAGCCTCGTGCCGTTGGTGGTGAGGCCGACCCATTCCGTGCCCGGCTGGGCCTTCAGCTCCCGCACCAGACCGCAGACGTCCGGCCAGAGCAGGGGCTCGCCCCCCGCGAGCTCCACACGCTCCGCGCCCTTGGCGGCAGCCAGCACGGCGGAGCGCTCCGCCTGCGCGGCGTTCCCGCTGCGGCGGCAATAGCGGCAGGCGAGGTCGCATTCCTCTGTAAGTATTATCCTCAGGTTTTCCATCCTTGTCAACCTCCGCAGTCCCCCGCGGCGCGCCGCGGGGGACTGTTTTGTGTGTCTTATGCCTTCAGTCTCAGGACGGACTGCTTTACAAGCGACATCGCGACCTGCACCTTGTAGGCGTTCTTCTCGAAGGGCACCGCGCCCTCGAGGGCTATGCGCGCGGCCTCCTCGGCGGTCTCCTCGGTCGGAGCCTTGCCGGTGAGGTAGCTCTCCGCCGCCTCGCGACGGAGCGGCACGGGGGCGACGCCGCCGAACACCAGGCGGGCGCTCTTGATAATGCCGCCCTCGAGCTCGTAGGCGCTGGCGAGGCTGACCATGGCGAAGTCCACGCTGTCACGCAGGCGGAACTTGTCGTAGTGGGCGCTGACGCCCTCGCGCACGGGGATGTCTATCTCCGTCACCAGCTCGTCGGGGTCGAGCATGTCCTTGACCTTGAGCTTCTCCGTGAAGAGCTCGGCGGCGTGCAGGGTCTTTTTAGTGGTCTTTATCTCGGCGTTCAGCGCGACGAGTACAGGGCTGATGTCGCTGGCGTTGACGCTGTAGCAGCCGCAGTTCATGCAGCGCCTGGCCTCGGCCTCGGCGGCCTCCTGGCTGATGGTCACCGTGTCCTCGCGCTCGAG
>ERZ827478.336-NODE-336-length-52193-cov-9.719494_pt1 | contig 52193 bp, 56 predicted proteins | sample MGYA00519705_ERZ827478 | MGnify/ENA primary metagenome ERZ827478 (study PRJEB31778, sample SAMEA3449318) | human gut metagenome | biome: human gut; feature: human-associated habitat; material: faeces | place: United Kingdom | collected 2010/2012 ...
TTATTCCTGTTACATAGTCTTTTACATTTACTTTGTATTTTTCTGTTTTTCCTCCATATGTTACTGTTAATTCTTGGTCTCCCAATTTTGTTTTGTCATATCCTGTAACCATACTCGTTGTCATTGGTATTGTTGTTGTCCCACTACCTTTTGTTATTTCTATTTTTCCTGTGCTTACATCTAACTCTTCATTGTATTTGTAATTTGTTTTTGGTGTCTGCGCTATTTTTACTGCTGTTACCTGATCTTCTACAGATACATTATATGTTGTCGTTTTTGTTATTCCATTTTCTGTATAACTTACTGTTAATGGCAATGCTTTATTTTCTTTGCTTGAATTAAATCCTGTTACCATATTACCTGTAATTGCTTTTATTTCTGGGTTTCCAACCGCTCTTGATATTTTTATTTCGCCATTTGTAACATCCAATGAATCATTTACATTATATTTTGTCTTTGTTGGTATTGTATGCATTGTTATTGATTTTATATCATTAATTATTGTTATTGGATAATTTACAGTTTTTGTTGCTTCATCTTCTGTATATGATATTTTTAATGTTTTTGAATCTTTGTTATCAACAAAGATTGTTACATCTGGACTCATGTTTACAGCACTTCCATCATTTTCTGTAATCATATCAGCTGTCATTGTTACATTTCTTGTTGTTCCATCAGCATATGTTACCAATATTTTTCCACCTGTTAAATCTAGTTTTGAACCATAATTATACTGCATTTTACTTGGTGGCGTTATTTCTATTGATTGTGCTTCATTATCTACATTTACTGTAAATGTTTTTGTAATTGTATCTGTTAGAGTGTTTCCATCTGACAATGTGTATTTAGCATTATATTTAACTGTTATTGTTTGTGTTCCTAGTTTTGTTGCACTATATCCACTAACCATGTCTGTTGTTAGACTTGTATTTGTCATATTTCCTGATTTCCATGTAAAGTTTAGTTTTCCTCCTTTTAAGTCTAGTGCTTCTCCATATTTGTATGATGTTTTGCTAGGTTTTACTAATGTTGAATTTGAAATATAATTATATGCCTCTACATCTATTGTATTACTTGCTGTTGCTGTTCCTAGTTTAACTGTTAAGTGTTGTTTACTTCCTGTAGTTGATGGATTATATGTAGATACTGTAACACTTCCATCTGGAAGATTGATGTTTGCTTTTCCTCCACTTCCTAGCGTAACTTGTACAACCGCTCCTGTTAAATCTAAGTTTTCTCCTTGTTTATATACTGTTTTTGTTGGTTGCTTTGTTAGCGCTATACTTGATATTGTATCATTTACCGCTACAGATTGTGTTGTTGTTTTTCCTTCATATGTGAATGTTATTTTTTGAATTCCTCTAATTGGAACTGTTCCTTCTGCAGATGTTTTTGTAAAGTTTGCCGAATTAACATTTGCTGTTGTTTCACTTTTTGTTACTCCACTACTTGAAGGTGTTAAATTTACTATTGCTCCACTTTTTTTAGTTGCCTTTAACGCTAGACCAGTAAAATCAAATGTTTCGCCATGATTATATTCTACTTTATTCATTGGCGTTGTTACTGCTAAAGATTTAACTGGGTCTGTTACATTTAGTTTTAGCGTTGTTATTTTTTCTTTGTAACTTATTGTTATTGTTTGATTATTTACATCAGCTTTTCCTGTTGATGGTTTTGTGATTTTTACATTTGAGTCTGTCATACTAATATCTTCTATTGAATTATCATCATATGTTACCTTTAGTACTCCTCCTGCTAAATTTATTGTGTCACCGTGTTCATATGTTGTTTTGCTTGGATTTGTTTTTACTGATATTGAACTTACTGTTTTTTCTCTTTCTGCAAATCCTTCTGTTGCTAAATATTTTGTATTTGTTATATATGTTGGAGTCGTTCCATCTACATCTTGTGCAATTCTTTGTTTATATCCTGTTTGTGAAGATGCTGTTGGCTTTAGTGAAATCATATCTGATGTTATTTCCTTACTTCCATCTAACTTCCATTGTGACGAGTCTAATAAATAGAAATATACTTTAAATATGCTTAACTCTGAGCCAAAACTAGCACTTGAATCCCCATCATCTTTTGCACACCACCAATCTGTGGTTGTACCTAACATTCTTATACTTCCGTCACTTACAGTTTTTGTTTGGAATGTAAAACAGTCAGAGTTTGTCTCTGTTATTCTTGCTACTGATGTGTTTGCTGCTCCTGTATCTTTTCTTGCTGTTCCAAACTTGCTAGTATCATATCTTAAAGACATATCAAATGATCCTATATATGTATCTGCAATTGCTGCATATTCTACATAAAAGACATAGTTTCCACTTGTACTTTTTGTAATATTAGATACTCTTAATACATTGTATTTATCTTGTCCATCTTGCTTATATGCTGCAAAATTAAAACATGGTAAAAATACATTAAATAGTAACATTACAACTAAAATAGTGGATAATATTTTTGTAATTTTTATTTTTTCCATTTTTTCCTCCTCTACTCTTTATAATCTATTATTTTTATTGTTTGGTCTGTATTTGTTACAGCATATTGTAAAGATTCTAGTCCTATTGAGCCATATTGTACTATATCGTATTTAGATTCGTATCCATCTTCGCCCTCGCTTATATCCATATGATCAACAAGCTCTTGTATGTCCTCTAGACCTATTACTCCGATCTCTGTTCATGTCGCCAGCTGTAAGTACTTTATTTTCTAGGTCTATAACATTGTTTTCTGTAACCTCTATGTTTTTTATTACACAATCTAAAAATCCTTTTTTATCTATTTGTAAATCATATGTCCCTGGAATTACATATATTTTATAACTTCCATCCACATTGCTTTGTTCATATTGGTCTTTTTCTATCTGGTCTAAATCATTATATGTTTTTGGATTTTCATATATTTCCCCAAATATGTCTTTAAGCTCATCCCAGTTAAATTTTCCAGTTTTGTATACGTTTAAGTCTGTTGTTTTATCTATATCAGGATTTTCGTTTTCTTCCACTGTATCATACTTTATGTTTCCTTTTATTATTCCATATGGTCTATGTATAGTTACTCTATATGTTTCTTGCGTTTTTCCATCTTCTGCAGTAACTATTACTTCCATCAAAGTATCTGGTTCTCCTAATTTATTTAATGTAACAGGCATCTTTATTTTGTCTAATAATTCTTTTTCTTCATATATAATTTGACCATCAGTTTCATATGTTAATTTTCCATTTTCATCTCTTTTTGGTACTTTCAATTTCATACTACTTTTTTCGTCCGATAGTTCTGCTTCTATATTCATTTCGTTTATATATTCATTTAATTCTAATGTATATTCTTTATTTTGCTTATCAAACATGGGTATTAATTCATATTCCTTATATGTGGATTTTATTGGCTCTTCTGCATTTCTTGTTCCACTACTTAATATCATATTATTCAGTAGTGCATCACTTGACGCAGTTTTGTTTGTGAATATGAATGTACTTTGTTCCTCATAGCTATCTTGTATATTTACATTTATTTTTATTCCTGTTGTTGGGCTTGTTGTACTGTCTTCTATTAGCCTAAAGTTACTTATATCTAGTGTATCTGTTTTCATCTTAAAACTCATTTTTCCTAATAATACACTTTTCCCTGAACTTATTAATGTCATATTTTTTATATTTTCACTATCTTCTACTGGTGGAGCAAATGATATTATCATTCTTATTCCAGTTATGTTTCCCGCTGAATAAGGAATAGTAATTAAATCCAATTTCCCTTCAAATTCGCTTTCGAAAGCAAAATATTCATTTTCATCATCTGTTTCGACATTTGTTATCAAATTAGATGGCACATAATTTGAACTGTCATATGCAAGCCTTGCATCGAAACCTTTAAAATCTATGTCATTGGCCCACAATTCAAATATTAATTGCTTTCCGTTGTCTTGTGCTTCTTTAACTTCAACTGCTCTCATCTCTAAACACTGACTGTCATTTGGTTTCAGAGTAGTGGCTTGGGATATATTTGTATTTATAATAATCAATGTCAAAAATACTATTACCGCAATTAAAACTTTTACAAATTGTGTATTTATTTTTTTTATATTTTTAAATTTCAATTCACTACTCCCCTTTCTCAAATTCTTTGCTTATACTTTCATTATATTTTATATACTTTTATTGTCAATTAATGTTTTTTTATGTATTTTTATATATTTCACTTGTTTTACTTAGGGAACTTTAAACTTTGATTGTTTTTATTCTATATATTAAATTTTTTTGATATTTTTATTACATTTTTTGTTCATATTCTCTCTTTTCTTATCTTCCCTAGCGTTTATTAATGTAAAAAAAATCTATAATCATTTAAATTATAAAGTACATTTTTTATTTTTTGTCATATTGTTAATTTATTATTATACATTTATATTATTTAATACTTATACTACTTTCTTACACTCTATCAATATTGTATTAACAAACTTACCTGCATCACAATTTAAAATGAAAGAAACATTTAAGAACTCAATAAAAATGGCAAAAAATAAGGGAAGAGACAATAATTAAATGTCTAAGAAGTATTAAAAAAGTTCATAAAGAAAATACAAAAAGAGTTGAAACATTTTTATTTAATGAATAAAAAAATGTAATAAGATTACTTACATTTTTGGGACACATACCAATATTATATTTTTATCAGGTAATACTTGAAAAGATAAAAATCATAATATAAAAATCTAGAAAGGTAACATTACAATGTTTAGTAAAGAGGTGGCTTTGGTGAATGTAATAAACAAATTTTATATAACTATTATAAAAGATACAAAGAACATTATATATGGAAAGAGATAGAAATAATAAATCCTAAATTAATTGTTTTCTGTGTTGGTGAATATAGTGAAAAAATTTACGAAGATTTAAAGAATAATGTTAAATGTAAATATATGATACAAATGCCTCATCCAGCTTGTAGAGTATCTGATGAAAAATATATTGAAGAATTTAAAGAAAAGCTTAATTTACTAATACCTAATAGTTAATTATATTTTCTTTGTCTCTCTATATAAATTAAAAGAAAATATAATACAATGGTTAGACTTATTGAAGAAAAGAATAATAGATAAGTAAAAATGCGTTTGCTATATAATAGCAAGTGCATTTTAATGAGCCAAATTTCGTTTCTAAGACTTTTTATATGGCAGCCTTTTTTAATTAGCAATTATTTGCGATTTTAAAAGTTATGCGTTTAAGAAAGTGCATAATAATTTTGGACTAGTAGAAGCATCCGGCAAAAGATTTATATGTTATGGAGATATAGAAATTTTATCATTCTTTCTTGCAATAATGTTATCACAGCTGTACAAAGATCCCCTGAATTATTAGATAAACTAAAAAGCTCAATAATTATAAAATTACTGAGCTTCGTTTTGGTTGCGGGGGATAGACTCGAACTTACGACCTTCGGGTTATGAGGACTAACCTTTAACTCTCTTTATTTCCATAGAATTTTAAAAAGTGCTATTCTGTAAGGCTTCAGAACAACACTTGTTTTTTATATCTCAATATTTCTATTATTTTTCGTTTGGGTTGTGGTCAAATAAGTGGTCAAAACACAAAAATAAGCATTCTGTATTTCTACAAAATGCTTATTTCAATATGGTTGCGGAGCCAGGACTCGAACCTGGGACCTTCGGGTTATGAGCCCGACGAGCTGCCAACTGCTCCACCCCGCGATGTATTGACTTATTTATTATACATCCTTAATATTGTTTTTGTCAACATCTTTTAGTAATTTAATAAAATTTCTGTCTCCAGATTGGCTTTCTTTTATATTATATGCTAAAATTTTAGATTTATAACTATATATTAAAAAATAAGTAAACAAAATTATAAACATTATTGCTTACTTATTTTTTTAATTTTTAATTATTTTATATAATTAAAAAAAGTTAATATATCTATACACATATTTCATCTTTAATTTCTCCATATTTACCATCGCCAATCCCTTTTACATTTTGTATATCTTCTATAGAATTAAATTTTCCGTTTTTATTCCTATAATCAATTATTTTTTGAGCTGTTGATGGTCCTATTCCTGGTAATGTTTCAAGTTCAGTTTGATTTGCTGTATTTATATTCACTTTATCACCTCCATATCCAGTATCTTTTCCATCTTCTATTAGTACATTATCCCCAAAATCTGAACTTACATACTCCATTTGATTGCTTTTGCTCTTAATTATTTCACCTTTTTTAGGAATATAAATTTTTTGGCCATCTGATAATATGTATGCCAAGTTTATGCATGACAAATCAGCATCTTCCAAATTTCCACCTGCATGCTCGACAGCCTCATATAATCTAGCCCCATCCTTTATTTTTACAATTCCGTGGATTATTAACAGCTCCTGTTATATGAACAATAATTATATCATCACCTTCTTTGGTACTCTTCTCTTTTCCTACAATTTCAATATCTCCTTCTTTGCCTGATGTAATGTCTGCAGCATTATTACTTGATTTATAATCAAAATATAAGTAACCAAAAATTGCAATTACAATAACTATAAAACCACCAATAATTACTTTTTTCCTTGTATCTAGTTCCATTTTCTCTTCCTCCTTTTGTTAATATGCATTATTTAATAGTAAAATCAACAAAAATATTTACCATTAATAAAATATAGTTAATAAAGTCTTGAAAACGTAATAAAATTAATATATAGTATTACTAAATAAATTTAAGGAGATTTCTAATGAATTTTAAAAATTTTTTAGTTATAGCTAACATATTAATTCTATTTGCTTTTCCTATCACCTCCTTTGCAAATTCTAGTGAAATATCAACTCTTTCGCCTGCTTGTATTTTAATTGATGCTGATTCTGGAAAAATATTATATGAAAAAAATGCTAGAACAAAATTGTATCCTGCCAGTACTACTAAAATTATGACAGCAATTTTGACAATAGAAAACTGTAATCTTAATGATACTGCAATCGTTAATGAAACAGCAATTACTAAAGAATTAATTCCTGACGGATATTCTAGAGCAAATTTAAAAGCCGGTGAAGTGTTTACAATAGAACAATTATTAAATTGCTTATTAATACCTTCTGCAAATGACGCAGCTAATGTACTTGCAGAACACATTAGTGGTTCTATTGATAAATTTTGTAGTTTAATGAATAAAAAAGCCATAGATATTGGTTGTGAAAATACCCATTTCGTAAATCCAAATGGTGTTCATAATGAGAATCATTATTCAACAGCATACGATTTATCATTAATTGCTAAATATGCAATGGGAAATAATACTTTCAGAGAATTTGTATGTAAAACCTCATGTTCTATTCCTCCTACTGATATATATCCAAAAGATGATAGAAAATTTAACACAACTAATGAATTATTAAGAAATAAAGATGGGAATAATTATTATTACGAATATGCTAACGGAATAAAAACAGGGTATACAACTGTAGCTAAAAATTGTATTGTTGCAAGTGCGAAAAAAGATGATTATGAATTTATAGCTGTTATCTTAGGCGCAACTCAAAAGAACTCAAATGAAAGTACAAGAGCCATAGATTGCATAAATTTATTTAATTATGCAATAAACAATTATAAAGATAAAAAATTTTTATCAAAAGATTCTTTGTTAAAACAAATTGAAATTGATACCGGAAGTGCCAGTGATTCTAAAAAACAGACACTGAATATTGTTCCTGAAAACGATATAATAATTCGCACTCTTTCTAGTATCGAAGATGTAACACCTGTCATTTCAATAAATGACAATTTAAAGGCACCAATTCTTAGTGGAGAAATTGTTGGAAAAATTGAATATGAAGTTGATGGAATAAAATATTCTACAAATTTAATTGCTGATAATAATGTTTTAAATTCTTTATCAATACAATATATATTTGATTTTTTATTAATACTGTTAATAGTTATTATTTTATTTACAATATTTAATCATAGACGTAAAAAACATAACCAAAATTCAAACTATTCATTTGATTTTAAAAGATTTTACTAATTTTAAATAAATTAATTTTAAATTTATAATTTGGGGGCACATATATTTTTAGTATATGTGCCCCCTATTTTTATTTATAATCACTTCCAATAATTATTGTAATATCAACATTTGAATTATCTTTACCTGTAGAAATAATTCCATTATTATTTAAAGTATTTTTTAAATTATTTAATATAGTAGTAGATTTTCCAGTTCTATTTATAATTGCTGTTTTTGATGTATTGGTTGTAATTCCTGTTTTTGTTATATTATATCCTGCTTCTTTTAATTTTGTTTTTACTGTATTTAGTTTTGTACTATCTGATGTACCATTTAATATTTCTATTTTTACTTTACTATTATTGTTCTTTTGGTCTTGTGATACAGTGTTGGTTGTATTATTTTTTACTGAATTAGTGGAATTAATAGAATTAGTATTACTTTGTGTTTTACTTTCATCTTCTAAGTTGTCATCATTCCCAAATAATTCCTCAACTACTTTTTTAGTTTCTGTCTTGTCCTGAGTATAGAACCAAATATTATTAAAGCATTCTGGCTTTCCAGGTAAAGTATTTGTTTTTAAGTTCTCTGTTTTAAATTCTACTGCATATGGTGCATAGTCCTTTGCTTTTGAAATATCCAAATTAGTTGTTACATTTTCTTGTGCAACTTTTATAAGCTCTGCTACCTTTGTTAAAGTTGTTGGTGTTGCAAGTTTTTTTATTACAGCTTCGATGAATGCTCTTTGTGTTTTCATTCTACCTAAATCGTTATCACCATACGATGTTGGATATGATGTACCATTATTGTTATGTCTAAATCTAAGTACCTGTTCTGCTTTATCACCATCTAATAATTGATATCCTGCTTTTAAGTGTATATATAAGTTTTGACTTGGATCATCATAATCCATATCTATTGGAACGTCAAAATATACCCCACCTATACTATCTACTACTTTTCTTAAAGCTTCTGTATCAATATTCAAATAATATTGTACATTAAGTCCTGTTAGTTTATTAACTGCTTCTAAAGTTTTTTGTGGACTTTTCTGATATAATGCATTTATCTTATCATATGCACTTGCTGAAGCTTTACTCTTTCCAACAAATGTATCTCTAGGTATAGATAAAATTGACGCTTCTTGTGTCTTTGGATCATATGAACATAACATAATAGTATCTGTTAAGTTCTGACTTTGACCTGTAACAAGACAATAAATTTTCGGTAAATTTTCAACTGTTGTTTCATCGTGTCCAACAATTGTTGCTAATACACCCTTTAAATTAAACTCTTTGCCACCATTTAAATATACTCTATATCCAAACCAAGAGCTTAATGCAATAATTACAACCAGTATAATTATTAAAACTGTTATTATAATTTTTGTGATTTTTTTCTTATTTTTTTTTATCTTTTTATTCTTTATATTTATATTACCACTCTTTTTCTCGTTATCATTTGTGTTTTCTTTTTTCTTCAATATTCTCACTCCTACTATATTCTTTTCATGAGTATAACAAAATCTCCCCAAAATATCAATATATATTTATCTTTTTTGTAAAATTACTTACATACATCTTAAATTCTAGCTCCATATAAAAATTTCGAAATTGTTACTATAAAAATGTTTTTATAATTACATTATTTTCATATATGAATTTAGCAATATGAGCTTCGTTTATTACCTTTATAATTCCTGAATCAGGAATTATTGGTGAAATAGCGGACACTATTGTAAATATAATCAAAATAGTAACGCCTGCTCTAACAGCTCCATATATTCCTCCACCAAGCTCATCAAATTGTTTTATAACTGGTAATTTTGTTATTAAATTAGAAATTAACTTTACAAACATTAAAATAATCCTTAATGCAATAAATAATACTATAAATACCATAATATTTACAATTGTAATTGCAATTTTTCTTGAAACAGATTCTACAACAACCTCTTTAACTTCATTTGATGATGTTCTTACTTTTTCTTCTATATAGGAATATATCATAGTTGGCATATTTTTATTATCTTCTTCATTTGCATTTTCGTTTTCCTTTTTATTGGATTCATCATTAAATGCTTCTACTATTGATTTTTGAATATTATCATCTATCTTAGTTTGGTTTATAACAAGATTAGCCACTGGCCTAAATAAAATAAATGAAATAATAATTGCTAAAACAAATGTAAAAATTTTAAGTAGGTTTTTCGTTAATCCTTTTTTATATCCTAACCATATAGAAAGTATAAATAAAACAATAATTATTATATCTAAAATTATACCCATAACTTTTCTCCTTTAAAGGTTTATTATTTCAACTCTATCATGATAAATTATTGCAGCAACTTTACTTGTTAATACAATATCTTTTGCTTCTTGTCTTGTCATGTATTTCTTTATAAGCCATCCATTACTTGCACCAACAAAATGTATCTCCGAACCCAAGTTAATTGCTATAACATCTTCATTAGAATAAACACTTTTAGCTACTCCTTGTAATGAATATATGCTTTCTTTGCTGTTTGATGTATTTGTAATTTCCACTGTAGTATCACTATTAAATAATCCAGAAGATTTTTCTAAAATTCTAAAAACATAACTTTTCAACTCGATATCTGAAAAAGTTACCTTTTCTTGTTTATTATCTAATCTTTTTATTACTTCTACTTTATTATTCTTTATTGCTTCTATCTTATCATTATATATTGCAATCAATGTATTTTTATTTTGATATTTAATATTAATAGCAATTGCATCTTCATCTGCAGTATATGTATATATTATTGCTTCATTAGGCTTTTGTTTTGCTTTTTCAATAGATACTATTTTTATGGTTGACTGTATTAATGTTCCAGATGTATTTATCTCTGCAAAACTCATATATTGATTATCATCTGATATTGAAGTATCGACTGCAATTGTATTTGATAAATATGTTCTAAATAACTCTTTTCCATCTTTATCAAATACTACTATTACCGATTTATATGTTGTTCCAGATAATATAACAGATATATATCCATTAGCGTTAACACTAATTCTCGAAATATCTCCATCTAAGTCTTTTTGCCATAAAATATCTTTATCATGTATAGAATAAATTCTTTTTTTATCCTTTTCTGCTACAACTAAGAATTTTCCATTTGAAGAAAATACTGGATTGCTTATTTCTAACTTTGTTTTTTCTTCTTCTTTTCCAGAGGAATTGTATCTGGTTAAAGTATTCTTCTCAAGTACAACTACATATCTGTCATATGCATAAAAGTGTTGATTATTCTTTGCTTCAATTTCAATTACACTAGTATTATTTTCTGTAATATTTTTTCTAAAAATATTTGTATCAATAAAATTTCTAAAATTGGTATCAGTTACATACAACGCAATTAAAATAACTAATACTATAATTATCATTAAAACACTTAATGAAATAATTACTTTCTTTTTATTTAAATTTTTTTCATTTATATTTTTTTTAAATTCAATAAGTTTCATACTCTTTCCTCTTTTGATTTTATTTTCTTTATATTTTTATACCAGTTTTATGACTTTTTTTCAATATATTTATTAAATTATTATGTTTTTCTTTTTAAAATATAATATATCTGTATTGTTCCTAAAATTCCAAATATTGGATAAAGTAAATTTACAAGCTTGGAAAATCCAATATTTGAAACAAATATTGCACTTATGCAAATTAAAATTAAATATATATTATATATTTTTTTATTTGAACTGACATTTTCTAAAAAACTATACCCTGAGGAAATAATAGATGTAAAAATTGAAATTATAATAACTATACCAAATAAATATTCATAAATTTTTCCAAATGTTTCTATAATATATACAAGTGGCATATCTAATTGTAATATTTGAATATTACCTTTTAATAAAATCATATAAACCAAAATGCCTAAAGTGATAAAAATTGCAAATATTGTTATTCCAATAGCTCTAATATTTTTTCTAGTATTTTTTACATATTTTCTTAATGATATTACAACTGGAATTAACAATATACTGTTATAACTTGCATATAATATTGAACTAATAATGCTATGTCCTAATGATGTTATATTAAACGAGAGGCTTGTTATTTTTTCAATTCCAAATTCAAAATTTTTTATTCCAATATTAACAATTACTAATATAATAATTGGAACACATATAGTTGAAATTTTTATTACTCCTTCTATATTTTTACTTAAAATAATATAGCACATAAGAGTTGTTATTATTACAATTATATATGGCGATAAATTATATTCTTGTTTAAAAAAACTCACAAAACCTGCAATCATGATATAAAATGAAATTAGTAAAAATATATTAACAATATAATTTATAATCTGTATTAAATTAATTTTAGATTGTTTATTTTTTAATATATCTATTAAAAAATCATTATATGTATTTATTTTATTTTGGTTAGATATTTGCAATACTTTATTAATAATAACAGCGGTAAGTCCACCAGAGATAATTAATCCCAATATTCCGCATAATTCATATTGTCTAAAAAAAATATAAACTTCTTTTCCGAGAAGCAAAGCCTGCACCTATCATTGTTCCTATAATAACAAATATTACCTTACTTGCATTTTTCATAAAAACCTCCTCATATATAATGTATGAGAAGGTTTTTTATTCTATTAATTATTTTTTTCTTCTTCTTATTTGCCATACTACAATTCCAAAAATAATTATTAATATTGGAAGTGCAAATATTATAATTTTAACAATATTATCTTGTTTTTGTGTAGCTGTATATGTTACTAGCCCCTTATCTTTTCTAATTCTAATAGTATCTCCTCTATCTGTTAAATATGCAATTGAATTTAAAACTAAGTCTTTGTTGTTATATATATTTACAAGTTTTACTTGTGAATTTTCACTTGCTGTTTTATCTGTTACAAAATTACAATTTGAAAATACTATCAATTTTGAATTTGTATTATCTGTTACTTTTTTTATAAATTCTGCTCCTAATGTAAATGGTCCTACATTTTGATCTGTTTTTGATATTGAAGATGCTGTGTAATCCTCAATATAATATGAATTATCGCTAGAGGTCATTAGAGTATTTACTGTAACACCTAAACTTTCTAATTTTTCCTGGCTTTCAATATTTATTTTTCCTGTTCCTGCAAGTGCAACTCCAGCTCCTGTTGATAAGTCTTTAGTTATTTCATGGTATGTTATGTTTGGAATTATAAAAAATGGATTCTGTAATATTATTTTACTTGAATCATCTTCAGCAATCATTCCTTTTGAAATACTAAATCCAAATGTATCCATTATTTTTTTCATATTTGGAAAATCTACATCTACTATAGTTGGTTGACCAAGCCATAATATGTTTCCACCTTTATTAATATATTCCAATATTTTATTTGCTTCTAATTCTTCAAAATCTTTACTTGGACTTGCTATTACAAGTGTATCACAGTCGTCTGGTATATTACTTTGTAGTAAATCTAAAGAACTAACATCATTAATTTCATTTTGTATATACGCATTTATTGTAATTAAATCATCTGTTATTCCTTCCTCATTGTGTCCTGTTAAAAAATAAATATGTGGCTTTCTAGATACCGTTGTATCTATTATTGCATTTGTTAGCTTTTGCTCTGTTATATCAATAGTTTCATATGTTGTAGTATCATATGTAACAAAATCGCTTGATGTAAGCACTTTATATCTACTTGGTGATTCAACAACAATACCTTTCGACGTATCATCTTCTATTCCATATTTTTCTGATAAATCTGGTCTTTCTTTTATTTTTATTGCTTCTGCCGTTATTTTTTTATTTACTTCATTGTATTGTTTGGCAAGAATTATTGTAGAATCACTATCTTCATAACCAAAGAAATAAATATGAACATCTTGGTCAATATCTTTAACTTGACTTTTTGATTCATCAGATAAAGTATATAATTTTTCTTTTGTAATATCCATTGGATTTATATTTAGTTTATTAACGCCTAAATTAATAAAAATAAAAATTGCAATTAATATTATTACTAATATAGTAGTAAATAATGTATCTTTAAGCCATTTCTGTTTTATTAAATCTATAAATTTTTTCAATGCTTTATCCTCCTATTTAACACTTTTTCTTCTACTTATTACAATAATTGTTAGTATTATAAATAATGCTGTAAAGGATAAAAATAATGTTACCCCCTGCAATGTCATTATTCCCTGTGGGAAAGTAGTACTAAAAACATTCATAAGAGAAAATTGCGATAATCCATTATAAAAACTTGGCATAAACCACATAAAAATAAATCCAGCCATTGTAATTACTGCTGCTATAATTTGATTTTCAGTTATACTTGACGCAAACATACCAAAAGCTATATATGCCATAGCAAGTAGTAAAAATCCTATTAATGTTACAACCGCAGTACCTAAGTGTGGTTTTCCAAAATATGATAAAATTCCAAAATACATTAATGTAAATAATTCACATATTATTACAACTATTACAGCTGAAATAAATTTTCCTAGAACAATTGATGTTATAGTTCTTGGAGAAGTATATAATAGCTGCTCTGTTCCATTTTTTCTCTCCTCTGAAAACATTCTCATTGTTAATATTGGAATAATAAATGTTAATATTGTTGAAGCTGAATAAAACATATATTCAAAATTTGTACTTGAATACATGTACACATCTAAGTAGAAAAATATACTCCCGCATAGCTAAGAACAATCCTATAAATACATATGCAACTGGAGATAAAAAGTAACTTTTTACTTCTTTTTTTATAATTGGCCACATTTTAATCTTCTCCTCCTTCTGTATTTTTATTAATTAAATCAATGAATGCATCCTCTAATGTTGCCTCTGACTTTTTAAGTTCAAAAATTGTAATATTCTCTTTTGGTAAAATATCAAATAATGTTTTTCTTAAATCTATCTCTCCATTTGGATATATACAATATTGTTTTGTACCATCTTCATTGTCTTTCATTAATTTAATATCTGAAATTTCCTGATATTTTTGCTTTAAACTTAACATTTTTTGTTCTTTATCCTCAACTGTTACAATAATACTATTATTACTATTTACTATATTTTCTAAATTGCTTGGTGTATCAATAGCCACAATTTTTCCTTTATTAATAATAATAACCTTATCACAAATTTGACTAATTTCGGATAAAATGTGTGAACTTAATATCACTGTACGTTTTTTCCCTAAAGATTTAATTAAATCTCTTACCTCTACAATTTGTTTTGGATCTAATCCCACTGTTGGTTCATCTAATATTAAAATCTTAGGATCTCCCACAATTGCTCCTGCTAGGCTTACTCTTTGTTTATATCCTCTAGATAAATTTTTAATCAATCTATTTTTTACATCTTCGAGTCCAACCTTTTCAATAACTTCTTGAATTTTCACGTTTCTTTCTTTTTTAGGAACGTATTTCAATTCTGCCATATAATTAATAAATTCCTTTACAGTCAAATCATAATATAGTGGTACACTTTCTGGCATATAACCTATTTGTTTTTTTGCTTCTTTGCTCTTTTTTGAAATATCATTTCCATTAATTAAAATTTTTCCTTCTGTAGCTTCAATAAAACCTGTCATCATGTTCATCGTTGTACTTTTCCCTGCACCGTTTGGTCCAAGTAGTCCAATAATTTCGCCATCGTTTATCTTAAAATTTAAATCTTTCACAGCTACAAAATGTCCATACTTTTTGGTTACATTTTTAACTTCAATCAACACTAATTCCTCCTCTTACTATTTTTTCCAATAATTTTTAAAATAAATATTATCATTTTCATATGTATCTTTCAATATTTTTTTATTTTTTTCACATAGAATTTACAATCTTATATATCTTGATTTTATTACCTTTTTGTTGTAAAATATTAATATATTTAATGAAAGGAAGTATATTAATGACAAGCAAACAAAGAGCTTATTTAAAAGCCCAAGCAAGTACTATTTCTCCAATTTTTCAAATTGGCAAATCTGGAATTTCTATAAATTTAATAAACCAATTAAATGACGCTTTAGAGGCAAGGGAGTTAATAAAAATTTCGGTTTTAGAAACAGCTCCTGAAACTGTTAAGTCCTTAGCGCAGGAAATATCTGAAAAAACGAATAGTACATTAGTCCAAACTATAGGAAATAAAATTATTCTTTATCGTCAAAGAAAGGAAAATCCTAAAATAAAGTTAGAAAAAGATTGAAAGTTATCTGAAAAACTTTCAATCTTTTTCTATTTTTAATAATATTTTTATAAATTTATTCCCTATTTTTTCCTTTTATTTTATTAAATACTACTCCTCCAATACTACCAATTAATATAATTAATGCTCCCGCAATAATTATTATGTCATTTTTTAATTCTATTCCGGTTGTCGCTGAGAATAGTATTTTTGAATTTGAAATATCATCTTCTTTATTAGCATCCATAAATCCTGCCGGATTATCGCTTTCTAAAATTGTTGCTGTATTTTGCTTTATGCCAAAATTATCTAAGGTATTATTCCACCTATAAACAATTGATATTTCTTTATATTTTCCTGGTTTTATTGTCTCTCCTGGTAAAAACTTAGTTATAAGCATTCCATTTTCTTGTGTCCATTTAATTTCATTATCTTCTTGATAGAAGCTATATCCTGAAGGAATTATTTCGCTAATGCTTTTTATATCTCCCTCTATTTCTCCGTTATTTGAAATTCTGATTTTATATATTATCTTTAAATCTGTACTATTGATATCCTTTTTACTAATATCAATTTTATATATTTCGTTTTTTGTATATATCGTTTGTGCTTTTTTAGTATTTCCATTGATTTTTATGCTATCTACCCATTTATCTATTTTTAAATTAAATATTTGTTTTTCATAATAATATTTAACAACTGTTGTTTTCTCAGACATATTACCTGTTGTATTGTTTGTGCTTTCCACGAAATTATAATATTCTATGTTCTTTTTATCTGTACTATATTCATCCTTTACATATCCATCTATAACAATATCATTATCTAATTTTTCATTAGTTGATTTATCAATGTATTCTACTATTACTTTAGACGGAATCTTTGCTATAGTATTTGTTATAGTAATTTCTTTATTGTCTTGTTCTACATCTTGTATTTGTCCAATTTGACTACTATAGTAAAATAAATCTCCCTCTTTTTCTTCTTTTTCTTCAACAATATATTCAACTTTATCTCCAGATTGATTATATTTTGCAAGTCCAGTAAATATATGTGATAATTCTGATTTTGGTAATTTATAACTTTGTACAATTTCTTGAGTTTGTTTATTTTTTATTTGTAAGATAATATTTTCTGGTCTCTTACCATAACTATCATTATTATCTATCCAATTTTTATGAACAGTTATATTAACTAAATATTCAGTATCTATGCTTTTAGTTGTCTCTACAGTATCTTGTGTATTTGGTGTCTCAAGTTCTAGTATTGCTTTTACCTTATTTGTAACTTTATTATCATTTACATTTATGTCGTCATACACCAATTCTATATTTTTTTTAATGACTATTTCTTTTTTTCCATTTGCAAATGTATTAATATTGGTTATATTTTCTTTCCAAGTAATTGTTCTGTTAATTGAATCATATGTACCTTCTTGTAAATTTGACTTTGCTACATTTATTTTATAAGGTAGCTCATCAATTATTGTTAATTGTGCATTTCCTATATATTGGTCTATCATAGCTTTATAATTCATTTCGTATGGAACTCTTTCCTCAATATCTGTTATCTTTTCTATTGTAGTATCTTTAGAAATATTTAAGTTTTCAATTATTGGTGTTTTCAATTTATAATAATAAGTTACTACTATTTGTTGTTTTGTCATTAACCCTTTTGCATTATCTGGAATCAATGCTACTTCATAATTTGCTGGAATGTCATTTGCTACATTAGTAATATATTCATCATCAATCATCCCATTAATAGTCACATCATCACTCAGTTTCGTAGTCGTTCCTTCAATATAATGATGTACTAAAACCGATGTATCTTTATATGTAATTCCAGCATTTATATTTTTTACAGTTATTGATGGCACATCATTGCTATCAAAATTATTAATTATATCTGTTAAGTAATCTAAATTAAATTTGCTATTAATTTCTTCATTAGATCCCACATCTTTTTTCGTAATTTCATATTTATCATTATCTAATTTAATTAATACTTTATATTTACCCTTTTGCATATTTTCAAAACTGTAATATCCATTTTCATTTGTTATTTGTTCACCAATTACTTGTCCGTCAACATCAAAGCTTTCTGTTCCATCTGCTTTTACTAAACTTACTCTTATGCCAGATAAATACTCTTCTTCATTATCAATAAGTCCATTTTTGTTTTTATCAAACCATATTTTTCCTTCAAGCTTTCTACTTATAACGCTTATTTGAACTGCAGGAGTTTTCATTTCTTCTGTTAAACTATTTGTTTGTGCTGTTGCAGAATTATTATATACGTCCTTTGATTTATTTCCATCTGTCTTAAGATATATATCTACCTCTAATTTGACTTTTTCACCTAATTCCCCAGTTATTGCATATCCTGTTATCATTTTATTTATTTTTTCACTATAAGCTTTCTCCCAAATACTTCCTGTTCCCAAATTCTCATCTTTTGCAGTTATATTTTCTCTTACACTACTATCATTTGTAATATATAAATTTAAATTCGAATTATCTATTATTTTGTTTTCAGAATTCACTTGTTTAATTTGAATTTTTTCTACTATATATGTTCCATTAAATGATGTTCCTCTATTATCACCATTGTATGGTAAAATGTCTAATAATTGAAAATCTGCAATTTTGCTGTCTGTTTTATTTATCGTTGTTATCTTGTAATGTCCTATTCCATTTGCTTCTATTACTGGTGTATCTGTCGTTTTGTAAAAACTATAACTTTGTAAATTCACAACTTGTATTGTGTTTTTGGCTGTTCTTAATTCAATTCTTGAATTTCCTATTTTACTCACTTCATTTTCCGCAATAACTTCCTGTACAACCGTTTTTGTTTCAAACTGTGTTCCATTATCTGTTTCCTCACTAATATGTGCTTTATAAGTTATTGGCTCAATGTCTTCTCCAATTGAACAGTTATATTTATACCATGTAAGTACGGTAGTTTCATCTTCGTTATTTGTTATTTCAGGTTCTTCATAATTGCAACTTCCCGATATATATTTAATCCCTTTTGGAAGTGTATCTGTTATTTTTAGATTAATACCAGTTACTTTATTGTTCGAAAAATTATTTGTAATACTTGGAGAAACTTTATATATAACATCATATTCGTTTTTTCCAATATCATATACACTCTTTTGTTTTCCATCTTCTAATTTTTCGTCCACATTTCTTATTACTTTTAATTCCGCACCTAATACTAAAATTGTATTTCCATAAACAGTTCCACCTCTATGTGTCCCTGCTATCATTGTACCATTTTCGTCGTATTCAGTTTTTACATATTGCAAATTCTTAGAATCCCAAGTCAAATCCGGATATACTACATCTTTATTTGTTATTGTATATATATTTCTATTCAATTCATCTTTCCAATATTTTGTTCTTTGTGTGAAACCATATGTACTTCCTATTTTAGCTGTTTCTTTAACCTTAAACCTTATCCCTATAGCATTACTTGTTCCAGATGAAACTGCTAAATTGCCTCCTATTGACTCAAAAAACATTCCAACGCAAGTATCTGCACTTGGTATATCTTCTATATTTTCGTATATATTCATACTTTCTATATTAGCATTATTCATTTCTTTTTGATCAATCCAATTTGTACCATCTTTCTTGGTTACATACCAAACCTTAAATTCCATACTACCATTAAAATAGTATTTCTTATATACACTTCCATCCTGATATTTTATTGGTTCAACCGCACTCCCATCAAATTTTATAAATTTGCACATTGAATTTATGTCAAATGAATTTGTAGAAGCTAATTTTGAACGTGCACGCATTTCAAATGTCTGTCCTATAGCTACCTGAGAATCTCCACTGCCAACAGAACTTCCCAATGGTTGATTTTTTTCTTGTTCACTAATTAGTAATATTGAGTGGGAATATTTTTCTGCAGAATATACTATATGTTGTATTGTGACTTTATCATCATTTTCTTTTTCTTGTTTATTTACTTGTACACCAGATATAGACTCTGCTTTTAAATTTTCATCACTTACTGTCAAATAATAGTTCTTATCTGGTACTGTACTTTCTTCGTTCTGTGGTACAAATAATTGAAAATGTGTTACATGAAATATACCTTCATTTTCACCATAACTTGGTGTTTCAATACGATTTGTATAATCTCTATAATTATATATTGGAAATATTTCATCTAGTTTATAATTAGATATTGTTACCTTTATATTTGAACCATTTTGTACCATAGATATATTCCCTGAGTTTTTTGTATGATATGTCCTATCTTTTACAATTGTACCTAACGGCATAGAATCAATCAATCTTTGATATAAATTTCCATTAGTATAAATTTCCCTACCATCTACTAGTCCTTTTGTACTACCATTCAAACTGTAATTCCATAATACAGGATTACATTTTGAAGTTATATCTTCTAACTGTTTATTATCAAAAGAGCTTTTCTCTAATTTTAAATTTATATCAAACGTTATCTCTCCAGTTGGATATTCTATTCCTTTAATCCCTTTGTTTTTATCCTGATTATATAATTCTAGCATTATTCCATATCCATACATTTTTCCGTGGAACTTTTCCCTCTCCTAAATCAACTTCCACATTGTTTTGTAAAGCTTTGTTATTTTGTAAAACGATATTGTATTTTGGAGCTGCACTAACATAAACTGTATCAACATTTTCTATTTTATATTTTTCATCATTACTATTTCCCAATAATCCTACAGTAAATTTCGGAGAGATTTCTAGTCCATGTTGTGCATTTAATACATCTAAAGAAAAGCCTAGTGTTTGTTTTCCTGGCACTGTCACTTCTGATGTTTTCATTTGATATTGGGCTGTAAATATTCTCCCATCTGCAGATACCGTTGCATTTTGTGCCCAAGCCATTGATGTTAGGTCCCATTTAACTACATTACTACATGTGTTTGGAAGCTCTGCTTTGACTTCAACAACTCCTCCTCTATAACTTTTTTGATCTGAACTATCTTTTAGTACCATGGTACATTCTACAGTCCACGTTATTTTATCAAAAGATCTAACAATATTGTTACTTTCTGAACTATCATTTCCAGCTTCATCATTTTCATCAAATGGACCTATGCCTGTTTTTCTTTGAATAATTTGTGCAGATGAAATTTTAGCTTCTTCTCCGAATATTGTGTCTGATACCAAAATAGATTTACCAATATCATTATTTTCATTTTGTGTCTGCAATTTTTTTATATTCTGAACTTCTACTTCTTCACTTGCATCTATTGTTTTTTGTTCATTATCATTCAACTCTTTTTTATTATTTACTTGTGTATCTTCATTATCCTTTTGAATAGCTTGTTCTTTATTATTTATTTCATTTGTAGTAGCCACTATAATATTAGAACAACTTGTGCTCAATAGTATAGTTATTATAAAACAAACTATAATTTTAAATATAATATTTCTTGACATTAATATTTTTTCCTGTTTACGCATTCTATCTACCTTCCTTATATTAAATTTTACGTATAATAAAATATAATAATTTTCTTGTTTTAACGCATTAAGTTAATTTTATTATACTGACATTAAATTTAATCGTCAATAACCCTATTTTATTTATTTTTTTATAGTATTCTTTTCTTTCTACGGATACGCATCTTTTGATTTTTCTTTACAATTTCATTACAATTAAATAATTTTATTTTTTTCTTTAACCTTTTATATCTTACACATCTTATTATCTATATTTTATCTGATATTTTTTGATAAAATTTATTTTATTTTTATTTTTTCTATTGACACATACATAAAAATATGATAGTATAATTTTTGTCATGGGTCAGTAGCTCAGTTGGATAGAGCACAGGCCTTCTAAGCCTGGGGTCGGGGGTTCGAACCCCTCCTGGCTCACCACTTATCATGCGTTTCAACGATTTTGATTTTTCAAAGTTATTAAATATCTGAAAAATTGGGATATATTTTTTAGATATTATATGAATCTTATAGTATCTACAATTATGTATGTACTATTTTTTTATGCATTAACTTCTTGCATTTGTTTTGTAGTGTCTTTTCTTTTAACTACAAATCGTTTTGACTTTTGATTCTGTGACTTTTCTTTATTATCTTGTCCATTATGTATTAAATTCTCATAAGCACTTGCAACATTTTGCTTTATTCTATCACCTGGATGTGAATATTTCTCAGTTGTAGATATATTTCCATGTAGCAAAAATTCACCTATTGCCTTTAAATCTATATTATTAGCGTTTAGCTCATTTCCCAGTATATGTCTTAAATCATGAAATCTAATTTCCTTCATTTTAATAGTTCGTATGCTGCACTAATTTGATTTCTAAAATGTTTTATAGTAGTGTTCTTTAATTTACAATCTTTAGATAAATACGTAAAAGAATTATCTATTATCTCTGATGTTACTTCACAGACTTTATAAATCCCTCCCTTTTTTAAACTAACAGTAACATTTATATTAATTTCTTGTAATCCATTAATGACTTTTTCTTCTTTCTAATAAAAAATGACTGAATTGTTTCTGACTATATTAAAATAATAACGTAAATCAGTAAAAAAATCGGCCCTTTTTCTATTGTTTATTTTCTCACTAGAAATTCAATCACACTTAATTTTGGAATAACATAGTTATTTCCAACTTTTTTGTTGTATATCTCTTTATTTTTTAATAATTGATATATCTTATTAGTGCCTACACTTCCTCCCAACATTTGTCTAATAGTGAGTCCAAGCTTTTCTTTTGCTCTATTTTATTTTCTTGTATCTTTACATATTCTTTCATCTATACGAAAAAAAGATATTTGATTTTTTCTTAAATTAAATACCTTTTTTCGTTTTTATTTTAAATATTTTTTTATACTTATAATTTGCATAACTATCTCTCAGCTATTAAGTGCGAATGTTCTATTATCTCTTGTAATTCATTTTGATTGGCATTTTTTATTTTGTTAAAAGATACATTTGTATAATAGACTTTAATTCTTTCTTTGCAATCTATAATATCTCTATTTTTATCTATTATCAGTCCTGAATTAAAATTAGAAGTTTCACCACTATTTAATTGAGCCATAGAATCCCAAGTTTCAAAATGACTATGAATCTTATTTTGTAGCAACATTTTTCCGTTTATAAATATTAGTGTTTCTTCATCTGTATTAACTTTTTGTGAACACAGTGTAACTAAACTCGAACCATTGTAAGAACATACAATATTATCATTTTCAATTTTACATTCTACAAGTCTATTATCGTAATCAACATTTATCTTAGTACTTTTATATAAATTATTAAGAATTACTGCTATTATTAAGCACAGAAAAATAGTTATAATTACTATTATTATTCGATTTTTTATTTTCTTATTTTGGTCAGATTCCTTTGCAATATTTATGATGTTCTCATTTGCTTTTTCTTGATATTGATCTTCTCTTAGATGTTCTCCACTTAATAATTCATTTGCACTAATATCTAGATAATTACACAATTCAATCATAATAGAAGAATCTGGCATTCCTTTTCCAGTCTCCCACTTAGAAACAGACTTATCTGACATATTTAATTTTTCAGCTAATTGTGACTGAGTAAGATTTTTTTCTTTTCTACATTGTGCAATAAAACTTCCTATTTTTTCTTGATTCACATTTTTCCTCCTTTAATTATAATTAATATACAAAATAACTAAAAGATTTAATAAAAAAAACTTACTATTAGTAGAGTTATATAATTTCCATTATCTACTAATAGTAGATAATGGAAATTTACTCACCATCTTCAATAATTACTTAAAAGTTATCTTGAAAATACAAAAAAATCATTATATGTTATTGTTTCACAATCTTCATTATCAAAGTCTCCAAAGTTAAACTCTATTTCACTTTGATTATATATTACCTCTTCTTTTTTAACTCCTTTTGGCAATCTCCGATTTTCCGTATTTTTAATTTTCATTATCATCATAATTACCTCATAAAATAAATTTTAAATATATACATTATTATATAATAGCATGATACTTTTCCCTTTTCAATGTAAATTGTAATATTTTTAATTTTTTTGTGTATGTTAGTCAATGATGTGAAACAAATTAATATATTATTCTCGTAATATATTGAATTTGTTTCTTTATTTTATGCACACATTAACTCTACTCTTTCTTCTTTTGGCGTTAAATACCCTAAAACAGCCAGTCGTCGGTTCGAACCCCTCCTGGCTCACCACTTATAAAAGATTATATATTTTTATCTGACAAAGACCAATATAAAAGATATAGTGAAAATATGAAAATCTATGGGTTATATCCGTGGATTTTTATATTGTTCTATAAATCGTTGTTACAAGCCACAGCTTAAAAGGCATCAATTTGACGTCTTACACCACTTTCACTTGCGTTTTTTTGCTTATCTTGGAAGAGTCTGAAAATATCTGTCATATATTATTTAAAAAATCTACAAATAAAAAAATATTTACATAATTTGACTTTTAAGTAGAAATTTAGTACAATAATTATGGGTTAAATTTTATTTTTAGTAAGCCATTGGCCCATAAGGTTAATTTAACCTTATATAAATTCAGAAAGGATGATTGTCATTATGAAGGCAACAAGAAGAGTTTTTTCTATCAAAGGCAATGAATCAATTGTACGGTTAGTGCTGGATAGCTTAAGTGGTTTTAAGGCAGTAACAGTTCTTTACGAGGAGATTACCTTAGATGCAATGTCTAAAGTGTTCAAGAACAACAAGAATGTAGTATGTAATGCCAATACTATTCCGTATACACTTATGAATACAGATGTTGTAGAAGTACTTGCTACTAATTCTGACACTATGATTTTTGGTGTTAAGAACATTATTAACATTAACGGAAACATAGTTAGACAGTTTATGGAAATTGCTGATGAGCACGATATTGATATTGGCGACCATGTATCCAATTCATCTTGTAAAGGTCCTGAAAAATCTGACTGTTTATTCTGCAAACTTTTGGAAGGCAAGCCAGTACATGAGCAAGCAAGTCTGTATGAAAGCAAAAATTTTTTGGTGATCCCTGGCAGTGGAGCTTTTTTGGAAGGTTATCTTATGATTTTGCCCAAGTCTCATGTTATGTCTTGTGCAGAGCTTAATTACGAACAAAGGCAAGAGATGTATCAAGTAATAGAGGATGTCAAAATTATTTTGAAATCAATTTACAGAAAGGAAATTTTGATTTGGGAAAACGGTTCTGGTCTTAATGGAAAGGATAAACCAAAGACATCTATTGTGCATGCACATATTCATGCATGTCCGAGTACACTTAATGTTTTGGAAACTACAAGTGCAACTGGAATTCCAATTCATTCAATAAATAATAAAGATTTACCGATGTATAAGGAAAATTCTTATTTGTTGATTATGGATTATGATGGTAATTGGTATATTTCCTCTGATACTGAGCTTTATATTCCAAGACAGTATGTTCGCCAACTAATTGCATTGGAACACAACATTAATGGAGAGCTTTGGAACTGGAGAAGATTTCCATTTTGGGCCGAAGTAGAAAAAACTGGAAATGATTTTTTGGATTTTGTGAAAAATAACTTTAATAAACTTAGTCCAAGAATCAGAGAAGCAACAAAGAAGTTTATTTAATGAGAATAATCCTCTTTAGAGTAAAAGGTCATTTTTTTCGAATGAAAAAAATGACCTTTTTAATTTATAATTCTTTCACTATTAATGGAACTTCCATTTCTTCTTTTGTAAGACCACAATGTGTAGATTTTTTATCTGCCTTTTCTTTAGATATATACGTTCCCAATTTTAAAATTGAACTTCCAATAGAAATCGCTATATAATTTCCTAAGAAGTCGTCTATCTTTTTATGTTGCTTACCGTATCCTAAAAAATTTTTATTTAAAAAATCTTGTTTAGTGAATAAAATAAACTCATCCTTTAAATTATTTCTAAAGTAATTTTCAAATTTATCTTTTTTATTATCTTTTACCCAAAATGTCACAGCCCTAGATTCTAAACTAGGTGGCATTATAATGCAGTCTTGTATTTCTTCTATATCATTTATATTATATACTTTTTCAATATCTTTATGTCCGTGATCCGCAGATATTATAACTAATGTATTTGTATCTTTTAAATTAAGACATAATTTTTCAATATTTTTCTCTGCATTTAAAATGAAATCCCTTACTTCTTCAGAATGGCAACCGTATTTGTGTAGTAAAGAATCCGGATTATTGTTATATGCAAGAATAAAATTCTCATCCTTATTATTACATATTGAATATATAAAATCACATAAAATTTCCACACTATCAGCATTTATACTTCTTTTACAATGAGGATCACAAAAAGTTGGAAGTATTTCATATGCTTTTACAGATGGTGTCGCTTTTTCTATTTGTTCGTATATGGGAGTATATTTTATCAAGTCATAAATATCTTTACTAGCACCTTTTAGTGGTTCATATGTATATGAATCTATTTTTCGAAGCATTTCAATTGCTCTACCATACTCCTTAAAGTATTGTGACATGGCAATCCATCCAGTTTCAATTGGTGGTTTTCCAGAATAATATGTTGTAATTGCAGCTGTAGTTGTTGATGGACATACAGATGTTAATTCAGAAATATTATTATTTGAGAAAAAACCATTCTCTGAGATATTATTTAATAAATGTTGACCCATTCCATCTAGAATAATGAGAACTATATTTTTGTATTTTCTTTTTAGTTTTTGGTCTAGTTCATAAAGTCCGTTATATGGTGTTTCTACATTATAATATTTTAAAATTGAGGTCATAGTATTTAATATACAACGTTCATAATTTGGAAAAATGATATTGTCATTAATCATAAATTTAATCATATCCTTTCATACTCTATATTAGTTCATTATTGTATTACTGTATCTTAGAGATGTCAAGTACTAAAAACATAACATAATTTATAAATGTTAAGGAGAGATAAATAATAATTAATTTTCTTTAAGACTATATTATTTATTTCTTTGCCCAAATAGAAACGCTACCGCCATCACAATAAAATATACCATTTCCATCCTTATCTATATATACATTTTCTTTCATATTCCCTGTTATATCTACTAAAACACAATTTGCTAAATTTGCACCTGCATTCATTTGCTTTGACCCTCCTGCATTATCCGACATAATAACAACAAGTCCAGAATCTTTATGTTCTTTATCTCCTTTTCTGACCCAACCTATTATATTCTCGTTATCAAAATAATCCACTTGTTCACCATATGCATACTTTTTTCTAGCAAGTAAAATTGGATCAATTTTTGTTTTCATTGAAAGCGAAATATCATCTTTCACACCGTAATAATCCCCATAAAATAAACAGGGAATACCTTCCTCCCTAAGCATTATTAATGAATATGCAAGTGGTTTAAACCACATTTGTATCTCAGACTCTAGTGATTGTCCTTTTTGTGTATCATGATTGTCAACAAATGTAACTGCATTTTGGGGTAGTTCTTTAACTAGTGTATTATCAAGTATTTTTCTCATATCATAATTACCGCATACTATTAGATGCATTATAAAAATTGTAATGTAAAGGAATGTCAAATAAACTAATATTATAATAACATTTTTTTAGATAATCTTTTAAAACATCTATATTGTTATTCCAATATTCACCAACTGCAAATAAGTTTTTTCCTGAAAACTCTCTCATGCAATCTATCCAATCTTTGAAAAAACTTTCTCTTATATGCTTTACTGCATCTAATCTAAATCCGTCAATTCCAGTAAATTTCAAATACCATTTTCCCCAATTTTTTAATTCTTCAACAACGTCAACATTATTTAAGTCTACATCAGCACCCATTAAATAATCAAAGTTTCCATTTTCTCTATCAACATCTAAGTCCCAATGCTTTCCATAGAATTTAAAAATTGCACTTTTCTTTGTTCTTTCATCCCAATCCACGCCATGGAAATGTGTCCAATTCCATTTAAAATTTGAATATTTGTTATTTCTTTCTAAAAAATTGTATTTTGTCCATGCCAAAATAGTTTGATATTGACCTTCATCAATATTTCTGTCATTTTGATTTTGCTCTATTGCAAGCACCTCTTCTGTTTCATCTGCTCCCATTTTTTGATTAAATACTATATCTGCAATCACCTTTATATCGTTTCTATGTAATGATTCAATTGCTTCTATATATTGGTCTTTTAATCCATATTTAGTTGGCACAGAACCCTTTTGATTAAATTCACCTAAATCATATAAATCATATACAGCATATCCGGTATCATACACTCCTCCTGACCCTTTATATGCTGGTGGAAGCCATACCATACTAATACCCAAATTTCTCAAATTTACAGCATCCTTTTTTACTTTATGCCATAATGTACAATTTGCTGGATAATACCATTCAAAATACTGCATTATTGTTTCATTTGTTTTCATTTTATCATCTTCTTTTCTTATTTTTTTATATTATATGTTAATTGCATTTTATTTGCAAATGTTTTATATGTAATACTTTCTAAAAAACAAAAAACAAGTAAAAGTGTAAAAAATCCTTTACTTGTTTTTATATTAATTAATTATTTATTCCAGAAAGCTTTATAGCCTTTGTATGCTTCATAAACATCGAATTTACTTGTTACTTCATAAGGAGCATGCATTGATAAAACTGGAACACCACAATCAATAACATCAATTCCTTTATTAGCTAAAATATAGGCAATTGTTCCGCCTCCACCTATATCTACTCTTCCAAGTTCTGCAATTTGATATCTAATATCATTTTCCTCAAATATATTTCTAACATATGCAACAAATTCAGCATTAGCATCTGAGGCTCCTGATTTTCCTCTTGCACCTGTATATTTATTAATTCCTATTCCTCTTCCCAAATATGAAGCATTATTTTTCTCTGATACAGAAGAATAGATTGGATCCAATCCTGCATCAACATCTGCAGATAGCATTTTTGAATTACAAAATACTTTATCTAATAAATTTGGTTTATTAATATTTAGTTTATTTAAAATCTCAGAAATGAATGTATCAAATACATGTGACTCCATTCCTGTATTTCCCATACTTCCTATTTCTTCTTTATCTGAAATAATACAAACAGCAGTCTTAGTTGGGTTATCAATTTTCATTAGGGCTGTAAGAGAAGTATATACACATATTTTATCATCTTGACCATATGCTGCTACCATGCTACTATCAAATCCCATTGTTCTTGCTTTAAATGCTGGAACTAATTCAATCTCTGAACTTAGAAGATCTGCTTCTGTAATTCCATACTTCTGATTTAAAATATTTAAAATATTTAATTTTACTTTTTCTGAAACGTCTTCTGAATCAAATGGAATACTTCCAATTAATAAATTTAAGTCTTCTCCATTAATTCCTTCTTTTAATTTCTTTTCCATTTGTTCCTGTGCTAAATGTGGCAATAGATCTGTAATTGTAAATATTGGTTCATTTTCATTTTCTCCAATACATATGTTTATTTTCTCACCATTTGTTTTAACAATAACTCCATGAATTGCTAACGGTATTGTGGTCCATTGATATTTTTTTATACCTCCATAATAATGTGTTTTAAAATAGACGAACCCTGAATCTTCATATAAAGGATTTGGTTTTAAATCTAATCTTGGAGAATCAGCATGTGCTCCTATAATATTTAAACCATTTTCTATACTGTCTTTACCAATTACTGCTAAATACATACTTTTTCCACGATTTATATAGTAAACTTTATCTCCTGGTCTTAGTTCTTTATATTCATTAATATCTTTAAATCCATTTTTATCTGCCATTATTTTCGATTCTGATATGATTTCTCTTTCAGTTTTTCCATTATTAAGAAATTTAATATAATCATCACAATAATCGAAGATAATTTGTCTTTGATCTTTATTTGTTCCTTTCCATCCACACTCTTTTTTGTTAAATAATTTTTTTTCTAACATTTTTCCCTCTGAATTCATATTTTCCATTTAACCTTCTCCTTTCGTTTTTTTGCAATTATATCATTTATTATTATACTTTTCCATTATTTTTATTATTTCCTATTAAATATTTTTATAATCACTTAATTTTCATCCTTTATAAAACCATTCCTAATACTAATATACCTTCATTATCAGAATATATTTGATTAAACTGTGATATTGGTAATGGATTTACACCTTCTCCTGCTTCAACAGTATATCCTGGTCTATTAAAATTTTGTATAAACCAATCTCTATATCCTGCAAAAGAAGATTGATATGGTGTATCATCCAATTCATAGCCAGAAACTCTTGAAAATTCTTTTGCAATTTCAAATGAATTTTCTGGCAAATAATCTAAATACCTCCAATAAATTACTCTGCCTTGTGTATGGTACGAAATAGTAAGTCTAAAATTATTTTTAATTGCAAAATCATTTAATGCTCTAGACTCTGGTTGAGATAATGGACTAACTCCAACATAGTCACGTGGAGCAGGAGTTCTAAAACCTAGATTATATTTTATTTGTCTTGCCTCTTCCCAATTGGCTGGAAATTGTAAGTTTAAATCCACACCTGTTGACTTAAAAAACTTCCAACCATAAAAATAATTTAATAAAACGCAGTAATCATCTATGTTACAGAGTATTTCAATATTAAAGAAATATTCTGTATTTTTTATTGCAAAAATGTATGGCAATCTATTAGTCATCTGACAGCAATGAATGATGTTACTGATAGAATTGGAGTGGTTAAAGTGAAAGGAAATGAAAATAATGTTGGATATTATTCTATAATTTTAATAAAAATATATTACACTACGTTTATATTTTGGAAAAATTTACAGATATGTGGAATAAAAACATAAAAAGTGATATAATCATTTGGAATAAATGAATGTTTAGCATATCACGACGGAAAAGAAATACACTATTTTTATGGAAAGCATCCTCGGAATTTTATCTGATACTATAAAAGGATTAGATAGAGAAGAAAAATGGTCAGATTTATGGTATATTTTTAAACCTAAAGGATTTGAAAAGACTTTAGCAGAAATGGATAGTAAAGAAAGAGAAAAAAAAAGAAAAATTGATGGTTCAGTACAGGCTATGCAAGAATTTGCAAAGTGGTATGAAAGAGAAAAATAAAGAAAGTAAGTGAGTAAGATAAAATGAAAATAATAACATTATGTGGAAGTTTAAAATTTCAAAAGGAAATGATGATTGTTGCTGAGAAAATGGCATTAGAAGGTAATTGTATTCTTACACCTGTTTGTCCAACAATAGAGAATTTAAAAAGATCAGAAGAACAATTGCAAAAGTTAAAAGAAGAGCATTTTAAAAGAATAGAACTATCTGATGCAATATTAGTTATAAATGTAAATAATTATATTGGAAATAGTACAAGTTTGGAAATACAGTATGCTAAAGAGTTAGGAAAAGAAATAATATATTATACTGATTCAGCAGCGAAGAAAACTATGTAAAGTTATGAAAAATTGACAAAAAATAGATTAATATGTTACAATACAAAACATAATTTAAGAGTTTATCTAGGATTACCAAATCTGAGCGATAAAGGACAATTAAAATAGATTGATTGTTTACACGAAAGTGAGATTATATAGAAGTCTTACAAAGGAGTCTTAAAGTAGATTCTTTTGCGAGGCTTATTTTTTATAGGAGATGTGATAGTTATGAAAATTGAAAGTAAAAGACTTATTTTAAGAAACTGGGAAGATGGAGATGTAGAAGATATAGTAGATGGATTAAATAATATAGAAGTTGCAAAATGGATGGCTGCAGTTCCATATCCATATACAGAAAATGATGCTAAACAATTTATAGAACATACGAAAGGTCAAGATGAAAATGTTAAAATTTCATTAGCAATAGTATTAAAAGCTAGTAATAAAGTTATTGGTGGTACAGATATTAGAAATATTAATAAAAAAGATGGCACTTGCCGGTGGTGGAATATGGCTTAATGAAAAATATCAAAAAAATGGATATGGAACAGAGGCATTTAGCACAAGAAACAAGTATTGTTTTGATGTTTTGAAATTAAGAAGAATTGAGAACGGATATTTTCGTGGAAATGAAAAGTCAAGAAGAATGCAACTGAAATTAGGATATAAGGATGAAGGAATAAGAAGAAAGAAATTTCTATGTTTAGCAACAAATAAATATGTTGATGAATGTATTACAGGCTTATTAAAAAAAGAATTTATAGAATGGAGTGATAAAATCGAATAAATATGAATTGGAATTAATATTTCCAACAAAAGAATATAAAAAAGAAGTTGAGGAATATTTACAAGAATTTTTAGATAATGGAGAAAATGAGATTGCTGGAGATGGAGGACTTGACAAAATTAGAGATTTTGACAGGTGGTTAGAAAAAGTTCAAAATGATTTATCTGTTGATACAATAGACAAAGATAGAATTCCTGCAACATTATATTTAACCATAAGGAAATCAGATAATAAAATAGTTGGGAATTTACAAATACGACATTTTTTAAATGAAAAACTACTAAATTATGGAGGACATATCGGAGATAGTGTAAGACCATCTGAAAGAAGAAAAGGTTATGCAACAGAACAAATTAGACTGGCATTAGAAAAGTGTAAAGAGTTAGGAATAGATAATGTATTAATGGTTTGTGATAAAGCTAATATTGGATCTGCTAAGTCAATTCAAAAAAATGGAGGAATACTTGAAAATGAAATATATTTTGGAAATGAGCTAGTGCAAAGATATTGGATTAGTTTAAAGAAAAGATTTGTTACTAATCCTAACAATATGGAAATTGTTAAGTATGGAAATTTTAAGATAAAAAGCTTTAATAATGCAGATTTTGTTGGAGATATTGCATTAATTAAATTTAATAAAATGAATAAGCCATATATGGTAGAAAACATTAACTTATGTATGGCAAATAATAACTATAAATGGTTAGAGTTTTATGATTATAGTAAAAAACACAGATTAACTGCTGTGTACAATGAAAATAACGAAATTATAGAATGGCATTTTGATATAGCTAGAAAAATAGGAAAAGACAATGGAATGCCTTATGAAGATGATTTATACTTGGATGTTGTTGTAACACCAACAGGAGATATAATATTACTTGATGAAGATGAATTAAAAAAAGCACTTGATAGATTTGAAGTAAATAAATCAGATTATGATATGGCATATAATGAAGCAAAAAAACTAATTGAATTGTTAGAAGAAAATAAAGATAAATTAAAAGAATTTACTGATAAATATTTTAATAAAATGTTAAAGGAGTAGTGATATATATGAATTATTTTAAAAAATTAGTGGGAGACAGAATATATTTATCTCCCAAAGGAGTATCAGATGAAGAAATTGAAAAATTTACAGAATGGATGAACGATTTTCAAGTAACAGATTATACAGGGAGAAGTGGACAAATTACAACATTAATTGGAGAAAAAGATTGGCTTGAAAATTCAGCAAAGAATAATGAAAATAAAAATTTTGATATTATTGATTTAAATAATGATAAATTAGTTGGAACAATTGGATTGGAACATTTTAATTGGATTGGAAGAAGTGCTGTACTTGGAATATTTATAGGAGATGAAGATTATAGAAGTAATGGATATGGAACAGAGGCGATAAAACTTTTGCTAGAATATGGATTTAAATATTTAAACTTACATAGCATAAGATTAGATCTTCTTGCTATAAATGAAAGGGCACATAAGTGTTATTTAAAATGTGGATTTAAGGATACTGGAAAAAGCAGAGAAGAAATTTTTTTAAACGGAAAATATTATGATATGTTACATATGGATATACTTGAATATGAGTTTGAGGGTGATTATATTAGAAATAAAAATGTAAAATAATAAATGTTGAGAAATTAGAGAGAATATTTTCTAATTTCTTTTTATTTTAAAAATAGTAAAATTTATAAAAAATAATAATTAATTAGATTTTGACATATATTGTTTTATATGTTAAAATAAAAAAGTAATATTTCAATTCGACCATTCGCGTGATATTACCAAAGAAATTGATAATTCTTAAAAAAGAATTTGAATAATAAAGATTGTTGAAAATCTTTCTTTATGAATGGCAAAAATAAAACCATGGGCATTATTATGGTTGTTTTTGTCGTGAGTTCATAAGGGAGGTTTATTTTTTTACAACCAAAAATAAAAAAAGGAAGGTAACTAACATGAATGAAGAAATTAAAATGTATGAAAAACAAGGAAACTGGGATTTTTCAGATATACAATGCTATAAAGAATATCAAGATTATTGGATAATGCATGATGAAGTGGAAAAATATTCAAATAAAAACAGTTTGATTTTAGATTTAGGAACTGCTGGAGGAGAAAAGATATTTTCTCAGATGCCTAAAAATGTTGGATTGATAATAGGAACAGATTTATCTAATAAAATGATAGAGACAGCAAAGAAAAATTTAAAGGAATATCCTAATATTAAAGTAAAATTTGCAGTTATGGATAATTTAAAAATTGAATTTCAAAATGGTTTATTTGATATTGTTACAGCTAGACACACGATTATAAATTCAAAAGAAATTTATAGAGTTTTAAATAATAAGGGAGTATTAATAGTTAGAGGTGTTGACAAATATGATTGTTGGGAGATAAAGAAATTATTTTGGAGAGGTCAAGCGTATAATGATGATATTGCAATAAGTGATAAAGATTATAACGATATTAAAAATGCAGGTTTTAAGGATGTAAAAATGACGAGAATAAATGCAAATGAATATTTTGAAACAGCAGAAGATTTATTAAAATTATTACTAAAAACGCCAATATTAGATGATTTCTCAGAAATAAGAAAATGTGAGAATATACATAGGCAAAGTATAGAGAAAGAGTTATTTGATGAGTATATTAAAAATAATACAACTAGCAAGGGGATTTTATTAAAAAGACGATATTATGGAATAGTGGCGAAAAAATAAATTTCAAAAACATGCTGACAAATTTAATTGAGCACGTTATACTACTAGTAAATTTATATTGGGAGGTAGTTAGAAATGGAGAATGAACAAAGTGTTTTAAATCAATTATTTGTTAGCAAAGAAGAAAATATCTGTTCATTGACTGAGTATGATAAAAAAAGGATTAAAGAATTAACAAAGGATAATGATACTTATCAAATGCTTTTAGATAAACTAGAAGACATTTCAACTGATGACATATCAAGGTCAAAAATTAGAGATAGTTTAGAAAGTCATATTGATAAAGTAAATGTGATAGGTTCGTACGAAAATGAAAAATTCTATAAAATCGGATTTGCAGATGCAATGAATTTAGTATTTGAGTGCATTAAAAGAGAAATATAATAAAAAAGATACATCTCATTAATTTAATTAAAAAGAGATGTATTTTTTACTTAAATTTAATAAATTATAATCAAAAGACTAATAATATATAAATAATAAAAAATATTTTATTAAAGCAATTGATTTAAAGATAAAGTTATGATAAAATATTGATAATAATTACAAAGGAGAGTGTAAATTATGATTAATATTAGACCAGTATCAGATTTAAGAAATAAATATCCTGAAATAGAGGATTTAGTTTTAAAAGAGGATGAAGCAGTATACTTAACAAAGAATGGATATGGCTCAATGGTAGTAATGAGTTTAGAAAAATATGCAGAAATGATAGATGAAATACAAATCAATAAGGCTCTAAAAGAAAGATTTGGCAATATTAATATAGATAAAATGCTACTAGAAACAGAAAAAGAGCTAGATAATCCAAATACTAAATATTTGACTCATGAAGAAGTTTTTTCAAAAGCAAGGAGGATAATTGATGGCGAAAAATAAATATACAATAAAATATCTTCCTTCTTTTAGTGAAAAATTAGATGAAATTATATATTACATTACATTTATATTAAAGAATAAAAAAGCTGCAGAAAGATTGTTACAGAATGTACATAATGCTATTGAACAAAGAAGTGAAAGCCCAGATAGTTATGAAATCTATAAAAGTAAAGTAAATATGAAATATGATTGGTATAGAATTTATATTGGTAATTTTACTATTTTTTATACGGTGAGAAATAAAACAATGGAAATTACTCATATAATTTATAGTGCAAGAAATTTCGATAATTTAATATAAATAAATTTTAGTATTGATAAGCATATGGAAGTGACCATATGTTTATTTTTTTGTGAAAATTTAAAAAGATATTTATTTTGTGCGTCATGTCTTTAGCTTTTAATTGCTGTTAAGGTTAGAAATAAAAAATTTTTTCATTTTGCCCATAACTTTTTTAATTTTCAATCGCTGTTAATAGTAGAGAGATAAAGATTTAGAGAATGTCGGTACAATTTTAAAATTTCTCACCTAAATGTATAGGTAAAAAATCGCACATTGACAAATACACTTGTTTTAAGTGTCATATAAAGCCATTTTCTTAAATATTCTGTATTAAGTAGAAAGGATTTGAATAAGTATGAATGAGGATAAAAGTAATACCGAAGATAAAAAATTAGAGTTCAATACATATTGTATTTTTACAGAAGAAAAGCAAAATATAGGAGAAACAATAGGATTAGCTTTTAAAGATTATTTAGAAAGTATAAAAGTAAAGGGTAAGTAATTATTACAAACATTTGCAAAAATTTAAAGAGCACGTTATAGTATAAACATAGATGATTACGGATAGGAGGTTAAATGCTGGATTTAAGAAGTCAAAATTTTAAAGTACGGAATGTATATAAGACTATCTAGAGAAGATGGTGACAAGCAAGAAAGTGAAAGTATCGGTAATCAAAGAAAAATTTTGCAAAGATATGTAAAGGAGAATAATTTATGCTTAGTTAAAGAATATGTTGACGATGGAATTTCTGGAACTACTTTTGATAGACCTTCATTTAATGAATTATTGCAAGATATAGAAAATAAAACAATTGATATGGTTATTACGAAAGATTTATCAAGACTTGGTAGAGATTATATTAAAACAGGTTTTTATTTAGAGGATTATTTTCCTAAAAATAATATAAGATATGTTGCAATAACAGATGGAATAGATACATATATAGATAGCACAAATAATGATATAACGCCTTTTAAAGCAATTATGAATGATATGTATGCTAAAGATATCTCAAAGAAAATTAGAAGTGTATACAAAGAGAAACAAAAAAGTGGAGAATATTTATGTAGTATTCCAGCTTATGGTTATAAAAGGCATCCTACAATTAAAAATAAGTTAATTATAGATGAGCAAGTAAGAGATATTATAGAAAAGATTTTCGATATGTATGCGAATGGTCATGGAAGTGTAGAAATAGTAAAATTTTTAAACTCAAATCAATACCTATCTCCAACAGGCTATAGAAAAACAGGAATTGTACAAGATGAAAACAAAACACAATATAACTGGAATGAAGTAACACTATGCAATATACTTAAAAATGAAGTATATATTGGAAATACAATACAAAATAAAAAGTCGGTTATATCATACAAAGTTAAGAAAATAAGAACAGTTGAAAAGGAAAATCAAATAAGAGTTAATAATACACACGAATCTATTATTGATATAGATATATTTGAAAGGGTACAATGCATCATTGAAAAAAGAGGAACTAATACAAAACTTAAATATGATTATTTATTAAGAGGATTACTTTACTGTTATCATTGCAAAAGAAAGCTTCAAATAGTACTTAAAAAGAATTCAAAAAGAAACGCCAAATCACATCCATATATAACCTGTAGTGATGCAAAAGAACGTGGATGCTATCCACTAAATATGAATTACGAGAAATTTGAAAAGCATATTATTTATATTGTAAAAAAGATATGTCAAATATATGCTAACAAAAAAATTTTTTATTCAGTTTATGAAAAATTTCAAAACAAAACTCTTGATATTCTAGAAGGATATAAGAAAAAAATCGAACAAATTGATAAAAATATATTAGATATAAATAATAATCTAGACAAGATGTATATGGATAAATTAAGAGGCATTTTACAAGAAGAAGATTATATTAGGGTTTCACAAAAATTTAATTTTGAAAAAGCAAAATTAAATGAACAAAAGAAAGAATTAGAACAAAAACTAATTGGAACGGAAGATAAAATTGCAAGAAAAAATCATACAAAAGAAGAAAAAGAATTAGATGAATTAATAGAAAATTTTTTAAAATTTGAAAATTCCAATAAAATATATTTATATAGATTAATTAATAAAATTGAAATTGACAAAGACAAAAATATTTATATGTATTTTAACTTTTCAAATCCAAATTCTATTAATAAAAATATAAATGAATTTATTAAAATCGAGGAATTTTTTAGAATTGGATCATGTAAAAATTTGTAATATTACTAAGAAACAATTTATTTACTTTTTAATATGATATATATCAGGAGGGAAAAATTATGAATAATACAGATCCTATTTTATATACAATTAGACCAGGAGATACATTGTATAATATAGCAATTAGGTATTGTACAACTGTGCAAAATATAATTGATGTAAATTTTGCACTTGATCCATATAATTTAAGGGTAGGTCAACAGCTATATATTTATCCAAATTGTAATCAAAATAATAATTTTGGGGTGAGTATAAATGAAGTTAGATTATTGGAACAAATGAACCTGGTATGGGAACAACATATTATGTGGACGCGAATGCTTTTAATAAGTATTGCAGAAAATTTAAAAGATTTAGATGCAACACAAACACGTCTATTAAGGAATCCTAAAGATATAGCAAATATTTTTAGAGTTTATTATGGAAATAATGTAGCAAGTCAAATTGAAAAATTATTAACAGAACATCTAGTTATTGGTAAAAATTTAATTGTTGCATTAAAAAATAACAATAAAATAGAGGCAACAGAATTAAATAAAAAATGGTATCAAAATGCTGATGCTATGGCTGAAGCATTCAGTAGTATAAATCCATTTTATCCAAAAGAAGAAGTTCGTAAAATGTTTTATGAACTTCTGAATCTTACAACAAATGAAGTAAATGCTAGACTTAAAGGAGATTATGTAGCTGATATAAAGGCATACGATATGGTTCAAATGGAAATTTTAAAAATGTCTCAGTTCTTTGTTAATGGAATAGTAAGACAATTTCCAGATTTATTTTAAATAGTCATAATAAAAAAACATTTTAAAAAATAAATTATTTAAAATAAGTAATTGCGGTAAATAATGTAAAACTAATTTATAATCAATGCTATGTGCAAATATGCACGTAGCGTTTCTTATCTAAAAAATAATGCAAATAATATATGCTTTCTCTTTATAATTTTTAATAACATACACTGTAGTAAAAATAATACATATTATAAAAATATATATTAATAAATTAAATATTATTAAACGACATGAAAACTACATTTAAATATTCAAATTATAAAAACGAAACATCGCTAATATCTATTCAAATTTAATAAAATATGGTATAATTTTTAAAAATTGAATAAACTATTATAAATTAAAATAAAATCTATTTAGGATTGTATTTTTTAAAATATAGAAATCAAACAATAAAATTAAATAAATATAAATTAAACGAGAAAACAGGAGGAAATATTATTGAAAATTGAAGAAATTAAAACACCTCATGATATCTTAAATTATATGCAAGAACATATCCAATATGGATGGATTGATAATACTGGGAAAAAACACATAAAATCAATGAAAGAATTCAGAAAAATATATAGAACAATGTCAATTAGAGAAACAATACAAAATGGATTAGGTTGTTGTATTGAGCAAGTAAATTTAATGCATTATTTATTAGATAATTTAAAAATACATAATAAAATGTTTTGTTGCAGAATTTATGAACCAGACAATTATGATAATTTAGAAGAGGATGAACATATGCATTGTTTTATACTTTACTATCAGAATAATAAAGTATATCAAATAGAACATCCTAATTTTGATAAAATAGGAATATATGAATTTAATTCAGAACAACAAGCAATTGATTCTATTGTTAAATATTATGTAGAGTTAAGTGGAGGAATTAAAAGACCAACTACAGAATTTTATCAAGTACCTGTTGGATTAAGCTTTAAGGAATTTAATAACTATATAAATAGCTTAGATAAATAAAATATTATAATTAAAGGAATGATTTTAATGAATATAAAAATAGTAACAAACGAAGAAGAAGCTAAAAAGGCAGATGAACTATTAACTAAATTAATACATTTTGAAAGTGATTTTAATAAAAACATAAATCCTAATTATATTGTACATAATCATTTCAAATGTAATATAAATGATAACACATGTTTAGCAATTGCAATACAAAACAATGAAATCGTAGGATTTATTTTTGGATTTATAATTGAATCAAATGCATATTTGAATAAAATAGGTAAAATCGAAGCTTTATTCGTTGAAAACCAGTATAGAGGTCAACATATTGGAACAAAATTAATTAATTATTTCAAAAACTGGGCTAAAATTAAAGGTGTAGATATTTTTGAAATTGAGGTTTTAAGTTCTAATAAAAATGCAGTTGATATTTATAAAAAAAATGGATTTAAAATAAATAAAAATACCATGTCTACTTTTTAATATTTGTTGGTATGTTTAAAAAATCACACCCTTAATATTTGCTTTCCAACCACTTGGAAATGGAATTTGTGGGTAATTATCTGCAATTTTTTTTGCAGATTTATAAATTTTACTTTCCGAACTTTGATAGCCAGTAACTAATTCGACTCCATCTGGATTAGCCATTGGTACAATATATAAAGAACAATTATCAAATAAATATCTAGCACTATATCCAAAAATCTCGGCGTCCATCACATATGCTTTGCAAAATCTCTCAATAAATTTCATAAGCAATACTGATGTTATCCACTCATTTGCATGAATAGAGGCATTATAAAATACTTGCTTAGAACCATTACCTATTCTTATGTAATTAATTGGTTTATTTAATACACTATTACCTATCGAACCTATTTGTAAAAATGGATAAATCGTTCTTAATGCTAATATATCTGCTTGCATAATAGTAAATGTATAACTTATATCTGTATTTACTATATCTCCAAATGGAACAATTATTATTTGTCCTGTCTGTATGTTATATGAATCGATTCCAGGATTTGAAGCTAAAATAAAATTAATATTTGTATTAAATTTATTTGATATTTTATATAGTGAATCTCCTGGCTTAATACTATAATATGTATAACCATTTATATAAGGGAACATTCTGTCTAACGTTTCAGTTCCAACTATTCCATCTGGGTCAAGACCAAATTTTCTTTGAAATTTGATTACTGCATCTTTTGTTTTAGTACCAAATACTCCATCTATTTTTTCAAAATAAAAACCTAACTTTTTTAAAGTACTTTGTATTAGTTCTATATATGGTCCTCTATCACCTTCACTAAAAAAATTATTCATATAATCACCCCTACGATTATATGAATAATTTTATTTTTTGTTACATTAATTATTCTTCTACTATCTTATTAACAGCTATTTTTAATTCTTCTAATTTTTTATTTGCATCTTCCATATTTTTTCCTTTTACACCCATATAGAATTTGATTTTTGGTTCAGTTCCAGAAGGTCTAATACAACACCATGCCTCGTCAGCTAAATCATAGTATATCACATTTGATTTAGGAAGATTACTTAAACATTCTTTACTTTCTACATAATTAATTATTTTTCCTATACTATAATCTCTGTTTGCTAATATATCATAATCTCCTATCTTTTTAGGTGGATTGCTTCTTAATTTTTCAAGTATAGCTTTTATCTTTTCAGAACCATCAATACCTTTCATTGTTATTGAAATTAGTCCTTCTTTATAATATCCATATTTTTCATAAATATTCATCATTTGATCCCATAAAGTTAGTCCTTTATCTCTATAGTATGCTGCAGCTTCACACAATGCCATAACAGCTACAATTGCATCTTTATCTCTTGCATGTGTTCCAATTAAGCAACCATAGCTCTCTTCAAATCCAAACAAATACTCATATTCATGATTTTGTTCAAATAACTTTATTTGTTCTCCTATATATTTAAATCCTGTTAATACTTCTATTAGTTTAACATTATATTCTTTTGCAATAGCATCTGCTAAATTAGATGACACAATTGTCTTTATTAATGCGCCATTATTAGGAAGTAAATTCTTTTCTCTTTTTTGAGATAATTCATATTCTGCAATTAAAAGGCCTGACATATTTCCTGTAAAAGGCATATACTCACCTGTCTTTGAGTCTTTAGCATATACTCCTAATCTATCTGCATCAGGATCTGTTGCAAGTACAATATCTGCATCAACCTTATTTGCTAACTTTAGTGCTAATTCAAAAGCTTTTGCATCTTCTGGATTCGGATAACTTACAGTAGAAAAATTTCCATCTGGTAGTTCTTGTTCTGGTACTACATATACATTCTTAAATCCTAATCTTTTTAAAATTGTCTTAACCGGGATATTTCCTGTACCATGTAATGGAGTATAAACAATTTTCATATCTTTTCCGCTTTTATTAATTACGTCTTTATTCAAAACTAATTTTTCTAGTACGTCCATATATTCATTATCAATGTCTTCTCCAATTTCATTATATAATCCCTTATTTTTAGCATCTGTTTCATCTATATATTTAATTTCAGAATAACTTTTAACATTATTAACTTCTTCAATAATCTCTTTATCTTTTGGAGCAACAATTTGTGCACCGTCTTCCCAATACACTTTATAACCATTATATTCTGAAGGATTATGGCTTGCTGTAATAACAATTCCAGCAATACATCCCAATTGTCTAACAGCAAAAGATAATTCTGGAGTAGGTCTTAGTGTAGAAAATCGATAAGTCTTTATTCCATTTGCATTTAAACATAATGCTGCTTGCTTACTGAATTCAGGTGACATATTTCTTGAATCAAATGCTATTGCCACACCTTTGTCTTTTCCTCCCTGTTTCAAAATGTAATTTGCAAGCCCCTGAGTTGCTTTTGTAACAGTATATTTATTCATACGGTTTGTTCCTGCTCCCATAATTCCTCTTAATCCTGCTGTTCCAAATTCAAGATCTTTATAAAAACGATCTTTTATTTCTTCATCATCATCTTTAATTTTCAATAATTCATTTTTAGTATCATTATCAAATAATTCATTATTTAACCATTCATTATATTTTTGTAAATAATCCATAATTTTTCTCTCCTTTTTACACAAAAGCTCCCTATCTATATAACATTATATAAATAAGAAGCTCTTAAATTTATTAAATTATATTCCATAAAAATCTTTATATAATTTTCTTGCTGTTTCTGGGCTATCTACTCCTTCAGCATTTTTTACTGGAGCAAATTCTTCTTCTCTTTTTACTCTCATAATAGCCATATCATTTAAATATTCAAATGCATCAAAAATAAATGCCTCAAATTTGTATGCATTAGGTTTATCAGGAACAATTAATTTTCCATCTTCATTAATATATTTTGCCTTTTTAAAAGCACTATGATATGGTAATTTTCTTTCGCTAACATCTATAATTGCATTAATATTAAAAAGGTTGCATAATATATGAGATTCTCCATATAATAAATCTCCATTTTCATTTTTAGCCTCTGACATTTTCTCAGTAATTTCTGTATATTCGATTACACTTGGTTTTTCATTTCTTTTGCAAAATACTCCAACCTTTTCCTTTGGACCCGCTTTTACTACACTTTTACCTGCTGCTAATACATTTTTCTTTATGGCAAGTCCAATAAATACAGAATCTACCATTTTAGCTAATATGTTATCTACTCCTCCTATGAAAACCCATTGAACACCTTTTTTATTCATGTCTTCAATAACTCCATCTTTTCTCATAGATTCAAATACTCCACCATGTCCATCTGCAGCTTCTTTTATTAACCCATTTTCACCTAAAATAATTTTACCTTCTGTATTGCACATTGGCAATTGTCCTTGTTTAAAGAACATAATTTTATCTTTATCATATCCAAAATAATTATTATTTTCAAAAAACTCAGTGGTTTGTTTATTATTTTCTTCACTAGTCATAATATACCAAGGTACATAAACATTATACTTGTCTTTTGCTTCCTTTAAAGTATCGCATAAAATTTCAAAAATTGATTTATGAGAATCTAATCCCAAATCAAAAGTTCCTTTTGGCCCTTTATGTCCAAGTCTTGTTCCTTGTCCTCCTGCCATTGTAACAACAGCAAGTTTTCCACTTTTTATAATATTAGAACCTAATCTATCATATTCTTCTATCTCTGTTTTGTTCATTTTATCTTTTTCTACATAACTAATTGGCTCTATTTTATCATTTCCAAACTCGATTTTTTCTTGTGTTTTTCTATATAATTCATTCATTTGTTCAAAGTCAATTTTTTCAATTTGGTTTAATAACTTCATTTTTTTATCTTCGTCTAATGTATCATAAAAATTTAACAATTGACTTTGATTGTACTTATCAAGTTTGCTTTTTAATATTGAGTATGTTTCTTCCATATTAAACTCCTTTCATAATCAATTTATTTTTTGAATATAATAATATATGGTTTCTTTATTATAACAAATTTATTATTAAGTCAAATATAATCTATAAAATTATTGTATAGTTTTTATTATTTAATATTTTGATAATAAAAAAACAAATATATAAAAATTAAAAAAGCAATTCTACAAAGTATTTAATTTATATATTCTAGATTATAAAAAATTAAAGTTATAATTTTAATTTTTTATTTATTACATAATATTATTAATTTTTTTATTTCCTGATGTGTTTAATATTTCATCATATTTTTTTAAAATATTATTCATATTATCTTTATTGTTTTCAAAATCATAACAGTCTATTATTTTTATTTTTCTTTCTATATTTTTTTCACTTTCTAATAATAAATTAACTTTATTATTTGCCTCACTAATATAAGAATTACTTCCATTTATAATTAATATATTTTCTTTATCTTTTTTTAGTTTACACTGCAATTCTTTCATAAAACTATTGATATCTGAGCTTTTCCAGTTTATTTTTAATATCTTATCTCTATTTTTCAAGTTTAGCTTTTCTACTAATGTTTCTACTTTTTCAGTCAAATCCTTTTCAAAAATAGTTATTACTTTTGTACCTTTATTGATTTCTGTACTTATATATGGAAGTAACATTACTGTAAAATGCCAATCACTCATATAAAAATTACAAATTTTCTTTACATTATCATTAGTATACTTCATATTTTAAGCCTCCTAGCTTGTTTTTGTTCTTGGTAAATTTTACCATCTTTACAATTATGTGTCAATAATATTACAAATAATTCGTTCGATTAATTTCGACATACATTTTTTTTACCTAAAATGTATATTTTTTATAATTCAGTTAATAATTCTATTAAATAATTATTATTTGTAATGGAGGATTTTTATGAAAACTATGAAAAAATTTAAATACAATTTATATTTTAAAAGATGTCTTATAATTTTATTTTTACTTACTTTATTTATATATATATCCGCAATTTCTTATGTACATGCTGTTTCAAATGATATTTCGGAATCTGTTTTTAGACTTCATGTTATTGCAAACAGTGATAGTGTAGAAGATCAGAATTTAAAATATAAAGTTCGTGATAATGTTATAAATTACATGAACTCTCTTTGCTCTAGTGCAGCATCAAAGGAAGAAGCAATTAAACTTGCTAAAGAGCATACAGATGAATTTTATAATATCGCTAAGCAAACAGTCATAGATAACGGATATTCATATGACATAAAAATCAATATTGGCAATTTTGATTTTCCAACAAAGCAGTATGGAGATATATCACTTCCAGCTGGCTCATATGATGCTTTAAGAATTGAAATAGGCAAAGCAAATGGTCAAAATTGGTGGTGTGTAATGTTTCCTCCTCTATGCTTTGTTGATGTTTCATCTGGTATAGTTCCTGAAGAGTCGAAAGAAACTATAAAAAAGTCACTTTCAAATGAAGAAGAATATGTTTTAATTAATGAAGATAAAAATACAGATATTAAGTTTAAATTTAAATTGATAGAAATGTTTCAAAATGTAAAAATTAAAACTGCAAAAAAATAATTACTAACTATAAGAGAAATATACTAATTCATATTTCTCTTTTTTATATTTTAATATTCTTATTATTAACTCTGCCCATATATAATCTAAAATAATGTTTTTTTATATATTCAGACTCAAATTTTTAATCTGCTAAAGAGCAAATAATAGTAAATATATATTAAAAAAATTCAAAATTATGTTGTAAAAGTATGTTTTTTATGTTATAACTGTAAAGAATTTATAAAGAAACTTTATTTTTTTTGGGGGTATAATCTTGGAAAAATTAATAATAAAAGGCGGAACTCATTTAAAGGGTGAAGTAACAATAAGTGGAGCAAAAAACGCAGCAGTAGCAATTCTTCCAGCTACTTTATTAATTGATGGTATTTGCACTATAGAAAATATACCAAATATTAGTGATGTAAAAATATCATGCAAAATTTTAGAAGAACTTGGAGCTAAAATAACATGGAATACTCCAAATGAGATGACTATAGATACGAGAAATATTTGTTGTTTACAAGCTCCTATTGATATGACAAGTAAGTTTAGAGCATCATATTACTTACTTGGTTCTCTACTTGGTCGATGTAAAAAGGCAGAAGTTGGCCTACCTGGTGGATGTAATTTAGGTGCACGACCTATTGATCAACATATCAAAGGTTTCGAGGCTTTAGGTGCAAAAGTAGATGTTGGTAAAGGTAAAATTGTAGCTTCTGCAAAAAAATTAGTTGGAACATCTATTTATATGGATATTGTTTCTGTTGGAGCAACAATTAATATTATTTTAGCAAGTGTTTTAGCTGAAGGAACAACAGTTATTGATAACGCTGCTAAAGAACCTCATATTGTTGATGTAGCAAATTTCTTAAATACAATGGGTGCAGATATACGTGGTGCTGGAACAGATGTAATAAAAATAAATGGAGTAAAGTCTTTAAAAGGTAATGCAAGTTATAGTATTGTTCCAGACCAAATTGAGGCAGGAACATTTATGTGTGCAGCAATTGCATCTAGAGGTGATATTACATTAAAAAACTGCATTACAAAACATTTAGAGTGTATTACAGCCAAAATAATTGAAATGGGCGGAAATGTAGATGCAAATGGAGATACCCTAAGAGTATGGACAAATAAAAGACCTAATAAAGCAAATATAAAAACCTTACCATATCCAGGATTTCCAACAGATTTACAACCACAAATTGGTGTATGTTTATCTATTGCAGATGGAACAAGTATTATTAATGAAAGTATCTGGGAATCTAGATTCCAATATACTGCAGAATTAAATAATATGGGAGCTCAAATTACAGCACAAGGTAAGTCAGCTATATTTGAAGGAGTAAAAAAGCTATCTGGTGCTCCTGTTTATGCAACAGATTTAAGAGCCGGTGCTGCTTTAATTATAGCAGGTATAATTGCAGATGGAGAAACACAATTATATAATTTGTCACATATCGACCGTGGTTATGAAAACATTGAAGAAAAATTTAGAAATTTAGGGGCTCAAATTGAAAGAGTTACAGAATAAAAGCAAAGGATGAATATAATGTTTAGATTTTGTAGTTTATATAGTGGTAGTTCAGGTAATAGCCTTTTTGTCGAATCTAATTCTACCAGACTATTAATTGACGCCGGAGAAAGTTGTAAAAAAATTGAAGAAGGTCTAGCTAATATAAATGTTGATGTAGATAAACTTGATGCAATACTGGTAACTCATGAACATTCAGATCATGTAAAGGGACTTGGAACCTTATCAAAGAAACATAATATACCAGTATTTGCTAACAATGGTACTTGGAATTCAATGATTGAACAAAAGAATAAAATCTCATCAGAAAATATTAAGGTATTTAATACTAATGAAAATTTTCAAATTGGAGATTTGTCAATAACACCATTTAATATCCCACATGATGCTACCGAGCCATGTGGATTTAATATATGCCATAATAATAACAAAATTAGTATAGCTACTGATTTAGGTCATATAACAGATGATATTTTATATCATTTGGAAAACAGTTGCTTCATTTTATTAGAAGCAAACTATGACCCTGAAGTTTTAAAATGCTCACCATATCCATATGCATTAAAAAGAAGAATTGCCGGTCCAACAGGTCACCTTTCAAATGAAGTTGCAGGTAAACTTATATCGCACTTAATTAAGTCTGGATTGAAAACAGCCATGTTAGGGCATTTAAGTAAAGAAAACAACTTTCCTGAATTAGCATATAAAACAGTATTGGAAAAAGTATTAGAAGAACACTATCATGAAGATACAATTCGTCTAAATGTTGCAAGTCGCTATAAACAAACTCCTTTAATTAATATAGTATAGGTGAAATTTATGTTACATATTGATATTATTTGTATAGGTAAAGTTAAAGAGTCCTTTTTTCGTGAAGCAATACAAGAATATTCAAAGCGCTTATCTAAATATTGTATTTTAAATATTCAAGAATTACCTGACGAAAAAATTCCTTTAACATTAAATGAAAAAAATATTAATCAAATAAAAGAAAAAGAATCAAGTAGAATAGCTTCCCATATAAGAAAAGGAAGTTATGTAATATGTTTAGATTTAAATGGAAAAGAATTATCTTCCACTGAGCTTGCTGAAAATATTAATTCTTTATCTCTTACAAACTTTAGTAATATTACATTTATAATTGGTGGAAGTTTAGGTTTAAGTAAAGAACTTTTAAATTCTGCAAATCAAAAAATATGTTTTTCTAAGCTGACATTTCCACACCAGTTAATTAGAATATTTTTACTTGAACAGTTATTTCGTTCTTTTAAAATCTTAAACGGTGAAACCTACCACCGCTAAATATATAAATAGATTGTAGAGGATATTTAAATTTACTTCGGGGGCACGAATAAGAAAATAATTTTCCTCTACAAGAATAAAAACAATTTAATTATCTAATTGGGGTTTTATTTCCTGAAAGAATTAATAGAACTAAATTAATAGAATTAATTTTGACCTCTTTTGAAAGGTTAAGCTAATATTACTCTCTTTTTCAAAAGAAGTCAAGAAAAAGTTTAAGACAAATTTTGACAAATTATTACAGAAGCAATCATTCCAACTATGTCTGCAATTAATGAAGCAATAAGCACAAATCTTATTTTCTTTATTTTCACACAACTTGTATAAATTGCAATTGTATATAAAGTTGTTTCAGTAGACCCCATAATTGTTGAAGCAATTTTTCCTATATTACTATCTACCCCATAATTTTTCATAATATCTGTAGCTACACCCATTGAAGCACTTCCTGATATTGGTCTCAATAATGCAAGTGGCATAACTTCACTTGGAATTTTAAATATACTTAGAATTGGTTGTATCATTTGAATTATTAGATCTAAAATACCTGAACTTCTTAAAGCACCTACAGCCAAAAAAATTCCAATTAATGTTGGGAATATATTAAAAACAACTTCGATACCTTCTCTGGCTCCATCAACAAAAGTATCATATACTTTATTTTTCTCATGCACTCCATATGCAACAATCACTAAAATTACAATAGGAATTATTGCTGAAGAAATATAATTTATTTTATTCATATTATCCCATATATTTTAGCTATAAACACTAAAATACTCTCCTTATCTCAATCTTTAAAATTTTTTCATTAATATCTTAGTTATACATACTCCTGTGACCACTGTAATAATACTTACTATCCATATTGGTAAAATAATGGAACTAGGATTTTCAGATCCAAGAGAACTTCTTATTGCAATTACAGTTGTTGGAACTAATTGAAGTGATGCTGTATTTAATACTATAAACATTGCCATCGAATTTGAAAGTGTATCTTTTTTTCCATTTTCTTTTTGCATTGTTTTCATTGCTTTTAAGCCTAAAGGTGTAGCTGCATTTCCTAAGCCTAATATGTTAGCAATTAAATTCATAGAAATTTCTTTATTAGCTGTATCCTTATCTTTTAAGTTTGGAAATAGACATTTCATTATTGGTCTTAATAGCTTTGTTAACTTTTCTATTAAACTTGTTTCTTGTACAATCTTCATGACTCCATTCCATAGACACATTGTACCTAAAAAAGTTATTGATAATTCAACAGCACTTGCAGCTGAATCAAATATTGACTGATTCACATCATCAACTCTTCCAACTAAAAATGCATATATAAATGATATGATAATAAAAATTGGCCAAATAACATTTAACATGATAAAACTCCTCTTTTGATACTAATTATATTCTTTCTTTTGTTTATTTAATACTAATATATAAATATATATAAATATAGTAATTTTCATAATATTAAATTCCAGAAAAAGTAAAAAGTAATTTTTTTTTTTTATTGCCTTTTCTATTCTTTTATGATACAATAAATATGTAAAATTTGTCGAAAAATGTAGATTTTAAGGAGGTATAATTATGAAATCAACAGGTATTGTACGAAGAGTTGATGAATTAGGTAGAGTTGTAATTCCTATTGAATTAAGAAATAAATTTAATATTTCTGAAAAGGATCCTATTGAAATATATGTAGATGGTTCTTCTATTATATTAAAAAAATTCGAACAAAGTTGTATCTTTTGTGGAGGAACAAAAAAATTAATAGATTATAAAGGAAAACTTATTTGTAGCAAATGTTCAAAACAAATATCAGATATTAACTCTAAAGAATAGTTTAAAAAAACATTGTTAGAAATATATTCTAGCAATGTTTTTTTATTATTTCTTTAAAAAGTATTGATAAATCTCATTTTTACTAACATTTCTTTCTTTAGCAATTTTTTTTATAATTTCTTTCTTTGTTAATCCACTCGTTTTATATCTTTCATACTGTTCATCTAGTGAAATCTGATTACTTATATTATCATTTTCATTTTTTTCTTGCTTATTATCTATTATTATAATAAACTCCCCTTTTACGTTTTCCGTCTTATCTATAATGTCGCCAATTCTACCTCTTATAAATTCTTCATGTATTTTGGTAATTTCTTTTGCAAGTACAATATTAGTTTCTTCACCTAATGCATTAGATATATCTTTTAGTGTACTAAGTAACTTATGAGGAGCTTCATATAATATTACTGTTTTATTTTCTTTCGAAATTTCTTCCAATTTTTCTTTTCTATTTTTTTTATTCATAGGTAAAAATCCATAAAAAACAAATTCTTTTGTATTTATACCTGAAATTATTAATGCATTAACAAACGCACATGCTCCCGGAATTGGAACAATATTAATATTATTTTCTATAGCATTTTTTACCAACTCTTCTCCTGGGTCTGAAATTCCTGGAGTACCAGCATCACTAACTAATGCTATATTTTTTCCATTTAGTAATTCTTTTATAATTTTTTCAGATTTTATATCTTCATAGTCAATAAGACGGTTGTTTAAATCGGCAATTTGTTCTCGTAGCTTACGGTTTTCTTCAACGTATTCTTCTGAATTTACAAACAGGTCAATAACCAGTGAAACCTTATCGGAAATGACATTGGAGAAACGTTTCACAGGATTAAGGACCGTACCGATCAGCTGAGAGCCTTCAGGGGTTTTTCCGTTCTTTGTTACCGAATACAGCCCAATTCCCAGGAAAAAAGCTGTTATACAGACTATTACCTTAAATTTGAAGCTTTTAAAAAACTGGTTCACTTTATGTTTTCTCCTTTCTGATCTTTCAGGGCGTATATGAAATCTGGTAAGATTATGAAGTTTTCAGATATGCTCTGCTTAAAGGCAGGTTATCCTGCCTTAATAGTAGTGAACGTCGTCAGTTAATGCGTCCTCAAATTTGTCAAGATCCTCAAGTATTTTACCTGTTCCTTCTGCTACGCAGTCGAGAG